>Ga0208218_1000045_pt1 | contig 77191 bp, 60 predicted proteins | sample HotLakmasection3_FD_184726 | JGI IMG/M metagenome (GOLD analysis project Ga0208218, IMG submission 184726) | Hypersaline microbial mat communities from Hot Lake, Washington, USA - Section #3 (SPAdes) | ecosystem: Environmental > Aquatic > Non-marine Saline and Alkaline > Hypersaline > Microbial... | reverse complement strand
GGATGGTCTGGACTACAAAGCCAACGACCTCCAGGCATCAGGACGCTATTCAAAGGACTACAAAAGTTTGAGGGTATCTTTCAAGGCTGGGTTTTGGCTCATGGCTAAGATGTGTATACACGGTAGCCCAGAGGGCGAGGGGCTTTGAATCCGGCTCCCCTTCTACCCTCAGGGAGAAGGGGTTGGGGGATGAGGGGAGACCTTTTGGGTAGGCAGTGGCTTCGGATTTCAACGTTGGACTTCAAATTTCAACGGTGGACAAGGTTTATCGTTCTACAAGATTTTCTAAAACCCTCTATGAATGCAGCGTGGCAAAAACTGACACTGAGAGACGGTGCGCCTCAGTCCTGGATTCTTTCCAGCTATCTGCATCGGCTGGTGGGGTTGCTGGCGGGTTGGCGGCAGGGCAGTTTGCTCATGCGCTGGAGCGAAGGACTGGCGACTACGGTAGCTGCCATCCTCTTCTTCCTGGCTCCCTTCGTCTCCACCACGCTGATTGGCATTTTGATGATGGCGTGCGGTGCCTTCTGGGTGCTGCTGACCCTATCGGATGAAGGCAGACCGGGCATTACGCCCATGCATCTGGTGGTGTTTACCTATGTGGCGATCGCCTTTCTCGCTACTGCCCTCTCTCCCGTCAAAACGGCAGCACTGGATGGCTTGATTATCCTGGTGCTGAATGTGCTGGTGTTCCTGCTGTTGGCGCGGGTGTTGCGATCGCCCGCCCTCCGCTCTGGCTTGATCACGGTCTACTTGATGACCACAGCCATTGTCAGTGCCCTGGGGATGCGCCAGTGGTTCTTTGGAGCCGATGCCCTGGCAACCTGGGTGGATGTGGACTCCAACCTGGCAGGCACGACGCGGGTCTATAGCAGCCTGGGCAACCCCAACCTGCTGGCAGGCTACCTGATTGCCGCCTGTATGCTCAGTGCCGCTGCGGTCTTTGCCTGGAAGCGTTGGCTACCCAAAGCCCTGGCGGTGATGCTGGTGCTGCTCAACTCCGCCTGTCTGGTGCTCACCTTCAGCCGGGGCGGTTGGATTGGTTATGTGATGGGCGGTTTCGCGTTTTTGCTGTTGCTGGTTCACTGGTTTAGCAAGTACCTGCCCCGCTTCTGGCAGAAGCTAGCCATTCCCTTCGTGCTGGGGATTTCCGCCGCTTTCGTGGTGGCGGCAGTGGTGGCGGTAGACCCGTTGCGCGATCGCGTCCTCACCATCTTTGCCGGACGGGAAGACAGCAGCAACAACTTCCGCATCAACGTCTGGGCAGCGGTGCGCGAGATGATCGCCGCCCGCCCCATTCTCGGCATTGGTCCCGGTAACGAAGCCTTTAACCAGGTCTATCCCTACTACCAGCGCACCGGATACACCGCCCTCAGCGCCTACTCCATCTTCCTGGAAGTGCTGGTGGAAACGGGCATCATCGGCTTCACCTGCTTCCTGTGGCTCATCACCGTCACCCTTTCCCTGGGCTGGCGACGGATTCAGGAGATGCGGGCAGCGGGCGATCGCGAAGGGTTTTGGCTGCTGGGCGCACTGGCGAGCATGGTGGGAATGCTGTCGCACGGGCTGGTGGATACAGTATGGTATCGTCCCCAAATCAGCACGCTCTGGTGGCTAATGCTGGCGATCGTGGCGAGTTACTACCTGTTCCAGCCCAAGTCTGCCGCAGCATCAGAGGAAGAAATTTAGTAGTCTCCAGATCTTCGACTTCTTGACCTCCGGGGTGAGGTGTGAGCTGCGTTTGAGAAAGAAGTCGAAGATCTTTCTCAAGCCTCAGATCTTCGACTTCTTGACCTTTAGGGCGAGGTGTGAGCTGCGTTTGAGAAAGAAGTCGAAGATCTGAAGATCTTCGACTTCTTGACCTCCAGGGTGAGGTGTGAGCTGCGTTTGAGAAAGAAGTCGAAGATCTGTATCTTCTTGGCTTTGACTATGAGCTGCTGTCTACGGTTTTGACCGTTTCTACGCCATCTTCTACCAAAACGACCTGCGTGCCGCCATCGACGCGGGCGAGGCGGACTCGTCCAGTGATGATATCTTCGCCGATGCGGACGGGGCGGGAGGTGCCTTCGCTGGGCACTTCCACCAGCACACTTACCTGATTGCCAATCTGGATGATGCCGCTAATGCGGATTTGCTCGGAAAGGCGTTGGGGAACAATGGGGGCTGGGGGAGGAGCGGCGGAAACGGTCACCGTTGAGGGTGCGGTGGGGACAGCGGGATTCGAAACGGTAACAGTGGTAGGTGGCGCAGGCAACGCAATGGGTGCGGCGGAAACCTGGACGGTTGGAGGCGCGATCGCCCCTCCTTGCACATCAGGGTTTGGAGACGCCGGACGGGGACGAATACTGACGGGACGGACGGCAACGGCTCCAAAGGGGTCAGTGCGTCCCGTGGGGATTTGAGGGAGGCGATCCAGGGTTGTTTCGGCGACCAAACCCTCTGGCAGGTTGCCCGTTGGCGCTTGCGCTTCGGGGTCTTCGCCTGTTTCTTCCAGGGCGGGGGAAGTGGAGGCGATCGCCTCTTGCTCGGTGGGGCGATCGCCCTCTGCCTCTGCCTGCGGGGTTTCTGGCTCGGCGCATCCCGTTGCCAGCAGCACCATGCTGACCCCCAGCAAAACGCTGTGTCGAATTAGTTGTCGAATTAGCCGAATTTGCGATCGCCGTTGCATCATGACCCACACCTCACCAAATTCTTTCCAAAGCATAGCGACGATTCCCCAAAACGAATCAGCGAATTGTCCCCATCACTCTTCAGACAGCAAGATTCGTTATCCGCCCTCAAAGTGATGATATTTGGGCGAGCATCGCTCAAACATTATCACTTCCACTCCACTACTGATTTGTTATTAGGCAATCTCCAGAAAAGAATATCCCCATTTTTTTGAGAGAGGGTGCGGCTGAGCCGCACCCTCTCTCAAAAAAATGGGGATATTCTTTTTCAGAAATCTCCTTAGGACTTACGCACTTCGTGCGAAAACCCAGGCAGTTGAGTGATTTTTGGAGCGCTCAGCGCCCCAAAAATCACTCAACTGCTTAAGTCCTGGTTATGATAAAAGGGTTTACAGAACTTTACAGACTCTTTCCCATGACCCTCACACAGGTTCCGGTCGAAACGAAAACCTGGCAATGGCAAGGTTTCCCTATCCGCTATCAGCAGGCTGGAACTAGCGGTCCTGCGGTGGTTCTGGTGCATGGGTTTGGTGCATCCAGCGACCACTGGCGCAAGAACCTGCCCGTTTTGGGCGAAACCTGTCGCGTGTTTGCGATCGACCTGATCGGCTTTGGCTTTTCCGCAAAGCCGACCCCTGGTGAACCGATTTACTACCGCTTCGAAACCTGGGGGCAGCAAATTGTGGATTTTTGCCAGCAAGTCATCGGAGAATCCGTTTTCTTGATTGGCAACTCCATCGGCTGCATTGCCGCAGGGCAGGCAGCGGTAATGCAACCTGACTGGGTGCGGGGTGTGGCAATGCTCGACTGCTCCCTACGGCTCCTGCACGATCGCAAACGCCTCACTCTCCCCTGGTATCGCCGCATGTCTGCACCCATCTTGCAGGGGATTTTGGGGAATCGGGCGATCGGCTGTTTCTTCTTCTCACAAATTGCCAATCGTCGCTCTGTTCGTCGGGTGTTGCAACAAGCCTACGGGCGCAAAGAAGCCGTCACCGATGAGCTGATCGATTACTTGCTGAAGCCAGCCTTTGAACCTGGAGCTGCCGATGTGTTCCTGGCATTCGTGCGCTACTCCCAGGGACCCCTGGCAGAGGATCTGCTGCCCCAGATGACCTGCCCCGTGCTGATGCTGTGGGGCGAAGAAGACCCCTGGGAGCCGATCGCCCTCGGTCGCGAACTGGCAGATTTCCCTGCCGTCGAGGACTTCATCCCCCTGCCGGGACTGGGACATTGCCCCCAGGACGAAGCCCCAGAGGTCGTTAACCCCCTGCTCCAAGACTGGATCGCCCGCCACAGCTAAAGCTTTTTTTTGAGAAAGAACTTCCCCCTGTCATTCCCGCGAAGGCGGGAATGACAGGGGGAATAGCCCTAACCGAGAAGCTATTGATGGATGCCCATTTTCATGGGCATGACAGAGCATTCCTAAACGCTCTTTCTGGCAAAGAACGTACTCCCGTCATTCCCGCGAAGGCGGGAATCCAGGAGGGTTAAATAGCTGCAACCGAGAAGCTTCCGATGGATGCCCATTTTCATGGGCACGACAAAGCATTCCTGAACGCTCTTTCTGGCAAAGAACGTACTCCCGTCATTCCCGCGAAGGCGGGAATCCAGAAAGAGTTGAATAGCCGCAACCAAGAAGCTGTTAATGGATGCCCATTTTCATGGGCATGACGGCAAGCTCATCCAGTAGGATAGCCGTCCCGGCTGTCCCACCAAGCAAAATTCCGAACCAAACCAGCTACTCGCGGTTGTCCTTGTCCTTTGAGTAAACTTCCATCAGCACAATGAAGGTGCTACCTTCACCGACCTTGCTGCGGGCAGAGACAGAGCCACCGCAGCGCAACAGCAATTGTTGAACAATGGATAGCCCCAAACCTGCTCCGCTACCGTCGTTGTTAGGGGTGTGGCGACCCCGATAGAAGCGCTCGAAGATGCGGGGAAGGTCGGCTTGAGAAATGCCAACGCCTGTGTCGCGCACCTCGATTTGCACATAATCGCCCTGTTGCTTCGCCCGCACCCACACCTGCCCACCCTGGCGGGTGAACTTGATGCTGTTGTGAATCAGGTTGATGATGATCTGGCGAATCCAATTGGTGGTGCAGGAAACGGGGGGTAGATCATCGGGGACGGTATATGCCAGCATCAGTCCTTTTTCCTGTGCCAGCGGTTGATAGGTACTCACCACTCCAGGAACCACATCTGCCAGGTTAATCGGCATCAGGTTGGTGTGATCCTCCGCGTCTTCCAGTTGCAGGAGAGAGAGGACACTGGTGATGAGGGAGCTTTGGCGATCGCACTCCTGGGTCAGCAAATCCATATAGCGCTGGCGTTGGGGCGGGCGCATATTGGGCGATTCCAGCAGCGTCAGTGCGGTTTTCATGCTGGAAAGGGGCGTTCGTAGTTCCTGCCCAACATTTTTCAAAAACTCATTCTTCAGGCGCAGGGCATTCTGCAATTCTTCGTTTTCCAGTTGCAGGGCGGTTGCCATCTCCGCTTTGCGGCGATCCTCCCCCGCTCCATGCCAGATGTCTTCCTGCACCTGGATCTGTTGCATCACCAAATAATTCAAGATATCAGGCGAAAGCTGGAGGTTTTGGGCAGGAGCCGTCACATCTGCCCAGTTTTCGAGCAATAGGGACAGTTCTTCCCGGTGTTCGGTGTTTGTGCTGGAAACAACCGCCATGTGGATGCCCGTCAGCACCTTTTGGATGATGTTGGAATCAAAGGAACACAGGGTCAGCAAAAGATGTTTGCGATCGCCCCCCTCCATACCCTGGTTTACCTCTGCTCCGTTTTCTGAGCCTTCATCGGCGATCGCCTGCTGGTTCCGCACAGAGCGGGGACGATGCGCCAGCAAGAGCACCGTGAATGTGTCAGACAGAATCAGCATGAAGTACTCGCGCCGCAGTTGTACCTCCGACTGGATCGGGAGAAACACACTCCGCGTGCTTTCGCTCGATGTCATTGGAATGATGCCCTGATCATCAATCAGAGCATCGGTTTCAGCGCTCATCAACTGGGCTTCCAGGCTGCTGATCGAGTCAAATATTTCTTGAGACTGCATTTCCGAGTCCCCATGCGCCTCTGAAAAAGAGTGAGGCGTGCGAGGGGGAGAGGCTTGTTGCGAAAATGCGTAGATGGTGTGGGGAGCCGCCGACGATCGCCTCAGTCTCTCTAGTTCTGCCTCCCATACATCGCCACGGGGAAGCTTCATCCACACCGTCGCCGAGATTCGTTTATCAATCAACAAATCCACAAACTGTGTGATTAAAGACTTGAAGGTACTGGGGCTAAGTTGCAGCGGATGGGGTGGGTTATCCGTGCTGAGCGCCAGTTCGTAGAGGGAAACATCCTGCAAAGATGACGATTTCATGGAGGAGCAGTCAACGCGACAAGGGACAGCAATACAAAAGGGGGATCACCCCTAAATCTTTATCCATAACTCTAGAAAATGAAATCTTTTCCGGGCGGATTTATTTACGCTTCTTAGATAATTTTTATGAAATCCTACGGTTTTCTAATGGCTCCATAGGCGTTCTGCCAGGGACCGGGGGGTGGTTTTGATGTGTCAAAGGGGAACGTCTCAGTTTTATAAATCTTAAATCCCCTCGCCTGATAATTTTTCAAAGCATGGGGGCTGTCCAGGGTGCAGGTATGTACCCAAACCCGATTGGCATTCATTGCCCAGGCTTGTTGAATCCCCTGGGTGAGTAAATGCCCACCAATGCCGCGCCCGATAAACTGCCGCATCAGTCCAAAATAGGCGATTTTGACACTGCCGTCTTGCTGGGCTTCCAGTTCCACATATCCGGCGGGGGTGCCCGCTTCGTAGGCAACCCAGGTTTGCACAGCGGGGCGATTCAGATATGCCATCCACTGGTCATAGCTCCAGATCAGGCGATCGCGCCAATACCAATCGCCGCCCACCCCGGTGTAGAGGAATCGGCTCAACTCAGGCGAGGGAATTTTCGCCCGAACCACCTGAACCTGGGGGTCATCTGACAGCCGGGGGCACAACTCCGAAGGTCGGCGCATCTCCAGATACCAGATGGTGACTTGCGTACGCGTTGACGGCGAAGACATGGGAAAAAGCAGGTCAGAGTAATGAGCGATAAATGCTTCTATTGTCTATTCCCATCGTTTTTTATTCCGCTTTTTTGCAATCATTTTTTGCTGAAATATTCTCATCCAGTAATTTTTTATAAAAAGTTGTGGTTTTTCTCAGCTTGTGGCTTTTCTCAGCTTGTGGCTTTTTCATCAAATCCACTACAGAGGCACAGAGAGCACAAAGGGGTTCCTCTGTGGCTCCGTCTCTCTGGGGTTTTTTATCATGGAATTTTTATATTTCTGCTTATATTTCTGCATACTTTTCTTTCCTCATTCTTTAACTCCTTCGAAATAAGGTTGCTAAATTTCTTCTACTCCGATGTCCCGTTCTGATTTACGTCAAAAACACGCTAGTATTGATGCACAGATAACCAAAATTTAATCTGAACTTGACACTCGCTAATCTCAAAAGCCGTCTCGAGCAATCCTCCTTTCCAGCGGAAATCCACACGCTGGATAATGGATTGACTGTCATTTTTCAGCAGACCGCCTCGCCTGTTGTTGCGGTTGATGTGTGGGCACGGGCAGGGGCGATCGCCGAACCCGATGCCTGGGCAGGAATGGCACATTTCCTGGAGCACATGATCTTCAAAGGCACAGAGCACTTGCCGCCCGGAGCCTTCGATTATGTGATCGAGCGTTTTGGTGGCGTGACCAATGCCGCCACCAGTCATGACTACGCTCACTTCTTTATCAACACGACAGCGGCACACTTGCCCGAAACCCTGCCCTGTTTGGCGGAACTCCTGCTCAATGCGCTGATCCCCGACGACGAGTTTGACCGGGAGCGGGATGTGGTGCTGGAAGAAATTCGGCAGGCAGCCGATGATCCCGACTGGCTGGGCTTCCAGGCACTTTCGGAACTGATCTTTCAACAGCATCCCTATGGTCGCCCCATTTTGGGAACCCCCGATCACTTACTCAAGCTTTTGCCCGAAGAGATGCGGGCGTTTCACCGCAAGCATTATCAGCCGGAGAACCTGACGGTGGTGATTGTGGGGGATACTCCCCGCGACTTTACCCTGAGAATGGTGGAAGACTTGTTTGGCAATTTTGCGCCACCGCCGCCCTTCCCCACCTTGAGCATTACCGCAGAACCGCCAATTGTTGGCATTCGCCGCAACCACCTGCGCCTGCCCCGCCTGGAACTGGCACGGCTGATGCTGGGCTGGGTGGGACCAGGAGCCGATCGCCTTTCCGATGCCTATGGGCTGGATCTGCTTTCTGTTGTGCTGGCAGGCGGACGCACCTCTCGCCTGGTGCGGGAACTGCGTGAGGAACGTCATCTGGTGCAAGACATTGCCAGCAGCTTCTCCTTGCAGCGGGATTCCAGCCTCTTCACCATCACCGCCTGGCTAGAGCCGGAGTATCTGGATCAGGTTGAGGCGCGGATTGGGGACTCTCTCTCACAACTGAGCAGCACCCTCGTTTCTGAAAACGAGCTGAACCGGGTGAAGCGGCAACTGTGCAACGACTTCTCCTTCTCCACCGAAACCTCTAGCCAACTGGCAGGGCTGTATGGTTACTACAGCACGATCGCCAACCCTGAAGTATCCGTCACTTACCCTCAGCGCATCAATAACCTCCAGCCCGAAACTTTGCAGGCGCTTGCCAAGCAATACCTGTCGCCCTATCACTACGCGGCAGTGATGTTGACCCGCGCACCAGAAGATGAGGACATTTGATAGGCTGGGGGAACTTTGCAAATTTTTTCTGACTTTCTTCATTCCTTCTGGTTTTTGCGCTCATGTCTTCTTCGTTGACTCGCGATCGCAGCCATTTGCAAGTCCATCGCACCGTGTTGGACAATGGCATGACTGTTTTGACGGTCGAAAATCCCACCGCTGATATTGTGTCGGGGCGCATCTTCATTCGAGTGGGTACCCGCTACGAGGAAGTGGCGCAGGCGGGGATCACCCACATGCTCATGTCGGTGCTGACCCGTGGCACCCATCGTCTTTCGTCGATGGAGATTGCGGAGCAGATTGAATCCGTTGGCGCGGGGCTGGGAACCGATTCCGCCACAGACTACAGCCTGGTCAACCTGAAGACGGTATCCAGCGATTTTCCCGAAATTTTGAGCCTGGCGGCAGAGATTATGCGATCGCCCTCCTTCCCCACCTCTGAAGTGGAACTGGAGCGTCGCCTTACCTTGCAGGGCTTGCGATCGATGCAGGAGCAGCCCTTCAGCATTGCCCAGCGGCAACTGCGGCAGGTGATGTATGGGGATCATCCCTACGCGCTTTCGGCGTTGGGTACGGAGGAAAGCCTTCAGCAACTTACGCGGGATGACCTGGAAGCCTACCACCACGCCTACTTCCGCCCGGATAACGTGGTGGTGAGTATTGTCGGGCGAATTACCCCCGAGCGGGCGATCGCCCTGGTGCAAGAAGCCTTTGGCGATTGGAAGAACCCGGATAGCGCCCGTCTCGAACTGCGCCCCCTGCCAGAGCTAACGCCCAACCCTCAAAAGGTTGTCACAGAGCAGGACACCCAGCAAGCCATTTTGATCCTGGGCTACCTTGCGCCCCCGGTCAGCAGCCCCGACTATGCCACCCTGCGGCTGATCAACTCCCACCTGGGCAATGGGCTGTCCAGTCGGCTGTTTGTAGAACTGCGAGAAAAGCAGGGGCTAGCCTACGATGTCTCTACCGTTTTTCCCACCAGGATGTTGCCGTCCCAGTTCATGGCGTATATCGGCACCGCTCCCATGAATGTGGCGATCGCCCTCACCGGGTTGCGCCAGGAAGTCGAGCGGCTCTGCACCACGCCCCTCACCGAAGAGGAACTGTCGGTTGCCAAGAGCAAGTACCTGGGGCAATATGCCCTGGGCAAGCAAACCAACGCCCAGATCGCCCAGATCTACGGCTGGTACGAAACCCTGGGCACGGGCATTCACTACGACGACCAGTTCCAGGATGATTTTGCAGCGGTGACGGCGGAGGATGTGCAGGCGGTTGCGAATCGCTACTTCATCGAACCCTACATTTCGTTGGTGGGACCGAAGGAAGCGATCGGCGTGGCATAAGATTTTCTAAAAAACGGTCTGGCTTAGCCAGACCGTTTTTCAGTGGGAAAGGGCGATCGCCTTACGCGCCCAGTTCCTCCATCAGCAAATTGCCTCGATAGCCCGTCACCAGGCGGCTTCCATCCTTAAAGACATGCACCTCAATCTGGTCGCTTGCCCAGGTCAGCTTGTCTTGAAACGCTGGATTGAACACATGCACCCGCTGATTGCGTGAAGAAACCAGTGAATCTGGGCTATTAATGGCTTGGGACTCGATGTAGGGACCATCAATCAAAACATCCAACTGTTCCAGTAGTTCCTTCGCGCCCGCCGGACCATACTCCGATCGCAACTCTTCCAGCCGGAAGCCACTGAAAGACATCACATTCAGCCCTGCTGCCTTCACCTGACGCGCCACACTTGCCAGCGCTGGAGCCTGCCAGAAGGGTTCGCCCCCCGAAAAGGTCACGCCCTGATTGTTTGGATTGCTCAAAATCTTTTCGACGAGGGCATCCACCGAAATCAACTCATTCACTTCAAAGGACCAGGATGCCGGATTGAAGCAGCCGGGACACTCGCGCAGACAGCCCTGCACCCACATCACCGCGCGGCTTCCAGGACCATTCACCTCAGACTCATCCACATAGCCCATGATGTTGACATACCCGGCTGGGATTTCGAGCAATGCAGGGGATGGATTTTCACGACGAGTCATAATGCCTCCTTCAGCGGTCACAGAGCAGCCTTTTACAAAAAGTCGCAAAGACAATGGCAGAGAACAAGCCAGAGTAAATGCGGGATCAACCATTTTGTGATTTTTACCCTAGCGAGCAATCGTGAGGAACTTGTGAGGGTGAGGGTACAGGAGGGAGTGATTTTTGGGTGGGTGGGCGCTGCCCACCTATTAAGAAACAGGGACTTTCATTATGAGGAAAAGATGACATTGGGCTAAGCTAATTAATAATTTACAATTAATGAGTTAAAACTGATAAGCTTAAATTATAAGTTGTTCATTGTTTGTAATTCATTCCTCTCTCGCCTTGCAGAGATGGCGATTTTTCTTAAGAATTGTAAAGAGGAAGATGAGAGGGATGGAATGACTGACATGACGAAAGGGGCGATCGCCCAACCTGATTCTTTGTCGGGAGGGGCAAATTCTCAGGAACGCCCGCTGGGGAAGCCCCGACCGCTCTGGCGGGTAATGCTGATCTCGGTGCTGACGGGGCTGGCGTACTACGGCTATTACAAGTGGGCTATTCAGGATGAGCTGCACCGCTACACAGGCAAGGACTTTTCTGGGGCAGTTGCTCTCACTCCGTTTCTGCTGGGTGTGACCGTCCCACCCGCACTGGCGACCTTCGACCCCGATGTGCCGCAGTGGTTTGCGTGGTTCTTCATCCTGGGTGTCGTATGGATTTATATTGTGCAGTTTCGGCTGTATCGCACCGTGAACCAGCTTTATCGAGAAGCAGGCTTGAAAGAACCGTTGGAAGTCTGGTGGCTATTTATCCCCGGACTGAACCTGCTGGTGGGGTTGCGGCAAATTCACTTCCTCAGCCAGTATTGGGCGCGGTTGCGTGGGGAAGAGAAGACTGATCCGGTGGCAGAGGCGTTGCCAATATTCTTTGCGGAACCTTAAAAGGGTTAGACGAGTTTGAAGGGAAGGGCGATCGCACACAACGAGGAAAAATTGATGAGATTTAGCGGAAAAAAGCAAATGCAGAGATGGGTACAAGAGGGATTTGAGGGACACTGCCCAGAAGTCGGAGGTCTTCAAGACCTCCGACTTCTAAACCCTGGCAAGGTACTTCTTAGCGTTTGCAAGTCTCTGGTGTTGGTGCTGGTCGTCGGTTTAGCTCTTTTTTCGGATATGACTCCGGTTTTGGCGAATCCCTATGCGGCTCCTCCCCTCTCCTTCAGCAATGCGGAACTGCGGGGGCGCGATTTTTCGGGGCAGAACTTGCGAGCAGCGGAGTTTTCCAACTCAAACCTGGAAGCGGCGAATTTTTCCAACGCGAATGCACGGGGGGCGGTATTCAGTGCGTCGGTGCTGACCCAAACTGATATGCATGGAGCGAACTTGCGGGATGCCATGCTGGATCAGTCGAAAATCCTCGATGCTGATCTCCGGGATGTTGATTTTACCAACGCCATTCTCCTCGGCTCTACCTTTGAGAATGTGGACATCACCGGGGCTGATTTTACTCAGGCACTCCTCGACCTGTATCAGGTCAAAACTCTCTGCAAGGTTGCCGATGGCGTGAATTCCAAAACAGGTGTCAGTACCCGCGAATCTTTGGGATGCCGGAATTGATTCAGGACTTACGCAGTTGAGCGATTTTTCGAGCGCGGAGCGCTCGAAAAATCGCTCAACTGCGTGGATTTTCGCACACAGTGCGTAAGTCCTATGATTGATATTGGCGTCCGGTTGCCGGGGGCGGGTTTGGTTGACAGGTTGTGCCGGGACGGGGAAGGATGATGCGATCGCCCGTACATTGCATTTCGCAGGAACGGGCGATCGCATTTCCATACATCCTGTTCGGTAGTGAGTGTTACCGGGGCGGGTTCGGATGGTAGTTTTTTGAGAAGCGGGAAAGGATACCGCGAAACCCGCCCGTACGGTGGGGCATTTTGTATTTTTGGTCTGAGGCGATCGCGCGATGAAAGTTGGTGTAATTGGTGGTGGGCAATTGGCATGGATGATGGCTCCAGCGGCGAAGGCGTTGGGGATTCAGCTTGCCGTGCAAACACCGGGGAAGCAAGACCCTGCCGTGAGTCTGGCGGATCAGGTGGTGCTGGGGGCGATCGCCGATGCCCAAGTCACCGCTGAGCTGGCGCAAGATTGTGATGTTATTACCTTTGAGAATGAGTTTGTGGACTTGCCGGGGTTGATGGAACTGGGCGATCGCGGCGTCACCTTTTACCCGCCCCTCGCCGCCCTGGAGCCGATTCTGGACAAGTACGACCAGCGCTCTGCCCTGCTTGCCTGGGATGTGCCGACGCCCCGGTTTACGGCGATCGCCCCCACCGATAGTTCCGAAACCCTCAGTCAGTACGGCTTCCCCGTTGTCTTGAAGGCGCGGCGGTTGGGCTATGACGGCAAGGGGACGCTGGTACTGCGGAATTTGGAATCGGTGCAGGCGGCGATCGCCGGAGCTACACCGGATACCTGGTTGCTGGAAGAATTTGTCCCCTTCGAGCGAGAAATGGCGGTGATGGCTGCCCGTTCAGCCACCGGGGAGATTGTGGTCTATCCCGTGGTGGAAAGCGTGCAGATCGATCAGGTATGCCGCCATGTCTATGCCCTGCCGGAGTGGGATGAAGGGGTGACGCAGCAGGGGGAGGCGATCGCCCGCACCATTCTCACCCAACTCAACTATGTGGGCGTCCTCGGCATCGAGTTTTTCCTCACCGCTGACGGCAAGCTCTCCGTCAACGAACTGGCTCCCCGCACCCACAACTCCGGGCACTACACCATCGACGCCTGCGAAACCTCCCAGTTTGAGCAACAGCTCCGCGCCGTCTGCGGCATGCCCCTCGGTCGCCCCACCCTCAAAGGCGGCGGAGCCGTTATGGTCAACCTGTTGGGCTTCGAGTCCTCCGAGTCCGACTACAGCCCCCTGCGCCAGCAACTCGCCCAGATCCCCAACGCCCATGTCTACTGGTATGGCAAAACCCAGTCCCGCCCCGGTCGCAAACTGGGGCATGTTACTGTCACCCTCCAACCCGGTCAGACACGGCAGGAGGCTGAGGCGATCGCCCAGAAAATTGAGCAGATCTGGTCTGCTTGAAACGTTCGTTCGTTCACAGGAAAACGTCGTGTTTGTAAGCCGGATTGAATCCTACGGCACGATGGATCTGCAATCAGGCTTCACTTGTTATCTGCAAATTGCCTATCTTCCGTTCCAAAGGATAGGTAGGCACCGTTAGCGTGAAGGTTGTCCAACCTTCCTGGCTAATGGCGAAGATGTTGCCTCCCAATTCTTCGGCAAGTTTTTTGACGAGGGCAAGCCCCAGCCCGGTTCCCCCATGCTTGTAGCGATCGACCTGGGTCACGCGGTAGAACTTTTCGAAAATATGGGGCAACGCGTTTTCAGGAATTTCTGCCTCGTTGCGCAGAGTAAATGTGATGTGGGGCAAATGGGTAAACGTGAAGTCGCTGGGGGCGACGGTCAATTCAATCCTCGATTTACGGGCGGTGTATTTGCACGCATTGTTGAGAAGCTCGATCAGGATGCGTTGCAGGATACTGGGATCGGAATTTAACCACTGGATCTCTGGGGAACACTGCACTTGAAGGGTTTGTTCATAGCTTTGCAAGCGAGAGTGAAAGGGTTTGAGCAGGTCGGGCAACCAGGTTTGTACATCAATGGCTTCCAATGCAATTTGTGCCCGTGACTGTTCCAGTCGTTGCAAATCGAGCAGGTCATTGATGAGGTCGGATTCTCGCGCCAATTCATTCTTCAGGATTTTGAGGTATTGCGCCTGCTTGTCAGGGGAGTTGGAAATTTCGAGCATGTGGATCGCCATTTTGAGGTTGGCGATGGGGGTGCGGAGTTCGTGGGAGACGGTGCTGAGGAATTGGTCTTTGAGCTGATTCAAGTGTTCCAGTTCTTCGACCTGAGCTTTGGCTGCCCGATAGAGCCGTGCCTGCCGGATGGCGATCGCACACTGATTAGCCACCTGTTGCACCAGCCGAATCTCGGATTGGTTGAACACATAATCCTTCTCGTGAATCAGCCACAGATCCCCCAACACGGTTTGTTCCATTCCTTCAGAACTTTTGGGATCAACAAAGATGGGACAGGCGAGCATCGCCACCGAGCCCCGTACCGGATTGGGGTAGAGGGAGCAAAATTGGAACGAGTGCCCCTCTTTCAACTGATGGTAGATTTCTGGGGAATCTTCCATGCGGGCAACCTTGCCATAGAAAGCCGGGACGGAGCTGGTGTACTCGTAAAGGATGGTCGAAGTATTTTGGTCGAGGTCATAAAGGGAGGCATTGCACCCGGCGATATTGAGTACCAGGGTCAACTCTTGCACCGCTGCCTGCAAAATCTGGTTCTGATCCAGGGAGTCGCGCACCCGATCCGTAATGCGCTTCAGCATGGATTCATACTTCAGAATCCGCCCCATCTGCTCGGTGCGGCGGTGCAGGTCTTGCTCCAGGGTGGCACTTACTTGCTGTGCCTGCTGGTACATAGCGGAATGGTGGAGGGCGATCGCCAATTGGGCTGCCAAGCGTTGTAGCAACTCGACCTCCCAGGATTGCCATGCCCGCACTCTGCCGCATTGGTGAACCGACAACAAACCCAGGAGCGAGTCGCCATCCAACACGGGCACGGTCGCCATTGCCTGAATCTGATGCTGACGCAGGATCTCGGTGACCTGAGGCGGGCAGAACAAGCCATTGACGTTGGGCAGCACCACTGGCACATCTGGCTCGTATAGCTCTGACACAAAGGCTTTGGATGCTGGCTCAATGAAGTGCCCCAACAGCGATCGCCATCCCGGCTCTACCGCTTCAGCGATCGCCGTTACCTGCTCGCCATCCACCCGATACACCACCACCCGATCCACCTGTAAGACCCGCTGCACCTCTGTCACCGCGTTGTTGAGAATAGCGGGGGGATAGAGAGACTGGTGGATGCGTTGAATCATGTTTGCCGACAACTGCGCCAGTTCGAGCTTTTTCTGGTGATCCCCGGCTAACTGTCGATGGCGAGAAATGTCATGTACCTGCCAGCGCAACAGGTTGCCCAGGGGGTGTTGCAACTCCGGTTTCCCCTCATCCTGCTCACTTGCCTTGGCTGTGCCCAGGGCTGCATCAATGTGGAAAACGACATGGCGATCGCCTTCCCAGTCTTCATCGGTGCGTTCCACTTTATGGGTGCGTTCCACCTTTAGCCGCACGTCCAATTCTGCCCTGCCCCCCGTCTGCTGGAGTTGCAGAAGTGTTGCTTGCACTTCTGCAATCTCCTCTGTGGCGATGAATTGCAGGAGCGATCGCCCTGCTAACGCCTCCATCGACCCCCCAAATAACCGGGTGGCTGCCCAATTCGCTTGCAGAATCTTGCCCTGCCAGTCGGTCAACAAATCGGGCGTGGGTGCTTGCTCAAATAGTTCCTTGAACCGTTCATGCTCCCGCTGAAGCTGGGCATGGCAAGCCACCATCTCGCTATATTTTCGTAGCAGGTGATTGGCTTTGCCTTGCAGCGCTACAACGTCTTCTTCCGCCAGGAAAGCGTTCAACGCAGCGACAGAACGAGCAGGTAGTTTGTCGGGAGATTCCGGGGGAGCCTGGGTCGTAGCATCAAGCGGGCGCTTGTGTTGTTGAGCCCCCCTCTCGCAAGGTAAGGTCGGCGCTTGATCTCGACTACCCGTGCTGGAATCAACCGAACCTTCGTCTTTTCGTCGCTCCGGATCACTCATGGCTCGCCTCTGTAAACACCTGAAAACACCTGATGAAAAAAAAGTGAGAGGCTTGGACTTATTCCCTTTCCAACCCTCTCTTCTGCACACTGCCAGCTGATGATGAATGCTGCCGAATAACCTGGCATCTATTGCCCCATTCTTTGCCATCCATAAGTCGGCTGATATAACAACGTGATCGCCATTGTTCTAAAACCCTTGATTCTGCGTGCGCTCCGGCAAAATCAAGGGTTTTAGAACAATGGCGAAGGTATTGATATAAACCAACTATTTCTTCAAACATAACTACCGACTTCTTCAAACATAACTACAGAACAGTTTTGGCGTATAGCTTTCACCTGTCAGCAGCACCAATATTCCCTTCGCTTCACTTCTCCCGCAAACTTATCAAATTTTTCGCGGGAACTTACTGAATCTTCCGAAAAATTACAGTATTGCCAGAAATTTCCTAAGGGATCTGCGGATTAATAAAGTCCCAATTTTTGAGAGAGAAGGCTGGCTCTGCCAGCCTTCTCTCTCAAAAATTGGGACTTTATTTATTTGCTAACCCCTTATCTGAAGTGGGCTTTCAGCGAGTTGGTAGAACCACCATTCTCGCCATATTTCTAGAACCCTGATTTTGCGTGCGATTCGCGCACACAAAATCAGGGTTCCAGAAATATGACGAAGGTATTGACCAACAGCCACTCGTTCATTGCCATCCAACGTTTTGGATTGCCATCCAACGTTTCTGAATGGGTGTTTGGTAAAACAGCACACTACGCAACTAAACACCATGCTGAGCGGGAGGAATAGCTTGCCTCACGTTGCCTGTACACTCTCCACCATGTTCCACTGGTGATCGCTTTCGAAGGCTTCAAAAACCTGTTCAAACATCTGGCGACAGTGATTGTCCCGCTTCAACGGCAATTCTTCGTTCTTGACGACAACGTTCAACTGCACTTCCTTTGTGCGATCGACGGTTTTGTCGATGAGAACTTCGACCGTCACCAAATGGGAATATGAAACCCGTCCGGGGACTTCGCGAGCGAACACATAGTCATCTTCGTCATAAATGACATCACAATCGCAGGATCGCAACACCTCGGCAAGCCGATGGCGAACCGAAGCTAGCGGTGTTGCAAGGGTAAATAGGCTGGAATAACGAGCCATTGCTCTGCTCCCGAAAAATGCAACTTCGTGATCAAGTCTCCGTTTCAGGCGTTGCCATCTATCTAGACCAAGCAAGACGCCTAATTTTTGGAGCTATGTGACAAACTTACGAGTGTTCCGCAAGGCACTGGTCAGCGCACCAAGTACCAGACATTCACATTATGCTACTGCCTAGCCTCATAGTATGCGAAGCAAACGCCAAATTTTATTCATTCTGAACATTTTTGTTCAATTCGCGCCGTACTCAGACCATACCAAATCCAACGCTGATGTGACAGGGGCGATCGCATAAAACATTGAAATAATGGTTTGGGAATCAGCGTGAAAGGGTTACAGTGTAGGCGATCGCCCCTCTTTCCAAAAATATGCATTTCTTCCTAAAACTTCCTCGGAACTGATAAGGGAGAGTAGCTACTTTTGCTACCTGCGCTGACTCATTCACCCTGCATTCACAACTTGCTTAACGATGTCCTAATGTCTTGTTAAGGCTGAATTAGAGGCAGTTATAAACCATGAACGAGTGGTTCGTTCATTGGCATTCAACGCTTGTCTTAAGTCAAAAGATTCCCTTTCCTGAGATCTAAAGATTCGTTGAAGCTCCCTCCATTGGCTTGACGTTTTGGATCTTGCCCAAGGCAGTGTTTTCGCCACAGACGTTCAACCTAAAGAAAAGTTCCCAATTCCAGAAATGCCCGACTTTCGGATGATTTGTAGCAACAGGCTCAATACAGGGAAAAAATCAAAGTCATCTAAAACCCAGCTTCTTTCCGTTGCGACGGTGCTACCGATACAACGAAAAGAATCTAAGTCAGGACCTGGTATTACGCAGTTGAGCGATTTTTCGGGCGCAGTGCTTCCAAAAAATCGCTCAACTGCGTAAGTCCTAAGAATAAAACCCGGCATTATTGATGAGAAGCGCGGCATTGCCGCGCTTCTCATCAATAATGCCGGGTTTTATAATGCCGGGTTTTATTGCGTATGTGATCAGAAGGTGATGGGGGCGATGGGTTCGATGTCTGGATCGTTGCCGCCAATTTGGTTGGTGCGCAACACCCAAACCGATGCACCATACTCCAGAAAAACCTTGACGATGGTATCGCTGGCTTTACGCGGAAGCAGGGTGCGCCAACTGCCGATCCCGTTCAGCAAGTTTTGGATGGGCTTATCTTCCAACGTACTGCCCAGGTTGAATTCATTTTTTGCCCAATCGGCTCGTGGATTGCCCAGGGGCTGTAGTCTCAACTTGAGGGTTTGCCCAAGGTGCAAGAGCTGTTGGATGTCTTCTTGATTCTGGGGATGATGTTCTGCCCAATCGCTCAGCCAGTTTGTCTGGTTCGCCAAAAACTGTAGGGCTGCAAAAACTGCCTGGTTGGAATCCTGGGAACAGTTGTTGGCGGGTCCTACGTAGGTTCCGCCTGTACCGTCGCCGATGCGGTAGCGGGCAGTCATGGCAACGAGGGAGGCAAGGATACTGCTGAGGGGCGATCGCCGTTCCCCTGCCACCTCATACCAGCGGGACAGGCTATCGAGGCGAATCAGGACATCGCATACTGGGCGCACGCCTGCCCAGCCAAACTGGCGATCGCCCATGTACCGCGACCAGTGCAGGGTTCCTGCCACCAGACCATCGGCATTGTGGGTGTAGACCTGGTAGTAGCGGATGTCGAACCGTCGTTCTTGAGAGAGCGGATCATGGACAACGGTGGCTAATCCGTAGGCAAAGTGCCCGAAAAAGATAGGCGTTGCTGCCGCTGGTTCTCGCTTGTTGCCGCCAATGCCCCCATACACATGCAGAAGCAATGCGCGATCGCCCTCTTGCCACTCATCAATGGCTGCTTGATTGACCGAAGAGGAACCGTTCTCCTGGGCGGCACAGAGAACCGAAGATACCTGCCCTTTTTGCTCTACCGCATTTGCCCAGGCTTCTTTGCGAACATAGCGGTAGGCGGTTTCGCGTCCAAACAGAACCCGATCTGGCTGGACGCGCAACAAACGTCGGGGAGCCAGGGATTGGACAACAAACTGGTTAGAGCGATCGAGCGCTCCATAGATGTACCACCCGGTTTCGTTCAGGGGCGACTGTTCTAAATTGCGGGTGGAGGATGGATCGCAGTTGTTCTGGTCGGCGACCACGGGTGGTAGTGAAATAACCTCTTCCCCGCCATCAAAATCTCGCGTTTGGGGGTTGAAGTGTGCCACCAGATAGCGATCCGCCGAGGTGGAGCGGAGAAAACGCACCAATCCGTAGTAGCGCCCGGTAATTTGGGCGGGTTGCTGTTGGATGGCAAGGATGGCGGGATAGGAGAGGCTGGCTGAGGGTTCGACGGCGATCGCCCCCTCCAGCATTACGATCAGGTCATCATTGGGGTGCGAGCCTGCCAGAGATTCCAGGGGATCAACCTGTTTCCAGTGGTTGAGGCGATCGGGATGCACCAGCCCACCATAGACGCTGCTATATTCGGCATCGGTGCTGAAGTGAACATCCTTCGTCACTGCCTTGACCCATCGCTGCACAGTAGGATGCTGGCTCCACCGCAGGATCACAACTTTGCCCACAAGCGCCTGGTGTTCGGGTGGAGCATGGTGAACCTCGAACAGGGCACCCTGGATCTGCGATCGCTGCTCATGGTCTGGCAAAATCAGTCGTCCCATCCAGGGGGCGATCGCCCGATACCACTGAGCAGGTGGCGTTTGATGCAGCGGGTAGTAGGTGCTCCGGGTAAATGGCGCTTGGCAGTAGAGGTCGTAATTGCTCGGCTTAACGGAACTCAGATCCGGCTTGGGTAACAGTTCCCCTTTGAGGATCTGGTTGATGTAGTCAATGGTTTGCCCCAGGGAGGTGCGACCATCCGGCATGAGTACATTGGGATCAAGAATGCCGCCCGGAACCTGATGCCCTACAGCGCCCATGGAAAACATGGAAATATTTCCGCGCCGCTTAGCACGGTTCCAGTAGGACAGCGGAAACAGCTTCCAGCGTCCTGGAAACATTACCGGACCAATGCGCTCCACGCCATCCTTTTCGCCTACCAGATGATAAAGCTGCTCCAGTTGCAGCACATCGCAGTTGCCGCTGATGACGCCCCCTAGAGAAATCACGTCGATGGGCGCACCTAATGCTCGCTTCAGGTAGGGGGCGCAGGCACAGGACATTTGCCCCCCGCCGCTATAGCCAATTAGCGTGACGGGGGTTCCACTGTTGGGGTCATAGCCATTTTTTACCAGCCCGTTGTAGACCACCTGAGCGATCCCCTGGTTGTAGAGGGGGCCGTAGCGGCGATCGGCAGAAACTCCCACAATCAGCACATTGCGCAGGTTGACCAGCAACCCCAACAGCGCCGCCGGATTGGCAAATCGGGCTTTGTCTGCCGTTTTCCACAAAAAGGAGAGGGGGCGATCGCTATCCAGGGGATTATTCACCACCGAGTAGGGCATGATCCCCCTTACCAGGGCTACATCGGCGGGCAGCGTCGGAGCCAGGGTATTCAAAAATTCTTCGATGTCAGGCAAATACTCAAAGGTAGATTTGCCAATGCCGTCGAGGTAGACGATGTAGCGGGAAATTAATGGGGCATCGCCCCCTTCCAGCCGCGCATTGGACAGCGCCAGATCCCCAGCGTTGATGGTGGTATCAACCTCATCGTCGTACCAGCCTGCCCACCAGCCCAGGGTTTCGAGGGGAGCCAGCAGCCCCGCCACCACGATCGCCACGACCGCAATCCACACCAGGTCAAAGACAAAGCGCATCAGCCGGGGCAAGCCTTCGTACCAACCAAACAACCACTCCCGAATCGGTTCTAGCAGAATGAGGATGATCACCGTCATCACTGCCATACCCACCAGCGCCAGCCCCATTTTGATGGTTGAGCCACTGATGCGGCGGGTGCGGCGTCCCTGGTTTGATTCGGGTGCGATCGCTCTACCTGTAGCCGATTTACCGTCAGCGTTAGCCTGATTTCTGCGGGAAATCCCCGCATTGGCATTGAGGGGATCATTGAGAGGGGAAAGGGTTTGGTGGACTGTGGTGATTCTGTCCCGCAGTTCTTCTTGCCAAACGGTGGCACTGGACTGGGCGCGATCGCTCACCATCCCTGCTAACTCGCGCCGACTTGTTACCAACTCTACCCCCGCCACCGAGTTGGCGATCCGTTTGCCCAGGTTGGCGATTGGCTGTCCCAGCGTATTTTGCAGTATCTGGAGCACAATCCAGCCAAAGGCGACATACCCAAAGGCAATGCTGAGGCTGACATTGGCGATCGCCCCAAAGCCTACCACCAGCGCCAGCAATTGCCAGATCGACAGCAGCGCGAGGATGGGGCTTCCCAAATAGGGCAATGCACCCAGGAAGCTGAAGAGGAGCGGTGCATAGCTTGTGCCCAACCCTTTGAACAAAGAGCTAAAGGAAATCGATGAACTCCAGGGCAGGAGCGTGATCAACCAGGTGCTAAAAACCAGGAAAAAGAAGCCTGCTACAAACAGCAGGGCATTGAGTACCAGGCTCAGCACAAAGCGCAGGGGCTTGACCTGGTTGAGGAACAGCACCGCTGCCTGGGCGATCGCCTGAGACAACCCCGCCAGCAGCACAATCACTACCGCTACGGTCATACCCCGTGGTAGCGCTTCGACCGCTCGGAATGCTTCGGCATTGAGCGCAAACACCCACCCGACAAGTTCCCAAAATCTTGACATTGCATCTTCTGGCATGGCGATCGCACTCCTAAGTCCTAAAAGTAATCAACAGGGAGAAAAGAAAACAGGCGAAAACCTACGTTTGCAAACCTTGAATTCGTAATCGCTGTAAACCGTCAGTGCTTTCCATAGGATTGAAAATAAAATAAAACCCGAAATTTTTGATGAGAAGCGCGGCATTGCCGCGCTTCTCATCAAAAATTTCGGGTTTCGTTTCGTACATGATCCATACATGATTCATAGAAGGCATCCAGCGTGATCAAAAAAATCCGTAGAGGTTGGGTTCTGGCATGAATTCCCCCAACCTCTACTTGCCCATAACGTCGGTCTTATTCAGCTCAGGTTAAGTTCAAGTTAAGCCCAGGCATGGCTTAGACCAGTTCCCGTTCCACTTGAACCGTCTCTACTCCAGATGGTTCGAACACAGCGAGATAGACAAAACCCGCCAGCAATGCACCCAGAATTGGAGCAACCCAGAACAACCAAACCTGCCCCAACAATGCTGGTCCTGCGAACAATGCCGGACCCAGGCTACGAGCAGGATTGACTGAAGTATTGGTAACCGGAATGCTGATCAGGTGGATCAGGGTGAGCGACAGACCGATTGCCGTCGGAGCCAGTGCTGCCGGGGCGCGACGATCCGTTGCTCCCAGAATGATCAGCAGAAACATAAAGGTCATCACCACTTCCGTGATGAAACAAGACACCAGATTATAGCCACCGGGAGAATGAGGTCCATAACCATTCGCTGCCAGGGGATTTGCCCCACCCAGGACAAAATCAGGGTTCCCCGTAGCAATCAGGTAAACAATGCCAGCACCCAAAATGGCTCCCAAAACCTGCGCCACGATGTAAGGCAGTAGTTCAGAACCAGGGAAGCGCTTACACGCCCACAGACCAAAAGAAACTGCCGGGTTGAGATGACACCCCGAAATATGCCCGATCGCATAAGCCATCGTCAGCACGGTCAGTCCAAACGCCAGCGACACGCCAATGAACCCCAGACCAAGGGGATAAAGCGTACTTTCGCTGATTTGGACATTTACAGATGTGAACGTTGCTGCGAGGACAGCGCTTCCACATCCGCCCAACACCAACCAAAAAGTTCCAATAAATTCGGCGAGACATCGCTTTGTTAGTGGCATTCGTGTCAATCCTCCATAACAGGTGATACAGGTGAAACATCTTTAAACTGCATCGCCATTGAAACCTCAGGTTTGCCCTTACCCTTAGATGCTTCTCCCCGCCTGGACGCATGCTGCATCCGCCTCTTCTCCAAGGGCTTGGGAAGAAGGCGGTAAAAGGTGAAGGAAGCCCTTTCGGTTGTGACATAACGTCGGGTTTCAACTGGGACGAGATTTAATTTTTTGAGAGGAGCGAAATTAAAAAGAATCAATCAGATGAATTGTTCTTATGCAATAGAAAATTAAAGCTTAAAAATGCAGGAGAACTCTAAGAAAACGAAAAACTTTTAGAAATGGCGACCCAATTTGTCCAATACCTTCTCTAAAATCCTTGAGTTTTCATACGCTGAGCGCACGCAAAATCAAGGATTTTAGAAGGGTTTTAGAAAAATCGTGCAACTGCTTGGGTTTTTGCACGAAGTGCGTTTTACCGTTCTTCAGAAGCGTATGGAGTTCTTCTGAAAGCTTTACTGCCCTGAAACTGTAATTTTTATTTTTTGAGATGTCAGGGACAGCATGCAGCGCGTGCTGTCCCTGACATGAACGATTGGTATAAATCCCAGGACTCTCAAGGAATCCTGGGATTTATTCGCAGAGGCGGGGGTTGAAGCTTGAGCGAAGATAGAGCATTCGCCTGGATGGTGTGATCCCAGTTGGAAAAAGGGGGACAGCTTAAGAAAACGATGATGGGAGGTGTTCTTCGCTGTCCGCCATTCCGCTGGAGCGCTTTGCTAAATCACTTCACTCAATCACTTCACTCATTTATAGCCGTAATCATCGTGGTTAGGACAAGAGGGGGTGTGGGGGCGATGCCCCCACGCAGGGGTGGCACCCCTGAACTCCGTCCTATTCCCCATGAATATAGCTATACTTCGCGCCGTTACTTCACTCGGTCGTTTTGCTAAATCATGCTGCCGATGAAGCGACAAGGGCAAAGGCTGCCGTCAGACAAGCAAGGTTTGTGGACATCAAATCTATTTGTCGAGGCACGGGGAGCAGGTGTAGCGATCGCTCCAAATGCCCTGCATCTGCAAGGAAAGATGAGGAATTTCTGGGTGGAACCAGAAGCCTCTGGGTAACGTGGCTGGACGGCTTAACCTTCGCTTTCAACTTCAGCCTTGATGTTGTCCCAAACGGAAAGGACACCATCGATCCAGCCCTGGCTAAAGAGGATGCGGCTTTGGGGGCTAACTTCTAGCAAGTGCGCAAAGTCAGCATCATGAATCCGCGCTTCTGCTGGATAGCTACGGGTATCGAGGTAAGACCACAGATATTCCAGCACGTCTTCGTCAAAGGTTGCGGCTAGCGGGCGAACTCGCTCAAAATGCTGAAAATCGCTGTAGGAAAGTTGGGAAGCGGAACGGATACCGAGTTCATAGCCTTCCTGATGAACTTTGTTGAGCAGGACTTGCTTTTCGGTGCGTAGCCGTTCGACCAAATTGTCGTCACTGGCGACTTGGAGCTTGAGTTCTTCGTGTTTGATTGCCATTTTTAGTGCCTCCTGGCAGATCGCGGAAATGTTGAGCAGATGCTTGACAGGCTGGAGCCTTTCGTGGAGGGGCTCTGGGACAGCTATCGTAACTCTCTTGCTCAAAACGTTTCCTCTCTTTCTGTGTACCCTAATACAATAACTGAGCCGATTATGTAATGGATGATATCTAAACGAAGTGTTACATAACAAGTGCCGGAGGGCTATTGAGTTATGCAATAACTTTTCCCTATGCTTTTGGAGAGGAAGCTGCGATCGCCATCCTGCAGGTATTTCAAAGGCGCTACGAATGGCTATGACGCTTCAATTACATAATTCAGTACGTAACTTAGTCCGGCGATCGCCAGCGTTATGCAATGCCTCTGTGAGAGTACTTAGGAATCTGCGGATTAATAAAATCCCAATTTTTGAGAGAGAAGGCTGGCTCTGCCAGCCTTCTCTCTCAAAAATTGGGATTTTATTTTCTTGCAAGTCCCTTAGCTCGAATGGGTGCCAGCTCTGCGGAAAAACTTGATTGAGCCAGAATATCCAGCGGGGCAAACGTTTGCGGCTACTTGCAGCCGGAGTTGTGCAATTTTATGGTTACGAAGGGACTTCGGGTTTTACTATTGAACCAATCCAGTGCAACTCCCTGCGGGAAACCTTGCTATTGTGGATTCGCCCATTTGCCGAACGCTACGTTTTGTCTTTAACCGCCTTGATGTGCAAGGCTTTTATAAAAGGCGTTTCCTCCACTCAAGTAACCCAGATCGGATGCCTTGACCCAACAAAGCACTAAGCAAAGCACAAAGTAACCGGATTCATGCGCGTATACGTTCTACTGTTTAACCCAGGCACGGAAAATGAGGGCATCCACACCCTGAAATTGAAGGATGATGACCGTAATGTGGTGCTGATGTTTGAGTCGGAAGAGGATGCGACTCGCTACGGCTTGCTGCTGGAAGCTCAGGATTTCCTCAGCCCGACAGTGGAAGAGATTGAGTCCGAAGAAGTCGAAGAGTTTTGCGAAGAAGCAAACTACGATTGCGTCATCGTGCCCGAGGGAACCCTCGCCATTCCGCCAGAAACTGCCACGGAATCCCTGGACTGGCAGGCAGAGGATGTGCCCCCAGCGGAAGAGGAAGCAGAGCCACCCCAGGAATTTTCGGGCAGTGAGCTAGACGCCATTCGGCAACGCCTGGAGAAGTTGCTGTAATGAGTGCTGAAAATTCGACAGGAACTCCCCCAACGGCTCCTCCACTCTCCTCCCGTGGGCATTTGTTAACGGAGCAGGTGAATCCGGCGAGCGATCGCCTTGACCAGCTTTCCGCACTGGAACTGGTGGATCTGTTCAACCAGGAAGATCAGCGGACGATTGAGGCGATCGCCGCCAACCGCGAAGCCCTCGCCGAGGCAATCGAGCGGACAGCGGCTGCCCTGCGCCAGGGTGGGCGGCTGTTTTATGTGGGTGCAGGCACCAGCGGACGCCTGGGGGTGCTGGATGCGGCGGAATGTCCTCCCACGTTTTGCACGCCGCCCGAACTGGTGCAGGGCATCATTGCGGGGGGCGAGTCGGCACTGGTGCGTAGTTCCGAAGACAAGGAAGACCGGGCAGAAGATGGGGCAGCGGCGATCGCCCATGCCCAGGTTGGTGCGGTCGATGTCGTCGTCGGCATCACTGCCGGGGGCACCACACCCTATGTGCATGGCGCACTGGCGGAAGCCCGCCAGCGGGGAGCCACAACCATTTTTCTCGCCTGCGTGCCCGCATCCCAGGTTCCTGCCGAGGTAGACATTAACCTCCGGTTGCTGGTCGGTCCCGAAATCCTGGCAGGTTCGACCCGGCTGAAGGCAGGAACCGTCACCAAGATGGCGCTGAATATCCTTTCTACGGGGACAATGGTGCAGTTGGGCAAGGTCTACGGCAACCGCATGATAGATGTGGCAGTGACCAACCAGAAGCTTGAGGATCGGGCACTGCGGATTCTTCAGGATTTGACCCAGTTGGGGCGCGATGCGGCAATGGTCTTGCTGGAGAACAGCCAGCGGCGGGTCAAACTGGCGCTGTTGATGCACCGGACGGGGGTGGATGCGGCAACAGGCGATCGCCTCCTGCACGACCATCAGGGGCAACTTCGGGCGGCGATCGCCGCCTTCTCAGACCCTTCCCAAAAAGGTTCTTGAGCGATCGCGGCTAGCCCTTGCAGATGATTGCGTTATGTAAATAAGTGCTACAAAACCTTTACAGTTCTTGCAAATATAGGGCAGACTTTAGCCTCCGTAATTCTCCTCCGTAATTTCCCTGATACCCTAGAAGAGAGGGCGAACGCTCCAGCTTTGAACCAGGATTAGCATGTTTTCAATAAAAACCATCAGCACCTTATGGGAAAGCGATCCATCAGGTGCTGGTTTGACGTTAGCTGATCGTTAGACAATGACAAGAGCAAATAATTTGCCTGTCACTGAAGCTGCCCTTTGAGGCTTCGAGCTACGCGTTTGGAGCTTGATCCGCCATCAAACCTCCCCGCGAAGGGCAATTATTTAAAGTTTTGGACTATAACCGAGCGATTTGATGATCACTGTTCTGATTCTATTGGTAGCCATTGGTGTATTGGTATGGGGGTTTAACCGGGCAAAACCCTATGGAAAACCAGGCATTTTGTCATGGCTTCAATCCGTATCACTCATGCTTCCCTGGCTGCTGGTTTTTGGGTTGTTTGCCCTGGGCGTCTACCTCAACATTATTCTTATCCTGGCAATTCTGGTGCTTTCTACGATCGCCTACATCTATCTAGGGAATCAATTGCGGGCAATCGGGGGAGATAGTTTTCCTCGGCGTCCGTCCGTGGTGCGTGGGAATGAGACTGGAGAAGGAGGGGCGATCGCTGACGCTAACCCCGGTGCTGCGACTGCCGATGCAACTACTCAACCATCCCCCAAATCGGCAACCGTGCCCGAAGTAGAGCGCATTCCAGCGGCAGATTTGCAGCAAATTCAAAACATTTTTGGCATCGACACCTTTTTTGCGACGGAGACCATTCCTTACCAGGATGGAGCCATTTTCAAAGGCAATTTGCGGGGAGAACCGGAGGACACCCACGAACGGTTGTCCAGATCCCTGGAAGAGAAAGTGGGCGATCGCTACCGACTCTTCTTAGTCAGTGGTCCAGATGCTCGCCCCACCATCGTGGTTTTGCCCAGCCGCAATGACCCCAAACCCAGCAGCCCCTTCCAGCTTGGCTTTGCCGTTGTGCTGGGGCTGGCAACCCTGGCGACCTGCTTCGAGGCATCGGGCATTTTGCAGGGGTTTGACCTCAGCTCCGACATGGCGCGGCTTCCCGAAACCCTGGCGATCGCCAGCGGGATCATCATCATCCTGGCGGCTCACGAAATTGCCCACCGCTGGATGGCACGCCGCTATCAGGTGCGGCTCAGTCCCCCATTCTTCCTGCCTGCCTGGCAATTGGGTTCGCTGGGGTCGTTGTTCCGGTTTGAGTCGTTGCTAAAAAATCGCACGGTTTTGTTTGACATTGCCCTGGCAGGACCAGCCGCCGGGGGGATTGTTTCCTTCATTTTTCTGATAGTCGGACTATTATTATCCAATCAGGGTGGCTTGCCCTTACAGGCAAACTTTTTTCAAGGTTCCGTACTGGTCGGCACGTTGGCACGGGCAGTGCTGGGCGATGCCCTCCAGCAACCCTATATCGAGGTGCATCCGCTCGTCATTATCGGTTGGCTTGGGTTGTTGATCAACGCGATCAACCTCATGCCAGCGGGTCAGTTAGACGGCGGACGAATTCTACAAGCAATTTACGGACGCAAGATAACCGGGCGTTCCACCGTGATCACGATTTTGTTCCTGGTGGTTGCCTCGTTGGTTAATCCGCTGGCGTTGTATTGGGCGGTCGTAATTTTGTTTTTGCAGCGGGATTTAGAGCGTCCCGCGTTGAATGAATTAACAGAACCGAATGATGCACGGGCAGCTTTTGCTTTGCTAGCGCTCTTTTTGATGGCGGCAACGCTGCTCCCCCTTACCCCGGCACTCGCCGGACGTCTTGGTATTGGAGGCTAAGATGACATTCAACCCCCCTGTGATTGTTGTTCTCGATATCAGTGCCCTCTCGCTGGGGTCGCAGCGCGAATGGCTAGAATTTTCGCGAGTTGGCGAAGTTCACATTCCGCAGGCGGTGTACGAAGAAATGAAGTTTTTGCATGGTCGCACCCCCGACCCCGACCTCGAAGCCCTGGCTCGCGCGTTTCATCGCTTTTATCCGACGAGCCATTGGAATGTGACCGATGCCACGGCTCACCATCCCAGTCTGACTGCCGCCGGACAAGCCCTCACCAAACGTGCCCGGATTGCCCTGGCATCTGCCCGCTGTGGCTATGCCCTGGCACTGAACTTTCCCAATTATCTGACCGTGCTGGCAACCAATGACCGGGCACTCTTACAAAAAATCTACGCCATCCCCTCCAACAATTTTTGTGCGGTAGATGGACAAAGCCTGGTGCGCTGGTGCCGCAGTGGGCAGCGCCCCATTTCGGTGAGCCAAAAGCTGCAGCAGTTGCGATCGCTCGCCGCCTCTGGCATCATCAGCCGACCCGCCACCGCATCCTCCCGCGTCGTAACCTCCACGAACTACCGGACGGGTAGCACCAATCCCCGCCGTTCGCGCAGCAGTAGCACCATCATTCAACGCTCTCCTCTGATATCCTCAGAAGCAGTGTCACAACTTATTTCGTTGTTAATGGCGCTGGGTGGGGTTTTATTGGCGGGTTGGTTGATATGGGCGGTAATCAGTGATTCTGAAATACTTGACCCCTTACGACAACCCTTCGACCCCACAGAACAATCGGGTTGATAGGTGCATGATTATTGCGATCGCCAATCAAAAAGGGGGCGTTGCGAAAACGACCTCAGCTATTGCGCTGGCAGGGTTGCTGGCAGAAGAAGGACCATGCCTTGCGATCGATCTAGATGCGCAAGGCAATCTCACAACGGGCTTGGGGATTGAGCTTGCCACCGAACAGCAGACCGCCAGTGAGGTGCTGCTGGGCAAAGCTACGCTGCTCGACGCCGTTGTAAAAACCCCCTGGGATGTGGATTTGTTGCCAGGGAGTTTTTCTCTGACCCAGGCAGAAGAAGAGTTGCTGAAGCAAACCAATTCAAAGCGTTTGTATCGTCTCAAACAAGCGCTGGAGCCGGATCTTCGGAGCTATGAGCATGTGGTGATTGACTGCCCCCCTCGCCTGGGCTTGCTTACCCTCAACGCCTTTGCGGCGGCAGATTGGTTGCTCATTCCGGTGCAATGTCAATTCTTTGCCCTCAAAGGGTTAGAGAACATGGTCAAAACCATCGACACGGTGCAGCAACGGTTGAACCCCAACCTGCGGGTGTTGGGTGTTTTGCCGACGATGGCAGAGATGAATACAACCCTGACCCAGGACATCATGAAGCAGTTGCGATCGCAGTTCGACGATCTCCACATCTTCGACCCGGTGCCCAAATCTGTGCGCTTCCCTGAATCCAACATGGCAGGTAAGCCCATCCACCACCACACCCGAGAGTGGCGGCTGGTGCAGCCCTACCACGAAGTCGTGCGGCAACTAACTCTGCTGGAACCCTGAACGAGAACCCCCAATGCTGCCGCTATCCCTGGACGCGTTATATGACCGTTGATCTTCGCCAGCGCGATCGCCTGGAATCCCTCAAAGCCGGACTGGTTGGAGCCAGCGCCATCATCCCCACAGAAATGATGCTCCTCGGATTGATGGGTTTGCAACGCTCCTGGCAGGGGTTTGCACTGTTCTCAGCATTCCACCTGGTGCTCCCTGCATCATTATCATTGTGGGCAGTCCTGTTTCATCTCAGCGAAACGGCTCTCAGCGGTTTTCTGTTTGGTGTCACCTACCGCTACGCCATCCGTCAGGATACGAACCCCCAACTGAAAACAGGAACAATTCTGGCATTTGCCCTGGCACGTAGCCTGGGGCAAGCCGATGTGGGCTGGCAACTGGAGAGCCACTGGGGGCAGTGGATAGGCTGGGTTGGAGAAAGCTTTGGGTTGTTTGCGATCGCCGCCCTGCTGCTCAACAGAACCATACAAAAAGGCTGGATCCTTCCCGCTTCTAACCAGGAGAGGGATCCAGATGGTAGTAGTGCATCAAGCTAAAGCCTGGATATGCACTACCCTGCGTTGCCCTTCAACGCCCTGGTGAGCGCTTGGGAAAGGTTGCGCCAGGTTTTTCTTATGCCATGTTGTTTTCAATTGCCCAACGTGCCAACTCGGTACGGTTGTGTAAGCCTGTTTTGCCCAGCATGTTGCTTACATGGCTTTCAATCGTCCGTTGGCTAACTCGCAGTTCTTCAGCAATTTCGCGGTTTGCCATCCCCCGCGCCACATACTGCACTACGCGCAGTTCTGTCGGCGTCAGTTCCACATCAAACGGGACGTGAATCTTGGGTGTTGTATCCCCACCAGAGGAGTCTTGGCGCTGAATCAGCCGGGTCGCTTGCTTTAAGGACGATTCCACCTGAGCCACTAACTCTTCTGGCTCAAATGGTTTCACCATATAGACATCGGCTCCTGTGTTCAGCCCTTTCACTCGGTCCTGGCTTTGCCCTTTTGCTGACAAAAACAAAACGGGAATCCAACTCGTTTTGGAGTCCTTTCTGACATGCTCGACGAAGGAGTAGCCATCCATCTGGGGCATCATGACATCGCAAATGATCATGTCGGGAATTTCTTCCTGCAACAGATCGAGTGCTTCCTGTCCGTTCTCTGCCGTTTTTACCTGATAGCCCCGGAACTCCAGATAGTCCTTGACTAGCAAAATGAGGTTTGGGTCGTCATCAATCAAGAGGAGACGCTTTTGGTCTCCGTTATTTGCTTCTTTGGTCATATCTCTAAACTCGCCATGCCTAGATCCAAGTGAAAACCAGAAAGACTGATAATAGGTATTCGGTATGTCAGGTCCGGGGGACAGGGAAAAAATCCCGCAATCCCCCTATTCAAAAAGCTGAAATCACTGACGCACTGGGGGTGAGGTGTTACCTTTCAAGGCATTTTTGCCATGGAATTGTATCCATAGAAGAGCCGTTCATCTCACACAAACCTTCGTTCTTAGAGTGCAACTATCCTCTATCCTCCAGCATAAACAGATTTCCAGAAACTTCTAAAGTAGATGCAGAGAGAAATGAGGATGCAAGCCATTCAGCAAAATTATAGTCGCTCTATCTAAGAAAGAGGGAGAAGCTTGTATAAAACTACCCACACAAACAAAATTTATGTACTTGTGTCCTCATTTTTTACAGATATTTATCTTCTGATACATTTTTCATTGTTTCGTAGACAAATCGTTTTTTCAAACAGTAAACCAAGGGTTTTAGATCTATAGCGGTGCGCAAGTTGCTACAGCACATGGGAGGGGCGGCGCGGCGCGCCGCCCCTCCCATGTGCTGTACTTAAAGCGCTTGCAAAACGCTATGAACAAGAAAATAAAGAACCCATTTTTTGAGAGAGGGTGCGGCTTAGCCGCGCCCTCTCTCAAAAAATGGGGATATTCTTTCTCAGAAATCTCCTTAGGTTTAATTGTGGTTTCCTACTTCCGAAATAGGAATCAGGATAGCCAAATGGAACCTATTGGAATGAACGCTGCCTTGGGATAAATTTTGCCTGCCATCCTGCTCATCCCATCAGTTGTCTGTGCTATTCGCAGTTAATCTAGGAGCGATCGCCTCTTCACTCGATTCCACAGCATTCATCGCTTCTTCCAGCGATAGCGGATGCACAACGAATGCGTATTCTTCGACGACCTGATTGTTGATCAAGTGTTCCTGGATGATGCGCTCAACCACCTCGGCGGTGGCGCTGTGATACCACACCCCATCGGGATAGACGACCAGGATGGGTCCCTGCTGACAGACCCGTAAACAATCCGCTTTGGTCCGAAACACGCAGGTAGGACGTAGATCTGTTGGGGTGTCGAGGAAGAGTTCCTTGAGCCGCCGTTTGAGATAGTCCCAAGCAGCAACGCTAGTTTCGCGATCGCAGCACTTCGGTTTCTTGGGGTCTGTACACAAAAACACATGCCGCTGAATCGCTGGAATACCAAGGTACTCGGCAGTTGCCCTGAGAGAGGATTTGAGGGAAGTATTTTGCTCAGATGATGACATTTTCTATTAGTCCAGTCGGTCTTAGGCACACGTATGAAATAAAACCTGGAATTTTTGATGAGAAGCGTGGCAATGCCGCGCTTCTCATCAAAAATTCCAGGTTTTATTTAATTTTCAATCCTTAGTCCAGTCGGTCTTAGTCCGAGTCGGCATGGCTCTGGAAAACTTGCGCAAGTATCTTCTTCTCGCCTATCCACTCGCCTGTCCAAAAGCTCTGAACCCATTGGGATAGGCATTACCCGTTTCCCCAACTTATCGTAAACCCAGCCAGGTGATGAAGTCTTGATGGGTAATCAGCTCAATCAGCAGCACTAGCATGAACCCAATCATGGCAAAGCGTCCGTTGATAATTTCGGCATAGCGCGTCCAGCCAAACGATGGTTCGGCTTCGGTGCTATTGGGCGGTGCGCTTGCTTCCGCTTGAGGGGAAGGGGGTTCGGGGGCTGTTTGTGTCATCGAATCGTTTTCTGGCATACATCACAAGTGCTTACGAACGTTCCGATTCTATCGCTTTGACGGAGTTGATGAGCGATCGCACTTCTTCTTTCCCTTCCGATGGCTCAAACACTAGCGGAAACTTACCCCGCGCCAGCATCCGCAATCCCAACGGTCCCAGGCTGGCAATGCCCTGCCAATCTCGGAAGTTGTTGCCCACAACCCGGAGCCCAAACTTGCGCTCGTCGATCCATCCGCCTTCTTTCACCAGGTCTACCAGGGTGCGGCGGTGACGAATCGCTCGGCTGGGAGGGGCGGTGTCTTTTTCGAGAATGGCTTGCTTGATTTTGCTAATCTGCTCCATCGGAGCCACATCCATCGGGCAAACCGAGTTGCAGTAATAACAGCGGGTGCAGCCCCACACCCCAGCTGTATCTTTGTTGTACTGTTCCAGTCGGGCATCGGTGCGCCCATCTCGCGAATCGGCAACCATGCGATGGGCTTTTGCCAGGGCATGGGGTCCCACAAAGTTTGGGTTCACTTCCCGTGCATTGCACTCGGAGTAGCACGCGCCACAAAGAATGCAGTTCCCCATCTGATCCAGTCGCTCGCGCTCTTCAGGGGTTTGCAGAAACTCCCGCTCGGGGATCCGCCGCGCTTCGGTGCTGACGTAGGGCTGCACGGCTTCCAGGTTGTCCCAAAAGCTCTGCATATCGACCACCAGGTCTTTAATCACGGGCATATTTCCCATGGGAGCCACTGTAATGGAGGGAATAGTTGCCGTAGTTCCGCTGGGGGTGTCAGCGGCGATCGCCTGTAGCCGTTCCACCTCATCCCCTACTTTTTCCTTGCAAGCTAGCGCCGAGCGCCCATTAATTCGCATGGAACAGCTGCCACAAATGGTGTTGCGGCAGTTTTTGCGAAAAGCAAGGGTGCCATCTTGTTCCCATTTAATTTGATTCAGGCAGTCCAGAACTGTGCTGCCGGGTTCTGCATCGAGACGGTATGCCTGGACATAGGGAGAAGCATCCGCCATTTGACGGACAATTTTGAACTCAACTTTCATTACGGTAAATAGCGAGATAGAGGCAGAAAATTATCATTGACGGCGATCGCGGAAGCGTTTCGCATTGGCAGAGAAGCGGCACGTTTGTTTCTTCCTCCATCCTAGCTTTGTTCAAAGGGGCTTACTGTTCTCTACTGCTAAGAAAATTGGAATTTTCTTAGCACCGGGAAACATTACTTCTGACAGGTTAAGCAAACATGACAAAATTTGCTGAATATTGATTTTTGCTGTGTCCTTTTTTTCTTTGTATGCTAGAACGCGATGGGGCTGGAGTTGCGTTTCCTAATACCCAGTTTTCGCAGATAGTGGAACGGAATGTCGAAGTATTATTTAGGATGTGAGTTTTGGCTGTAGTGTCCGAAGCCTGCTCCACTACTAGGGCTTTGCTCTTACAACGAGCCGACATTGGCTATATTTTGTCTGTATAAGTTTGGTTGTCAAAAGAAATGCTGATGCCACAACCGTGTGGGCTTCTTGGAGTGCTCCAAGAAACTAAAAAATCCATTTTAGGCAAGCAGGTGCAGCGAAGCGGCACCTGCTTGCCTAAAATGGATTTTTTAGTTTCTTGCTCAGCTCTTAATGGTTGGGCGGTTTGGGAATGCTGACGAGAAAACCTTCAGGAAGATCGGTGGCAAACCTGCAGCATATTAGGCAAAGTGGGCGATCGCTCTGTCCAAGAAAATAGGAAATTTCCACAGCACAATTTTTATCCGATTTAGGCTTTTCCAGGTTTCAGCAGCAATCGTTTGTTCTTGAATATCTCCCTCTAATGCTGAATAAATCCGCCTTCACAAAAGGTTGAAAACCGCTTGATACGTGGATTCTCATTGCTTCTGGGAACTAAAATGCCTGTCGGGTCGAATTCCCTGGCTGATTTTTTTGAAAAAAGAAGTAACTGTGGAATTAACATAAGTAGATAGGGTATCCTGATTGAATTCAGAATAATTAGAGATCATCTTTTGAAGTTTCAGTTTTATAATTGGGAACTATATTTCAAGTATTTCAAGATATGTATGAAATCCGGCAATTGAGGGACAACTAGGAAAACACTATAGATGTGGGAGAAGCAATAGACCAATGGCAGACACACTGAATGCACCGCTTACGGGAAAAGCCTTGCTACAAAAGGTGAAAGAACTGGGAGATTTAACCCCACGGGAGAAAGCACGTCGATGCGGCTATGAAACCGTCGCTAAGAATGGGCAATCGCGTGTTAATTTATCTTCTTTTTATGAAGCGCTCCTTGCTGCACGAGGAATTTCTCTTGGGAAAGAGGGCGATAAAGATGGGCGGGGCAGAGAACCCACCTATCGCGTCAGCGTTCACAAAAATGGACAGATTGTTATCGGTTCTACCTATACCGAGAAAATGGGTTTACAACCCGGTGATGAGTTTGAGATCAAGCTTGGCTACAAACATATCCACCTGATTCAGCTTGACAAGGACAAGAATGGTAGCAGCATCGATGACGATGAAGAATAAGCCCAAAACCTAAGGGCTTGATTCTGCTGGCTTTTAATCTTCTGAGACTTTCTGAAAATCCTTCAATTTGCAAGTTTTTCAGATTTTTCAAATGAAGTCGCAAATTTTAACTTCAAGTAAGGTCACAAAGTTGCCTGGATGCATGGAAAGTTTGCCATGTTCCGGGCAACTTTTTTGGCGATCGCCCGCAGTATTGCCTTAGAGTACTCCAAGAAAATAGAAAAAACATTTTGGGGAGGCGGGGGCGGCAACGCCGCCCCCGCCTCCCCAAAATGTTTTTTCTATTTTCTTGCTTAGGGATCTGCGGATTAATAAAATCCCAATTTTTGAGAGAAAAGGCTGGCTCTGCCAGCCTTTTCTCTCAAAAATTGGGATTTTATTTTCTTGCAAGTTCCTTAGCTCTTAGAAAAATGGCGAAGGTATTGTTAAGGATGGAGGCTTGTCAGAAGGTCGCGCACTAACGCTTCTTGCGAAGAGCCTAATTCTTCAAGCGGCGCTGGTCGCTCTGGTAGCGAATAACTTCTGAGGCAAATGCCAGCAGACCAGAGCCGAGAATTAAAACGGCGCTAAGGGCATTTACATCGGGCTTCACCCCTGTACGAACACGGCTAAAGATTTCCATTGGCAGAGTATTCACACCACCCCCGGCGGTGAAGCTAGAAATGAGCAAATCATCCATACTCAGCACAAACGACAACAGGCAGCCGGAAATGATGGCAGGCATGAGTTCTGGCAGTAGCACTTTGAGGAACGCCTGACGGGGCGTTGCACCCAGATCCAATGCCGCTTCTTGCAGGAAAGGATTGAGTCCTGCCAGGCGGGTTGAGACGATGACGGCGATATAGGCAAGGCAAAACACCATGTGGGCAGATATCACCGTCCACAGGCTTAGAGGAATTGCCAGGGATGCCAGAAATACGAGGGTTGCAACGGCGATCGCAATATCGGGAATGATGAGCGGCAAATAGGAAATCCCCTGGTATAAGCTTTTGCCAGGGAAGGTGTAGCGGGCAAGCCCCACTGCCATAAACGTTCCCAGGACGGCTGAAACCACAACCGAAATGAGGGCAACCGAGAGGCTATCCTGCAATGCCGACAGGATGCGCCCATCATTAAACATGCTGATGTACCAGCGGAGTGAAAATCCCTGCCAGTTTGATGCAAAAGGCGACGCGTTGAAGCTGAAAAACGCCAGCACCAACACGGGCAAATACATAAAGGCAAACATCACCAGGGTGAAGGCAAATTGCCACTGCAACCGGAATCGAGATGCAAGTTTCCCTTGTCTAGATGTTGAGCGATCGCTATCGGCTACAATCATTGCTCCACTTACCTGGTAGATTTATCGGATTGATCGGATTGATCGGATTGATCGGATATCGAATTGGACAAGAAACGGCTACAACGGTTTTTTGAATCCCAAAGTTAGATGGGTTCAGTTTTGCGATCGCCATACTTCAGCAACAGGGCGATCGCCAGACTTACCGCCAAAATCAGCAGCATACTCAAACCAGAACCAAAGCCCCAGTTTCTTGCGGCTCCCAAAAATTGGTTATAAACCAGCCTTGCCATTGTCATGCTCGACGCGCCTCCTAACAATTCGGGAACCACGAAGTCTCCCAGGCTTGTAATGAAAACCAGCAAGCAGCCTGCGGCAATACCCGGAAGGGACTGGGGCACAGTAACCTTCGTAAAAACCTGGGTGGGGGGAGCGCCCAAATCTGCTGCCGCTTCTAGCAACCGCTTATCCAGCTTTTCCAAAGAAGCGTAGAGAATCAAAACCATGTAGGGCAAGAAGTTATAGGCAAGCCCCAAAATCACGGCTGGCTGGGTATTGAGAATCTGGAGAGGGGGTAAGCCCACCGTTTCTAACAGGCTGTTGAGCACTCCGGTGGGTCGCAAAATCGTGATCCAGGCGTAGGAACGGAGCAGGGACGATGTCCACAGGGGCAGAACAAACCCGAGCAACAGCAGGTTGCGCCACCGTTGTGGAGCCATTAGTGCAATCCAGTAGGCAACTGGAAAGCCCAGCACCAGGCAAAGAATGGTGCTGGTAACGGCGAACATAACGGAGCGGAAAATAACCGTTAGATAGACTGGTTGCAGAATTTTGATGTAATTCCCCAGTCCATAGGCGGGAATCGGGTTACCGGGCTTGAAATTGGGTAACAGGCTTAACTGCAAAATCATCAGGGTAGGAATGACCAGCAGCAATAGCAACCATACCCCAGCAGGAAGTAGCAGCACCAACGGTTCTACCAACTTGGTGAAACGTTGTTTCAGACGCGCTAGTAAAGGAACGGATGCGACATCACGGGATGAAATGGGAGGACTGGTTGCCATAGACCCTACCGAAGCGTGTGGGGGTGAACAATAAGAAGGTGCGGAGGAAAGCCGTTTCAGCTTGTCTTAAGAGCCTAACGTGGGCATTGCCCACCAGCCCCCTTTCAGTACCACATATGACAAATATCTATGATAAGTATCATCGTTTGGTTGAAGTCCCTGGAACCAAACGGGCTTCCAGGGACTGGGTGTATGACTTGAACCCGATCAGGTGCTGGTGAGTTGTGTCCAGAGGCGATCGTAAAGGTCGATCGCATCACCTACAGGAGCCAAAGCCTCACACTTTGCCAGGACCTCCTCAGGCGGGAATAACCGGGTATCTGCTTTGAGTTCGCTATCAAGCTGGTCCAGGGTGAGCTGATTTGGCGTCGCTAGTTTCAACCGAGACATAACCTTGGAGGCACTTTCTGGGTTGAGGACATAGTTCATCCAGGCATAGGCGGCTTCGACATTGGGAGCCGTTTTGGGAATGGCGAGCGCATCCGTCCACACCGTTGCACCGCTGGCAGGAACGACATAGGCTAGATCATCGTTTTCGGCGATCGCATCCAGCGCATCCACCGAGTAAGCATGGGCAATCAATAAGTCACCAGGGATAATTTGATCGCGCCATCCATCGGTTGTGAAAGCACTCAGCGCAGGCTTCAGTTCTTCTAGCTTGGCAAATGCTTCTTCAATTTCATCGGGGTCTTCGGTGCTATTGGAATAGCCCAGCATCTTCAAGGTGATCCCGGCTACCTCGCGGACATCGTTCAGCAAGGTCATGCGACGAGATAACTCATTCTGGTTTTCCCACATGTATTCCCAATCTTCGACCTCGCCCAATTCCGCCGCGTTATAAATCAGCCCTGTTGTGCCCCAACTGTAGGGAATGCTGTATTCATTAGCGGGGTCGTAGGGCGGGCTTTGCCATTGGGGGAGCAGATCGGCGAGATCGGGCAATTCCTCGTGATCGAGTGCCAGCAGCATCTCCATCTCGATCATTTGCTCAACCATATAGTCCGAAGGGTAGATGATGCTGTATTGACCACCGCCACCTGCCTGGAGCTTTGCCAGCATAGTTTCGTTGGAGTCATAGATGTCGGCAATCACCCGGATACCTGTTTCCTCTTCGAATCCAGCGATCATTTCATCGTCGAAATAGCTGGACCAACTGTAGATGTGAAGCGTATCGCTATCGGCAGTGGTGCCTTCGTTGGAAGCGGTTGTTTCTGCTTCGGTATCGGCAGGAGTCGAATTGTTCTGAGCAATGTTGCCCGCACAATTTGTCAATACCGTTCCCGCCATTGCGGCTGTAGACAATTGCAGAAACCGTCGTCGTCCAGGGGACATACGGGGAAAACGACGACGAGGATAAAATCCACGCTTTGACATTGAGCTACACTCCTAAGTTTGTTGGATAGGTTGTAAAGCGATCAGAGGTTTGGATACTCAAGGCAAGAGCCAGTCCTATAAATTTGGGTCCAGCATCCCTTGTTTAATACAAATCATCAAGCGGGGCAATGGGTTCTACTTAGATGCGATATCAAATGCGTTAATGCGATCGACGTAGTTTGGAGCAGGGGAAATGCCTAAAAAGAGCGGCTGAAGACGGGTAATGCTATTGTCAAACTTTTCATCTATGCTTAACGCCATTTCATACCGATTGAAGTAGGATGCTCACCAAACTACAGTGAATGATCTGGGCAGCAATAGATCCGTACGTTATGAACAGCTTGAGCATCTTTTCAACGGCATTTTAGGGAGAAAAATGTGGAATAGGTGAATGGACTATTGTTCGGCACAATGTTCAATCTAGTTCAACTGGGTTAGTTCAACCGAGTTCAACCTATTCGGCAGTGGCGTCATTGGCTAGGGCAATACAATCAGCCGTTTTCCAGGAAACACATACAGTATCATTTGGTGCAAAGAGATTACCCTGTCGGTTTGGTTCCAGCACGGTGATGCGATCGCCCGACATCAAATCCACCACATACTGCACATGGGTTCCCAGATACATGATGGTACTCACCCGCCCCTCATAGCAGTTTTCATCCGATGCCATGCCCTGCGCCCCAATATGCACCTTCTCAGGGCGGATGCTTAAAACCACCGCACTACCGACCGTTCCTACTTGCCCTTCCGCTGTTGGGACTAACACACGCATCCCACTGTCTGTCAGCACTTTTAGATCTTTGGCATCAGCTGTTTCAACGCACCCTTGCAATAGATTTGTATCCCCAATGAAGTCAGCAACAAAGGGGGTTTTAGGATGCTCATAAATTTCGTTTGGTGTGCCAATCTGCTCCACCCGCCCGTTATTCATCACCGCGATGCGATTGGAGAGGCTAAGGGCTTCTTCCTGATCGTGGGTCACCATCACGAAGGTAACGCCCAATTCTCGCTGGAGGGTGGATAGTTCCACCTGCATCTCTTTCCTCAGCTTGAGATCTAGCGCCCCCAGAGGTTCATCCAGCAACACCACCGCCGGACGGTTTACCAGTGCCCGTGCCAGGGCAACCCGCTGCTGCTGTCCCCCCGACAGTTGATTGGGATAACGCCGGGCAAAATCTTCCATCTTCACCAGTTGGAGCACTTCGGCGACGCGATTTTGAGTTTCGACCTTACTGCATCGGCGGATACGCAACCCAAAGGCAATGTTTTCCCACACCGTCATATGGCTAAACAGGGCATAGCTTTGGAAAACAGTGTTAACTGGACGCCGATAAGGGGGCACTGTGTCCATTACTTGTCCACGAATTAAGATATCCCCCGATGTCGGTTGTTCGAACCCAGCAATGAGTCGCAGCGTTGTTGTTTTGCCACAACCAGAAGGACCAAGAATACTGAAGAATTCTCCCTGTTGAATTTTTAAGTTAATCCCTCGAACGGCGGGTTCTCCATTAAAAACCTTGACCACCTCATGCAGTTCTACGTCGTATTGGGTTTCGGTTTGAACCCATGAGGGGTTGTCGTGGGTGAGGGTCTGAGCCATGAATCTCCGGTCTCCGTGGGGTGCAGGTCAAAGGCAGACTGAATATAAATTATCCCTATATTTGGCTAGTTGGGAACAGGTAATAGTTACGAGCGATACCATCAAAACAATCGTCCTCCAGCATGACTATTACGATCCGCGTTTCCCAAATGGTTTTTCAAATGTCCAGAGAACCGTCTGGTGAACGATGGGTGAACGATGAAGCACGATCTTTGGGGCGCATTCTTTGATCTGGCGCATTTTTTGATCTAAGGTCAGCGGTCTAAGGTCCGCGATCTAAGATCAGCTATTGGGTCGCATTCGTTTGACTGTTGTCATGCCCATCAAAGAAATATTCCAACAAATTGGCTTAAAAGTAAAAAAAACTTGAGGGCGAAAACCTGAGGAGAGAGCGGCAGAATATGTTTAGGCTTATGTCTTTGTCTTACTGCTATGAACAAAGAAAAAAAACAGTATTTTCTCTTGTCTTTATTGCTCCTGTATCAATACCATCGAGATTCTTCTAAAACCATTGATTTTGCGTGCGCGGAGCATAGCAAAATCAATGGTTTCAGAGGTATTAAGTACATGGTCATAAATAAAGCCAGTGGGGTGCGCCCCCCGCCGAGGGGCGCACCCCACCATAGCTTCGTTTATTTATGGCTACCCACTTATACGTGGCTGAACTTTAATGTTTGCGGCGTTTGCCTGCTTTATGCCTGAAATGGTTGCCTGACTCCTGGAAGAATCTAAGAATCCCTAAAGCAGAACCCATGCAAGCAGCAGTTATCAATAAATTATGGGCTTTCAAGCCTGAAAGTAGTTCGCTGACAGCGAGCTACTTTCAGGCTTGATGCCAAAATGAGACCGACTGCCATGCAAGGCTAAATCCGGCGCAATACTAAATCCGGTGCAATAATAGGGGTTGCTCTAGGATGAGCAGACATCATCTCAGTGGCTGTTTTCCGCTTTTTGCTTAAAACCTTTTCTCGGTGGCGACTCAATATCTGGCGACTCAATTTGGCTGCTTAGACATCAAGTACAGGGTCTAGATATATGGTCATAAATAAAGCCAGTGGGGTGCGCCCCCGGCGAGGGGCACACCCCACCAGAGCTTCGTTTATTTGATGGCTACCCAATTAGCAAACTTAGTAAACTATTCAGGCGATCGCTAAGGGCATTTGCGCATTATGACGCTGACACAACCTTCTTCCGCTGGCAAGAGAGACAGTACCCGTACGGTGGGGCAACGCTATCAGTCTGTCGTGGTGATGGTATTGATTACCCTGAGCCTGCTGGGGGGGATTGGCAGTCGGTTGGCGTATTTGCAGTTGGTGCAGGGGGTACACAACCGCCAGTTGGCAGATAATAACCGCATCCGGTTGATTCCGCGCCAGCCAGAACGGGGACGCATCCTCGATCGCAAGGGTCGAACCATTGCTGGCAGTCGCCTTTCCTTTGCCGTTTTCCTGTGGCCGATCGCCAACTCAGAGGAAGAATGGCAACCTATTATTCGGCGGCTGGCAAACGTTTTGGGCGAGGAAGAAGACGTCATTCGTTCGCGCTTGGAGCAGGAAGGCTACTATTCGCCAACCCTGGTGCGGGTGGCACGGGGCATTAGCCCGGCACAGGTGACGGCGCTTTCGGAAATGAACCAGGAACTCAATGGGGTGCAAGTAGAGGGGGAAGCCGTGCGCTATTACCCCAATGGTGATTTGGCGGCTCATGTGTTGGGCTACACCGGAGAACTGGATGGCGATGCTCTGGCAGCGATGGAAGATGAGGGCTATCGCCTGGGGGATGTGGTTGGTCAGATGGGTGTTGAGTCAGCCTTTGAGCCACTCCTGCGCGGAGAGTGGGGCGGGCAGCAAGTGGAAGTGGATGGGGCTGGGCAGGTATTGCAGGTGTTGGGCGAAAAGTCGGCACGTTCTGGCGATACGGTGACTCTGACGCTGGATTTGGATATTCAGCGGGCGGCGGAAGCGGCATTGGGTGAGACGAAGGGGGCGATCGTGGCGATCGATCCTCGTAATGGTGGCGTGTTGGCGATGGTAAGCCGCCCTACCTTTGACCCCAATATCTTTTCGGGACGTATTTCTGACGCGCAATGGGCAGAGATTCAGGGGAAAGATTTTCCCTTTGTTAATCGGTCACTACAGGGCTTTCCACCCGCGAGTACGTTCAAAATTGTGACAACGACTGCTGCTATTGAGTCGGGTTCCTATTCGCCTAACACGGTTTTGCCGACCTATCCCTTTGTGCAGGTGGGGGGTATCCAGTTTTGGGATTGGAACCGGGCGGGCTTTGGTCCTCTAGATTTTCGGGGGGCGATGGCGATGAGTAGTGATACGTTTTTCTATCAAACAGCCATGCGCATGGGGGGCGAGACGTTAATTGAATGGACGCGTCGCTATGGCTTTGGGCGTAGAACGGGTATTGAGATTGTGGATGAGGAATCTCCAGGGCTGGTACCCGATGAGGAGTGGAAGCAGGAGAACATTGGCGAGGGCTGGTTTGTTGGCGATAGCATCAATATGTCCATCGGTCAGGGTTATTTGCAAGGCTCTCCGTTGCAGGTGGCGGTTATGTTTGCAGCGCCTGCCAATGGGGGCTATCTGGTGAAGCCTCATTTGCTGAAGGATAACGAAGAGGCGCGGGAGTGGCGAGAGTCACTCAATATGTCGCCTGAAACCATTCGCATTTTGCAGGAAGGGCTGCGGCAGGTGATTACGACTGGAACGGCGCGATCGCTCAACGTTCCCACGCTGCCACCATTTGCGGGCAAGACTGGGACGGCGGAAGACCCGCCGCGCCTCTCCCATGCTTGGTTTGGAGCCTATGCACCGCTGGATAATCCAGAAATTGTGGTGGTAGCGTTTGCCGAAAATTCGGGCGGTGGTGGTGGAAAGGTTACCGCCCCAATGGTTCGTCAGGTTTTGGAAGCCTACTTCAACGGTTCATCGGCATCTCCAGATACTGCCAATCCTCAAAACTAAGGCGATCTCCAGAAAAGACTATCTCCATTCTTTGAGAGAGGGCGCGGCTTAGCCGCGCCTTCTCTCAAAAAATGGGCAAAAATATGGAGATAGTCTCTCTCAGAAATCTCTTAAGGATTGAAAATAAAACCCGGAATTTTTGATGAGCAGCGCGGCAATGCCGCGCTGCTCATCAAAATTAGAAAAATGGCGAAGGGATTGATTTGTCAGGGCACGCTTACAAGATTGTTGAATTTGCGATTCTAAGAGTATTCTTGATAGAAATTTATTTTTGTGTTGTTGGCGTGTCTGTAGCTGGTTGCTGACCCCATTTATGCTGCTGGATATCGCAGCCATTTAGGGTTGGGTGCGATCGCATGCCTCATCACTGTATGCGTGATTTATGCCAAGAAGTACTCTTTTTCAACGTTTACGTCAGATTTATTCCGAAGTTCTTCAACCTCATCACTTTCAAGAAATAGGGGAGGTGGGGCGATCGCCCGATGCTCTCTCACGACGACAATTCCTGCACCGCACAGCAATGGTGGCAGGAGCCCTGGGGGCTACCTCTTTAAGAATGCGTCCGCTGTGGGCAGGTAATCCACCCCGATTCTTGATTGTGGGAGCGGGGGTTGCCGGGTTGACCATTGCCTATCGGTTGCAGCAGGCGGGAATTCCCGTCGATATTGTAGATGCGGCTCCCCGGGTGGGGGGTCGCCTGCGGAGTTTGGCAAACCAGGCAGGATGCCCCAATCCCGTAGAACTGGGTGGAGAATTTATTGATACACGCCACCGGGCTATTCATGCGCTGGTGAAAGAGTTGGGTTTGCCCATCGCTGATTTGCGTTCAGCGGATCAAGACCTTACCCCAGAGGTTTTTTACTTTGGGGGCGATCGCCTTTCCCATGAGTGGGTCTCCGAAGCCTTTTTGCCCCTGGCACAAAAAATCCAGCAAGATGTGGCGGCATTAGGCTATCAGCATCCCACCTATCGCACTGCCTCACCCGTCGCAGAACGCCTCGATCGCCTTTCCCTCGAAGATTATCTGGATACGGTGGATCTGGATCCTAGAGTCAAGTCTCTGGTGCGGATTGCCTATGTCACAGAGTATGGCAGCGACAGCCATGAGCAAACTTGCTTGAACATGCTGTTTTTGATTGGGCGCGAGCCGGGCATTTGGAGCACCTATGGCGAAAGCGATGAGCGCTGGCACATTGTTGGCGGGAATGAGCAGGTGGTAAAAGCTCTGGCGAAGCGCCTGCGATCGCCCATCGCCCTGAAAACGCGGCTGGAGTCTGTGCGCGAAACGGGCGATCGCACCTACCAGGTGAGTTTGCGCCACGACAATACCAGCCGAGAGCGCACCTATGACGGGGTGATTCTCGCCATGCCCTTCTCTGTGCTGCGGCATGTGGCGCTGGATGTGGAGATGTCGCCCTTGAAGCAGGAGGCGATCGCCCAACTGGGCTATGGCACCTCTTCAAAACTAGTGGTGCCCCTGCGCGATCGCATCTGGCGCAATCGCTACCAATCCACCGTGAGTGTCTACACCGACCTGCCGTTGCAGAATACCTGGGAAAGTTCGCGCTATGCCCCCGGTCGCAGCGGTTGGATTACTAACCTGCGGGGCGGCAAGGAAGGCTTGGGACTGGGGCGCGATCGCCCCGATGACCAGGCAAATCGGCTACTTGCAGACCTCGATGAGCTGTTTCCCGGCATCCAACAGGTGCAGCGGGGGCGATCGCTCCGAGCCGTGTGGGCAGCCGAACCCTATGCCCTCGGCTCTTACTCCTGTTACCGCCCCGGTCAGGCAACCCGCTTTGGGGGCATCGAAGCCGAACCCGTCGGCAACATCTGGTTTGCGGGCGAACATTGCTCCATCGACTCTCAGGGCTACATCAACGGAGCGGTTGAATCAGCCGAGCAGGTAGCCGCCCAAATCCTGACTCGCGTGTGAGAGTGGCAGCGCTCAGGGAGTGGCAGCGCCCAGGGAGTGGCAGCACCCAAAAAGTGGCAGCACCCAAAAAGTGGCAGCGCCAGAAACGGAGCGCAGATGAACATGGATGGATACAGACGCGATCAAGGATAGGTGGTGGTGGAAAGGTGCGGAGCTATCTTCTGCCCCTGCTCTTTCCCTCTGTGTCCTTTATGTTTCTGGGGTGCAAATTTCTCTTTTTCGTTAAAGATTGCAGCCGCTTTGCTGAATGACTGCTCCCTGGGGGGAAGTCTACAGAGTAAGGGCAAATTTGCTCTCTCTGTAGACTTCTCACATCCTAAAACCCATGCGTGTCACCGAAAAGACTCCTCGGAGATTGACTATCCAGCATACTCCTTACTGGCTTTGGCTACTTGGTGCGGGGTTTGCGGCAATAGGGATGTTGATTGGACTGACTCTCTTTGGTAGTACGACACTCCGTTGCGATCGCTCCACGACTCAGTGCGAATTGACCCACTCCAACCTGTTTGGTGAACGCCAGCGCACCTTTTCCACCGAGAGTCTGCAACGGGCAGAGGTAGATCGACGGAGATCGAGTGATGGCGATTCGACCTATCGCGTCCTTATCCAGACCCAGGAGGGCGATATTCCTCTGACCCAATCCTCCAGTTCTGAGTGGGCACGGCGGCAACTCCAGGCGGATGAAATTAACACCTTCATTCAAGACTTGGCTCAGCCCACCCTGGAAATCGGGGAGAACAACTATCTGGTTGCGATATTTATCTTCGTGGTCTTTGGGTTAGCGGGTAGTTCGATGGTGTTGTGTATTCAGTCGAGTACGTTGACCTTTGACAAAACGCTAGGGAAAATGACCCTTACCCGGAGCCATATCTTTGGACGCCGCAAAGAGGAGAAATATCCGCTGAAACAGTTGGTCGGGGCGCAGCTTCAACACAGCGATGACACCTGTCGTATTGTCCTGATGCTGGACTCGGGGAAAATGATTCCTCTGACGAACTACTACAGTTCTGGTGCAAAGGGCAAACAAAAGCTCGTGAATCAGATCTGCAAGTTCCTTGGAATACGAGATACTCGGCAGTCAGGCTCCGAGGTGGAGGTATTTTCTAAGGAGGATTACCGAGAACTGCTACGGCTCGTTTTTATGGGCTCGGTGGCAGAAAAGCGAGAAGCGATGCAGTCTGCTAAAGCCTTGCTAGAAAAAGATCCTGACGATCTGGATGCTTGCGTAAAATATGGCATTGCAGCGATCGCCCAGGGCAAGCGAGACCAGGCTAAGGAAACCCTGGAGAAGGCGCGATCGCGCTTCATGGATCAGCGAGATCTTGTCAAAGTCAACCAGATTAACCAGGCGATGACGATGATGGGTCTGGAAATCTAGAAGCCGTACCCAATTTGAATAGCCAACCCCCGGACAAAAACTTTTTGTGAAACGCCTGCACTGCAAGCGTTTCACAAAAAGTTTTTATGGGTTTTCTCAGCCCTTCAGTTGCTTTACGAGATGTTGTAACTCCGGGAGGATGAGCTTTTCGAGCGCCAGTTCAACGGCTTTGGTGGAACCGGGGAGGGAAAAGATCAGGGTGTTTTGACGAACGCCTGCGGTGGCGCGGGAGGCGATCGCCCGTGAGCCAATTTCCTGGTAGCTCAGCCAGCGAAAAATTTCGCCAAACCCTGGCAGAGTCTTCTCTAGCAACCGTTCGATGGCATCGTAGGTGGTATCGCGGGGGGCGATTCCGGTGCCTCCGTTGAGCACGATGGCATCCAGATCGGGTTGTTGGCAAAGGGTTTGGATATGGTTGGCGATCGCCTCTGGCTCATCTTTCAGCACCCGATAGTCCCGCACCCGATGCCCTGCCGCTTCGAGCGCCTGGGTGATGCGCTGACCGCTGGTGTCAGTGTCGGGAGTGCGGGTATCGCTAACGGTGACAATGGCACAGGACAACGCCTGAAACGACGTATCGGGATGGGGCGGATGGGACATCGGCTGCCACGGGTTTACTCTGCTTTGTTGAAGCCCAAGCCATTTTGCTCGGCGTAGCGCTCCATGAAGCGCATGAAGCGATCCCACTCCTCAGCACTTCTCATGATGTACATCCCTTCGATCGCCGCTGGCTCACCATTAATAAACTTGGCTTTGACTTCGCGGCTGACCAACTCGCCTTCTTCGTCAATCAGGTACATCCCGGTCACGTCCTGGGTATTGTCCTGGGCAAGGGCATCGGGCTTATCGAAGTAAAAGGTCGCCGTGCCACTGCTACCGTCGCGGGAACGGGTCAACCGCACGTCGGGAATGACGGTTTCGGCAGTGCCGCGAGAAAACTGAATTTCTGCCATAGGATTCAACTCAATACTGGAATTCAAACAAAGCAATCCCTACTGGAGGAGATCGTCTCAATTTTTAACTTGGTTGCTCTATCATCCCACTATTCTGGTACACATCCCAAAGCCATTGCTCAACCCGATCCCCCATTGCCGCATTGGAGTACGTCGCCTCGGCACGCTGACGGCAGGTAACGCGGTCAATCTGGTCGAGTTGGGCGATCGCCGCCACCAACCCCGCCACGCTATCCGGCTCCACCAGCCACCCGCAGACCCCATCTTCCACAATCTCGGCGGGTCCACCCCGCCTGTAGGCAATCACAGGCACGCCACACGCCAGCGCCTCGATCGCCACATTGCCAAACGCCTCTACCCACCGGGGCGTCATCAATAGCGCCCGACAGCGCCCCAAGTCTCGCTGCAATTCTGCCGTTGTTCGAAACCCCTCATAGCGAAATGAGGCGTTGGGAAAGCGGGCGCAAATCTCCTGCCAGTAGGCTTCGTCGGTCATCGCGCCCCAAATGTAGAGGGGCAGTTCGGCTTCCTGGGCAGCGGCGATCGCATCCTCCAACCCTTTTTCTGGGGCAATTCGCCCAACCCATCCCAGCCGCAGTTCGGGGTCAGGCTGAAAGGTGTACTGCGTCAGGTCAAATCCATTCCCCAATACCCGACATTGTGCGGCAAAGGGAAAGGTTTCTGCCTGCGCGACGCTATGCACACCAATGCTTTTGGGAAATTGCGTTGCTACCGATCCGATGACGGTATCCATCGCCTCACTCAGGGAACCCATGCTGACGAGGTGGGCGATCGGGCGTTGAAAAAACGGTGTCAGGTAAAAGGGCAACCAGTCGTAAGCAAAATTGACGAGTACATCCGTGGTTGGCTGTCGTTGTCGTGCTTCCTCCCACATCGCTGCCAGCACCGAGTTTGGCGGCAGGATGATGGGGGTAGTGCGCTCCTGGCTCTGGGCGGTGATTTGCAAGTTGCCCGAAATTTGGGCGATCGCCACTCCCTCCATCTGCGACCCTTCCGGTGCCAGCACCGTAACGCTGTGCCCCCGCCGCTGCAACTCCACCGCCATGTTTCGCAACGTTAGCTCAACACCGCCGCCCTTGCCCGAACCGAGGGGACCGACGGGGGTGGAGAGGAAAAGGAGACGGAGAGGCATTTTGGGGGTGGAGGGGTGGAGGGTGAGCGAGTGGATTATGGGGATTGGAGGTGGTGGCGTGCCTGGGTACAGTCGTGCTGGATTTGAGCTTTGAGATCGTCCAGGGAGGCAAATTTTTGTTCGGGGCGGAGGAAGGCAACGAGGTGGGCGGTGAGGGGCTGGTCGTAAAGGTCGCCGTTCCAATCGAGCAGGTGAACTTCGGTGCGGAGCTGAAGCCCATCTACGGTGGGGCGAGTGCCCAGGTTCATGACGCCGGGCAGGGGGTGGCGATCGCCCCCTCTATAAACCCAGACTGCGTAAACCCCCTGGCGAGGCAGAAATTTTTCTGGTGGAAGCTCAAGGTTGGCGGTGGGAAAGCCGATGGTTCGCCCCAATTGCTCACCATGCATTACTTTGCCGCAAAGGGCATAGGGACGACCGAGCAGGCGGTTTGCCTTTGAGATGTTGCCTTCCTGGAGGGCATGACGAATGGCTGAACTGCTGATGCGCTCATCGTTTTCGAGATGCAGCGGGACGATGGTCACGGGAATATTGTGCTGGGCGGCGATCGCCTTCAGCAAGGTTGCATTTCCTGCCCGCTTTTTCCCAAAGCAAAAATCCTGCCCCACGCTGATGTGTCGAGCCTGCAACTGTTTCACCACAACGGTTTCAAAAAAAACTTGGGGAGACATCTGCGCCATTTCTGCATCAAAACGCAGACGCACTAACTGCTTAATCCCCAATTCTTTGAGATACGCCGCCTTTTCGGGTAGCGGGGTCAGTAGCAGTCGCCGTTGCCCTATAAAAAATTCTTGTGGGTGGGGGTGGAAGGTCACTACAGTTGGCAGACCAGCGGAGAGTGTGCGCGGGCTCAATGAACCTGGCTCATCGTTAGCACTGCCTGGTTCACCAACCGTAGCCGACACCAGCGGAGAGGTTGTCAGATTCAGGACAGGCTCGATGACGCGACGATGCCCCCGGTGAATGCCATCAAAGTTACCGAGGGCAATGACCGTTGGCGTTTGAATTAAATCTGGAGAAGAGGGGATCCACACGCGTTACATTTTGACACAAAACACATCCATCCTCATCATGCCCTTAACCGAGCCGTAACGCTACCAACTCGTTAAGGATTGAAAATAAAATAAAACCCGGAATTTTTGATGAGAAGCGCGGCATTGCCGCGCTTCTCATCAAAAATTCCGGGTTTTATTTCGTACGGGATCCTAAGGGACTCGTTTAAAAATAAAATCCCAGAGAGAGGGGACGCGTAGTCGCCCCCGCCCCCGCTCTCAAAAAATCGGGATATTCTTTCTCAGAAATCTCCTTATTTCCCCGAAAGCTGGATTTCTGAGGAGAGCGATCGCGTTTGGGCACAAGCTGTGCAAAGATAATGAGTGTTCAAATCGTAGTCTGTGTTGCAGTTCGTAAAGCTACGGGCTGCGATCGCGACGGGATGGCTTGAAGAAGCAGGTGACTCTGTTCTTCATAGCGATTTGAATCCGTTAATTCAGAGCTTCGTTGAAAATAATTATTGAAAATTATGAAGGTTGGCGATCGCGTTCGTGTTAGCGCATCTGTAGTGGTATACCATCACCCCGAGCACCGGGGGGAAGCCTTTGATATTAAAGGTGAAGAAGGGGAAGTGATTGGGATTGTTAATGAGTGGAAAGGCAGACCCGTCAGTGCCAACTTTCCTGTTTTGATTAAATTTTCGAAGAGATTTCGTGCTCATTTGCGTGAAGATGAAGTTGAAACCATCGAGTAGTTTGGGTGTCGAAATAGCTACTCAATATAAGCCTTCTCAGCCTGGGGATTTCTCATGAAAAATCTCCAGGCTTCAAATTGAGTATTGAATAACGGTGGCGATTTAATGCCAACGCTCTGAAAGCCCACTTTAGGGACTTGCTTAAAAATTCCAGAGGGAGGGAGCGCGGGCATCGCCCGCGCTCCCTCCCTCTGGAATTTTATTAATCCGCAGATCCCTAAGGGGTTTGAAAGATGGCGAAGGTATTGAAATTAAAAAACACTTTATAGCAGGTGCGACAACGTCGCACCTGCTATAAAAATGGGTTCTTTATTTTCTTGGAGCACTCCTACTGGCGGAGTTGTGCAAGGGTGTCGCGCACTGTCGGAAGTTGGAAGAAAGCGCGGGCTTCGGTGAGGAGGCGATCGCCCCACAAATTCAGCCGTAAAAACTCCAGATCTGCATACCGCACATCCAATGCCAGCGCTGAAGTGCCCAATGCAACTGCCTGTTCTGACTGACCCTGAGCATTGAGGGCAACGGCGATCGCCAGTTGGGGTTCTGGTTGGGTGCCGTCAATATCGACGGCTTGCTGCCAGCTTTCGAGCGCCCCTTCCACATCGCCCTGTTCATAGAGAACCAGCCCAATGTTGTTGATAGCGGGCCAAAACTCATCGTCGATGTCAAAGGCTTCTTCGTATGCCTCGATGGCTTCGTCGTATTGCTGCAGCATAAAGTAGGCATTGCCCAGGTCAAACAGCGCGCCTGGTTCTTCTGGTTGCAGCTGCAAACCCTGCTGCAAGAAATCGATGGAGCGGGTGTAATCCTCAGCGCGGAAGTAGGCGGTGCCCAGGGCAAATAAGACGCCAGCGTTCTCACGATCGTAAGCCCGTGCTTGTTGGAGAGCGGCGATCGCCTCTTCCGTGTCGCCCAGTTGTAAGTAGAGGCTACCCAGCAGCGCCCAAACTTGGGGATCATCCTGGATTAATTGGCTTGCCAACTGTGCCCGGATGAGGGCTAACTCGAACTGCTGAAATTGGGCAAGTTGAGCCGCTTCCTGTGCCAAAATCAAGCCCAATTCGCGCAACCGTTCTTCTTCTAACTGCGGCACATGGGGAACCAACACCTGGCTTTGGGCAGGCATACCGCCCAATATACCCATCAGCAAAGGCAGGACAAAAAGAGAACTCCGTTTCAGCACGTTGTAAATCCCCAAACCAATTTAAGAACTGGACGTAAAAACTTGTTAATCATAACGAATTGGCAAGACGAATCAGGCTGTTTTTTGTTGCCCAACGCATCAAATCTATCCCTTTTAGGAAAGATTTTGGCATCCAAAAGGGATGCAGGACTATTGGGTTCAGCTACGATGCCAGCTAGCAACGAGCGATCGCTCACCCAATTTCAGAGAAAATTTCAGAGAACACTCGCCAAACGTGCTGCCAGATGTGCTGCCAAATGCGCTGCCAAATGCGCTAAATACACGATTCAAATTGCTTCAATTGTAAAAGATGCGCTCCGGATGCTGGCTAGAAAATCTTTAACTGTTTTTCCAGGCAAGTCCCTTAGTGCCGATTAAACTCCACTTGTCCCAGATATTCATACTGTCCATATTGTTCCTTGCCGCTAAACAAGGTCACCTCGTAGGTTCCCGAATTGGGCAGTGAGCAGTCGATCTGGGTTCCCTGGGTTGCTTGATCTACGCAGTATTGCGATTGGGAACTGCCCTTTGGGGCGTATCGTGCATAAAGCCAGCGCTGGTTCGGATTTTGGAGCTGGAGGGTTGCGGTGCTGCTCACATCGGTTTGGGAGCGGGTTGGCGAAAGTAGCGTTAGACCTTCGGCAAAAAACTGTGGGCGCATCATCGGTTGTCGCAGAAATGCTCCCCGCGAAAGGGGCGCAGATAGTAGTTGCCAGTCGGGGCTTTCGGGAAAGTGAGTGACGACCATCGCGGCAGGGGGCGGAAACAGGTAATCCGTTCGATATTGCTTGGTAAAACTGGAGCGATCGACATAGCCACTATCCCAGGTGGCGTCGATCAGATACCAGTTGCCTTCGATGCGGGCGGCGTTCCAGGCATGGCTCTCCCCTTGCAGATCGCTGATTTGGGTGCGAGCGTCTCCCACGATATACAGAATGTCTTCACCGATCGCCCGTCCCAGCGCCTCTAGCAACTTGGCATACCCGGCACACACAGCCGTCCGGCGGCTAAAGACGGTTTGCGCATCCTGGGCGGGAACCTGTCCGGCAAAGTAAGACGGGGCATCGTAGGCAATGCGATCGGCAACATAATCATGCAGCGCCTTGACCCGTTGCCAGGGATCAGACTCCTGCTGGGCAATGTATTGGGCGACCGACTCAATACTGGTTTCCACCGACGCTGGCATGTTGGCGACAGCGGGGTGAAGCGTCGCATTTTCCCAGGGCCAAAACTGTGCCCCCTGGTTGGTGGGGCGGGGCTTAGCGCTGGACTGGGACGATGTGGAGAAGTCGGTTTGTGGCTCTCCCTGAACCTGCGACACAGGTTGGCTGTCCACGGTTTCCGCATATTCCTCATAGGGATTGTCATGGCGCACCGCCAGATACAGCCACTCCAGCCCATTGGCGAGTTTGAACAGTCCTTGCTGGGCGAGTTCCACCCCCTGCCCTTGTCGTCCGTCCAGCATCCAGTCGCCTCGGGTGGAGAGGGCGAGAAATGTGGTTTGGGGCTTTAGGGCGAGGAGGCAGGTGAGAAATACCAGGTTGAGAACCAGCGTGCGGAGGGTGATGCGATCGCCCCAGGTCAAGATTCCCGCCTGCTTGCGCCGCCGCCCCAGCAAGTCCCAAAGAATTGGCACCAGCGGGAACAGCAGAATACCGGAAAATACCGCCAGCCAGGTGGGACCGTTGGTGTAAGCAACCAGAGATGAGCCTAACCAGACGCCCAAAATTGGCGTGCAAAATACGAACAGGTACAGGCTGAATTTCAAAACTGCCAGCGGCAGCTTCACCAAAAGAGTTTGCATACGCCTCCCCGTTCTGAAGCCATGTAAATACTTTGTTATACCGCCCCAGAATTCCCAGAGCCGGAACAAGTCGAACGAATTGTTACGAATTGTAATGACTGGTATGGGTATCAGTCACAGGTATTAGGAGATTTCTGAGAAAGAATATCCCCATTTTTTGAGAGAGGGCGCGGCTTAGCCGCGCCCTCTCTCAAAAATTTTGGGTTTTATTTCAGTTTCAATCCTCAGAGAGGGCATCCAGATTGGCGCGGGCGTTGCGGCGCAGCATTTCGGGCTTGATGCGGCGGAGGGCAGAGGCACGGAAGCGATCGCTCCACTCTTCCTCCGAAATCTCTGCTAACGCCTCCAGCAATGGGTTCACATTTTGGGGATAGGGCTGAAAATCTGCTACATCAGTTTCCTGGGCAAAGCGCTCATTCCACGGGCACACATCCTGGCAGATGTCGCATCCCGCCACCCACCCGTGCAGAGACGATCGCACCGATTCCGGCAACTCCGCCTCCCGGTTTTCGATGGTGTGGTACGCGATGCAACGGTTGGCATCGACGGTGAAGGGCGCGGCGATCGCCCCTGTTGGGCAGGCATCCAGGCAGCGGGTACAGGTGCCACAGTGAGCGGTGTGAGGCGCATCAGGCGTCAGTTCCAGATTCGTCAGCACCTCTCCCAAAAAGACCCAGGAACCATACTCCCGCGTAATCACGTTGCTGTTTTTGGCAATCCAGCCGATGCCTGCCCGTTCTGCCCATACTTTGTCTTGCACCGGACCCGTATCCACATAAAAGCGCGTCTGAATGCGATCGTCCTGTGCCTCTAGCCACTGTGCCAGCGCTCTCAATCGCTTGCCCATCACCCGGTGGTAGTCGCGTCCCCAGCCATAGCGCGAAATTTTGGCGGCGTGGGGATCGGGCGATCGCCCATGCCCCGTGTAATAGTTCAGCGCCACACAAATGACCGACTTCACCCCCGGCATCACCGCTTGAATGTCCTGCCGTGCCGGATGGTGCATCCATCCCATGTCTGCTTCATACCCCTTGCCCAGCCAGCGCCTTAGCCCCTCCGACAGGGGCTTACTTCCGTCCCCAGGCACCGCTGCAATGCCAACTTTGTGAAACCCCAACTGAAGCGCCTGCTGTTTCACCTGATGGGCATCTGGAATTTGGCATGGCTTTTTTGTAAAGCTGTAGCTTTCTCCTTCAGCGACTACCATCACATCTCTCCAAGCTCGCTAAGGGATCTGCGGATTAATAAAATCCCAATTTTTGAGAGAGAAGGCTGGCAGAGCCAGCCTTCTCTCTCAAAAATTGGGATTTTATTTTCTTGCAAGTCCCTAACTACAAGCGATATCAACTTTTTCATTGTGACGGTTCCGGTGAAGGTCGGTGGACTTGTCTACATCTAGCCCACAGGTTCGAGATCGAGCTAAAGATGCCCAAATGGCTGTAAACGCGCTCTTTCAGGATAATTGACAGTGGAACATAAGTCTTTCCTGGGGTCAGCATTTGTAAATTTTATTTTCAATTTATTAACAAATGTTGCATTATGGTTTTGGAGATGCAGTTATCTAGTTTCGATTTCGTTATCCCTAATCTGCACAACTTGCAATCAACCCGGAGGTTGTCATGACCTATACAAATACGTTCACTCCTGGCGTGATTCCCAATCCTTATAGTGGGAATGCTCCTGGAAGTGCCATCGCTGCGACGACCGCCCAATTCAATCGACTGAGCACTGACGACAAGCTTGCCCTCCTTTGGTTCGCCTACACAGAAATCGGTAAGAGCATTACTCCTGCGGCTCCTGGTGCTGCCCGTCTGCAACTGGCTGAAGGGCTGCTGCAGCAAATCCAGGCCATGTCCCATGCTGACCAACTACGCGTCATGTCCGATCTGGTGGAGAACGTCAATACTCCCATTTCTCGCTCCTATGGTGTACTCAGCATCAACACCAAGTTGGCTTTCTGGTATCAGCTGGGTGAGTTCATGCGTCAGGGCACAGTCGTTCCTGTTCCTGTTGGCTACAAGGCTTCCAGCGAGGTAACCCGAGTGCTGGGTGAAGTCGCTGCTCTGGACTACGGACAGCAAATCACTTTCCTGCGGAATGCTGTTGTGAATATGGGCGTTGATCCTCTCGCCTAATTTTCTACCTGATGGTTTGAAATCAATTTGACATAATCGGAGTTGGGGAGCGTAAAGGTCACCTTCCCCAAGGTTGCTACTCCAACTCCGTTGTATTTATGCCGCTATTGCATCTCCTCTGTCTCCGTGGTGTCAATAGCGGCTTTGTTGTATCAGAGCATTGAGTGTCATGAACCGATCGTCTTCCACAAATGCAAACGAACGGGTTGTCGTCAAGCCAATTCAAGAGGCTTCAAGATCATTGCCTAACCCGTTTGCTGATTTCCCTTATTCCTGCGTAGAAAGTTATTTTTTAACGTTTAATGCTGGGGATTTTGGCGCAACGGCTGCACTGTTTGCGGAAGATGGGGTTCTGTTCCCGCCGTTTGAAGATGGCATTTTGGGGCAGGAAGCGATCGCCTCCTACCTCCAGGCAGAAGCTTCTGGCATGACCCTCAACCCTCGTTCTGCAATGCTTGTGCCCCCGGAAGATGAACCGACTCAGCCGGGTCAAAAAGTTGAGGTCAAGGGAACGGTAAAAACGCCTTTGTTTGGGGTTCCGGTGCGGTGGATCTTCAGAGTCAATGCGGGCGATCGCATTTGCTCCGTCGGCATCCAGCTTCAGGCTTCCCTGGAGGAGTTGTTGCACTTCAAACAGGCAGCACCACAGCAGCCTGCGGAGAGTGAAGCTGAAGCTGAGTAGGATAGCGTGCTAGCCAATCGTTGGTTAATGACTTTTGGGTGTGTGGGCGATGCCCACACACCCAAAAGTCATTAATTATGCCAAGCCCACTCCAGACGTTTTTTGACCGCCCGCGCAGCGGGCGGTCAAAAAACGTCTGGTTTTGGTTTTCAGAGAGTTGGTGTAATCGGCTGCTTTACAGAATATTGATAAAAAGCTCGACAAAGAAAAGAAGGAACCTTCCGGAAGGTTCCTTCTTTGTATGAAGTAAATTGATAGGTTGAGAGAAAAGCGATCGCTGAAGGATCGCGAATTAAATGCTGTCGATGGGTTTCTCTACCGAATGTATTCCTTCAACACGCTGTTGCGATTGGGATGGCGGAGTTTCCGGAGAGCTTTCGCCTCAATCTGACGAATCCGCTCACGAGTGACGTTGAAGATCTGCCCAATTTCTTCCAGGGTCTTCATCCGTCCATCATCCAGACCATAGCGGAGACGCAGAACATCCCGCTCTCGTGGGCTGAGGGTGCTCAATACGGTTTCCAGGTCTTCCCGCAGCAAACTCTTGGATACCTGATCTTCAGGAGTTTCCCCGTCAGATTCGATGAAGTCGCCCAGGCGAGAATCTTCTTCTTTTCCGATCGGAGTTTCGAGGGAGATGGGTAACTGTGCGGATTTAGCGATGAACCGCAACTTCTCGATGGTCATTTCCATGCGAGTAGCGATTTCTTCTTCCGTTGGCTTGCGTCCCATTTCCTGGGAGAGAAGCTTGGTCGTTTTCTTGATTCGAGAAATGGTTTCGTAAAGGTGAACCGGGAGACGAATGGTACGGGACTGATCGGCGATCGCCCGGGTAATTGCCTGACGAATCCACCAGGTTGCGTAGGTGGAGAACTTGTAACCCTTTTCGTGGTCGAACTTCTCGGCTGCTCGGATCAAACCCAGACTACCTTCCTGAATCAAGTCCTGGAAGGAAAGCCCCCGATTCATATATTTCTTGGCGATAGATACAACCAAACGCAGGTTGGACTGCACCATCTTGTCCTTCGCCCGACGACCCAGGAAAAGGCGACGACGGAATGCTGCTTCTTCCATACCCATCGCTTCTGCCCACTCGGTATAGGTGGGTTGGCGATCCAGCTTCTCTGCTAATTTTTCGTAAGTCTGCTCCAGTTCCAGCAAATCAGCGATCTTACGTGCCAGTTCAATTTCTTCATCTGCACGCAACAAACGGATGCGTCCGATTTCTTGCAGATAGAGGCGAATCGAATCTTCGGTGTAGTGCTTTTTCTTAGTCTGAGCGCGACGGCGAGAAGTGCGACCTTTCGCGGGCTTCTCAGCGTCTTCCTCTTCGGATTCAGGCTGAAAATCTAAAGCCTCGTCGCGTTCGCTGCTGGCATCGTCAATCAGTCCGATGCTGCTTCCGACCGGGGTCAAGGTTTCGAGTACGTCGTTAGCCTGGGTCATGCCGTGTTCCTCATGCTCCTTCAGTGAATGCCGTAACTTTTCGGGTCAACCGAAAAACTACAGATTTTGGGAAAAGTAAAGACGATGTGCCATCCCTGCAAACGTCACGAGATATACAGGATATCTATTACAAGGGGATTGGCGATCGGAGACGCTGTGCCTCCACCAAATCGTGGATCTGGACTATAGATTTTGTTGAACTGGAGTCTTGATGCCTCAAGACCAACATGATTGTAGCTTTTCTCAATCGCTCTGAACCTCGGTATGTAAATCAGAAAGATGAATCTACCGGAGGAGATAATTGATAAGTATTTACAACCAGATTCATACTGTAGCTACACTTGCGTAAAATCGCCAACTGGGTCTGACCATAAAATGTGACGCTACTTCATGAAGTCGGATTTTGTTTACATTCCAAAGGGTTGGATGAGATAAGGGTTGGCGGGGTTGACGAAGTCAAACAGCACTCAAAAAAAATCAGTGATTGAGCAATGATTGAGAAAAGTTGAGTTCCGTCGTAAATCGTAAGGATAGCAAACAGGTTTCTTCAAAATTTCTTCCGGACAAGCTCAAATACGGGGGTAACAAGAGAAGCGTCCAGCGAGATGTATCTAAGTTAGCCCTTGAGTCCTGACTTCTGGCGGGGAGAGATGGCGGAATGGGTCTCAGCCAAACTGCGTATTCTTCCAGAAATGTTATGAAAAGTTCACGTTTCTGGAGACAATCCCTTCGCCATTTTTCTAAAGCCCTTGATTTTGCGTGCGCACATGAAATCAGGGGTTTCAGAAAAATGGCGAAGGGATGATGGAGGGAAGAGGAATTTTTATTTCTTGCTTAGCTCTAAAACAGCAGCATTAAGCGAACTGGATCGCCAGGAGAAATGGGCGGTTGCCCAACAGGTAAGACCGCCAGAGCATTTGTCTGGGCGAGGTTGATCAGATTCCCTGAACTGTGGCTACCGCCTGCTAATTGGAAGGTGTAGCCTTCTTCGGTAGCGAGGGCGTATCCCCAAAGGTACGTTTCACGTTTGCCCTGGGTTTGGAGGGGCTGCTGCGATCGCCCCCAAACAAAAGTGGGCTGGAACCCCTGGCTTTGCCCTGCCATTTTTTTCAGGGCAGGTTGCACAAATCGCCAGAAGGTCACCAGGGCAGATACAGGATTGCCAGGAAGCCCAACGTAGAGGGAGGCTGGGGCGGGTGCATGGGTATGGGGAGAAGAGGAGTCGCCAAAGGTGGCGATGGTCAGCGGTTTACCTGGTTTTACCGCTACCTGGCGGATATGGAGAGTGCCTCCCAGCGCTTCCAAAATTTGCTCCACATAGTCATAATCACCAACCGAAACGCCGCCAGAGGAGAGAATCACATCTGCCTGAGTGCGGGCATGGGCGATCGCCCTCCGTAGCTGTTCTGGGTCATCGGGCACAATGCCCAAAGGGACGGGAATACAGCCTGATTGGGCGATCGCTGCAACCAGCGCATACTGGTTTGAGTCCACTATCTGTCCCGGTTGGAGCGGTTGGTCAGGGGTAACGAGTTCATCGCCCGTGGAAAGGATGGCGACCCGCAGGCGGCGATAGACAGAGATGGAAGGGCACTGGGCGGCAGCCAGCACAGCAATTTCGGGGGCTTGAAGCCTTGTGCCTGCGGGTAGAAGGGGGGCTCCGGCAGCATGAAAGGCTCCTTTGTGGCGCACGAATTGCTGGAACGTAGGGGCGACCAGGATGTGGACGCGATCGCCCTCCCTCCGGGTATTTTCCTGCATCACCACGGTGTCGGTTCCCTCCGGCATCATGGCTCCGGTAAGAATGCGAGCGGCTTCGCCGGGGGCGATCGGGCGATCGGGTGCAACGCCAGCGGGGATTTCTGACGCAACCCGCAAGGTTGCAGGATGCTCTGCATCGCAGGCGGCAACATCGGCAAATCGCACAGCATAGCCATCCATTGCCGAATTATCCCAGTGGGGAAAATCCAGGGGGCTGACGATTTCCTCCGCCAAAATGCGTCCTACCGCATCGGGTAAAGCTACGGTCTCGGTGTCGTGGGCGGGGTTGAGCGGTTGAACCAGCTTCAGGAGCAAAGCTTCGGCTTGGGCGACGGACAGCATAGGTATGGGGAACAAGGCTAAGGGGGACAGGGGACAGGGGACAGGGGACAGGGATCTTGAGAAGGGTTATTTATGTTTGGTCGTGCTTAACATGTTTGGTCGTGCTGGGTTTCAGAGAGGGGGCGATCGCACCCCATCACCATTCATCACCATTACATTCATCACCATTAAAGGTGCAAAGATTTCCTCAAGCGGATCGTTACACTCTGCAATACTAAAAGCTAGGGGTACAACGCATTTTGATCGCTGACTGATTGATCGCTGACTGATTGATTGATCGCTGAATGAGAGAGTTGGCTTAAATCTGGCACGGCTTGAGACAAAGCACCCCAGCCCGGCTCTACCCCACGAAAGTTTTAAGTTCTGTTCGTAAACGTTTCGTTGACCTATGCAAATTCGTCGTCGTCCTCCTAACCCTGCCGTTGCTGTCGAGTATCTGCGCTATCAGGTACAGATGGAAGGCTCTGAACCTCGCCACATCCTCGAAGAAATTGTTTGGCATAAAGAAGAGGAAGTGGATCGGTTGCGGGAACGCCAGTCTTTGCTGGATTTGCGGAAACTATTAGATTCTGCGCCACCTGTGCGGGACTTTGTGGCGGCGCTGCGCCAGGGGAAAACTCAACCTGCACTCATCGCTGAGGTGAAGAAGGCATCCCCCAGCAAAGGCGTGATTCGAGAAGATTTTGACCCGGTGGCGATCGCCCAGGCATACGAAGCGGGCGGTGCCTCCTGTTGCTCTGTCCTGACGGACGAAAACTTCTTCCAGGGGCATATCGACTATCTCAAGGCAATTCGAGCGGCGACGGATTTGCCGCTGTTATGTAAGGATTTCATCATTTATCCCTACCAGATCTACCGGGCACGGGTAAACGGAGCCGATGCGGTGCTGCTCATTGCAGCCATTCTGGCTGATAAGGATTTGCAATATTTCCTAAAAATTATTCATTCTTTGGGGATGGCAGCACTGGTGGAAGTGCATACTGCCGAGGAAATGGAGCGGGTTATGGGGCTTCAGGATGTCAAGTTGGTAGGCATCAATAACCGCAATTTGGAAGACTTTTCGGTGGATTTGGCGACGACGGAAACGTTGCTGGCACAGTGGGGTAGCGCTTTAACAGAGCGGGAAATGCTGGTGGTCAGCGAGTCGGGGCTTCACACCAGTGCCGAGCTCCAGCGGGTGCAGCAGGCGGGAGCCAGTGCCGTGCTGATCGGGGAGTCGTTGATGCGGCAGGCTAACTTGGAGGGGGCGATCGCCTCATTATTTTCCTGATAATTCTTTTTGGACAACTCTGGAGAACTTGATAATAATGAGTAATCATTAGAAAAGTTGGCTCATAAAGAATAGCTTTGTTACTTCGGTGTGTAGGGTACTTCGGTGTGTAGATATTCTGCCCCGAGGTGAATCTGTCTCTGGACGTATTTTGCAGATGATCTGGCATTTGTTTCAGGAGGTTCTTAACCGAGTCAGATCACGTTTGTCAGATTACGTTTGTCAGATCACGTTTGATGGGTAGCCTCGTTGACTTTTTGCCAAAACTCTCTGACCTTTTTCAAAATTCCTTCCCCAGGCTTGAATTTATTTATGCAATCGATTCCGCTTCCTTCCCACATCCACTACGAAACGCTGTTGCAAATCCTCGAACGTCAAACCATTCAGGCGGTTCAAGGTAATCCTAAACAACAGGAACAGGTTCACGAACTGATCGTGACCCTTCGCAAAGCACTTTCTCAACAAAAGTATCTTGAGGAAGGATGCGAACGTTCAGGGATCCCAGTGGACTATCGCTGGGCAAATAGTGAGGATAAAAAAGTCAGAGGAGACGAGCTATTTCATCCTGCTTCATAATCCTGCTTCATAATCCTGCTTCATAATCCTGCTGCATCGTGATGTTGAGCCTGATGTTGAGCTTGCTGAATTATTTGTGAAACCTGGAATTCCCAGAGCCTTATCCAAGATTCTTATAGATCTTATGCATTTTGCTGAGCTAATGCTGCTTTAGACAAATGCTGTTATGGCTGGGAAATGGCAGGTGCCTGTTTGAATGCAGCCTGTTTGAATGCAGCCTGTTTGAATGCAGCATAAATGTGCGAAGTAACTTACCAGGTAAAGTAACTGACCAGTGGAGTAACTTAGGGACTTGCAAGAAAATAAAATCCCAATTTTTGAGAGAGAAGGCTGGCTCTGCCAGCCTTCTCTCTCAAAAATTGGGATTTTATTAATCCGCAGATCCCTTAGCAGCAAGGTTTCCCATGCTTTTGATGGGTGAATGTATCAGGGATGCCTAAGGATTTTTGGCTTGCGAGTTGCGGTAATAAACTTAAAGACTGTGTAACAGTTCTTCGCATTTCAAAAATACATCCGGTAGACTGAACGAAATGTCACTCCTGGGAGGCAGAACCGTGCAACCCGATTCTCCCAATGCCTCGCCTAAGTCCGACCCTACTCGTTTGCGACGGTCTGAAGCTAACAGACGCCCTGGAGCAACTGAGCTGATTGTCAGTGCGGCAGAATATCAGGCGTTGCTGAGTGACTTGCAGCGGGTGCGGTTTGAGGAGCACGATCGCATTTCTCGGATTCGCCATCTTGAGCAGGCGCTTGACCAGGCGCTAACCAGCCTGGCAGAAATGCGTCAGGAACTCCAGGAAAAAAGCTTTTTGGAATCTCAACTGGCGGCGACTGAAAAGTTTGCCAGTGTACAGCAGCAGGCGATCGCCCGGTTGCGGGTGCGAGTGCAGCAGCAGCAGCACATCATTGAATCCCATCTGGCGCAGTTGCGGGAAACTTCCTGTCGTTCATCGGTAAGTAATGCTTTGAGGTTGGGTGGGGCGATCGCGCCTATCTCCGATCCGTCCCTCCATTCGGCGGGGCGAGAGTCTAGCCAGGAGCCAGTGTTGTCTGAGACAGATTGCCAACGCCTGGCTGATCTGGAGCACCAGTTGGAGCAGGCTCACGCCCTTTCAGAACGCTTGCAGGTGCGCCTGTTTGAAGCCCACCAGCAGAATCAAGACCTATCGCTGGCGCTAGATGAGGTGCGGCTAGGAGAAGGGGCGGAGCCTCCCTCAGAAGCCCTTGCAGAGGGGACAAACGGGCGGGTGAAGCGATCGCCCTTGCCAAATTGGATGCAGCAGAAGCGGGCGATCGCGACCCTGGGGCAAGACCTTGCCCGTGCCCAAATTAAGGTCGAAGAGTTGGAACTAGAGGTAGCTCGCCAAATGCGGCAACAGGCGTTGTGGCAACAGCGGTATCACGAAGCCAAAAGCGAAAGCGACAGTTACCGGGCACGCATCCACACCCTGGATGAGCAGACGGCAGAGATGCAGGAGCAAGTTTTTCAGCAAGCCCAGCAAATTGGCGAGTATGAAGCGGCAGTGCAGCATTGGAAAGACCAGTATGCTGCCAGCCAGAGCCAGATTAGCCGTTTGCAAGAGTTGCTGGAAGAGATGCAACTGCGGTTTTTGGCGGATGAGCCTGGGGATCCGACCTTTAGTGCATTGTTTTCAGAATTGTTGGCAGTGGTGGAATTTTCTAGCTTCCCTCTGGAAAGTGAACTGCAACATCCGGTGCGCAATTTGGGACGGGTTAATGCTCTGGATATGCCAGAGTTCTTGCTGCGGCGACGAACCTACCGCACACCGTAGCTGCCGTTTTATGATTATTTGGTGAATGAGGTATCCGAATTTTTTCCAAATATGCCCTAAGTCGGCATGAGATTGTGGCATTCTGTAATTTGGATTTTTGAGAAGCGGGGCGATCGCCGCTGGAGTTTTGTGATTTTCTTTGAAATTTTCTAAGCCCTGCCCCATATGTCATTGCCTTGACTTTCATTGCCTTGATTCTCATTGCCTTCACTCAACGCTTCATTAACAGCGAATTTCCCCTGCACGGCGTCCCAACTCCTGGCTGAGCCATTCAAATCCGGTGAGCTATCTGAAAGGGGTGCCCCAATGCCGACCGTACCCACAAATTTTGATCACTCCCTAGCAAATAGGACAGATTGATGGATAACAAGTTGATGCTGATGATTCCGGGACCTACACCCGTTCCCGAACCTGTATTGTTGGCGATGACAAAGCACCCGATTGGGCATCGCAGCAAAGATTTTGAGGCGTTGATGGCAGATGTGACTGCCCAGTTGAAGTGGTTGCACCAGACTCAGAACGATGTGCTGGTGCTGGCAGCCAGTGGAACGGGCGCAATGGAAGCCGGAATGATTAACTTCCTGAGTGCTGGCGATCGCGTTCTCGTTGGGGTAAACGGTAAGTTTGGCGATCGCTGGGCAAAAGTCTGCGAAACCTACGGGTTGACTGTTGAACGGGTCTCTGCTGAGTGGGGTAAGCCCCTTGATCCCGCAGAATTTCGCCGTTTGCTGGAAGCGGATACCGACAAAACCATCAAAGCTGTTGTGATCACCCACAGCGAAACTTCCACAGGGGTTATCAATGACCTGGAAACCATCAGTAAGGATGTGAAGGCGCATGGCGCGTTGATTATGGTGGATGCCGTGACTAGCCTCGGCGCAACTAACGTGCCGATGGATGCGTGGGGGCTGGATGTGGTCGCCTCCGGTTCGCAAAAGGGCTACATGCTTCCTCCTGGTCTGGGATTTGTTGCTGTTAGCCAGAAAGCCTGGGAAGCTTACAAAACCGCTACATTACCCCGGTTTTACTTGGATCTGGGCAAGTACAAGAAGGCAGCCGATAAGAACAGCACCCCATTTACGCCTCCGGTCAATTTGTTCTTTGGGCTAAAAGTGGCGTTGGATCTGATGCAGAAGGAAGGCTTGGAGTCCATTTTTGCCCGCCACCATCGCCAGAAAAGTGCGACCCGTGCTGCCATGCAGGCAATGGGCTTGCCCCTGTTTGCTGCCGATGCGGCTGCCAGTCCGGCGATCACTGCCGTTGCGCCAGCCGGGGTAGATGCCGAGCAAATTCGTTCGCTGGTCAAAAAGCGCTTCGATATCCTCCTGGCAGGGGGGCAAGATCATCTGAAGGGCAAGATTTTCCGAATCGGGCATCTAGGATTTGTGAGCGATCGCGACATTCTTACCGCTGTTGGTGCCCTCGAAGCCGCTCTGATAGAGTTGGGCTATGACCAGTGCCAGCCCGGAGCCGGACTGGCGGCTGCCAGTCAGGTTTTGGCGAATGGGTAGTTCTTGCTCGCTCGATCCATCGGCTTGAAAGTACTGGATAGTTGATAAAAAACCGGGCGATCGCTACGATCCCCGGCTTTTTTGGTTTCTGAGGAGAAGGAACTATCAGACCCGGTTTAGCGCTGGAGCAGATCGCGCGTCTCTGATCCTGGTACATAACGATAACCAAACGTCGATTGTTCTGAGTCATCTAAAATTTGGGGCGTCAAGACAACAATCAACTCTTGCCGCTGGTTCGTCCGAGTACTGCGCCGGAACAATGCACCCAAGATAGGAATATCACCCAGAATCGGAACCTTCGTAACGTCTACCCGGTCGGTGTCACGAATAATTCCAGAGAGAATGAGTGTTTGCCCATCGCGCACACGAATTTGACCAGAAGCAAGCCGACGTTCTGATAACAAAGTGATGGAATTTTCTGAACCTGCTAAGTCAACTTCAACGGTATCAACGGGAGCCGAAATAGACGGTGCAACCGACAACGTGATAAAACCGTTGTCATCAATTCGATCTACCTGGATCTGTAAAATTAGTCCGGCAGGCTCAGTTTCAACCTCTAATGTAACGGTAGTCGTGCCCTCAGAGGTTTCTGAGGTTCGTTCAAAATCGGTAATTACATCTTCCGTCAATTGCACTTCAGCTGTCTGACCTTCCTGAACCACGAGAGTTGGGTCCGTTAGAATCTTCGCATTCCCTTCGGTGACGGCTACCTGAAGCTGTGCCAAGAAATTATCCGCAAAGTTGAAGTTACCACCTACTGGGTTCGTTAATGGATTTCCACCAACTCCACCCGGCTCAGCACCAAAGATGAAACGTGGACTGGTATCTCCAAAATTGATGATGCCGATACCACCCTGGTTGATAAAACCAGTCTGACCCAAACCGAAGGAGAAACTGGTGGAGGCGCGATCGGTTTCCAGAAGGTTTACATCCACCACTCGAACGTTGACAGCAACTTGACGCCGTCGAATATCCAAATTAACGAGCTGTGTTGTAGCAATTTCAAGTAAACGCCCATTTCCAGTTAGCGTGAGGGAATTTGTGCGCTCGTCTGCGGCAACGAGTAAGCCCCGCAGAATAGGAACAGAATCTTCATACTCTACCCGTTGAACTTCGATCCGTTCCTCGGTAGTAGTTTGCGTTTCAGTGATAGCTGTTCCTCCCGTAGCGCCTTCAGCAACCGGGACGGCGTTTACACTTGTGATCAGCCGCTCTCGGCTAATAGCGGTTTCGGCTCCGAGGGCGACTAAAAAGTTGGCTGCTGAAGAAACGTCGATTTGATTCATCCGAATGGTTCGCATCAGCAAGTTGCTGGACTCATTCGGCAGGTTATTGCCAACAAAAATAGTCCGCCCGTCTAGGCTAGCTTCTAAGCCACTGATGCGTAGGACATAGTTAAAGACATTTTGAACAGGTTCATTTTCAATGTCTAGAGAAATTCGGGGATCGAGTGCTGTATCTTCTGCACCCTCCTCGTCGCCACCTGTTAGAAAGGCAACGTTCAATCCAGCAGCCCGTCCCAGCAGGGAGAGTACATCCCGAACAGGGGCATCTCGGAGCACGAGGCGAGGCACAATTTCATTGGTTCCCAGAATGATAGGTTCGGGGCTGATGTCAGTGGTCGAAACAGCGATGTCTCCTACCGGGGGGGCGATCGCTCTGGGAGAAGTAATCGGTGGAGCCGCTGAGGGGAAAGCAGGCTGACCATCAATGATGATCTGAGGGTCAGGAATGAGGACATCGCCTTCAAAATCTTGAGCCACATCAATGGGCGTTTCGGGAGATTCGAACGTGATTTCGTTGTCGTTAGGCTCACTAGCTACGCCGCCGCTGCCGATGTTGAAGAGGATGCCTGCATCGGTCTGGCTAACTTCGCTGGTCGGTGCAACGCCTTCCCCAGCAATGCTGACGCGGACGCTGTTGGCGTCAAGTTGGCTGACCATAACCATTGCAATGCCAGGGGCGGGGTTCTCTTGGACAAAGCCATTCCCGTCAGGCAAGCGCAACTGAGTGTTGACCAGATCGGCGATCAGGGTGTTGTCCTGGCTCACCGTAAAAACCTGAGGGCGCTCGCCGTTATTGGTTTCTAGCACCAACTCCATGTTGCCGCCTTCATTGGTGATTTCAATATCTGTCACCTGGGTGGGGGCGGCGTAGGCTGGGAGGGAAGCCGTCAGGGCGATCGCGCTTCCTCCCAAAACTCCTAATAAACCTAAATGCGGTTTCACAGTTCACTCCTCCTCAAAACAATTAAATAGGCTGGTGCGATATCAATGCTGGGACGTAAGTCAATGGGGATATAAGTAGATGGGGGCGACAGTAACAGCAGATGCCCAACAGCGAAAAACCCAACTTAACTGAACGGCTGTAACGACCTATCCGCTTGGCTGGACAGCTTATCCTCCTTCTGCGGGGGCAGCATTAGGATCCGCAGGGGCAGCGTTAGGATCGGCTGGCGCAGGAGGTGGAGGGGGTATCTCATCTTCATCCGCTGGATACAACGCCACCAGTTGGAAGGTTGTTGTCAGACTTGTAAGGGTCTGAGTCACTGTGCCATCTGGCGCAACCAGCACCGCTGAAGGTTCTGCCGGGCGCGTCTCTAAGTTCTGGATGACGAGCAACGGACGCAACCGCTCAATGTTACGGATAATGGACTGGGTTTGCCCAAATGAACCCTGAATCTCGACGTTATAAACCCGTCGCTTCAGGCGGTTGTTCAAGGCATCTCCGAATGAACCATCGGTAATCAGCTCAGGGTCTTGACCGGGTGTTGTTGCTTCTTGAGGAACCAGCTCAAACCGCTCCAACCGGGCATCGGTCCCTGCCAAGCCATCTGCCCCAAGAACCCTCGCATTGACATCGATCAACAATGTATCCAGGCTTTCCTCATCGGCAAACAGCGCCAAAACATCTGCCCGCAGTGCTTCTGCCTCTGCTAAGTCTGCCTGCGCCTGATCGATCTGGGCTTGAATTTCTGCCTGATCACGCAATTGCTCTCGCTTTTGCTCAATCTCGGTGCGAATTTGCTGATTCGTTTGCCAGGCTTGCCGTACGGGGTTGAGCAAAAGCCAGACAGCTACCGCTGACCCCAACAGTGCGATCAAAATACCGCTGACGGTTGGGGTTAAACGCAAGCCAAATAGAACCGGATATGACGGTTCTTCGACCTCAAAATCATCAACTGGAATAAAATCGCCACCGGCTGTCATGGTTCAACTACCCCCAGGTCTCGTAGTGCATCAATTCTTGCTGGCAAGCCAACTGCCAAAGCATTTCTCAGGTTTTGCAGCAACTCGCTGGCAGGGCGATCGGTCAACTCTGCCTCAATTTGGTAGCTCACCACTTCGGGCAAGGTGACCTCAAAGGCATCACTCTGCTCTTCATCCACAAATTCAATGGGTGCAGGGTTTTCCTGCAAATCTGCACGGAGTAACCGGACAGACTCGCTGTTAAAGAAAGGTGATTGCTTCAGAAGCAGGACAAAATCGTTTACCCGGTCGTAAGCATCGGCGGTTTCATCCGAACTCGCAAACCCTTCAATTGTCAGCACCGCTGGTGGAACATCAACTTCCGGTGCAGGTGGTGGGGCTTCCGGGTTGTTGGGGTCTGCTGGTGGCGCTGGAAGAGTTTCAGGGGGTGGCTGTGTTTGGATGATTGTGTCTAACTGCACACCTTCTGGGGTGCGCGTTTGTAAATCTTGTAGGAGTGCCGACCAGGGTTGGATCTGGTCAAACACCATTGCCAGAGCCTGGTTTTGCTCATTAATCTGCTGAGTTTCATCTTGCAGTTGTTGAACCTGGGAGAGGGCTGCCTGAACATTGACCAGTTCTGCATCAACCTCTGCCAGTTCCGCTTCCAATGAGGGTCGCTGAACTAATTGAAAGAATAACCAAGTTCCAGCTGCCAAGGCTGGCAATAGCAGCCCAACAGCAATCCCAAGATATAGAGGACGTGGGTCGTCAGAAACAGGAGTAGGACCTCTAACGGCGGATACATCAGAGAGGCGCTCTTCTCGGTCATTTAGAAAATTGACATCTAAGCTATACATTTCACCACGCCTCCCGCAAACTCAATCCAAGTACTGTTCCTAAGCCTGTTCGTTGCTCCGGCGGAATCTCTTCCTCGACTTCCAGGGATAGGGCTTCGATGGGGTCAACCTGGTTGGCGGGTAAGCTCAGGCGTTGGGAGAAAAACTCATCCAACTGACCGATAGAGCCGCCTGGTCCTGCCAGGAGTAATTGGGCAACTTCCATGTTGTCACCCTGATTGAGATAGAAATCGATGGAGCGACGAAGTTCGTCTGCCAATTCGCCCAGCACTCGCAGCATGGCTGCGGTGCCAGGATTAGAGGCGGCTCCAGCAGCCGTTCCACCTACACTGTCCATGGGGGTAACGGGAACGGTCATTCCCTGCAACAGATCGGTGTTGCGGGAGGGGGGGAGGTTCATTGCCCGGCTCAGCGCTGTCTGAATCTGATAAGTGCCGATGGGGACTGTCCGCGAAAACTGTGGAACCCCGTCTACAACAATAGATATCTCGGTATTCTCAAATTCAATATCGACGATCGCCGTTGCTTCTTGAGGGCTAAAGTCTCCGAGCTGCTCTCGAATGGTCCGAATCAGCGCAAAACTGCTGATTTCCAGGATGTTAATGTTTAGCCCTGCCTGTTCAAAGGTTTCTATATAAGAATCCGTCACTTCCTTACGAGTGGCGACGAGCAAGACCTGCACTTTTTCAATGCCGTCTTCGTCGATGAAGAGTCCCAATTTTTGATAATCTACATCGGCTTCCTCACGGGGGAAGGGCAAATAAAGCCCAGCTTCCTGGTTGAGCACCATCTCCCGTAGTTCTCGATCGTCCAGCTCTGCCGGAACCGGAATAATCCGGGTGACGGTATCACGTCCGCCCGGAATAGCCGTTGTGGCATATTTGACCTTCAGCTTACTTTCATCCAGCACAGAGCGGATGATTTCAGCCATCGTTGGCGAGTCGAGAATTTGCCCTTCCTGATAAACCCCCTCTGGCACTTCAGCCGATGCCAGGGTTGTTAGTTGGAAGCGTGAACCTTTCCGCTTGAGCCGAGCAATATTAACTCGGTCGGGCGTCAGTTCAATCCCAACCCCTTTTTTCTTTGATGAGAAAAGCCCTTTCAAGTTGCTAACCACTGCTTTGTTGTTAGTCGTTTTGTAGAGGATTGAGAAGCTATTGTGCGATCGCGTAATCCTGAACCTAAATTCTAAAGATGAGCGACACAATAGCCGAGTTAACCGTTGCGCCTGCCTGACCAATCGTTTGACCAATTGCTCTTTGGCTCTCGGGATTCAACGATTGATGCTAGCGCATACCCCCTAATTTAGTTCAGATTTTTTCAAGTGATCATCAATCCGTCAATTTGTGATGGAATATGTTTCCAAGTTTTCACAAGATGAGACGCACAGGAACCGGATGACGGTAAGACTACATCTTTGGGGTAAATGACAGTTGAATGGAATTTAGCTTCCATCCAGGTTTATCCGCTTATAGTTAATGACGAGTTTTGACGATCGCACCCTTAGGTTTCTCCCAAACTGCCAGGAGCAATATTGAGATAAGTCATCATAGCTTTGGATAAGAAGAAAGAACCAATTTTTTTCTTTTCTCCCATTGTCCTTTCTGGAAAAGTTAACCCTGACGGAATTGATGCAGTCCTGGACTGAAAAATGGAATTCGAGGATCGATGGGAGAAAGCTCAAAACAGAGTGCTTAAATCTTTGCGCGTGTAACTTCGAAGGGATGCACGCTGGTAGAGCACAGGTATCAAAATGCACGATCACCAATCGAATTCATTGTTTGTTTCGTTGAGAGAATGGACCTATCCGGACGTCATGGAAGGAAGTCTGTAAAGATTCTGCTAGGTCGGCGATGAAGCTTCGCAAGCCTGCTGCGGACTCACCATTCAGGGCAGGGTCGCGAGATCAGTTGCGTGAAAGATTCTCCTTATATAAGCAGGAATATAAGGCAATCTCCAGAAAAGACTATCCCCATTTTTTGAGAGAGAAGGCTGGCTCTGCCAGCCTTCTCTCTCAAAAAATGGGATTTTATTAATCCGCAGATCCCTAAGTAGGATCGTTTAGATGTAGCAATCGCTGGGATGAAAGGAGGCATTGCATGGTACGCTATGCGATCGCCCCGTTCTTGCAAAAACCTCCTGGAGGAATGATGAACCGGATCCGAACCTGGAAACGATTTGGGATTTTCGCCGTACTGGGGCTAATGCTCAGTTGGCTAATCAGTTGCAGTCCGGCTAACTCCCCCGACACGGCTGAGGGGAGTAGCGAAGTCGAATTCTGGACGATGCAGCTACAACCCCAATTCACCGACTACTTTAATGAACGCATTGCTGAGTTTGAGGCGCAAAACCCCGGCATCACCGTGCGCTGGGTCGATGTGCCCTGGGGTGATATGCAGAGCAAAATCCTCACCGCCGCGTCTGCTGGCACCGCTCCCGATGTGGTGAACCTTAACCCCGACTTTGCTGCCCAACTCGCCGGACGCAATGCCTGGTTGCCTTTGAACGATCGCATCTCCGAAGAAGTCCGTCAGCAGTACCTTCCGAATATTTGGGAAGCCAACACCCTCAACGACGAAACCTTTGGCATTCCCTGGTATCTCACGACCCGCCTCACCATTTATAACCAGGATCTCTTGAATCAGGCAGGGGTCGAAGCTCCTCCCAGCACCTATGAAGAACTGGCAGAAGTGGCGCGTCAGGTTCATGATGCCACTGGCAAATACGCTTTCTTTGCGACCTTTGTACCCACCGATTCTGCCGATGTCCTCCAGTCTTTTACCCAGATGGGTGTGCCCTTGCTGGATGAGGAAGGAATGGCAGCTTTCGATACGCCCGAAGGTCGAGCCGTTTTCCAATTCTGGACCGAGCTATATCAAGAAGGACTTTTGCCTCGGGAAGTGCTGACTCAAGGACATCGGCGTGGCATCGAATTGTATCAGACGGGCGAAACGGCAATCCTGACTTCGGGACCGCAGTTCCTCAAAACGATTGAGGCTAATGCTCCGGCGATCGCCCAGCAAACGGCGATCGCCCCCGAAATCACTGGTTCCACAGGCAAAAAAGGCGTAGCCGTGATGAATGTTGTCGTTCCCCGCAACACCGATAACCCTGATGCTGCTGTCGATTTCGCCCTCTTCATCACCAACGATGAAAACCAGCTAGCTTTTGCCCAGGCTGCCGATGTTCTGCCTTCCACGACAAAAGCCCTGGAAGACAGCTACTTCACTGACGCAGCGAATGCGGCAACGACTCTGGAACAAGCCCGTGCCCTCAGTGCCGCCCAGATGCAGGAAGCCGAAGTGCTGCTCCCCCCCCACGAAGACATCAAAGAGCTACAGCAAATCATCTACGATAACCTTCAGGCGGCGATGCTCGGCGACAAAACCGTAGATGTAGCCGTGACCGATGCCGCAACTCAGTGGAATGAGCGGTAATCCCATCTCAAGGCTTCTGGGAGAGGCTTAATCCCCTCCATATATAAAGAGCAGGATATAAAGAGCAGGCTGAGAAACTCAACAGCCTGCTTTTTTTGTGAGATGCTTTGCCAGATGCCTGTGTTCTACATCCGTTCCAGAACGGGAATACCTAAAAGTGATAATCCCAGCTTGATCGTTTTTGCGGTCAGGTCACACAGCTTCAAGCGAGAAACTTTCACATCTTCTTCCTCAGATTGAAGGATGGGACAGCGATCGTAGAACTGGTTATAGGTTTGGCTCAGCTCAAACAAATACTGACACAACCGATTAGGCAACAAGTCCTGGTCAATCATCAACAGAACTTCGTCAAGCTGCAAAAGCTGTTTTGCCAGGGTCAGTTCAATTTCTTCCTTCAACAAGACTGGACTATTGGGATCCAAGTCCTCAAAATCAATGCCGCCTTTACGGCTGATGCTCTGTGTCCGGGCATAAACATAGAGCATGTAAGGAGCCGTGTTGCCCTGGCGATCGAGCATCTTCTCATAGCTGAAGATATAGCTACTGGTGCGGTTTTGCCGAAGATCCGCATATTTGATGGCGCTGATACCAACGACTTCAGAGCAGTTAGCAATAAACTCTTCTGACTCTTCGCGTCCTTCCGACTCCAGCCGTTCTTCCAGGTCTTTGCGGGCACAGGCGATCGCCTCCTCCAGCAAATCCTGCAATCGCGCCGCATCCCCCGACCGACTCTTCAGCTTCTTGCCATCCTCACCCATCACATTGCCCAGGGGCGCATGAACAAAATCCTGATCCGTAATCCACCCCGCTCGCTTCCCAACCTGAAAGATTTGAGCAAAATGATTCGACTGCTCCGCTCCAACGGGATACACCACCCGCTGCACCTTGTCTTCCGACACTCGATAACGAATCGCCGCCAGGTCAGTTGTTGCGTAGTTATAACCTCCACCCGATTTCTGCACAATCATTGGCAAAGGCTTACCCTCTTTATTGGTAAACCCTTCCAGGAAGACGCACTGCGCTCCCTGGTCTTCTACCAAGAGTCCCAGGCGATCGAGTTCCTTAATCACATCCGGCAAAAACGGGTTGTAAAACGACTCTCCCCGCAGGATCAGTGGCTTGAGCCCCATCAGGTCAAAAATCTTCTGGTTTGTCTGGTTCGACAAATCGCAAACAATCCTCCACGCCTTCAGCGTTTCGGGATCGCCCGCCTGCAACTGCACCACCGACTGCCGTGCCGTCTCCTGAAAGTCCGGATCCTCATCAAACCGCTTCTTCGCCGCTCGATAAAACGACGCCAAATCCCCCAACTCAATCGCTGAAGTGTCATCCAAAGCGTTGGGATAGGCTTCCCGCAAGTAGGCGATCAACATGCCAAACGGCGTGCCCCAATCACCCAAATGGCTAATCCGCAGGGTTTCATAACCCAGGAATTCCAAAATCCGTGCTAAACAATCCCCAATTACTGACGGACGCAAATGCCCCACATGCATTTCCTTGGCAATGTTGGGACTGGGATAGTCCACGATCGCACGAACTCCAGCCCGAATGGGTTCGATTCCCAAACGCGGATCGGTTCGGGTTGCCTGAATCTGCTCCGCCAAAAAGCTATGCTTCAGCGAAAAGTTAATAAAGCCTGGTCCTGCTACAGAAGGAGGCTCACAAATTTCTCCCACATCCAGGTTTCGTACCAGTTGCTCGGCGATCGCCCTCGGTGCTTTCCCCAACGGCTTTGCCAGCGACAACGCCACATTCGACTGATAATCCCCAAACTTAGGATTACTCGCCGGAACAAGCATGGGGTCTGTCTCCGCAAACTCCTCCCCAAACGCCTGAGTCAATGCCTGTTGTACCGCCGCACGAAGCTGAGCAATTGTAGAAAGCATGAGTAAAAATCTGAATAAATCGCCAGATGAACCTGAATGGACAGAGATAAAACGGCTTGAGACAGCTAATTGCTAGCTTAATCCCACCGCAATTCCACAGAACAAAGCCTGCCCTTCGATTCTACGGCGTGAACCTCCTTTTCAGGTTCTCCACTGTAAATGGGCAAGCTTCATCTAATTTCGAGAAAAGCTATTCTACCGCGTCGCCAACGCCCCAACTAATATTTCCACCGTTGCGGCTTGCCGCGCCGCTGTTTGAGCTTGCAACTCAATCGTCACCGTCAACTGGTCCAGCTTTCTCGTGATACCATCCAGCCTTTCAGTAATCGCATCTAGCTTTTCGCCGATCCTGTCCATTTTTTCATTAAAAGCGCGATCGCGTTCTTCCTGCGCACTCATGAAGTTGTCGATTCTAGACTGGAAAGCGCGATCGCGTTCTTCCTGCGCACTCATGAAGTTGTCGATTCTGGCTTGAAACGCGCGATCGCGTTCTTCCTGCGCACTCATGAAGTTATCGATTCTAGACTGGAAAGCGCGATCGCGCTCAGCCTGTTCATTCGCATTAGTCGTAATAATTTCCGAAAGATGAGCAAGCTGCTGACTGTTAGCTTCTATAGCTTGGAAAAGAGCAGCAAGGCGTTGGTCAAACTCATCCGATGTCATCGCAGTAGCTCCAGTCTTTCTCAGTTGAAAAAACGATCCCGATTCAGAACAGTATAAACAGGTCGAGGGCGATCGCCCCTGAACCAAAAGGACTTCCTCAAGCCGTAATCCGCATACTTAAGTCCAACCAGCTCGAGCGTGTAATTGGCGCACTGGTCGAAATATAGTCCACCCCAGTCTCGGCCACTGCCCGAATCGTCTTCAGCGTAATATTCCCCGATGCCTCAATCTTGATCTTGGGATTTGCCGCCCGAATCATCTCTACCGCCGAACGCATCTCCACCGACGACATATTGTCCAGCATAATGATGTCCGCCTGATGGGCGATCGCCTCCTTCACCTGCTCCAAATTCTCCGTCTCCACCTCAATCGACAGTGGATAAGGAGCCGTGCGGCGTACCTGGGCGATCGCCTCCCCAATGCCACCCGCCGCCGCAATGTGGTTTTCCTTCAACATCACCGCATCATCCAACCCCATCCGGTGGTTCATCGCCCCACCCACTCGCGTCGCATATTTCTCCAGCGCCCGAAACCCAGGTGTCGTCTTCCGCGTATCCACCAACTGTGCAGGCAGATCCCGAATCTGCTCCACATATTGTCGCGTCAACGTCGCAATCCCGCTCAACCGCATTGCTATATTCAATGCCACCCGTTCTCCCGTCAACAATGCGGCTAGCGGTCCTTCTAGCGTGGCGATCGTCTGTCCCACCTGGCACATCATTCCCTCTTCCGCCAGCGGAATAAAGACCAGATTCTCCGACAGCATTTGGAAAACACGAGCGGCAACAGGCAGCCCCGCAACAATTCCTACCTCTTTACAGACCCACTGCGCTCCACCCATCCGGCTTTCGAGAGCTAAAGCTTCGGTCGTGCGATCGCCCCGCCCAATATCCTCAATCAACCACTCCCGTATCCATGCGTCCAACAACAGCGGAGACACAATTCCACTGTTTAACCCATGCATCCCTTTCATGCGATACCCCCATCGGTTCTTCCAAAACTTAGTCGCTCTCCTCACATTGCAGCCTTTTTGAGAGGTTGGCGTCAAAGTTCTAATGAAATCCCAATGAATTTGGCCCTAATTCCCAGGCAAAACCAAAATCAGTCAAAATCCCCAAACCTTTTCCTGGAAGGGCTTGCAGCAGACTGACTCATGGTAATCGTCTCAGTTCCTAAACAAAACCCAAAAAAAACTTGGCTGAAGGTGTTGACAGTTTGATTGGGAGTCGATAGATTAGTAAAGCGGTGAACGAACGCACGGTGCAGCGAGAGCTGAGACGGGGCGTGAGTTTTCCGACTGAACCTAGGAAAGCGAATAAGTTTGGAAG
>Ga0208218_1000042_pt1 | contig 79178 bp, 66 predicted proteins | sample HotLakmasection3_FD_184726 | JGI IMG/M metagenome (GOLD analysis project Ga0208218, IMG submission 184726) | Hypersaline microbial mat communities from Hot Lake, Washington, USA - Section #3 (SPAdes) | ecosystem: Environmental > Aquatic > Non-marine Saline and Alkaline > Hypersaline > Microbial... | reverse complement strand
CGCCACCAAGAGCGTTAGAAGTAAATATGAGGCATGGCTGAGTTCATTTTGAACAATGCTCTGGTATTGTTTAGCTATCATATTTAATAGATAGGTTGGGTGTACTAACTTCGACCTATCTTTTTTTGTCGGAGCAGTCTGCATCAACCGCTACATAACGCTTTTGACCACCGCTGTCTCCCTGTCAGCGTAGTAACAGTTGTAATATCAATGGCGCTTGATGCTGTTTCAGCGACGTTTGCTTGAACGCTTGAACGCTTGAGCATAATAAATTATTCATGTTTCACCCAGGTGGGTGTTGACACTTATGTTGTGAACGATGGGCTGTTTCTATGGGTACGACGTCTCAGCAGATACCCTCTTCCTTTAAGTTCAAAACTCTCGTTAAAAAGTTCCCAATAATGTGACACCTTATGAAAGAGTCTATTCTAAAAACGTATTTTTCAATCCAACCGATACAACAAGAATAGGTTTTGAAATTGTCTGTAAATGAATCAGAAAATATTTCAAATACGACAATTTTCAATAGGAATAGAACGTAGCTGCTCGCCCCGGATGGTCAATCTATCTATTCACCTGGCACCCAACATCTCGGGTGGTGAACAGGTTTTTCGTTCATTCCCAACATCCCATGATGTCGCCTGATATTCCTCTTTTTCGTTCAAAGCGAATTGCTTGGAGAGACCAACCATGAAACGTATCTTACAAACCCTTTTGACCCGTTCTGCTATTTTGATGGCGATCGCCACACCTACTTTCCTGTTGGCTGATGCGGCATCCGCCCAACCCCTGCTGCGGGGCATGGATGGTAGCTACATCGGTGCGGGTATTGCTGCTGGGCTAACCGAGGGTGACGACGGCGACACCAGCTTTGGTGGCAATGTCCAGGGGCGTGCCGATATTCCCCTGGCTCCCGTATCGGTGCGGGGTGCAGCGCTGTTTGGGGAAGATGGTGCAGCGCTGATGCCCCTCGTTACCTACGACGTGCCCATTGCTCCGCGCACCAACCTCTATGTGGGTGGTGGCTACTCCTTCGTGACCAATGAAGGCTCCTCAACGCCGCTGGGCAGCCAGAATGCCCCTGTGCTGACGGCAGGCGCAGAAACGGCACTTGCCCGCAACGTCGTGCTTTACGGCGATGCCAAGGTTGGTTTTGATGCCTACGAAGACAGCAGTGATGCCGCCGTGAGCCTGCAACTGGGTGCAGCGTTCCGCTTCTAGGAACTGCTCCTGTCTCCCCATAGGGGCGATCGCACAAGTTGAGCCAGGCAAATCAGTTGGATGGGTTTTGGACAGCGAATCCCGACCTGTCAGCCGACCCATCAGCTCGATAGGTAACTGGCTCTGATCAGGTGTTACTCCGATAAAGTTAGGGCTTCTGGGTATTCCAGGAGTCCTTTTTTTGGCAATTCTCCAGGGCAGCTACGGTGCGTAGCGCTCCGCGCCCAAAACCGGGACAGATGATTTTTGTGAAAGCGGCGTACCGCGCCGCTTTCACAAAAGTCATCTATCTTGCCCTAAAAATGCGATTTTCATTCTTTGGAGTGCCAACGACAGCAGGCAGCGCCTGCTGTCGTTGGCATGAACGGTTGCTCTAACTTGTATAGCGCTATAAATTCCTTTGCTGGAGGGGCTTTGAATGGCTCAAGCCCTGGCGCGTAATAAGTCGTTGCAAACTAACCCTGAACCTGCGCTTTGGATCCCCAATCGAGGTGCTACAATCTTACCCAGTTAGATTTTCCAGAATCCCGATAGGAATAGTGGGGAATATCACAAAGGTTCTGTCCGATGCGACAGTTTTTGTTGTGTTTGGGCGATCGCTCATTTCCCTTTCCCTATCATCCTCCATTACGCCGATCCCGTTCATTCAATAAAGCCATGTCTCCAACCGCTGCACCCGATGCGCTAACCCAATCGCCCAAGGTTTCCAAAGTCGAAGGTATCAAGGAGCGCAGCAACCAACTGCGGGAACCCCTCGCCTCAGAACTGCTGCTCGACACCACCCACTTCACCGAAGATGCCATTCAAATCCTGAAGTTTCACGGGTCTTATCAGCAGGACAACCGGGACAATCGGGTGAAGGGGCAGGAAAAAGACTATCAGATGATGCTGCGGACACGGAGTCCGGGCGGCATCATTCCGCCTGAGTTGTATCGGGCGCTAGACAAGCTTTCGGATGAGTATGGCAACGGCACGATGCGAGCGACGACCCGCCAGGGTTTCCAGCTACATGGCATCCTCAAGAAAGACCTGAAGACGGTCATGGCTACCATCGTGCGAAATATGGGTTCGACCCTGGGCGCTTGCGGCGACCTCAACCGCAACGTGATGGCTCCGCCTGCGCCCTACGCCAACCGTCCCGAATACCAATATGCCTGGGAGTATGCCAACAATATTGCTGACTTGCTGACGCCGCAAACGGGGGCATACTACGAAATTTGGCTGGATGGTGAGAAGGTGATTTCCGGTGAAGAGCATCCCGAGGTCGTGGCGGCTCGGCAACAGGAGAACGATCGCACCCTCTTCAGCGATGGCGAAGAGCCTATCTACGGGCAGCAATACATGCCCCGTAAGTTTAAGTGCTCGGTCACAGTGCCCGGAGACAACTCCGTAGACCTGTTTTCCCAGGACTTGTCCCTGGTGGTTGTGGTGGATGATCAAAAGCAACTTCTTGGCTTCAACATCTACGCGGGTGGCGGATTGGGACGCACCCACAACAAGGAAGAAACCTTTGCCCGTGCCGCTGATCCCATCGGTTTTGTGGAAAAGGACGACATCTATCAGGCGGTGAAGGCGATCGTGGCGGTGCAGCGGGATTATGGCGATCGCCACAATCGTCGCCATGCCCGCCTCAAGTACCTGATGAATGACTGGGGCGTTGAAAAATTCCGTGCGGCAGTCGAAGAATACTTTGGCAAAGCCTTCCATCCCCTCAAGCCGCTGCCCGAGTTTAAGTATGAGGACTTTCTCGGCTGGTATGAGCAGGGCGATGGCAAGCTGTTCCTCGGCATTTCTGTTGAAAATGGTCGGGTCAAAGATGAGGGCGACTTCCGGCTGAAGTCTGCGCTGCGGCTGATCAACGAGCGCTATGCCCTGCCCATCCGCGTCACACCGCACCAAAACATTCTGCTCTACGACATTGAGCCAACCCAAAAGCTCGATATTCAAACTATTCTGCAAACCCACGGGGTGCAGCCCGTTGAAGCGCTGGATACTCTGGTGCGCTACTCGATGGCTTGCCCGGCGATGCCCACCTGCGGGCTGGCAATCACCGAGTCCGAGCGGGCGCTGCCGGGAATTTTGGAGCGCATTCGTGCCCTGCTTACCAAAGTGGGACTGAAAGACGAGCATTTTGTCATTCGGATGACGGGTTGCCCCAACGGCTGCGCCCGCCCCTACCTGGCAGAACTGGGCTTTGTTGGGCAATCGCCGGAAGCTTACCAGATCTGGCTGGGGGCTGATCCGCACCAGACCCGACTGGCAGAAATTTACGCCGATAAGGTGCATGTTAACGACCTGGAGAAGACCCTGGAACCTTTGCTGGTGTTTTTTAAGGGCGATCGCCTCCCCAGCGAAAGCTTTGGCGACTTCTGCCACCGGATGGGGCTGGAAAAATTACGGCAATTCTCCGCTGACTATCGCCCTGTGGTGGTGAATAAATCCAACCGTGCCCGGCACCGCATCGGCGTCCATGATGAGCTTTACGATCGTCTCAAGACGGCGTCGCAGGAGCAGGGTTTGACCATGAGCGAAATTGTGGCGAAGGCGTTGGAGACGTATTTGGCTTAAGGAATGTGCATTAGAGTAGGAGCGAGATTGGGTAGGGGCGGGTTTAGTAACAAACCCTTGTAGCCACAAGCAGATTTGGACAAACCCGCCCGTCCAGTTTGCAAAATTCTGTTTGTGGCTGTTTGAGTAAGGGTTTTGATGGGTTACGCTGGCGCTAACCCATCCTACGGGTTCTGCTAACAGGAGCGCTCCGTCATGCCCATGAAAATGGGCATCCATTGCAAGCCTATTGCTCATATGCAAGCCTATCGGTCATAGCCATTCAGCCTTTCTGGATTCCCACATATGCGGGAATGACGGGGGTGTATTCTTGCCCAGAAACCGCCTCAACCTGCGTAGCTAGCTGGAGTTGCGATGCAGATTCAATTTCCCGAATCGTGGCCCAAGACGGCAGCGGAGGCGATCGCCCTCCAGCAAACCCTCGCTCCGCAGGTCATCACCCAAGACCAGTTGCCTGACCCCATTCGGCGGGTAGCGGGGGTGGATGCGGGGTATGAGGAAGAGGGGCAAATCACTCGCGCCGCTGTCGTGGTGCTGTCGTTTCCCGATCTCACCCCGATCGATGAGGCGCTGGTGCGCTGTCCTACGACGTTTCCCTATGTGCCGGGGTTGCTGTCCTTTCGGGAGGTGCCTGCGGTGCTGGAGGCATTGGCGCAACTCCAGACGGAACCCGACATTATTCTCTGCGATGGACAGGGCATTGCCCATCCCCGCCGTTTAGGGATTGCCAGCCATCTGGGGGTGATTTGCGATCGCCCCACCATCGGTGTTGCCAAGTCCCGGCTCATCGGTACTCACAAGGAACTGCCCCAGGAAAAGGGAGCCTGGGTGCCACTGATAGACAAGGGCGATCGCATTGGGGCGGTTCTCCGCAGCCGTGCCAACACGCGCCCCCTCTACATTTCGCCCGGTCACAAGGTTTCGCTAGAAACGGCGATCGATCTGGTGTTGCGCTGCACGCCCAAGTATCGGTTGCCGGAAACGACGCGGTATAGCGATCGCCTCGCTTCCTCAGGCACGCGCCAATCGGCATTGCCGCAAGGTGAGAAGGGGGATGTGCAGCAAGGCAATTTATTCGATCTGGAGTAATCCCAACTCTCTGAAAGTCCACTTCAGTTATGTGTTGAAAAAGGGCGCGGCTCAGCCGCGCCCTTTTTCAACACATGGGGAAATTCTTAGAATCTCCTTCGTGACTAGCTCCGGAGATTTGCCTGGAATTTCTCCTGCAAGATTTCGCGCACCTTCTGGTGAACGGGTTCCACATCCTCGTCGGTGAGGGTGCGATCGCTCGCCCGATAAATCAACCGGAATGCGAGGCTCCGCTGCCCTTTGGGGACATTTTCGCCCCGATACTCATCAAACAGATTGACCGACTCCAGCAAGTTGCCAGCGGTCTGGTGAACGGCACGTTGGATATCTGCCACTGAGAATTTGCTGGGCGCAAAGAAGGCAATATCTCGATCCGTTGCGGGGAAGGTGGAGTAGGGCTGGAACACAGGTGTTAGCAGGGTTTCCTGATCCATCTTGTGCAGCAGCAGGTCGAGTTCTAGCTCAAACACATAGACCTCGTCGGGCAGGCTGCGCCGTTGCCGTTCTTGAGGGTGGATCTGCCCAAAAAGTCCCAGGTGTTCGCCGCCAATCCACAGGGAGGCGGTGCGACCGGGGTGGAGCAGGGGGTTGCGGCGATCGGGCTGGTACTCAACCTCAACACCGAGCCGCTGGAACACGCTTTGCAGCACCCCCTTCGCCTCAAACCAGGACATCGGCTGTTCACGACCGCTCTTCACCCAGCGTCCCTGGGACGGATCGCCACCGAGAATGCCGGCAATGCGATCGCTCTCCATCAATCCCTCTTCCTCTTTCCAGAAGATGCGCCCAATTTCATAGGCTTGGAGTGCGCCATTCCCCTGCTCCTGGTTGAACTGAAACGCATCAATGAGTGCGGGTAGTAAGTCAGTACGCAGAGCCGAGAACTCGGCAAATAGAGGGTTGGTGAGTTGAATTTGACGGTTTTCTTCGGGTTTGCCCACGGAGTAGTGCATGACTTCGGTTAGCCCCACCGCACGGAACGCCTGGTGAATCTCGCGCAGGAGTGCCTGGTCGATGGGCAGGTAGCCCGCTTCGCCTTCCTTGGGTAGCGTGTCGATGAACTTGTTGAAGCCGTAGAGCCGAGCCACTTCCTCGATCAGGTCGATTTCGCGTTCCAGGTCGCGGTAGCGGTAGGGGGGCACGGTTACACTCCAGTGGGTGCGATCGGGGTTGGTCGCTGCCACCTGGCAACCCAGCGCCGTCAGGATGCGCTCCACATCCTCCGACTGCAATTCGCCAATTACGGACTCATCCTCATCAGGATCGCTCAAATCCACCGGACCCAGTACTGCATTCACCCGGTCAAGGCGCAGTTCGATAGTCGGCGCGGTCATTTCCTGCAACGCCTGGGATTGGGCGATCGCCTGGGATTCCACCGTTCCTCCCGCCAGTTCTTCCAGCAGTTGCAGGGCACGGCGACAGGCAAGAGGTAGTTCCGCTGCATTCACGCCCCGCTCGTAGCGGGCAGAGGCTTCCGTGCGAAGCCCTTGCGATCGCGCCGATCGCCGGATCGCCACGGAGTCGAAGACTGCCGCCTCCAGCATCAGGTTGGTGCTACCTTCGTAGACCTCGCTATCTTCGCCCCCCATCACACCAGCCAGCGCAACCGGGCGATCGTTCGCGGTAATCAGCAGGGTTTGCTCCTGCAACTTGCGCTCCTGGCTGTCCAGGGTGGTCAGGGTTTCGCCGCTGTTGGCAAAGCGCACACCAACGGAGAGGCGATCGCCCCCACCAATTTGCTTCAGGCGATCGGCATCAAAGGCATGGAGCGGTTGCCCCCATTCCAGCAGCACATAGTTCGTCACATCCACCACATTGTTAATAGGGCGCGTGCCGGATGCCAGCAAACGCCGCTGCAACCATTCGGGCGACGGTGCAATTTTCACACCAGAAATCATTGTCCCAATGTATATGGGGCAAGCTTTTGATTCGGCAATCTGTAGCGTCAGTGCTTTTTCATCTGGGGCAATGGAGCGTTCGGGAATATCGGGTAGGTTGAGCTTGGCTCCGGTAATGGCGGCTAGTTCCCGCGCAATCCCCACCAGGCTCAGGGCATCGGCTCGGTTTGCCGTCGAGGTCAGGTCAAGAATCACGTCATCCAGCCCCAGCAAGGGGCGGACATCCTGCCCAACCTTCAAGCCTGCTTGCGGGAAGATGTGAATGCCTTCCGACTCTTTCGCCAGCCCCAGTTCTGCCAGCGAGCAAATCATCCCTTCCGATGGCACACCCCGCAGCTTCCGGGGACGAATCTTCAGATCCACAATAGGCAGATAAGCTCCCACTGTTGCCACGGGAACGAACGCTTCGGCACGTACATTCGCCGCACCACACACAATGGTGGAGGGTTCCCCTGCACCAATATCCACCTGGCATACACTCAGTCGGTCGGCATCCGGGTGAGTTTTGCGCTCTAACACGCGCCCGATAACTACACCCTCTGCCCAGGTGCGGCGATCTTCGATATCTTCGACCTCAAACCCCGCCATTGTCAGGGTTTCCCCAACCTCTTCTGGGGACATCGACACATCGACCAGTTCTCGCAACCAGTTTAATGAAATACGCATAGGACACTGCTTCAGGCGTCATTTAACAAAAAAACAAAATCAGGCGGATGAGCCGCAGGGAGGCGCGATCGCCCCATACCCTCAAGACGGTCTTAAAGTACGGTCTTAAAGTACGGTCTCAAACTTGCTCAACCGTCTGATTCTATCGTCTTGTCGGCAGCGATTCCCAGGGATTCGGAACGGATTGGGCGATCGCGTTTCAGTGTAGGTAGAAATTCGATCAACGCTGCTGTCAGTCCTGCTGTCAGTCGAAGAAGCTACAGGAACAGCCCCAATCCTGCCACCTGATTACCCCATAGCAAAATGCCCATACACCCCCAGGACAGCGAAATTACCAGAGCAGAGTATGGTTTTTATTCTCTGGAGGGACAGTTGGGGTGACAGTGAGAGCAGGCGTTACCTGCTCTCACTGTCATGAACGGTTTCTCTATGACTGGGTGATTGTCATCAACGTTCTATAAGAGGGTAGCCATAGGTAAAGCCAGTGGAGTGCGCCCCCATCCGGGGGCGCACTCCACATGACCATACACTTAGTTGATAGTCCTCAAGTTGATAGTCCTCAAAGGGAAATGATTTGAGGCAACATGCTCATCGTTCTTCCAAAACCCTTGATTTTGCGGGCACGAAGCGCCCGCAAAATCAAGGGTTTTAGAAAAATGACGATGGTATTGTTTGCGAACAATCTTATTACTTAATCTCAATCATCAGGTCAACCACTGAGCTAGACGCGCTTTCAGAAACCCAGGAAGGGTCACTCCCCACTGGCGAAAAGCTAGATTTCTTGATATTAAACGAAGTAACTGTGGCAGAACTGGCGATGGACTTCAATTTTTTCTGCATTAAACTTAATTTTAAGAAAACTTCGTTGTTGCCATGAAGTTTCCGTGAAGTTTTGGACGGAAAAACTCTACGCCACCGCGATTCTTTTCTTTAATGTGGGAACACTAATGTTTAGCAAAGTGCAAATGACGCATCTTTCCTATAGATTTGTTGTACAGACCGTGCCAACTATCTTCTGAATGATTTTGTTTTTTGCATTGCGCATCGGTTTCTACATCGTACATTTCCCTTGCCACCCCTGCATGTTCTGATTGCTACATCAAAATTCCGTAGAACCATGCATCTTTATGGCTGCTTTAAGCGGTTTCTAGTTCCTGTTCACTAACTTTTCAATATTGAACTCGAAAGAACTGCACTGCCGACTATTGGGATTCAAAGGATAATCAAATGTAGAGCCAAATACAGAACCACATCATTAACCCCTGATGGGATGCTATTTGTCCGGCGATCGAAATAAGAGTAAAGCCGAATGAGCTACTGCTTAAACCCTGCCTGCCCAAACCCCGACAACTTGCTCGACACAGAACTGTGTCAGGCATGTGGTTCCAAGCTGTTGTTGCGCGATCGCTACCGCGTCATTCGAGAGCTGGGGCGAGGGGGATTTGGGGCAACCTTCCTCGCTAAAGACGAGTCGCTCCCCGGCAGCCCCTACTGTGTCATCAAGCAATTGCGCCCGGCTGCCTCGTCTCCCCATGTGTTGCAAATGGCACGAGACTTATTCCGGCGGGAAGCAAAGACGTTAGGTAAAATTGGCAACCACCCTCAGGTTCCTCGCTTGCTTGATTACTTCGAAGCGAACCAGGAATTTTATCTCGTTCAAGAATATATCAGTGGTTCGACACTCCAGCAAGAGGTCAAGAAAAACGGACCTTTCACGGAAGTTGGGGTAAAGCAGTTTTTGAGTGAGGTACTGCCCATGATGCAGTACATCCACTCCAATCAGGTTATTCACCGGGATATTAAGCCGGCTAACTTAATTCGGCGTACCCAAGACAAAAAGCTTGTGCTGATTGATTTTGGGGCGGTGAAAGATAAGGTGACCCCCACTCGCGCCAATGCCTCGGAACAAACCGCATTGACTGCCTATGCGATCGGGACGCCGGGTTATGCGCCGCCCGAACAAATGGCAATGCGCCCTGTCTATGCCAGTGACATCTATGCGCTCGGTGTGACCTGCGTGTATTTACTGACAGGGAAATCACCGAAGGATATGTCCTACGATCCCAACACCGGAGAGATGATGTGGGAGGAGCATGTCCATGTCAGTGAGCATTTTGCCTCTGTCATGCAAAAGATGCTGGAGGTATCAGTCCGGCATCGCTATCAAAATGCGGGCGAAGTGCTCCGGGCACTGGATCTCGAACCCTACATGGATAGCCTCGCCCAGAGTATGGTGACCCCGGTAAAGCCGTCGCGGGAAGATAACACGATTGGGAATACCGGAAATTTGGCTAATGGCAATACTGGCGGGCGAGGGATGCATTCATCCCCGTCAGCTCGCATGGCAGCGGCTATCCGGGCGCGGCAGGCAAAGGCGACGGGGATGGACTCCACCGGGATGACGGGGGGCAGCACCCGCCGGGGATTAATCCGCCCTGCCACGATGACGACGATGGAACGGCGCATTCCCTCTCGCCCCTCTGGTCCCAATACAGGTGGCGGGGACAGCAACTCTGCTGGCAACACCAAGCCCAAACCATCAGCGGAAGAGGTGGTGCTCACCTACACTAAGGGCAAACGCGACTTCACCTTCCATGATCTGAGCACATTGAACCTGGCAAAAGCTAATCTCTCTGGCGCAAACTTCCATCAGGCGAGGCTCCGCAAAGTTAACTTCCAGGGGGCGAACCTGTTCAATACTGATTTTGGGCGAGCGGGTCTGAGTCAGGCTAATTTGAAAAATGCCAATCTGGCACGGGCATATCTCAGCCACGCCGATCTGCAAAATACCGATTTGCGGGGGGCAGACTTGAGCTACGCCTATCTCAGCAATGCCAACTTGCGGGGAGCCAACCTCTGCGGTGCCGACCTGACGGGGGCAAAAATTACCGATGCTCAACTTTCTCAGGCTCGGACCAACTGGGCAACCATTCACCCCAGCGGCAAGCGCGGCATCTGGTAGCCCCAAGATTGGATAGCCCCAAGATTAGATAGCCCCAAGATTGGATAGCCCCAAGATTAGATAGCCCCAAGATTGGATAGCCCAGAGATTGCATAGCCCAGAGATTTGGTAGCGTAGAAACAGTACGTTTCAGAATGGAATTTTTATGGCTGATCCAGCCTCTAATGATTTGCAGGGTAAGCGCCCTCCTTCACGGATTTCCCCCGAAAAGTTAGAAAAGCTGCGGGAAGAAGCCCGCGCTCCCTACCGGGGTCTACGCTTCTTTATCTACCTGACCTTTGGGCTTTCGGGCTTTGTGGGCGCGTTGATTTTTTTTGTGCAACTGATTGCCGGGCGGGATGTGGGAAATGCCCTGCCTAACTTTGCCTTGCAAGTGGGTGTGGTGGCGCTGATGATATGGCTGGCGCGGGTGGATCGGGCGATCGCCCAAAAAGAACGCGCCAAGCGCAACTCCTCCTGATCCCTTCCCCGGTCTGAAATCCCCTCTTTTTCCTTCATAACCAATTTTGTTCCACCGCTGCATTTACTGGGCACTCTAACAACAGTTGCGCAGGCGGCAGGGTGCTTATGCTGGCGAGAGTCTGGAGTGCATCGCTCGTTGGGATCGATGCGGTGAAGGTTGGGGTCGAGGTGGATATTGCGGGAGGACTACCGGGCATTGTGGTGGTCGGGTTGCCGGATGCAGCGGTGCAAGAGTCGAAGGAACGGGTCAAGGCAGCAGTGAAAAATGCGGGCTACGCGTTCCCCATGCGGAAGGTGGTGGTTAATCTGACCCCTGCCGACCTGCGGAAAGAAGGTCCCAGCTTTGATCTGCCCATCAGCATTGGCATTTTGGCGGCGGCGGAACAGGTGAATCCTCAGCTCCTCGATGAGTTTATTTTGTTGGGTGAGGTGTCGTTGGATGGGGGATTGCGGGCGATTTCGGGAGTGCTGGCGATCGCCGCTACGGCAAAACAACTGGGGATGAAAGGCGTCCTGGTTCCTGCCGAAAACGCCAGGGAAGCCGCTGTCGTCCAGGGAATTCAGGTCTACGGCTTCAAGCACCTGTCGGAAGTGGCAGACTTTCTCAACGAACCCCACCGCTATCAACCCGTTCAGGTGAATGGCATCGCAGAGTTGACCCGCTCCACGCTCCCTCTGCTAAATTTGAAGGATGTGAAAGGGCAGGCACAGGCGCGACGGGCACTGGAGATTGCCGCCGCAGGGGGACATAACCTGATCTTTGTCGGTCCACCGGGTAGCGGGAAGACGATGCTGGCACGCCGACTCCCCGGCATCCTGCCACCCCTCAGCTTTGAGGAGGCACTGGAGGTGACGCGCATCCACTCGGTTGCCGGGTTGCTGAAGGAGCGGGGAGCATTGGTGAGTACGCGCCCTTTCCGCAGTCCGCACCATTCCGCTTCGGGTCCATCTCTGGTGGGCGGTGGCAGCTATCCAAAACCGGGCGAGATCTCTTTAGCCCATCGTGGGATCCTCTTTCTCGATGAGCTGACGGAATTTAAGCGGGATGTGCTGGAGTTTCTGCGGCAACCGCTGGAGGATGGTTATGTAACGATATCACGGACGCGGCAGTCGGTTGGCTTTCCGGCGCAATTTACCCTGGTTGCCAGCACGAACCCCTGCCCCTGCGGCTACTACGGCGACACGGTGCAGCCCTGCACCTGTAGCCCCCGCCAGCGGGAGCAGTATTGGGCAAAGCTGTCGGGACCGTTGATGGATCGGATTGACCTGCAAGTGGCGGTGAATCGGCTGAAGCCGGAGGAGATGATCCGGGTGACGGGGGGCGAAGATTCGGAGGCGGTGCGCGATCGCGTGGAGAAGGCGCGCGATCGCTCGCACCACCGCTTTCAAAAGGAGAGCCTGCGTTGCAATGCCGAGATGCAGAGCCGCCACCTGCGGAAGTGGTGCGTCCTCGATGACACCAGCCGCGCCCTGCTCGAAGGGGCGATCCGCAAGCTGGGACTTTCGGCTCGTGCTACCGATCGCATCCTCAAAGTTTCCCGCACGATCGCCGACCTCGAAGGTAGCGAGAACCTCCAGGCGCACCATGTCGCCGAAGCGATTCAGTACCGCACCATCGACCGCATGCAGTAGCGCTAATGATAATGATTTTGGGATGTGTGGGCGGTGCCACACATCCCAAAATCATTACTTTTTGAGAACTATCGGCTTTCCCAAAGGCAGCGAGGTGCATCAAACCCCGACCAGCGGTTTGGAGCCAGAGCGAGTGCCTACTTTTTGGATGAGGACGGGCGATCGCTGTCCCAGTGTCACACCCCGGCGTCCAGGCTTCACGGGTTGCTGATTCTCCAGGGATAGATCCAACTGCGTCAGCAGGGTTGCCAGCACAATCCGCATTTCGTACATCGCCAGTGCCGAACCGACGCAGCGCCGCACGCCTGCCCCAAAGGGCATGAACTCGTAGGGCGAAAACTGGCGTTCCAAAAAGCGATCGGGGCGGAACTGGTCGGGGTTGGGATACAGGTCTTCCCGGTGGTGCAGCAGATAGATGCAGCCCAGCAATAGCGTTCCTGGCTCCAGGGTGCAGCCGCATAGCTCCATCGGCACTTCCACCCGGCGCGGGAAAGTCAGCATTGCCACAGGGTAAATCCGCAGGGTTTCGTTGCAAACGGCTGTCAGGTAGGGCAGTTGGGTGAACTGGGCAGGATTGTTGGGATCAGCAACCCCATCCAGTTCTGCCAGCAACCGTTGCTTGACCTCTGGTAGGTGATGAATCCAGTAGGTTGCCCAGGTGAGAGCCGTGGCGGTGGTTTCATGCCCTGCCACCAGCAGGGTCATTAACTCATCGCGCAAATCCTGATCGCTCAGCCCATTACCTTCTTCGTCGCGTGCCGCCAGCAGCAGAGAGAGAATGTCGATGCGATCGGGGTCAGGATTAGCGCGGCGTTCCTGCATTTCAGCGAACAAGAGCTGATCCGTTTCTTCAGCAATTTGGCGCACCCGATGTCCTGGACTCCAGGAACCCAGGTCTTTTTGCAGCCAGGGCAGGAAGATGAGGGCGGAGGTGAGCGGGGTGCTGCTCATTTCCAGTCGCGTACTGAGGAGGTGCTCCAGTCGTTGGAGGCGATCGCCCTCATGCAGCCCAAACACCACCTGCAAAATCACCCGCATGGTGATTTTCTGCATCGCCTGACGCACATTGATCGTCTCCCCGATCGCCCATTGGGCCATCACATCCTGGGTGATCTGCTGGATGATTTCGCCATAGGACTTGAGGCGATCGCCATGAAACGGAGGCATCACCAACTGGCGACGGTTCCGGTGCTGGCTGCCGCTGAGGAGAATCAGATTTTGCCGACCAATCAGCGGTTCCAAGATGGCGTTGACTTCACCGGGAGCCGAGAATTCCTTTCCGGTATCATGGGTCAGCATATACTGCATGGCTTTGGGATCGCTCACCAGCACCAGCGGTTCGGTGCTGCCCCAGATCACATAGGCTTTGAAAATATCGCCGCAACGCTGGGCCGTGCCTTGCATATAGCCGATGGGGTCAACAATCCACTGACCGGCTTGCAAAAGCATGGGGGCTTTGGCTTCTGGCACCGTTGACATAGCAGATGTTCCTCTCTTGGGGGCAATTTTTATGCTGTCGATCCTTGAACATTATGGTGGAAACATTATGGTGAGTGGCTAGAATTTTGTCTGTCCAGCAGATAACGTTTTTATCCCTTGTCCTTTTATCCTTTATGCCAACTGATCAGGCTTCAGCCATGTCTTCAAATTTGTAGCCAACCCCAATCACTGTTTTAACAAAGGTGGGATTAGAAGGATCGGGTTCAATTTTCTTACGAAGACGGGCAATGTGGGTATCGACGACCCGTTCATCTCCATAAAAGTCGCTGCCCCAAAGCTTTTCGATGAGTTGGGTACGGTTCCAGACCCGTCCGGGATAGCTCATGAAGGTGGTGAGCAGGTCAAATTCCAGGGTCGTGAGGTCGAGGGCTTCAGGGGTTTGGTCATCTATCTGACGCTGGGCGGTGCGCTGATCCACATCAATGGTGAAGTGCTGGGTCTGGTAGGTGCGCGATCGCCCCCCTTCCCGCAAGGTTCGCCGCAGCAACGCCCGCACCCGCGCCACCAGTTCCCGTGGGCTGAAGGGCTTCACCATGTAATCATCGGCTCCGGTGGAGAGACCGATGATGCGATCGATCTCCTCGCCCTTCGCCGTCAGCATGAGGATGTAGGGGTCTTTGTTGCCCGGTTTTTGGCGAATGCGGGCGCACACCTCCAACCCATCCAACCCCGGCAGCATCAGGTCGAGGATGATGAGATCGGGCTGCATTTCCTGAAAAACCTGCACCGCCGTCAACCCATCCCGGCAATGACGACAGTTAAACCCTTCTTTTTCCAGGTAAAGCTGGATCAGCTGAGCAATTTCAGCTTCGTCTTCAACAATGAGAATATCCACAGGTGATGAGCGACTAACACAGCGTTTCCCTGCCATGCTATCAGAGCCGATGGCTTGAGTGGGGCGGTATGCACCACAGCGGCACAGAGACCACAGAGGATAGGGTTCCAATAAAATCTACAATCTCAAGGGTGGACAAAGGTTGGTATAGTTCCCAACAGACAAGCGGAAGGATGGAGCGGACATGACGGCAGGTTCAAACAAATGGGTGGCAGCAGTGCCTTTGGATGCGATCGCCTACAACGAGCAGGGCTTGGTTCCGGCGATCGTGCAGGACTATCTCGACGGCACGGTGCTGATGATGGCGTGGATGAACCGAGAGTCGCTGGCGAAGACGATGGAGACGGGCGAAACCTGGTTCTGGAGCCGATCGCGCCAGGAGCTATGGCACAAGGGCGCAACCTCCGGGCACCTCCAGCACATCCGCTCCATGCGCTACGACTGCGACAGCGACGCCCTCCTCATCACCGTGGAGCAGGTGGGCGATATTGCCTGCCACACCGGGGAGCGCAGTTGCTTCCATCAGGTTTCCGAAGAGGTCGTGCCACCCCCCGCCGATACGCTCTCCCAGGTGTTTGCGGTGATTCGCGATCGCCAACAAAACCCCAACCCCGACTCCTACACCTGCAAGCTCTTGGCTGGTGGTGACAACAAAATCCTCAAGAAAATCGGTGAGGAAGCCGCTGAGGTGGTGATGGCTTGTAAGGATGATGATGCAGGGGCGATTGCCAGCGAAGTCGCCGACCTTTTCTACCACACCCTCGTCGCCCTCGCCCACCACAACGTCGATATCCGCGATGTCTATCGCCAACTCCAATCCCGGCGGTAAAGGCTGAATGCTCTGGAGGTTTTACTGAGTGACGGATAGCCCATCGCCTGATGAAGCCATTTTATTTGAGGTTGACACTCCCCTAGGGTTTTGTGTTCGTACAACTGCAAGCTATTGGAGGCTGATTGCCGAAACAAAGCATCCCGTTATGAGAGGTCGTGAGGCAGATGTACAAGCAACCTTGACTGATCCAGATGAAGTTCGGTTGAGTAAAAGTGATGCACAGGTGTATTTGTTCTATCGTGCAGATGGGGAGAAACGATGGGTCTGTGCGGTTTCAAAACGATTGAATGGAGAGGGTTTCTTAATTACAGCTTACAGAACTGGAGCAATTAAAGAAGGCATGGTGATATGGCACAAGTGAAGGTTTTTCACGATCGCATTGGCAACACCTTAACGGTCTGGTTTGGCGACCCCGACACGGAGGTTGAGGTTGAAGAAACCGGGGATGAAGTGGTGCTGATGAAGGACAAGGATGGCAAGGTGATTGGGTTTGAAAAGCTCAATTTTGTGCCTGCTTCATCGGAACCCATTCGGGTCGCGTTTGAGACAATGGCTGTTTAATGATGTGCGCGATCGCCCTCTCCTCATTAGCGATCGCCACAGCAATGGCAAAATGCAAGCAGCCCAAGGGGAGGATTCACCATGAGTGTGGCGATCGCGAAATGGACGCTAGACGAGTACCACCGCATGATCGACGCTGGCATTCTGGATGATCGGCGGGTGGAAAATCCTGGAAGGATAAAGGGGCTGGATAGCTATCTGGATTGGGGGGTGTTGTGTGGGCGATCGCCAGCGAAGTCGCCGACCTCTTCTACCACACCCTCGTCGCCCTCGCCCACCACAATGTCGATATCCGCGACGTCTATCGCCAACTCCAATCCCGGAGGTAAATGCTGAAGCCATGAGTAAGTATCTGATCGTCATTGAGACAACTGAGACAGGTTACTCCGCCTATTCTCTAGATCTACCAGGTTGCGTTTCCACAGGCACAACCCATGATGAAGTGAAGCAAAATATGCAGGAAGCCGTAGAGTTTCATTTGGAAGGCTTGAAGTTAGAAGGACTAGAAATCCCACAGCCTTCAACTACTTCTACTTATATTGAGGTGGCTGTTTAACAATCAATTTATTCGTCATCTTGTGAAACCTTTTTAGCTGAAAGGCTGTCAAATGTACACAGTGATCTTAGACACGAACATTGTCAGGCAACTTAGAGACGAGCCTTTTAAGCAAATCATCGAACAAGAAATTCAAAACGGTATTCAGCAATTTGCTGACTTCTGGACACTTACAGAACTTATTGCACATCTTGATGATCCTCAAGGTAGAACTTTTCGCTCATCGTTCAAGGCTTTGCGTCGATGTGTAAATCGAGCACTAATCCCCTCAACAGAACAACTTCGTGTAACTGAAACTTCAGAGGTACTAGTCTCTCGCATTGTGTTCGGACAGCCTCTTCCACATCTACAGGAATACTTTACTGCACTCAAAAATCTCGCACGCGCTATTGCATCTTATGAATCTGTTGAGGAATTTTTAGCTGAACTTCCAATATTTAGTACAAACATTAGTATTGTTGCCAAGCATGTTCAAGATAAAGAAGAATGGTTTTCCGAGTACTTTGAGGATTTACGTCAGAGATACTTTAAGATTGACGAGTCCTATACAACCGAGAACCGTAAAGCAGATGTTAATTCATTTATTGATTCCATCGAGAGAGATAGCTTAGATGCTAAAGCCCTAATAAATCGTGCCTACAAGCAGTCCAAACAAGCTCCTCCTAATTCACTCCCGGCAGATTTAGTTAGTTCTGTTTCCTCCATATTTAGATTGAGCAGCCTGTCGGTAGGCTTACTTGTCAAGAAAATCCTGTGTGACAATGTCAATCTTCAGAAATCAAGTATTCGCAATTATCTCTGGGATCAAGAAGTAGCAGGAAATATAGGTCAGATTATTGAAGGACTACCTGTACTATTAGTCACTGATGATAAATTTTTTAGAGAAGTTGCCAGGGAAGTTGGTTACAGACATTCAGTATGTACCCTCAAGGAATATATAAGTTTACTCGGGCTGAAAGTATAGCTAATTAAAATAATCGGTGATCGCCCACACCCATTAACCCTGTGTTGCCTCAGGAAAGGTTTTGATGGGTTACGCTGACGCTAACCCATCCTACAATCTGATCTGAAGGCGTGGAGTAGTGGCTGTGAAGTTCTTCCCCTGCCCCTATCTAAGCGCGGATGTTGAACTGACGGATGAGCGAGAGCAGCACATCATTGAAACTCATCCTGGAACGTTGCCGGATTACCTGGAACAGATGGCTGAAACCTTGGCTGACCCCGATCAAATCCGGGGGAGCGATCGCGACCCATTCGCACTTTTATTCTCGAAATGGTTTGCTACGATTCGGACAGGGCGATATCTGGTAGTTGTCGTTGTTAGCCAGTCAGATCCAGTTCGGCATTGGGTTGTGACAACCTATACGGCTCGCAAACTTGCAGGAGGGAAAGCGGTATGGACAAAAACCTGACATTTCGTTACGACAAGGTTGGCGACATCCTCTATATCGACACCTGCTCTCCCTATGCAGACCAGGAATCTGAAGAAATTGGGGATGAAATTATTGCTCGTCTCAATCCTGAGTCTGGAGCAATCGAGAATCTAGAAATTTTGTTCTTCTCAACCCGCTTAAACACAAGTATGCCCTTAGAACTTCCGATTCAAGCGGCTCTCAAATTAGCTGGCTGAACTGTAATATGGGGCGATCGCCCAAATCCACAAATATGGCAAGTTTTACTCGCCTCAGGAGAATATCCACCGGGATTGCTGACGTTCACAATCAGTTATCTATCCTTAACAATTTGCGCAGGAAGGGATGGGGCGATCGCCACAGCTACCCATCGGTGGATAAGGGGTTATCGACGATCAGAGGATGTTTGCGGCGGTAGGTTTCCAGGCGATCGAGGAAAGCGAGGAGGGCGAGGCTTGCCAGGATGCTGAGCGAAGCGTAGACCCAGAAGTTTTGGGCGAAGGTGGGGGTTTGATCCATTGCCCAACCCCCGAGGGAGGGACCAATGAAGTAGCCGATTGCCCAGCATAGGGAGTTGATGGAGAGATACACGCCCCGGAAGGCATCGGGGGCGAACATGACCACCAGGGATGAGGCAGCGGGGGTGTAGGTGACGGTGGCGATCGCCATCCAGCCCAGCCCCAGCACTGCCCACACCAGACCATTCTCCGGGTCTGCTCCGGTCAGCCAAATAAAGCAAAAGCCAATGCCCCAAAATAGGCAAGAAACCATGAGATTGCGAGAACGGCTCATGGTGCTGAGGCTGCGGGCAATGGGGAGTTGGGTAAGGGCTGCAAAGGCAATATGCCACGCAAATAGCGCACTGATGGTGCTTTCGGTAAAGCCTGGGCGATTGTTGTGGGGGACAAAGTTGGTGAAGTAGAGGGGAAGAGCGCTATTGACCAGGGCGAGGTAGGTCGTGAGGATGATGTTGATGACGGAGTAGAGCAGCAGGGGGCGATCGCCCATCGCTACGCGCCAGCCTTTGCCCATATTGACTTTCGGTAAGTTGGGGTCGAGGGTTTCGGGGATAGCGCGGTAGATGATGCCGAAGAAGATGACGAAGGTGATGGCGTCAATCACGAACAGCAGCCGATAGAGTCCGGTGAAGGCAATCAGGGCACCACCAAAGAGCACCCCCAAGCCCAGCCCCAGGGTGTCGCCCAGGCGAGTGAGGGCATAGGCTTCGTTGCGCTGTTCTGGGGTGGTGAGGTCGGCAACTGCGGCTTCGTTGGGGGGCCAGTACAGCCCGATGCCTGTGCCCATGAGCAGGTTGCCGATCAGGAAGAGGGGAATGTCCTGGGCGATCGCCAGCACAAAGGATGCCACTGCCGAGAAAGCTGCCGATGCCAGCAGGGTCACCCGTCGCCCGCAGCGGGGGGAGTCTGCCATGGTGCCGCCGATGATGCGCCCAAAAATTCCAGCGATGGAGCCGCTGCCGATGCCCAGCCCTACCGCTGTGGCAGACAGCCCCACTTGATTGGCGAAGTAAATGGGGGCGTAGAACAGGGTGAAACCCGTGCCCAGTTGAGACATCAACCGCCCCGTAAACAGAATCCACACCCGATAATCCAGTGCTGGCAACCAGTGACGAAACCGTTGGAGGATGGATGGGGAAGATCGGGTCTTGGGCATGGTGAGTTTATGGCAACAGAACAGTCAGCAATCCCAAGCCTGGGCGGAGTTGCTGACACTTTACATTCCTTTAACTTACAAGGTGTGCCTCACTCCGTCATCGGCTGAGTGTCGGAGGTTGCTCCGTTCTTACAGCGCTTCGCGCTTGAATCAGCCATGGTTGTTTTTGTGAGAGCCGCGCTCAGCGCGGCTCTCACAAAAACAACCTGGGTTTAAGCGCTTGAAAAGCGCTGTAGGTGTTTTCTGGGAAAGAACACATCCCCGTCATTCCCGCGTATGCGGGAATCCAGAGAGGCTAAACGGCTGATCGATAGGCTTCGATGGATGCCCATTTTCATGGGCATGACGGAGCGTTCCTCTTAGCGGGACACTGCTTTTGTAGAAATCATCTTAGAAGTCGAAGGTCTTGAAGACCTTCGACTTCTGGGTGGCAGGAGTCAGGCGATCGCCTCCCAGCAGCGCAATGTCCCATCCTGACCCCCACTCCAAAGCGCTATACCGCCGGGGGTAAAGGCGAGGGCGTTGATGGCTCCGCTATGCCCGGTGAGGATACTGATCAGCCTGCCATCCTGGGGATTCCAGAGCTTGATCAGGGTGTCGTGGCTCCCGGTGGCAAGGAGGGGGACGGTGGGGGCGATCGCCAGGGCACTGATGGGCAGCAGGTGTCCCGTCAAGTTGTGCTGCAAGCCTCCGGTGTTGGGGTTGCGGAGCAGAAGGCGCATATCCCAACTGCTGCTGAGGGCGACGGGGGGATCTTTGAGCAGGGCAACGGCACTGACGCGGGCAGTGTGCCCCGATAGGGTGCGGAGCAATTCGCAGGTGCCCAGGAGCCAGAGTTTGACGAAGCCGCCCTCATCGCCGCTGATCAGGGTGGTGTCGGTGCAGGCGAGGGCGTCGATGGGATGGCTGTGTTCCCGCAGGATGCCGAGGGCTTCTCCGGTATCCAGGTGCCAGAGACGCAGGGTTTTGTCGTGGCTGGCGCTGATCAGGATTCGGCTGTCGGGGTGGAGGGCGATCGCCGTCACTTTCCCCCCATGCCCCTGCAACACCTGGCGATCGCGCCCCGTCTCCCAGTCCCACAGCCGCAGAGTACAGTCCTGGCTGCCACTGATAAGGGTGGTGCCGTCGGGGGTGAGGGCGGCGCAGGTGGCAATGTGGTCATGTTTCTCGAAGGTGCGCTGGAGTTCTCCGGTGTCGGTGTTCCACTGGCGGAGGATGCCGTCGTTGTGGGCGGTCACCAGGGCAGGTTCCGTGGGATGGAGGGCGATCGCATTCACCGTCTGCCCGACGGTGATCTCCCGCACACAGTCCCAATCTGTCACCCCCTTGTCCTGCCAGATGGCAGACCAGACGGGCTTTTTCCAACTCTCCGCCATCTGGATCTGGGTGGGGGAAGCGCCCAGGTCGCGCAGCACAGATTTGGCGTCGGGATAGCGATCGCTCACTCGCTGCGCCCCCAGCCGATCGAGAATCCGCCCCAGGTCGTCGCTAATGTCTACCGACACACTGCGCCAGAACCATTGCCCCACCGTCGCGTCGAACAAATCGAAGGGCGATAGTCCCGTAATCAACTCCAGACATGAAACGCCCAGGCTGTAAAGGTCGCTGGCGTAGAGCGCTTTGCCCATCAACTGTTCGGGGGCGGCATATTCCGCACTGCCCATCAGGGTTCCCGTCTTGCCCAGGGTAGATTCGGTGACGAACTTGACCGCGCCAATGTCTACCAGAATCAGGCGATCGCCCTGGCGAATCAGGTTGGCAGGTTTCACATCCCGGTGCAGCACGGAATGCTCGTGGAGGTACTGCAACACGGGCAAAATCGAGCGCAGAATCTCGCGAATCTGGGCTTCATCAAACGTCCCCCCGTCCTGCATTTGCCGCCGCAGGTTACGTCCCTCCACAAAATCCTGCACCAGAAATTGCCGCTGATCGCGCTCAAAGTAGGCAAAAATCTCCGGCAACTGCGGGTGGGCACTCAGTTCTGCCAACCGCGCCGTTTCCTGACGAAAGGCATCGGCATCCTTCCCCATCGGAAACTGCTTGATGACGCAGCGGGGATCGAGCAACTGCCGGGTATCCATGCCCACAAAGGTGCGGCTGGATTGCCCCTGTCCCAATGGCTGGTAGGCGGTGTAGCGATCGCCCAGTCTTAACCGCGCCCCGCAACTCTGGCAAAAATTCGTGCCATCCGGGTTCGTCGGCTTGGGACAGGCAGGATTCAGGCAGTAGGGCATGGGGATGTTCTTTTCTGGAGATCACCTTAACCAACATCTTCGCCATTTTTTCTAAAACCTTTAATTTTGCGTGCGCACTGCGCACGCAAAATTAAAGGTTTTAGAAAAAATGGCGAAGATGTTGATATTAGCGATTGTTGTTGCTGGGTAGCAGCGGCTTCACCACCATAAAGCCCGCCACAAACGCCGTCACAATAATCGCAATCACTGTCAGCCATAACCATACCCCACTGATTTCACGGGGGCTGCTCTCCCGTTCGGGGGCAAAGGGGGCGACCGCTTCCTCCGTGAACAGAGGAGTGTCGTCCTTATCGTGATCCTGCTGCTGCCGAGTGGGAACAGGGGGTATGTTGGGCGGGGTAGGGCTGGGACGGGTCGGGCGCAACTGGGCAGCAACGGCTTCCGCTTGCTGACGCGCCGTATCGGAAGCGACGGCGGTGTGGTTTTGCCCCGACTGCACCAACTGTTGCACGGTTAGGGAGGACTGGACGAGGCGATCGACCTCCTGGCGCAACTGCTGGTTTTGCCGCGTCATGTATTGATTTTGCGCATTCACCGACTCCAGCAGGGCTTTGGTTGCCTGAAGTTCGGCGGCGAGTTCGCGGTACACCTTCATGGGCACCGTGGGCGCAGACACCGAGCCGGAGTTTTGCCCACCGACGGAATGAGCATTCACAGAATGACCATTGGAAGGGGTATTGCCAGAAGAGGAATGGGGTCCCGGAGGTGATGTCATGGGTCTTGCTTCTCATTGCGCCGTGTCAATGCCTACAAATATAGGACTGAACCGCAAAAAAGGCATAGGTTTTTAGTGCATCGTTAGGAAAATTTTGGTTAGAGTGGCTCCATCCCTGGTGTGGCAGTGGCAGCAAATCTGTCTCTGCGGCAGGATATTAGGGAAGGGTAATGATTTTTGGTGTGTGGGCGCTGCCCACACACCAAAAATCATTACCCCCAATCACTACCCAGGAAAGAAAGTAGAATCAGAAATCACGTTGCTTTACAGGAAAGGGGCAAGGGCTATGGATAGGGGTTGGCGAGTTTGGACACAGCGATGGGTGGGAGGGCGATCGCTCCTCTCCGTCTTATTAACTGTGGTGATGGGGATGGCGATCGCCCTCCAGGGATGTAGCCCTACCCAGTTCCGCACCGAAGCCGCCCAGATCCCCCGCCTCGTCACCAGCGAACTGAGCGACCCTAAAACCTTCAATACCGTCATGAGCCAGGAAGCTAACACCGCCCTGGATCTCATTTATGAAGGCATGATTACTCAAAATGGCGAAACCGGAGAACTAGAACCGGGCATCGCCGAATCTTGGGAGATTTCCGACGACCAGCAACGCATCATCTTCACCCTGCGCCCGGATTTGCAATGGTCAGACGGCGAACCCCTGACCGCAGACGACGTGGTTTTTAGCTTTAACGAAATTTACTTCAACGAAAACATTCCCAGCGGTGAGCGAGACATTTTGCGGGTGGGCGCACAGGGACTTTTCCCCGAAGTTCGCAAGGTGAGCGACAACCAGGTGGAGTTTATTGCGCCGGAACCCTTTGCACCACTGCTCCGATATGCCGGGGGCATCGCGCTCCTGCCAAAACATGCCCTCGAAGAAGCCGTCAACACGACCGACGAAGAAGGAAATCCGAAATTTGTCTCGATTTGGGGCACAGAAACGCCTCCCAGCCAAATCATTTCCAACGGTCCCTATCGCCTGTCGAGCTACCAACCGGGAGAGCGCATCATTTTGGAGCGCAATCCTTACTATTGGCGCAAAGATGATGCAGGCAACCCCCAGCCCTATATCAATCGCTTCGTCCTACAAATTGTCGAATCGGCAGACACAGCCCTGGTGCAATTTCGCTCCGGTGGTCTCGATATTCTCGCGGTTCCGGCTAACTACTTTGCTCTGGTGAAGCGCGAAGAGGAAAAGGGCGACTTCACGATTTACGACGGGGGGGCGGCACTTTCAACCCAATTCATCACCTTCAACCTGAACCAGGCGAGTCGCAATGGGAATCCGTTAGTGGATCCGGTGAAATCGGCTTGGTTCAACACCCTGGAATTTCGGCAGGCCGTTGCCCATGCGATCGATCGCCCCACCATGATCAACAGCATCTATCAAGGCATCGGCGAACCCCAAAATTCTCCTATCTATCAACAAAGCCCTTATTACCTTTCGCCCGAAGATGGGTTACCCGTTTACGACTACGACCTCGAAAAAGCACGGCAACTTTTGGAGCAAGTCGGATTCCAGTACAACAGCCGGGGACAATTGGAAGATGCAGAGGGTAACGAAGTCCGCTTTACCCTGATCACCAATGCAGGCAATAAGATCCGGGAAGCGATGGGGGCACAAATTAAGCAAGATCTGGCGAAAATTGGCATTACTGTAGACTTCCAGCCGATCGCCTTCAACACTCTCGTTGCCAAGCTTTCGGATACCCTCGACTGGGAGGCACATCTCCTCGGCTTTTCGGGAGGTGGAGTGGAGCCAGATAGCGGTCGCAACATCTGGTCGGTCAACGGCACCCTCCATGCCTTCAACCAGGATGCGATCCAGGGCGATCCGCTTGAGGGGCGCGTCATTCAGGACTGGGAGCAAGAAATCAACGACCTTTACATCCAGGGAAGCCAGGAACTGGATGAGAACAAACGCCGGGAAATCTATGCTCAGACTCAAACCCTGGCACAGGAATACCTACCCTTCATCCATCTGGTCAACCCCCTTTCTCTGTCTGCCGTTCGCAACGATATCGAAAATGTCCGCTTTTCAGCACTGGGTGGAACCTTGTGGAATATCCATGAACTACAACTAGCCCCCGCCTCTTAGGCGATCTCCAAGAAGGAATATCCCGATTTTTTGAAAGAGGGCGCGGCTAAGCCGCGCCCTCTTTCAAAAAATCGGGATATTCCTTCTCAAAAATGGGGTTTCATTTCTTGCTAAGCTCTAAGCTGGACTGTATTGACACACTTATTCCCATAGATGAGGCGGAGCACCAAGAGTAGCCCATTTCGTAGGGCTGCCAGCTTCGTTTTTTGAGTTAGAAGGAGCAAACATCTCATGAGCCAGGTTATCCAGGTCAACGGTCACGGCATTCCCTTGGTGGGCGACGACATCGACACCGATCGCATCATTCCCGCCCGCTTTCTCAAGTGCGTCACCTTCGATGGTCTAGGTGAACATGCCTTTGAGGACGATCGCCAGCAACTCAGCGGCGAACACCCCTTTGACCAGGCGCAATACCAGGGAGCCGAGATTCTGGTGGTGAACCGCAACTTTGGCTGCGGCTCCTCGCGGGAACATGCACCCCAGGCGATCGCCCGGTGGGGCATTAAAGCCCTGGTGGGTGAAAGTTTTGCCGAAATCTTCTTCGGCAATTGCGTGGCAATGGGCATTCCTTGCGTCACCGCCAGCGCTGAGGATGTGAAGGCATTGCAGAAGGCGATCGCCGCTGATCCTCAGACAACCGTGAGCCTCGACCTGAACGCCATGACTGTAGCTGTGGGCGATCGCACCTTCCCCGTAAGCATGGGCGCGGGTCCCCGGCAAATGTTCGTCTCTGGCACCTGGGATGCCTGCGGTCAACTCGTCGCCCAGCAGGAAGACATTCGGGCAACCGCCACCCAGCTACCCTATGTGAATTGGAACGTCTCTGCTTGATTTAATCGGGGCCGTCTTCGGGGCGCAGAAGTCCAACTTCTTCAAGAAGTTGGACTTCTTGTTTTTGAGCCTCAAACCTTTCCAGGCAGTAGTCGTAGATCAAGTAGTCGAGGGCATTTTCTTCGCGGAATTTGGTGATTTTTCGGCGGGTGAGAGGGAGTTTTTTCCTGGCTTTGGGCGATCGCGTTTGATTACTCCAGGGCAACTGCTTCGCGGGTTTTCCGAGTGCCTGCGCCAACACATCCAAACTCTCTTGCCCCTGTTCCAAAATCCCAATAAAAAAGTAGCGATCCAAAACTTCTTTGTAATTTTCAGGCGTGGCAGAAAGGACACTGGCGACGTAGTTGGGACGACGGGCGAGGTGTTTTTCCAGGGTTCGTTTGGGCTTGGGGTTGTGCAGTTCGGCATAGCGAAAGAGAGAAAGTTGGAGTTCTAGCGGGTCGCGAATGAAGCTGAAAACGCGATAGCGATCGCCCTCCCAAACTTCGGGATAACGCTGGTGTAACAACTGCCCTTCTGCTTCAAAATGCCCACATAAACAATGGGCAGAACGCAATCGAGAAAGTTCGGTTTTGGCAGGGTAATCCCCAGTAAACCCCATGCGATAATCGCGAACGACCGTAAACCATTCCTCTAGCACTTGATTCAGACTGGTGCCGCCGCATTTGGGAATATGGTGAAAAATATAGACGGGAGATTTGGGCGAAAGGCGATCGCGCAATCGTCGGCTAAGTCCCGCAACATTCACATTCATCAACTCACCACTGACCATCCTGCCCACCCAAAATTCCGATAGCGTTTTAGGGGTTCATTTTTCCTAAAACCTGTCGCCCACAAGTTGCCCACAAGTTATCCACAAACGTATGTCACAAACGTATGTAGATTCTATGCACATTTTTAAGATTCAGAAGCCATTACGCTACCCCTCATCCCAGGGACTTATAAAGATCGTTTAGGATAGGAGAAAGTAACTGCAAATCGTAATTGATATCCTATGCCAGCATCTATGCCTGAATCTGACGAACTGAAGATCCGCAGTTGTGGTCGGCGTGACCTGGATGCAATTGAGGCGATGCTGGCAGCAGAGCCAGAGCCAGATGCCGCAGAATTGCACCAAATCCGTCGCTGGTATGGCATTGTCAAAGGCTTGAGCTTTTTCCCCAACCCGTTTCAGCATCTCTTCTCTAGCTATGTGGCAGAGCGGGGCGATCGCCTGTGCGGCATGATTCAGGTGTCTCCCTTCAACAAGACCCATAGCACCTGGCGCATTGATCGGCTGTTGCTGAAAGGCATCACCGGGGAATCTGGCAAAATTACCCTGCCTACAGACGTTGGGTCGCAACTCATCCGCCACTGTTTGCAGCATATTTGGGAAGCCCGCACCTGGATGATGGAAGTGGAAGTGGGCGACGATATGTTGCTGGGTTTGTCGCGGCAAAACGGGTTTCAGCCGCTGGCGAATTTGACCTATTGGGCGATCGCCCCCGATTCTTTAGAACAACTGGCAGAGGAGGAACCCAACCTCCCCAACCTGCTCCCCGTCAGCAATGCCGATGCCGGGTTGCTGCACCAGCTCGACACCTTCTCCATGCCGCCCACGGTGCGGCAGGTGTTCGATCGCCATGTGACTGACTTTCGGAGCAATCCCGTTGCTCAGGTCGGACAGGGGCTGAAGCACTGGATGGATCGGACGGAAGTTGTGCAGGGCTATATTTTCCAGCCGCAGCGCAAAGCGGCGATCGGCTACTTCAAGCTGAACCTCTGCAAGGATGGATCGCGCCCCCATGCTGCTGAGTTGACGGTTCACCCCGAATACACTCTGCTCTACCCCGAAATCCTTAGCCAGATGGCGCGGGCAGTGCAGGTTTATCCCAGCCAAATGCTGTGCGTTACTTCTGCTGACTACCAGACAGAGCGGGAGGAGTACCTGAGCAAGCTGGGAGCAACGCCCACCGAGCGCACTATTCTGCTATCGCGTTCTGTGTGGCACAAGGTGCGGGAGTCGCGCATGGAGTCGCTGCAATGGCAGGAGATGTTGCAGGGGCTACAGCCTTCGCAAACTCCGATTCCCAGCCGCTTTTCCTTCGACCGCTGGGGACGGCAGTTTTTCTACACCCAGACGAGCCGCAGTGCCATCCGCCGGATGCCGCCCCAAACTCGCTTCCGCAACAATTCCCTCTACTACCATCGCCCCCATCCCCCTACGGATGACTCATCCCACCCATCCAATGCTTAGGGACTTGCAAGAAAATAAAATCCCAATTTTTGAGAGAGAAGGCTGGTTCTGCCAGCCTTCTCTCTCAAAAATTGGGATTTTATTAATCCGCAGATCCCTTAGGACATTTCTGAGCAAGAATTTCCCTATTTTTTTGGAGAAAGAGTGCGGCAAAGCCACACTCTTTCTCCAAAAAAATAGGGAAATTCTTCCCTGGAGATCGCCTTAATGGAGCGGAGTCGGTGAAATGGCTGATCAATCCTTCGTTTCTGCCCTCGGCTTGGATGTGGGGCGCAAACGCATTGGGGTGGCGGGCTGTGATGGCACGGGTTTGCTGGCAACGGGCTTGACCACTATTTACCGCCGTTCCTTCCAGGAAGACCTGGCACAACTCCGAGAACTGGTGAACGAGCGCAAGGTGCAGGTGCTTGTAGTAGGCTTGCCCTACAAAATGGATGGGGAACTGGGGGCGCAGGCAAAGCAGGTGCAGCGGTTTGCCCATGGCATTTCCAAAGCGCTGGCGTTACCCGTAGACTATGTGGACGAACGCCTGACCTCCCTCGAAGCTGAGCAAATGATGATTCAGCAGGGGCGATCGCCCTCCCAGGACAAGGGGCAGATCGATCGCAAAGCCGCCGCCATCATCCTGCAACAATGGCTGGACGATCGCCGGGGGAATTCCCACAAGTACCTCACGCCGTCTCTCCAGTAAGCCTCCCACCGTTTTTTGGGCGAGAAAATCTTTCCCTGGAGGGGAAAAATTCTGCCTATGTGTCGTCGAAAGGACATCACACATGGTGTAAATTCTTCCTAGACCAATGGCTTGTTTGCTCAATACTTGCAAGGTTCTCTACTTGCAAGGTTTTCGTTGCGGGTTTTCGTTGTATAAGCGCAGCATGGGTATCGCTTGCACCCTGTAGGGGTGGGAGTTGAGGTTTTTAGTTCGAGGATTTGTCAGTTTGGTGGCTACAATAAGGCGATCGTAATTTTGTCACCAGTCATTTCTGGTGCGACCCAGGACATATTGCATGACTTCAGACAAGAGAGGAAGCAACTTTTCACCTATGGACGATAAGGATTTAGACGAACGGGAAGAACAACCCCCGACGGTTGAGCTGGTTGATGAAGAGGGGCGATCGCTCGTTTGTTTTGTCGAACATTCCCTCGAAATCGACGATACGGAATATCTGCTGCTGCTTCCAGTCGATTCTCCCATCGAGATTTTTGCCTGGATGTCAGAGGATACCGAGGAAGAGGAAGAGGATGACGAAGTCGAAAGCCTGATCGATCTCACCGAAGATGATATCGACGAGATTTTCGATACCGCCAAAGCTGTTCTCGCGGAACAAGACTTGCTGTTGCAGCGTACCGCCCACACTTTGAGTGTGAAAGGCGAAATCCCCGAAGCCAACGAAGAAGAGATTATCATTCTGGATCTGGATGAAGAGGATGATGGTTTGGGAACTGAGCAATTCCAGCGGCTGGCGTATTTCTACCACAATGACCAGGAATACGAAATCTGCACACCGCTCGATCCCCTTCTGTTTTTTGCCCGCTACGATGACGAAGGGAATATTCAGCTGCTTTCCCCCGAAGAGTTCCAGAGTGTGCGATCGCAACTCGAAGCTCAACTCTTTGATTCGTTAGATTAAGGGAGCATCACCTCTGCCGTCGCCTCTGTCGCCTCTGTCGCCTCTGTCGCCTCTATTGTCACTTGACTAAACCTATGAAGCGATTTTACAAATGGTTTTTCTATCTAGCGCTTTTCCCTGTCGTGCTGGCTGTCGCTGGCTGGCAAGGATGGCGCTGGTGGAGTTGGGCGATCGCCCCCGCTGCGGCAGAGGTTCCCGCAGAAGCCGCCGATGACCAAACAGTGCAGATATCCATCCCCACGGGAACCTTGCCCCAGGAAATTGGCGAAAATCTTGAAGAACTGGGCATGATCCGCTCAAAAATGGCGTGGAGTTTGTGGACCCGCTGGCGATCGCTCCAGGACGACACCGGGAGCTACCAGGCAGGCACCTACGCCATCTCTCCAGCCTCGTCGATGACGGAGATCGCCGACCAGATCTGGAGTGGCGATGTGGTGCAACTCAGCTACACCATTCCCGAAGGCTGGACCCTGGAGCAGATGGGCGATTACTTTGAGGAACAGGGCTTTTTCACCGCTGAGGAATTTCTGCAAGCTACCGAGTCCGTCTCCCGCGAAGACTATCCCTGGCTACCTGCCGACTTACCCAAGATCGAAGGCTTTCTCTTCCCCGATACCTATATCTTTGAGGGCACCCTCACCCCCGAACTAGCTGTGAGTCAGATGTTGGGGCAGTTCGAGCAGGTTGCGTTGCCCCTCTACGAAGAAAATCAGGACGCTACCCCCTACACCCTGCTGGAATGGGCGACCCTTGCCAGCATTGTTGAAAAAGAATCTGTGGTGGAAGCAGAGCGCCCCACCATTGCCAGTGTCTTTGCTCGACGGCTGGCAGAAGACATTCCTTTGGGAGCCGATCCAACGGTGGAATATGGATTAGGGATTCGCCAGACGGTGGATCAACCCCTCACCTATGCCCAGGTTGCCATCCCTTCTCCCTACAACACCTACATCAATCCGGGGTTGCCCCCCACTCCCATCGCCGCACCAGGACTGGCAAGCCTCGAAGTCTCTCTCAACCCCGACGATACCGAGTATCTCTTCTTTGTCGCCCGCTACGACGGTACCCATATCTTTAGCCGCACCCTGGCAGAACATGAAGCGGCAAAGGATGCTGTCGATGCATCCCTGGCCGAACAAGCCTCCGGTGCAACCGACTAACCGTTGTATGCTTCTCAATCCTTGGAGCTGCTGACAATTTAGCTGTTGTCTGCTGGTGCTTCTAAACGCGTCGCTGCCCTGTCTTGGCATTGACTTTCTCAAGCTCAGGAGCCTCTTGCTTCTGAACGCTTTGCCCACTACTGTTGAAACCTTGCGATCGCCATGTCTTGGGGAAAATTACTACAACCAGATCTCGTACTTGGCAAACCTATTGTGGATCTGCATCTCGACATCATTACCGAGCGCGGCTTGAAGGGCTTGGTGCTGGATGTGGATGAAACCCTGGTGCCGATGACCGTGAGTGCCGCATCCGACGAGCTGCAAGACTGGGTAAACGAGGTGCGATCGCAAGTCCAGATCTGGCTGGTGAGCAACAACACCAGTCGCACCCGCATCAGCGCGATCGCCAAAGCCCTCGATCTCCCTTACATGTCGGGCGCACGGAAACCTTCGCGGCGCAAACTGCGGCAGGCATCGGAGGCGATGGAACTTCCTGTCGAACAAGTAGCAATGGTCGGCGATCGCCTGTTTACTGACGTACTAGCGGGCAACCGCCTGGGCATGTATACCATCCTGGTAGAACCGATGGTTGATCCCGACAAGCTGAACCGAACCTTTCCCGTGCGCTCGTTTGAGGTCTGGATCTCCCAAAAATTGGGAGCCACCCTGGCGGAGTTACCTTAATACTCCATTCGTAACATTTTGTTATGAAACGCAGTCTCCTGCAAGGTTTCCGAAATCTAAAGAAATTATTAAAAACATCTCGTTATGTCCGAAATGCTGGCAAATTATATATAAATAAATGGGGTCGCGCTTATAAAGACCCTAGGGCATAAATCCCATTCTATATACTTCAAGGCGTCGGTTCTCGTTCAGCAGAATCGGCGCTTTGTGCATAAGGTCCCATGCAAAACCATTGGGGATCAATTTCCAAACGATAGAAAAATACCTTTCAAGACCTTCATTCAATCTTTACTGGTTACTTCCTCTATCTTCATTTTTTATGTTCTTGTGCAGTGGGTGGGAGCGATCGCTATTCCTGGTGCAGCTTCCCGATTCAGGTTGCATCAGTATGCTTGGAAGCGGTTAACTGATTGGCTTTAGCAACCGCACAAATCCCTCTTGCTCAAAATGGCGATCGGTTGTCAAGGATTCAGAAATACCTCTTTGACGCATCAAAACAAAACTGACTGCATCACAAAGGGAATAGGTCTTGTCTTGTCGTAAGGTCAGCAACTCAACAGCGGCTTGATGGATCGTTTCATCCACCCATAAAGTTTCAATGTCAGGATTGCTGACCAGGTCAACAATAAAGTTGAGGATAGAGGAACGGGGAAATCGCCGTGCATTCGCTAGGGCAACGTATTCTGCAATGACATAGTTATGCGTCAAGCGCAGAGCCGCTTTGCGATACTCAGCACAAGCTTGGGTATGAAGTGGCTCGGTTAAAAATGGAGACAGAGCAATCCAGATGTGTCGAGGAGCATCACTCGCCTTCATGGGTGCTGGCATATTCTCTTGCCAGATCCGTGTCAATACTTTCGTTGTCTAAAGCTGTAGATTCATTTAGCTCTAACGTCCCAAAGTGCGACTCGAATCTCGCCCGTGCTGCATTTTGCTCAGCATCATCTAAATGGAGTGTGAAAGACATCGGAAATTGTTGCTCCAGCAAGGTGGCGGCTAACTGGGCTGGGGAAATTCCAAGCGATTGGGCTTGTTGCTGAATCGCTACAAAGACCTGTTCGTTGAGTTCTAAGGTCAGACTTTGGCTCATAGCTTAGAAACGTATATTTAACTTGATTATAACTATCTGAAAACTAGCAATTATCCAATCATTACCTGGTGTTGACCCAATTCATCCTTAACAACCTGCGATCGCCCCTCGAAATCATCACTGGGTTTGAAGGGCGATCGCCCCTCGCGCCCATCGTTTCTTCTACTAAATTTTTTCCAGGGAACGGACGGTCAATATTTCATCAGAACGTAATCCTTTGACAGCAGATTTGGGAACTGTTAAGACAGCAATCGTTTCACCAATCGCATTAAAGACTTCTAAAATGCAACCGTCTTCGCTACCTGTAGGATGGGGCACAAAATCAACCAGAGTCGCGATGTCTCCTGCTTTTAGGTCATACTCCGGAACATCACGGGTTAGCGCAACATCTTGATAAAGCTTCAGGGACATCTTCAAAGCTCCTTGGTAGGGTTTCTGCCTCACCTTCTTCTATCTCTATTCCTTCAATTTGTATCATTAGGATGCCTGAAGCGATCGCCCCTTCCCAAAATGCGATCGCCCCTTTTCAATAAAACTTGATAGGGCGATCGCTCCTTCTCAAAATGCGATCGCCCTTCAGGATTTTAGTTTACTTCTAACGACTCAGTTGAGCGGTAACAGATAACCTTTGCAACTCCACCAAAAGTTCCTGTGCATCCGCTCCAACGCAGTGTTAGGCGGTTCAGCGACTATAAGGTTGCTCCAGACTCAAACCCGGAATGATTCGGTAGTGCTTCACATTGAAAGTACAGAGAGTTGCATTGTGCCCAACTGCACAAGCGGCAATCAATGCATCAATTAGGCCTACCTTATGGGACAGATGATAGGCGGTGAAATCAGACAAAGCTCTAGCACAGTCAGTTTCAGTAGGCCAGACGATTTGCAACGGGGCCACCATTTGTAAAACTTTACGAACCTGTTGCTTGTTCTGAGCATCCTGAATCAATTCCATCACCACAAAACCGGGAATGCTCGGCAGTTCTGAGACAGAGGCAAACCACACGAGTGCAGGCGCGTAACTCCGCTGGATGTCAATCATGACATCAGTATCAACCAAGTACACTCTCCCCTAACCCCGTTCTCGGTTTTCGGCCTGGTCGCGCAATTTCCGTGCGTGTTCCTGACTATCAGCAATATCGGGTCGGGAACCCACTACCCCTATGCTCTCCCAATATGCTACAAGTTCTACACCTGTTTTAGGAGGATTTTGGAGAAAAGGACGGAAGGTAAGGACGCGCAGAATATACTCCGCTAAAGGTAACTTAAGATGAGACGCTTCTGTAGAGAGTTCATTTTCTAAATCGGAAGGCAACTCTATGCTTATGTTCACTTTCCCCTCCTTTGCTAACTGCTCGTATCACATTGATCATATCTGACGCACGGATCGTACTAACCCAACTTGTAAGTAGGTGAACCGAATTAAATATAAAACCAGACGTAGGATGGGTTAGCGCAGCGTAACCCATGCTGTAATAAGCTTGATGCGTTACGGCGATGCCTAACGCATCCTACACAGGATTTCACTGATGCACATGAATTAGATACCTAAGGAGGTATTGATTTTCCTTTACTATCTCTTTCTTCCAAGATATTCAACTTTCCAAGAAAGTTGACGCCCTACACGACCTGCACGAGTAAAGCGAAATCCTTCATAGTCAAAACTAACAGGATTTTTAGTAATAACCGAATTAGAGATTCCAAGTAACTGGGCGATTTGACTAGTTGTCAGTTCTGACCCTTCAGATGCAGACTTCTTCAAAGGTTCTAAATAATCTGGGGTCGATTCTACTTCAGGTAACGCAGGCTGTAATGCTTTGTCTGGAAGTGAAGATTTGGTACTCGACGGAGATAGTATTTTGGAGAAGGACTGAGTGAAGGAGGATGCAATTCCTAAGCTCGAGATAATTAAGTAAGCGACGAAGTTTGGTGCAGAAAATACAACTATTCCGTATTTTACAATTGGCAACTGACGGTTATTGTTGAAACGTCGATCTGGTCCTCCATCTCTGCGAACATATTTCCAAGTTTTTCCTATAACGGTAGCATCACCTGGCAAAGATTCTTGCTCTACATATTCTAGTTCTTGAAAAGATGGTTGGATCTTATCGTATGAGATCGCACTATAAACTCCATCTTGGAATACGAAAAAACGATCGGGAAGCAAGTACAACTTAATGCTGCCTGCGTCAACACCCCAAACCTCAACATTAGTCTTTAGAAGATTAGGATTTTGACTGCCTATTCTAGCGGGTTGACGAATAATTGCAGCATTAGAACCAGCATTTCTCTTCCAATCACTGACAGCAGCTTTCGACTTTAACCGCCATGACCCTTTTGCTGTGGTTAACTTTGAAAAGGCTCTGATACCTGACCGAAACTTATTCTCAGAATAGTCATCAGAGAACTCGTAAAAAAGCGGTGTAGTCTTACGCTTTATGTCAGCCCTGTAAACCAAATATGTTGCAACCCCTAACACAAGAAATAGTGGAGGATAGACAAAGAAAGATAAGACTGATGCAATCGCGCAATAAAGCGAATAATAAGGACTCTTAACCCTCTTATTAATTTGATCGATTATTTCTGCTGCAGACCTATCTACAATAACTTCTTCATATTCTTCTGAGTCTTCGTGTGTAGATCCATATGTTCTCTCAGTAGGTTTATAAACTTTTTGCTGATAGGTAACACCTTGTCTACTAACTTTGATTAAAGTATCTGAAGTTTGGCGCTTTTTCTTGGATGAAGACATGATGAAATACCTTATTAATCGATATTGACAGGATCTGGTACTCTTGTATTTTTAAGGTGGTATTGGCTCACCCAAAAAACACTTATTAGCAAAGCAAGAATTAGTCCAAGACCTAACAGCCAGAATCTAGATCTTGGTGAAAGATTCTGATCCAAATGAAGCTTGTTAGTCACCTTGGCTGGTGACACTAATTTGTATAAACGAGTTGAGAACAAATGCAGATCATCTTTATGAGTAAGTCTATACACCCTATTAGATTCGATAATCTTTGAGTCTTTAACAGCTTCAATCAGTAAAGGATCAGGGGAGCTAGGACGAAAATTATTCCATTGGTAATCCTGACTTTCATAAAAGAGCTGAAAATCTCGAACCCTGAAAATTCTGGCTTCATCCCTATCTGCAATTACCAAATATTCAGCTTCATTCAAACGTCCTTTGTTAAATAATCGATTGATATAATAGATTGCCTGAGCTGCAATTTTTGCTGTAACGTCTATATTATTCAGGTTTACAGAATATTTGAATTCAAATAAAACTTTTTCAACCACCAAATCATGGCGTTCCTGAGTGTTGACTGGGAGCGAAAATTCTCTGATATAAGCAGCCTTGACTTCTTCTTCATTGGTTGAACATTGTAAAGCCTTGATAAAGTCAAATTGCTGAGCTTCTGACCATAGTTTTTTACTCTGATCTGTTCGCTTTAGTTGCTCTTCCCACGCTCCCATACTGAAAGACCTAACAGTAATTTACACTTACCCATGCTAAACCAGTCTACCCTGCCTTCATTCTCAGGTAACACCTCTATTGAATATTGAGGTATATTCTCTTTTGACAGTGCTTAGAAGTGTTAACTTTCGATGTGATCTCCTAAAAACAATGACGAGTATAAGCAAAAACAAGCTTGTGGGAGGAAATGGATTAATTTAGATTGCATTCTTCTTCGAATGGTGGTGATTACAATCTCGGTTTAGAGCATGTTCAATGGCGCTCCTATTTGGTTAGCTCTTCATTGATATATCAAAGATCTTAGTGAAACAGGAATCATATATTGGACATGGGGGGTTGGCTCTTTTAGTGTTGAGTAGGGGGTTGCTGGGGGCTTTGGGTGTGGGAGTGGGGTCGGGGTCTGGTAGCCTTTTTGGAATGGGTGATGGGATGTGGGAGTGCTGGGTGTGAAGGTGCTTTGCCCGTTGCCTGAGATGAGATTGCATCCTTGAGAGAGAGTAGGAACATCGAGATGAGTAAAGGAACCTTGTTTGATAAGGTGTGGGACGCGCATACCGTTGGGGTGTTGCCGTCGGGGCAGACGCAGTTGTTTATTGGGTTGCACCTGATCCATGAGGTGACGAGTCCGCAGGCGTTTGCCATGTTGCGGGAGCGGGGGTTGCAGGTGATGTTCCCGGAGCGGACGGTGGCGACCGTTGATCATATTGTGCCCACCGAGAACCAGGCGCGTCCGTTTGTGGACCCGCTGGCGGAAGAGATGATGATGGAGTTGGAGCGGAATGCGAAGGACAATGCCATTCGCTTCTACAACATTGGTTCGGGCAACCAGGGAATTGTGCATGTGATTGCGCCGGAGCAGGGGTTGACCCAACCGGGGATGACGATCGCCTGTGGAGATAGCCACACCTCTACCCACGGAGCCTTTGGGGCGATCGCCTTTGGCATTGGCACCAGCCAGGTACGCGATGTGCTGGCATCCCAAACCCTGGCACTGGCAAAGCTGAAGGTGCGCAAGGTAGAAGTGAACGGCGAACTGCGTCCGGGGGTGTATGCGAAGGATGTGGTGCTGCATATCATCCGCAAGCTGGGGGTGAAGGGCGGCGTGGGTTATGCCTACGAGTTTGCTGGAACGACCTTCCAGAATATGAGCATGGAAGAGCGGATGACCGTGTGCAATATGTCCATTGAGGGCGGTGCGCGGTGCGGCTATGTGAACCCTGACGAGGTGACCTTTGAGTATTTGAAGGGGCGCGACTTTGCGCCCAAAGGTGCCGATTGGGATGCGGCGGTGGAATGGTGGCGCAGCATTGCCAGCGACGCCGATGCAGAATATGACGATGTGGTGGTGTTCGATGCGGCGGAGATTGAGCCGACGGTGACTTGGGGCATCACGCCGGGGCAGGGCATTGGGGTGAGCGAATCGATTCCCGATGCGGCATCCCTGGCGGAAGAGGATCGGTTTGTGGCAGAAGAAGCCTACAAATATATGGATTTGGCTCCCGGTAGCGCCATCAAAGGCACGAAGGTGGATGTGTGCTTCATCGGCAGTTGCACCAACGGACGCATCAGCGACCTGCGGGAAGCGGCGAAGGTGGCAAAGGGGCGCACCGTTGCCGAGGGCATCAAAGCCTTTGTGGTTCCCGGTTCTGAGCGGGTGAAGCAGGAAGCCGAAGCGGAAGGATTGGACAAAATCTTTGAGGCGGCAGGCTTTGAGTGGCGCGAGGCGGGCTGCTCGATGTGTCTGGCGATGAACCCCGACAAGCTGGTGGGGCGGCAGATCAGCGCCTCTTCCTCAAACCGCAACTTTAAGGGACGGCAGGGTTCCTCTTCGGGACGGACGCTGTTGATGAGTCCAGCGATGGTTGCGGCGGCGGCAATCAACGGTCATGTTACTGATGTCCGTGAGTTGCTGTAACGGAGACACCGTTTATGTCAAACATGCCGAACAGTCCGAGTAGTCCGAACAGGCCGAAAACCGTGTTGATTACGGGGGCATCCTCTGGGATTGGGCTGGCAACGGCGCAGCTCTTCCAGCGGCAGGGGTGGAATGTGGTGGCGACGATGCGATCGCCCGACAAAGCCCCCGATGCCCTTACCAAACTGGAGCATGTCCTCTGTCTGCGGCTGGATGTCACCCAACCGGAGACGATTGAGGCGGCGATCGCCCAATCCCTGCAACAGTTTCAGCAGATTGATGTGCTGATCAACAACGCTGGCTATGGTCTGCTAGGAGCCTTTGAAGCCTGTTCTCCCGAACAGATTCAGAAGCAGTTTGACACCAACGTTTTCGGCTTGATGAACGTCACACGGGCGATCCTGCCCCACTGGCGGGAACGGCGATCGGGGTTGCTGATCAATGTGTCCTCCATGGGCGGGCGATTGACAGCTCCCCTCTACAGCCTCTACCACAGCACCAAGTGGGCTGTTGAAGGCTTTTCGGAATCCCTGCGCTACGAGTTGAGCGCGTTCAACATCCGGGTCAAGTTGATCGAACCGGGACCGATCAAAACCGACTTCTACGATCGCTCTGCCGATATTGCCACAAAGCCAGGGCTGAATGCCTACGATGGGTTCGTCGATCGGGTGTTGCCCAACCTCAACCGTGCCGGGAAACAGGGATCGCCGCCTGAAGTCACCGCTCAGGTAATCTACAAAGCGGCAACCGATGCGGGCGATCGCCTCCGCTATGCGGCTGGAGGCAATGCCGGTATCCTGCTCGCTGTGCGCCGCTTCCTTCCCGATTTTGTCTTCCGCACCCTTGTGAAGCAAATCACGATGCGGTAGGGGAGCTGTAGATTAATAAAATCCCAATTTTTGAGAGAGAAGGCTGGCAGAGCCAGCCTTCTCTCTCAAAAATTGGGATTTTATGTTTTTGCAAGTTCCTAAAAGCAGACAAAAAACAAGGCGTGTCGGGCGAATGCCACAACACACCTTGCATCGGCGTCTAATTTTTAGGGGCAATCCCTACGTGTAGCGGGTATGTAACCTTGTTCGTGGTCGCTTTTTCAGACCTGCTCCCACAGCACCACAACCTGATTAGCTAGGCTCAGAGACTTCTTCGCGGGCTTTGTCCCGATTTTGTGCGAAGAGTTGTAGCAGGTTGGGGGTGGCGAAGAAGCCAAAGTAGATGGCGATCGCTGCCGTCCCAGCGTGGAGCCAAATATCATTCCCGTAGATGGGAATTAGCCCAAACATGGTCTGTGCGGCGGGAATGAATCCCAACACTGCCAGGGTCGCGTAGAAAATACCCAGCAACCCAGCATAGAGACGAGAGCTATCCAGGGCAATGGATGCGAGGATACCCAACACACCAACAACCAGGTGAACGATGTTGTGGGCGGTGTTAATAGGGAACAGCCCCAGCAGGTATCCAAATCCTGAGCGCACCCCAACCTCGGCGACGTACTCCGGTAATACCGTTGGTTCGGATACCAGGCTAGGAACAAACCCCATCAAGCCAATCAGCAGATAGGCGATTCCCGTAATCAGTGCAAAATACCGTCCGGCTTTCATGGCAGCTCCTTTACAAAATGTTTCATTTGGTTCCAACTTAACGAGTGCAAGCCGGAGCCAACTTCTGTTAAAAGGAGAGACTTGCCCTCATCCTAAGAGGGAAACCCAAAAGAGGGAAACCCAAAATCTTCGCAGGATGACGGCATCAGGCGTCGTGGGGGTGGATGTGGGTGAGGGAGTGGGGCACTTCTAAGCCGCTGGCTTCCATCAGGGCGCGATCGCGCATCACCACAGCGGGGTCGCCATCTCCGGCAATGCAGCCCTCGTTGAGGACGACGACGCGATCGCACACCTCCAAAATGAACTCCAGGTCGTGGGAGGAGGTGAGGAAAGTCTGGGAGGAGGCTTGCAGGAAGTGGATCAGGCGGCGGCGGGCGCGTAGATCCAGGTTGGCGGTGGGTTCGTCGTAGATCATCACCTGGGGTTGCATGGCAAGGACTCCGGCGATCGCCACCATCCGCTTCTCACCGCCCGACAGGTGATGGGGTGGGCGCTGTTCCAGGGATTCGGTGCCCGTCAGGTGCAGGGCATTGCGCACCCGCGCCTCGACTTCTTCGGGCGGCAGTCCCATATTTTCGGGAGCAAACGCTATATCTTCCCAGACCGTTGCCGAAAAGAGTTGGTCGTCGGGATTTTGAAACACCAGCCCAATGTCGGGGCGAAACTTGCCGGGAGAGACAGGCTCACCCAATAATTCCACGGTTCCAGATTCTGGCGTCAGCACGCCGCAAACCAACATGAATAGCGTCGTTTTGCCACAGCCGTTATAGCCCACAATGCCGACCCGTTCCCCCTGGCGAATCTCCAGGTTCAGGTTTTGCAGCACATTGGGCTTGTCGGGATAGGAGAAGCAGACCTTGGACAGGGCGATCGCCGCTACCGTTTCACGAATTCTGGATGCCGCATCCATACCCCTCTGGTTCAAATCGTTTAAGTCTTGGTTAAAATCAACATCGGTCTCGCCAATCATTGCGCTACTCCACTCAAAAGCCAGTCTGCGGTCAAAAATCCCGTTGCGGTGAGGAGGGCGATCGCCAGCCCCACCCGATGCCACAGCGCATTCTCGGTTTGCTTTTGGGCAGGGGTGATGCGTTTGTGCGGCAGCGCCCCATAGCCCCGCAGCCGCATCGCTGTATAAATCCGCTCTGACTGCTCATAGCTGCGAATGAACAGGGTGCCCATCAAGGAGGCAAGCCGCTGGAGGTTCTGCAAATTGAACCGGGAGGGATGGAACGAAAAGCCCCGCAGCCGCATCGCCCGCCGCATGGTGGTCAGCATTTCCAACAACACGAAGAGGTAGCGGTAGGTCAGCAGCAGCATATCGGCAAGGATGCCGGGTAAGCCGAGCGATCGCATCGCCCGCACCTGGGCAATGAACGGCGTTGTGCCAAACAGCACCAGCCCCAGGGTCAAAATGGAGAGAAACCGCCCCACCACCAGCAACATCGCCAGGGTTCCTTCGAGGCGCAAGTTGAGGAAGCCCCAACTCCAGATCACCGTGGAGCCAGAGAAAAAGGGCAACAATCCGACGACACCCAGGATAAAAATGCCGGGATAGCGCAGCCGCGTCGTTAGGAAGGAGAAGGGCAGCCGGGCCAGGGCATAGACCAACACCGTGACCCCCAGCATCGCTGGGACGTACCGCAGTTCTTCCACAAAGGCGAAGGAGGTGATGATGGCAAGCAGTCCGATGAGCTTTGCCCGAGCATCCCAGCGATGGATGGGGGAATCGAGATAGGCATACTCATCGAGTTCAAGGCGCATGGCACAGGGGAATCACAAAAACTCTTCCCATAATAAGGGTTTGCCTATGGACGAGGGCAAGAGGATTGAAGAGATTGGGGGATGTATTGCTCTGTTTTTGGGGTTTTTGGTTTAATCTGGCAGCAATTCTGGCTTTACACGGTAGAAGAACAGCATAATCGCAGCGGTGAAAAAGCCCTCCAGCAACATCATGGGGACATGGGCAAGGGCTAATCCATAAATCGCTGTCCGTTCCATTTGGGCATCAAACCCCGTCGGAATTTGGGTAATGACCAGTCCCAGAAAAATCAGGATCGCAAAGCCCAGCCCCGATGCCCCTGCAATGAAAGCAAACGTCAGCCGTGACCACTGTTCACCCAACCACCGCTTGGCGATGGGATGGCAGGAATAGATGAAATAGGCAAGCAAGGCAGAACCGCCCATCATAGCGGCGTTGACGCCCAGCGTGGTAAGCCCACCATGCTGAAACATCACCGCCTGAAAAAACAGCCCAATTAGGATGGCGGGAAAGGCAAAGTAGCCCAGCACAACGCCCAGCAAGCCATTCAAGACTAGATGGACGCTGGCGGGGGGAATGGGTACATGCAGGGAGGATGCCAGGAAAAAGGCGGCTGTCATCAGGGCGGCTTTGGGCACGTCCGCCGACGGATTCTCACGACGGTTGATCTGGCGCAGGGAATACCAGGTCGCCAGCCCGGTGACGGCATAGCCGCCCACACATACCTGGGGCGGCAACACTCCATCGGGGATATGCATACAGTTACCTCTTTTTAAGCGAACCTTTTTGGGAGAAGAACAGAGCGGTTCCCACAAACCCCCAAATCACCGAGCCTGCCATTAAGCCCTTTTGCAATCCAGTAAAGGCTTGGGTAGAACCACCACCTGACTGGGCTGCCGGAGGCTCTGCTGCTGTCTCTTGGGCGGCTGCGGAAGCATCAGCCGCCGCCGTATCCGCAGGTTCATCGGAAGGTGTGTCGGCGATCGCCCCTTCCTCCACCGCAACCACCATCACATCCCCATGCCCTGCCTGCCGTACCTGCACCTCCCAATTACCAGGGGAAGGGGGAGAGAACAAAAAGCGCCCCTCTGCATCCGTGGTTCCTGTCATCCAGGGTTCGCTGGGATTGTCGGGGGAGAAAACGGCAACCTGAGCTTCTGCCATTGGCGTGCCCGTGTCATAGGCTGCCGTAATCTCGTAGGCTTGGGTGGCGGTGTACTCCATGACCACACCGTGGGCGATCGCCCGCTCCGCTACTCCCAGCAGGAATAGCGGCACGAGTACGCCCAGATGTTGCCATCGGATGCGCCGCATTATGGGCTGATCCCTCATACGTCCGATACTTCCTCGCAATGTCCTTCACCGACATGCCCCAGGGACGGCAAAATCCCCGTCAGCATAGCGTAATCTTCTTCAGAAAGCTGTTCCTGAAGAGCGGCGGAATTGACATCCAGCGTGCCATCCTGGGCGGCCGCCGCCAGTGGTTCAAAGCCCAGTGCTCCGGTGTTGATCTCGTCATCCATCGGTGCTTCGGCATCCCCAAAGATGTGGTCAAAGTGGAAGGTCGCTTCCACATCAGCCGCGCCATCGGCATCCACAATGCCCTTGCGCTCATCGCCCACAAAGTCGCCGCAGACAAATTCCAACTCCTCATCCATCTGGATGTTGAAGTTCACTGTCTGTCCGTCCTTCATGGCCGTGCCCACCATCACCAGGGTGTAGCCCTCTGCCGGACCCGTCTCTGCATTCACCATCTCCCAGGAGAGGGCATTGTAACGCCCTGCCGGGGCATCCATCTCGGAGATCAGGATGGGCTCGGCAGACTCGTCTCCTTCTGCCAGGTCAATGGTTTGTGTCTCGCCGATGCTGACACTTTCGACGGGTTGAAGCTCGCTGCCACTTTCGGGGTCAAACGGTGGATCGGTCTGGTACGCGGTCACATCTGCCAGGGTGACATAGAGGTGGTCGAAGCTAATTTCCCAGCCATCTTTGGAAACGAAGCCCTGGCGCACAAAATCTTCGCCATTGGCACGAAATGCGAGCATCCCGGCTCCGGCAGCTCCGGCGTCGCCACCCTCAGCTACGGTTTCTTCTTCGTTCAACTCGCTGGCGGGCATTCCGGCTTCGGGTTGATTGGGAGACGCACAACCCTGCATCAACCCGATACCGAGAGAGGCAATCGCCGCCCATCGCATCCAAGACTTATTCATGAAGCAAACCTCGCTAAATTTCCGTTGATGGCATCCGAAGGGGGGGGTGAGATGGGGGCGGGGGCATGGGAGGTCGTGCCCTGTTGTCTAAGCGTTTGAGCCTTTGAGCCTTTGAGCGTTTGGGTCGTTCTAATTCGCTAGACTCTGAACCTGTGCCCACCGATTTATCTCATGGATGTTCGGATGTCATCAGTAAGTAGTGAATCTTCGTTTTTTTGAAAATACAATCCTGTATGGGGGGATAATCAGGCAGTTTTGGGCAGAACTTCAGCCTTTTGTAAGATTTTTTGCGAGTCGTTCAAATTTTTTTGTGCAAATTTTTCAAGGGCTTAATGTTCGCCGTCGCCCAGTTTGCGTTGGAGGGTGCGGAGGGTTTGGCGCATTTCGGGGAGGCGTTGCCAGAGGGCAGCGATTTTGAAGAAGCGCTTGAGGGGCATGGCGGGGGTGCCAAAGACGACGGCTCCTGGCTCCAGGTCGGCGGTGATGCCGCTCTGTGCGCCTGCCTGGACGCCATCGCCGATGGTGAGGTGGTCGGCAATGCCCACCTGTCCGCCGATGACGACGCGCCTGCCCACTTTCACGGCTCCAGCCAGTCCGGCTTGGGCGGCGATCGCACAGCCTTCCCCAATCTCGCAGCCATGCCCAATCTGCACCAGGTTGTCGATCTTGGTCTGCCGCTTGATGCGGGTAATTCCCAGAGCAGGACGGTCGATCGCCGAGTTGCAGCCCACCTCCACCCCATCCTCAAGGATCACCGAACCGGACTGCTGCATTTTGAAAAAGCCCTCAGCGGTGGGCACAAAGCCAAATCCCTCCGAGCCGATCGCCGCGCCGCTATGAATCACACAATCCGCCCCAATCTGCACCCGCTCATGGATGACGCACTGGGCATGGAGGATGGTGCGATCGCCCACCACCACATCGGGGTACACCACCACCTGGGGGTGAATGCACACCTCATCGCCCAGGGTCACTCCCGGCTGGATGACCGCATAGGCTCCAACGGACACCCGCTCCCCCAGCTTCACCGAAGGATCGATCACCGCCGTGGGATGGATGCCGGGTTGGGGGCGAAAGGGTTGGTAGAACTGGGCGATCGCCTGGGCAAACAGCAGCCGGGGTTGGGGGGAGGCAACCCAGGCTAAGCCGCGATCGCTGGCGAGGCTCTGTAACGTCTCGCTCATGGGAAGCACCAGGGCACTGGCAGCGGTGGTGGCAATCTGCGGCGCGAACTTTTCGCTGCTGATGTAGCTCAGGGTTTGGGGCTGGCTGGCTTCGATTGGGGATGCCCCTGTGAGGTCGGGATTGCGATCGGGGAAATCTGCCAAACTGCTCGTTGCTACCGGATTGAGATGAGATACTAATTCGCTAAACTTCATCACCACGCTCCTGTCCCTGTTGCCCTTGCAGCCGTGCCAGTTCTGCCTGCAAGGTATCGATCTGTTTTTGCATTTGTTTCATGGTTTGCTGCATCTCTGGCAGGCGGCGCACCAGTGCCGAGCTGCGCAGCCAGCTCTGGTGGGGCATCGCCGGATAGCCCGACACAATGCTGCCAGGCTCGGTATCGCTGATCAGCAAACTCCCGATGGTGGCACGGGTGCCGCGCCCAACCACCACCCGGTTGCTCACCACTGTCCGTCCACCCAGCACCACCTGGTCTTCAATTTTTGCGCCCCCCGCCATGCCAATATGGGCAGGCAAAATGCAGTCGGCTCCCACCTTCACGTCATGCCCAATCTGCACGCCATTGTCGATTTTGGTGCGGGCACCGATGCGGGTTTCACCGACCGCCGGACGATCCACCGCCGTGTTACAGCCAATCTCCACCTCATCCTCCAGCACCGTATAGCCCGACTGCTCCATCTTGAACCAGGTGCCATCGCCCCTGGGCACAAAGCCAAAGCCCTCGGAGCCAATGGTCGCCCCGCTATGAATCACGCAGTCCTGCCCAATCTGCGTGCGCTCATGGATGACACACTGGGCATAGAGGATCGTGCGATCGCCAATTGCCACCTGGGGATACACCACCACCAGGGGATGCACACAAACCCCATCCCCCAGCACCACATCCTCCTGGATCACTGCATACGCCCCAATCGACACCTCCTTCCCCAGCTTTGTTGAAGGGTGAATGATTGCCGTCGGATGAATCCCCCGCTCCGGCTGAATCGGTTTGTAGAACAGGGCGATCGCCTCCGCAAAAGCCAGCCGGGGATTGCACGACCCAATCCACACCAACCCCCGCGCCGCCGCCCGCTCCTGCATCTCCCGATCCATTGGCAGAATAAGACCCTGGGCGATCGTGCTATCAATAAATTCTCTGTACTTGCGACTCTCGATATAGCTCAGCGTTCCTGCCACTGGCTGCTCGATCGCCGACATCCCCCCAACCTCCGGATCCCGCTCTGGATGCGTCTCCAGGCTACTGGCACTCGCCGCCCCCAACCGCTCCACAATCTCGCTAAACCGCATACGCCCACCTCACGCCCCGCAAAGCACTGCCATCATACCCGGAACCCCGCTCAAAACTCCGACGAACGATCTGGAAAATTATTTTGAGAGCGGAGCACAGCCCCGGCTCTCAAAATAATTTTCCAGATCGCACCTGAAGAACGGGATGTGACAGAGTGAGCCTTTGCAGAAGCCGGATGAGCCTCACCGATGCGAAGCGGCTCAACGCCTATTCTGCAAAGCCCCTTCGCCGAGGGGGTCTGGGGGGCGGGCGTGCGCCCCCCAGCCAGGGGGTTTGGGGGGCGCACGCCCCCAAGCCCAGTCTCAACCGCTAATCCGCAACCTCCGCCTGAGAGTACTTCAAGAAAATAAAGAACCCATTTTTGGAAAGCGGGTGCGGCGTCGCCGCACCCGCTTTCCAAAAATGGGTTCTTTTTTCTTGCTTAGCTCTTACCGACCCTTTGCAAAAACGCCGCACATTCCACATGGGTCGTCTGCGGAAAGAAATCCGCCGGCTGCACCCGCTTTAGCTCATACAACCCAGCCTCACAGAGAACCTTCAAATCCCGTGCCAGGGTGGATGGATTGCAACTGAGGTAGACAATCCGCTCCGGTTGCTGCGATCGCAGCGTTTCCAGCACCGTGCGATCGCACCCTTTTCGGGGTGGGTCTAGCAGCACAATATCCGGCTGCTCCATCAGCTCCGGCAACAGCTTCTCCACCGTCCCCGTGAGAAACGTGACATTGCTGATGCTATTGATCTCAGCATTTTGCTGCGCCTGGGTCACCGCTTCCCGTTGCACTTCCAGAGCGATCGCCCGTTGCACCCGCTGGGCGATCGGCAGCGTCAGCGTGCCCACCCCACAGTAGGCATCCACCACCACCTCATTCCCCGTCAGTTGCAACTCCTCCAGCACCGCATTGAGCAACGCCTCCGCCTGCTCCGTGTTGACCTGAAAAAACGTCGTGGGATGAATCTGAAACTCCAGCCCCGCAAACGTTTCTCGCAAATACTCTCGGCCTAAAACTACATCCGTATCCGCGCCAAAAATGGCATTTGTGCGATCGGGGTTGTAATTGAGCAGCACCCCCACCAGATTGGGATAGCGCTCCATCCACACCTTCGCCTGCTCCGTCAAATTGGGTAGCCCAGAGCTAGCTGTCACCAGCGTCACCAGCATTTCCCCTGTGCGCCGCCCAATTCGCAAACTGAGATGGCGCAACTTGCCCCGGTGCTTCTCCTCGTTGTAAATGCTCCACTTTTGCTCGTGGATATCCTGCTTGATCTCTGCCAGCAACGGATCTAACCGGGGATCTTGGATCGGGCACTGGTTCAGATTCACCAGTTGGTGACTGCCCTGGCGGTAGTAGCCCGCCTGCACCTGCCCAATGTGCGATCGCCCCAGAGGATAAGTGGACTTGTTGCGGTAGTGCAAATCCGCATCTGGCTCCTCCGACAGCAGCGGCAACAGCGGCGACACCGGGGGATTCTCAAAGCCCCCAATCCGTTCGAGATTTTGCACCACCTGGTTAAACTTGGCGGTTTGCTGCGCCCCATAGTCCATATGCTGCCACTGACAGCCGCCGCACTTGTCCGCCACGATGCAGCGGGGGCGGATGCGCTGGGGCGACTCCTCCAGCAATTCCTGGAGTTTGCCATGCCCGATATTGGGTTTCACATGGAGCAGACGGGCAAGGATGCGATCGCCCACCACCGTCCCCGGCACAAACACCACCCGGCTATTCCACCGCCCAACCCCATCTCCCTGGTGGTTCAGGTCGGTAATCGTCAGTTCAAGCAACGACCCCTGCCGCCAGTCCGTTGTCGTAGGCTGGGGATCCAATTGCGTTTCATTTTGTTGCATAGAGTGCCTTAGAGCATCGACAAAACTTTTCTTTGATGCCGTTCGATCGTTAAAATACTAACGATATTCAACTGCCATTCTCAGAATCATTCTTTAATTATGAGTGTAGTCAGCCAGGTCATCCTCAACGCCGACGACGAACTTCGCTATCCTAGCAGTGGCGAACTGCAAAGCATGTCGGCTTTCTTCAAGACAGGTGAGCAACGGGTTCGCATTGTCTCCGCCCTCACCGAAAACGAGAAAAAGATTGTGCAAGAAGCCAGCAAGCAGCTCTGGCAAAAGCGCCCCGACTTTATCGCCCCCGGTGGCAATGCCTATGGTGACAAGCAACGGAACCAATGCCTGCGCGACTTTGGCTGGTATCTGCGGCTCGTTACCTATGGGGTGTTGTCTGGCAGCAAAGAACCCATCGAAACCATTGGCTTGGTTGGCGCACGGGAAATGTACAACTCTTTGGGTGTGCCCATGCCGGGTATGGCAGAATCAATCCGCTGCCTCAAAAAAGCCTCCCTTGCTCTGCTGAGCGATGATGATGCTCAGGAAGCCGCTCCTTACTTCGATTTCATCATTCAATACATGGCACAACCTTAGGTCGGTAGTCGCGGACTTGAGTAGACGCAACAATTTTTTTAGAACATTTGATCCCTATAGCGTTAGAATCTCGGGCAGTGCGATCGCCCTGCTTCTTCGCCTGTAGGGGTCATTGTTTTTTATGTTTCTGCATGGCTTTTTATGTTTTTTCATGACTTAGCATGGCTTTGTATGGCTTTGCATGGCTGATGCTTTCAGGTCGTTGCAGACGGGGCGATCGCTCCTCATCTCCCATCCTTTATCTCTAAAACGTCGGAATGTAGCACGATGCGCTTAGGAAAGGTCGTCAAATCCAACTCTCACTGTGACTATGTGGTGCAGGTGGATGATCCGCTGGATCGGCAGGATGCTCCCCACCCGGATGACTATGGGTTTGGCTCCTTTGTGAAGCTAGTGGATCCGGGCGATCGCCTGTGGGCTGTGGGGTTAATTTACAATTCGCAACTCATGAACCCGACCTTTCTTAGCAATGGTCCCCGTTTGTCGAGCGAACCCGACCCCATCTTCACCCCCGATTTAATCAACGAAAATCGCACCTTGCTGGGGGTTGTGCTGGTGGGTTGCATGGAAACCCAGGCAGCACAAACCTCCTGGGGGGTGCAGGGCATTCCCAGGGCAGTCGTCCCCATCGAAACCACCGTTTGCACCATGGACGCGACGGAAGTGCATCAGTTTCATCGGGATGCAGAGGGGAAACCGCAGTTCACCTATTTCAGCCATCTGCTGCATTGTGGTGGGCAGTTTTCTAATTCCCTGATCCAACAAGTTCTTAAAGAATTGATCGAAAGTGAGCTTTTCTCCGGGTCAGATCGGCGAGCGCTCGAAATCTTACATAGAGAGATGTGCTGGAAGAGCATGATGGGCGCGATGCGTTAAACCATTCTTCAGCGCAGGCGCAAAACCTCTTGTGCCACTTTTTAAGGTGTTTCCTGTTTTTCGAGAGCGGCAAATAATGTTCAAGCAATGCTTCCAGGGGGGCGCTGCTTCGTTTTGAGGCGCTAGCGCTACCCATGAATGAGGAAATTGCATCCCATGAAGGGGCGATCGCCCTATTTACAAATCTCTCCCAAAGCAAATAATCAAAGAAAGAAAAAAAACCGACAGACGCCTCGAAAGACACTGCCGGAGAGTTGTGTGTTCCCTGTTGATGACTCGGCTAGAGTTGAGTCTCCTAAAGTATGGCGGCGCGTGGGACGAGTTATTGCGATCTGAATCATGTATACAGGTGATCCTAATCACAGAACAAAGTGAGGTTTCCTGGGTCTCTTCCCTTGAGGGGCGACGCCCTCTGGGGGCATATCGCCACAGCCACATAGGCGTATAGCTTGTAGAAGTATGGTGTCGGTTTTATCCGATTGCGCACGACTGAAGCCGTTCTAAAAAAAATCTGCCGCCCCGCGAACTTCCTTGATATAAGCAAGCGAAATAAGGTAAAAATCCGGTTGGGACGCTCGTTTTAAGCTCGGCAACGGAGCAGTTGTGGACTAGCCCCCAGGCGTCGGGTTGCGAAATCCAGGTAGGTTCATGGGTGCCGCCAATGATGTGGTGCCCCACCCGCCGCTCTACTTGTTGCAGCCAGCCCACCTTCTCGCTGAAGGTTTGCCAGCGATCGCGCTCCAATTGTCCGGGGCGGTGGGCAGCCTGCCATATCTGAAGCTGGGGACTCAGCCCCAAGTGTCCGTCGCTGTACTTCATCCACAGGCGATTGATGGTTTGCAGATCGAGGCAGGGAAACTCCGTCAATTCATCAAAACGAAGGAAGCCTGATTTGTCCCGTTGAAATGCCTGGAGCATGGTGCGGCGGGTTTCCTCGTCGGCAGCACTCCAGTTGGCGATCGCCAACAAGTCCCGCAGGGGGGCATAATCTACCCCCACCGCCGAGATCAGGTCATCAATCCGCTCCTCCTCGCGTTCATCTTCAGGACTGAGGGGCACATCCAATCCAAAATTCATTTTTTGAGAGCGGGGCACAGCCCCGCTCTCAAAAAACAAGTTTTGGATTGGATTGGATTCGCGTTCCTTAGACCCGGTGGGGAGGGTCATTGAGGGGCGATCGGGTAAGGAGACTGTCGGACAGTTTGCCAGGGCTGCCAGGGCTTCAGCAGCGGTGCGATAGCGCTGTTTTAGGGGACGGGCGATGAGGCGATCGAGTAAGGTGCCCAATGGCTCACTAACGGGTGCTGGCAAATAATCTCGCCATGCCCAGCCATCTTCCGCAAAGGAATACAGGGTGAACGGATCTACCCCCGTCATCAAGTAAATGCAGGTGACGCCCAGGCTGTAGAGATCGCTGGCAAATTCTGCTTTGCCGCCCAGTTGCTCAGGAGACACAAACCCGGCACTGCCGATGACCGTCCCGGTGCGGGCAAGGGCGGTTGCCGTGGCAATCTTGGCAGCCCCAAAATCCACCAGCACCAGCGGGGGCGGTGGGGCGGCGATCGCCTCAGCCCTGCGCCGAATAATGTTGGCGGGCTTAATGTCTCGGTGAATGACCTGATGCTGGTGAATAAAGGCGATAACCGGAAGTAACTCTTGCAGCAACGCCAGGATCTTGGCTTCATCAAAGGTTCCTGTCTCCCCCAACTCCTGCTCCAGATCCACCCCATCCACAAACTCCTGCACCAGAAATTGCTGATGTCCCTGCTCAAAATACGCCCACAGGTCGGGAATTTGCGGATGCTGTCCCAAATCATTCAGCCGCAGGGCTTCTCGCAAGAACAGGTGCGACGCTTTCTCATAGGTTGCCGTATCCTGGGCGGCAGGGAGGAATTGCTTGATGACGCAGGGAGCGTGCGATCGCGCCCCATCTGCTGCCAAAAACGTCCGCCCAAATCCCCCCTGCCCAATCAATCGCTGAATCACATACCGTTCGCGCAATCGCAATGCCGTGCCACAATGCTGGCAAAATCGCCCATCTCCCGACTGAGCAGGAGCAGCGCAAATAGGGTTGATGCAGTACGGCATAAATTTTGCACGGCGTTTTGCACGGCGAAGAAAAGTGTCCTGCCTTCAGTATTCCCCAGGAAGCTATCTCGGTCATGGCAGGGATTGAAAATAAAGTAAAACCCAGAGTTTTTGATGAGAAGCGCGGCATTGCCGCGCTTCTCATCAAAAACTCTGGGTTTTATTTCGTCAATACCTTTGCCATTTTTCTAAAACCCTGGCGATTCTTCGGGATCTTACGGATTGACTTTGTAGTAACTTCCAACACAATGAGCCTGCATGACTTCCAGTGGGTTCGGTTCCATTAACAAAATTCCAACGCTAGGAAAAAGGAGACTTAATTATGAAGTATGGGGTGAAGTATGGGGTGAAGTATGGGATGAAGACTGGAAAGCGCTGTGCGATCGCCCTCGGATTTGCACTTTTCCTGGCAAGTTGTAGCAGTGAACCCGTGGCAGAAGCCCCTGCAACTGGTTCACCGGAGTCTTCTAACCCCTCCGAGACAGTGGCTTCTGCCCCCACTGAACCCGCCCCACCCGTTGCTAAAGTCGATGCTCCTCTCGCGTCTGAACCCATCGCAGAAACAATTGAAACGACGCCTTATCCTGAGCGAGGACAGTTGACCTCCCTGCAGATGGGGGATCTGATGTGCTACACCACTCTGGTTGATCCGCAAGGGCAGATGTTTGACATTGGGGCGACCTTTGAAATTTGCGATCGCCAAGCCGAACTGCTCAACCAGAACGCCATCTTTACCTACAGCGTAGAAAACGTTGCCGATTGCCAAAGTGCCGAACCCTGCGGACGCACCCGCCAGGAAACCCTGATCTCCGATGTCATTGTTTTAGGAGAAGCCTGGGAAGTGTGGAGCAATGGCACCTGGACTGTGACGGTAGGGCAAATCGACAGTTGGGACGGTACGAACAATACAGGGGGACTAACCTACTACGGCTGCGATGACCAGGGCAATTGCCTGGCATTGGATGAAGGATTTACCGTTTGCCGCAATGGCATTTGCAATATGTCCTGGGAAAATGGCGATTATGCCTACACCCTGTCGTCGGAGCTTTCTGAAACAGGCGATGGGCAAACAACCTTGCTGGTCTACCAAAATGGCAACGAAATTCTCCGGGCAGACAACATGGAAATTATTGATGCAAGCGACTTTCAATAATCCTGCTTCCCTGGGTCAAGTGCAGGAGTAACCTACCAACAAGGGGCTTCAGCCCCTTGTCATGCTGAGTTAACGTGCATAGGAGCACGTACGAAATAGAAGCCGGAATTTTTGATGAGAAGCGCGGCAATGCCGCGCTTCTCATCAAAAATTCCGGGTTTTATTTAATTTTCAATCCATAGATAGCGCTATGCGCTCAGAACGAGGACAGATGGCTTGCCCAAAAGCCATTTGTCCTCGTTCTGAGCATATGGCGCTGTATTCCTCTGCGAGTTCAATAGGATGGCAGTAGAACTGGAGTACAAAGACGCTTGAGGGAAGCCGTATGGCAGCGGAGCTAACGCTGATTGTAGACATGGTGAAGGTACTGGGGGCAGCGGCGGTGGGGGGCTATGTGGCCAATCGACTGCGGCAACCCGTCTTACTGGGCTACCTGGTGGGCGGCATGGTAATTGGTCCGGCGGGGTTGGGGCTGGTTTCCCTGGAAGGCGACATCGAAGTATTGTCGGAGGTTGGCGTTGCGCTTCTGCTCTTTGCCCTGGGGGTGGAGTTTTCCCTGAAGGAATTGCTGCGGTTGCGCCGCATCGCCCTGGGGGGTGGGACGTTGCAGATCGTCCTGACGTTGTTGCTTGGGGGTGGCATCGCCTATCTCACAGGCGGGGTTGAAACGATTCCCAAAGCCATTTTTCTGGGGGCGGTGCTGTCTCTCTCCTCCACAGCAGTGGTGCTGAAAAGCCTGCTCGATCGCAATGAATTAGACACCGTGCATGGGCAGATCATGCTCGCAGTGCTGATTGTGCAGGACTTGAGCCTGGGGATCATGCTGGCGGTGTTGCCCGCCCTCACCCAACCCCCCGAAATGATTGGCTCGGCATTACTGCTGGCACTGCTGAAAGTGCTGCTGTTTTTGGGTTGGGCACTGTTGTTTGGGCGCTGGGTCGTGCCGTTCCTGATCCGTTGGCTGGTGCAGACGGGTTCTCAGGAGCTTTTTCTGCTGGGCATTCTGGTGCTGGCATTGGGGATTGCCCTATTCACCTATGCCATTGGGCTGGGAGTGGCGATGGGCGCGTTTGTGGCAGGGTTAATGCTGTCGAATGTGGAGTACGCTGACCACGCCCTCGATCGCGTCCTCCCCATGCGCGATGTCTTTGCCACCCTGTTTTTCGCCTCCATCGGGTTGTTGATTGATCCGCTGTTTCTGCTCGAAAACGCCTGGATTTTGGCAAAACTGGTGGCGATCGTCATGGTTGGCAAAGCCGTTATTACGACCTGCATTGTGCGTGGGTTTGGCTATCCCCTCAACACGGCACTCACGGTTGGGTTGGGCATTAACCAGATTGGGGAATTTTCCTTTGTGCTGGCAGGCACAGCCCAGAGCATGGAGCTTTTTCCCTCTTACCTGTATGGCTTGATTGTGGGAACCACCGCAGCGACCTTGCTGATTACCCCATTTTTGTTAAAGATGACGCCCTACCTGTTGGGCTATCTGGAGCGGATTCCGGTCATGCAACCCCTGCTAGCCCCCACCCGATTTTCAGCCGATTTTTTGCACCAGGAAGAGAAACTATCTGGGCATGTGATCGTAGTCGGGTTTGGACGGGTTGGGCAAACCCTGGTGCGGATGCTGTACTTCCAGGGACATCCCATGCTGGTAATTGATAATAACGAAGCGGCGTTGCAAACCCTGCGCGATCGCCAGATTCCCTATCTCTTCGGCGATGCCTCCAGTACCCTGGTACTGGAAAAAGCCCGCGTCCATGCTGCCAGGGCAATGGCGATCGCCCTCCCTGACCCGATGGCAACCCGCCTCACCCTCAAACGCGCCCTCAGCCTCTCCCCCGATCTCGATGTGACGGCACGTGCCCATGTAAACGAGGAAATTGACCTGCTTTACCAACTGGGGGCACAGGAAGTCGTACAACCCGAATTTGAAGCGGCACTGGAGATGGGGGCACATATGCTGCTGAGGTTTGGCGACGGCACCTATGCTGTGCAACAACTCGTCAACCGCTACCGCAACGGGCGCTATCGCGACATCCTGCCAGAGCGGGCAGAATATTGGGGAGTGGCTGATGTAGAAACGGCGATCGAGGGGCTACATCACCACTGGTATCTCCTGACTGACCAGTCCTCCCTGGTGGGGCAAAACCTTGCCCAGGCAAATATTCGCCGCCTGACAGGCACAACGGTGATGGCGATCAAGCGCCAAAAGCGCACCCTCCGCTATCCCACCGGGGATGTGGAGCTGGAGAGGGGCGATCGCCTCCTCGTCGTCGGTAACCCCGAAGAACACCAGGCGTTTGCAAAGCTCCTGGAGCACCCCGCTGAACACACCTGAGGGGCTACTGAACCCTACCCTGCGCGACCATTGCCGCAAGAATTCAGGTTAAATAAAAAATCGTCAGCATGGTCTGGTAAACTCTAGGGCAGTTTATTCATATCGCTTTACATGCCTCGCTCTAGCCAACAATCGGAGATTGTATCTCGTCTAAAAGTCCTCTTAAAAAGATATTTTGCAAAGGGATGTCATTCTTCATCAACGGTCTAAACAGGCTTGTATAAACACGTGTTAAATAACTCTAAAGTTTGAACCAGTACCTGAAGTGAGTGGACGTTTTTCTGGGATCTTTTTTATTAGCTCTCTCGATGATTTGAATTGGAGAGGTTTCTCCTGAGGTTATCAGGTGAAGATCTCAGGAAAAAATATTCCATTCATGGCTTTGAATTACCGTTATGGTCTATATTCATTCAGTTGAGATGCTTACAAAATCAGGCTAACTGGATGTAGTAGCAGGAATACCAATAGAAAGAGTGCAATCGCTATGGAAACGCAAATGAAAACAGTCTTCTACTACCCCGAAATTGAATCTTTGGAAGATTGGAATGACTGTTTGAGTCGTGCTGCCTGGTATCTCTTCCCTTACCTCAATCAAATCGAGAAAATTTGCGTTCCTCTAAGCGTGAGTTCGCCCAGTACAGTAGCCGTGCCAGATTATATGGATCAGGCGATCGCCAATCGTTTGCCCGCACTCATGGAAAAGGTGGAAACGCTTGTAAATAGGGATGATCGCGCTCAACTGCTGGCAGATATTGAAATGCAGGCTGATTTACTATTGGTTTGGAAATGGCCACAGGATAAAGCCGAAACAGATCAACTGAAAGCTACTCTCGTAACATTTCAGCCCCCGCGACGCCATTACAAGGTCGATCGATGGTCGATGCAATATGAAGGCTCCTATTACCTCTGGCTCGGGGAGCACTGTTTCCCTGACGAACAATTAATTGAACGCTCAAGAGCAGCCTTTGATCGATTTGTTACATCTGTTCACAAGAAGAAAGCTTATGTTTTAGGGACAGGTCCTTCACTGTCTCTAACTGAGGAAATGGATTTGAGTGATGGAGATGTCATTGTATGCAACTCCATTGTCAAGAACCGCTCCCTTATGCACCACCTCCAACCTAAAGTGCTAACTTCTGGTGATCCCATTTTTCATGCTGGATGTTCCAGATATGCAGCTCAGTTTCGCCAGGAACTTTACCAAGTCTTTGATGAGTTTCCTGATCTATATCTTTTCGTTCCGATGCGAGACTATTGCATTTATCTATCCTTCCTAAATGCAGAGCATGCAGAACGATTAGTTGCTTTACCCTTTAATAAGGAAGCACCTTACAATGTGGATTTGAAAACAAATTTCTACTCCAATGGTACTCCTAATGTACTGACATTGTTAATGTTGCCTGTAGCAGCAACTTTTTATGATGAGATATACATCGGAGGGTGCGATGGACGCCCACTAAATGAGAGCAATTACTTTTGGAAGCATGATCCGAAGGCTCAGTTCAACGACAAGATGGAAAATATCAAAGTCGTTCATCCTAGTTTCTTCGAGATTCAATACAACGATTACTACTTAAATCATTGCTCAATTCTGGAGAAATATATTAGAGCAATTGAGAAGAATGGTGGCTCTGTTTATGGTCTAACACCTTCTTATATTCCCGCATTGAATAAACGTGGGGCTTTAATACCCGAGGAAGATGGGAATACTAGTTTAAATAAATTTGCCATTACTGATGAACCATTAGTTTCAATCATTGTCGCTTGCCACAACGCAGCAGACACTTTGGAAGATACAGTTTTTTCAATTCAGGCACAAGACTACCAAAACTGGGAAGTACTTGCAATTAATGACTCTTCAGTTGATTCTACTGTTGATTTACTCAACCATTTGCAAAAATTAGATTCTAGAATAAAAGTCCTTGAATGTGAAGGTATTGGGACTTCAGCAGCTAGAAATACTGGCTTGAAGTTTGCAAGTGGAATTTATATTACCTTTCTGGATTCTGATGATCTTCTATACGATAAAGCCCTTAGAAATCGTGTACAGTTCCTAAGAAAAAATCCTGACGCTCATGTCGTTTCTTGTACTACCTATTTAGTGGATGATGACCTTAACAATTTGGGCATTTCCTTGAAGGCAAACAAGGAGAAGTTTACCTTCAAAGATATTTTTAGGAATTTGCACCCTAACTCATTAATGGGTGAATCAGACGTCATGAAGTCGGTTAAGTTCGATAGTGAGCATGATGGAGTCGAAGATTGGGTTTATCTCTCTCGTATACTTCGTCAAGGTTACTGTGTCTATGAAGTTCCAAGTTGTTCCGTCGCTTATCGGATTCGTAGTGGATCAGTTGTTATGGCTGACCTTTTTGCTCATGAGGAGCGTTGTCGAAAAGTTTTAGATCTAATTTATTCACATGATCCTAAATGTCCTTTGGCTGACCCCCAGTTCATTAAAGGATTGAACAGTAAGAAAAAATCTGCTGTATTAACAAAGCGTCAACTAGGTCTAATGGTTAATCTGCTTTTGAACCGTCAGGGTAGGCAGATCATGAGACTATTAGCTGAAATTAATTTAGAAGTTGCAAATTCTATGTCCAGTTCTGAAATCGATAGTGTTATTCGCTTCACAGCAATCAGAACACTTGCTTGCCATGAGTCTGTTTGGACTGAAAAATTGGGTCAATATAATAATCAAATTATTGATTTATGTGAGAAAGCGGGACTAACTCGAAAGTTAGCTCGTTTTACTTCTCGCTTGTATACAGCATGTGGACTAATAGGAAAAAAGATTTCTTTGGCACCAAACCTGACCTTAATGGGAAAATTTGACCAAGCTGATCAAGCATCTATTGATGAAGGAGAACTAATAGCAAATTTAGTTATGGCTGATTCTACTGAGAATTCAGTCATGGTTGATATTGGTGCGCATCATGGTGGTTCATCTACCTATTTCTCTAAGCAGGGTTGGTATATATACGCTTTCGAGCCTGATCCCCAGAATAGGCAAAAGCTCTCTGAGGAATTTGAGAATTGTAACAAAGCAGTCATTGATGAGCGTGCAGTCAGTGACAAATCAGGTCAAGTTTTACCATTCTATGCTTCCTATGAGAGTACAGGAATCAGCACACTATCACCTTTCCGAGATAGTCATAGAAAGATTTGTAGCGTTAAGACGACGACTATCGCTGAAATTTGCCAAGAATACGGATTAAATCACATTAATTTTCTGAAAGTCGATACAGAGGGCTATGATTTATATGTGCTAAGAGGGGTGCCATGGTCATACTTACAGCCTGACATGATCATGTGTGAGTTTGAAGATGCTAAAACGACTCCTTTGGGATATACCTTTTGTGATTTAGCTGAGTATTTGCTTGAGTATGGGTATACCGTTCTAGTTAGCGAGTGGCATCCTGTAGTTAAGTATGGAACTCAACATAATTGGCATCGTCTGACTACATATCCTTGTGAACTGGCAAGTCCAGATGCTTGGGGGAATCTACTGGCGTTTAGAGAACCGCCAGATTTCACAGCAATGGCGGCGATCGCCCAAAAACTAGTTAAATCTAATTCTACTTCTATAAAAGAACTTTCAATTCCATCTATGTCTACGTCACCTCCTCAATCTTCTGTTCCTGCCTCGAAAAATGGATCAGGTACAAGTTCAATTCTTAGAACTGCAAGCTCTTCACCCGATGGTAAGAACCAGGCTCGCACTCAACCTGATTCATCTCCCATAGCGTTGTCTGTGGCGACCGTATCTACACCGGAACCTGTCCCTAGCCGCAGTGCTTATCTGCTCAAGCGCATTGCCCGCTATTACTATCGCTGGCCATTAGGCGTGGCTGTGCTAGCTGTTGTTACTAACTGTCTGGGCATGGTTGAAGCAATGCCTTTTCGTTGGGTGTTTAACGGAGTCGGCAGTGCTTTAATTCTGTTTTTGGTGGGTCATGCTGCTACGCGCTCTGAACGGGTGATTGAAATGGCTCAGAGTACCGTAGACGAAGCCAAGAACCTGGCAACCGTGGCAAACACTAAAGCGAATAGAGTGATAAAGCAAGAGCAGCGTACCCAGAAGAACCTTAAACGAGTTCGTCGGATTGTTAACCAAAGCAAAACTGCGACTGAGCAAGCGAATGCTCTGGCACACTCAGCAAAACTTTTAGCTAGCCATGTCGTTGAAACTACGCGTCAGGCGGAGCAAGTTGCAAATTCCGCGGCTGAAACTGCTAACCTCACAGCACAGCAGGCAGAAATAACAGCTGCAAGGTTGACAACCATTGAAGCCAGTGTTGCAGAAACAGAGAAGAGTGTTTCTCAGAACTTTCAGGCATTTCACAAAAAGCTACAAGAGGAAACTCAAATACGAGCATTAAACATTCAAGCCGAACGGGAGGCAAGAGTCGCCGACTTTATTCGGCTGAATGAGCAAGGTAATGAGCCTCCTAAACGGTATCTGATACAACTGACTGTCCCGCGTTGCGGTAGCACTTTACTCACTGACGCCCTTCGATCTCATCCAGGTATTGACCTGACGCCGATTGCTTTTCTCCATGAAAATTTATCCTTAACAAGTGGGCGCTACCCCAGAGGATTATCAGAAGGACCAGATGCTAAAGTTTCTGTTGAGCTTTTCCCTTATCGTGGTGCAAAAATTCCTGAATTCTGCCTACCTGAAGGAATTGCATCACAAGTGTATCCTCATGTGCGTGAGCGTTCTTGGGCGATTGAGAAGATACATCCTCATGCTTTTGGAAATAATTCTGAGCAATTTATTGAGCAGATAAAAGATTTAGTAGATACGCAAGGAATTGAGTTCAAGTTTATCTACCAAGTTCGTAACCCTAAATCTGCCATCGCTTCTTACATTCGTTATCAAAAACGAGATTCAAGCTGGCATCGTGGTCTTGGAGAACCATTTCAATACATGCAGGCAGCTTATAAAGCTTTGTTAGAGGTTGCCATTACATTGCCCGGCCTAATTATTGACTACTCAGATCTGATGGACAATTTTGCTGGTACTGTTAAAACTGCTTATCTTCATATTTGGGATCAGGCTGATCATGTTGTCTTTGACGAATTATTAGAGCATGTTCAGAAACTCACTGCGAAAGACCAACGATTTGGGGGTAAACCCACTCCGTTTTTGGGGAACCAGGTTGGTGATAACCAGCCTATAAATGTTGATAAAGAACTGGAAGCTTTATCTCAGGAAAATGCACAGTGCTTGGATTCCTGTTTTGACGCTTATCATGCAATCCTTCGTCTGGCATATCACCAGGCTAATGGAACTGCTGGCTATGCGCCCAAAACATTCAAGAACTCAATGCCATGAGATGCATGCCTGACTGAAGCCCTTGCTTTGTAAAACTAATCTAGTTTTCACTTGTCAACGGACTAACCCAACTAATAGGTGCAAAAGTTTCCCATGGATAATCGATTGAGTTACTTTAAGGAACTTACTCTTGGGGTTGAAGGATGGTTTAGTAAATTATCAATTGCTTTATTTGATATTTTGTTGAGTTATCAAAGCTCCAAGAGTGTTAAAGGTAATCTCATGGAAATTGGTGCTTGGCATGGGAAGAGTGCAGCAATGCTAGCAGTTCATGCAAGCAGAGGTGAAACCGTTTTTATATTTGATATTGAAGTTAGGAAGGAACTTTCAGAAAATATCGATCGTTTTTCCAAAGCACTGGACACATCAATAAAGCTATCTAAAGCAAATTCGTTTACCAAAATTACTCCTTCTTTTTGTAGCGAACAATACAGAAGGATGCGATTGGTTCATGTAGATGGTGATCATTCTGCCTATGGTGTTTATAATGATCTCGAAATTGCTAATTCTGTGCTTCATCCTCATGGTGTATTAGTGGTTGACGACTTTCTAAATGAACGTTTCCCGCAAGTGTCAGAAGTTACTTATGAATATGTTTCGATTCATAAATATGAGCTTTGTCTATTACTAGTTGGTGGAAATAAAGGCTATTTCGTTAGACCTAAATTTCGAGATTTCTACTTCTCCTATTTAGATAGTTCCTTGGCATCAGAGTTACTTGAACGAGGAATTAAGGTCGAGGTTTTCTCGGGAACTAATAATGGTTATCCTTGTCTTGGTGTAAGACAAATGTAAGCTGGGATAGGAGAAACCTCATTGTTTATGCAACAAGCTTTTCCCATCTGAACGACGACTATGAATAGCTAATTAAGTTTGCTGCTGAAAATATTTAAGTCGGTAGACTTCTCTATTCTATTTATCTATCCAGGTCTATCATGCCGTGGCGATATAGGTCTTAGGCATAGTCTGTCCAAGTCCCCTTTCCTATTATCAGAAGTAATCAGCTAGCAGAAGTAGATGGCACTGGTTCTACCTGATGGGATTTTTCGGCTCAAGCCTTTGTCATTAAAGAGCTTAGTGGTGCAGAAAACTCCTGAAACCTCGCAAATCCGTTTTTCTCAATAAGAATCCTTATCGAGAATGGCTCAATTTCTAACGAGAATTCATGGTTTGAAGTCGTAGTACATTTGCTCAAAAATGGTCTGAAAAAGTTTTCTGCACCACTAAGCATTAAAGAGTTTAAGCTATTTCGAGTCTAAATCGCCGAAACCCAGGAACTAAAAAGGTTACAAAGTTTTTCCCCATGGTGTAGAACCAGTACCAAGTAGATTATAGAGGAGTAATTTTCTGGAATTCGAGCAGTGAGTCCGGGGTTCTGCTGGAGATCAACTTTGTGTTTCTAATGGAAGTTAGATTTTTGTTAGAATTTGAAGACTTGCCCTCACTGATTGGCTGAGATCATTTCAAAGCCCTAAATTCTTTTTTATCCAGATAAGGATTTTGAATTTTTCTTACCCACCACCTCATGGAAGGGAAAATAGGCTAGGGGATGAAGGTATTCTATTTTCTTTGGGAAAGTAATAATTTCATTTCCACCTCATCTGAGGCGTAAGTCCGTAGATGATAGTTGTCCAGGTGTTATTTCGCAGCCGTAGAAATAACAAAACCTCGTTCTAGCGTGTATTGCGATTTTCAATAGTAAAACACTTTATTGACATTAAAATCCAGTTTTTCCGAAAGTGCAGACTATGCTCTAAGGAGGTAAAAACAATTATTCCTTGATATCCCTAATATTCCTGAGCTTTAAACTCTTGTCTTCACAAATTAACACCTGGACAACTATCGTCCGTAGATTCATGATTTAATGTTTGTCTTTGAGATAACGGTTAATTCTTTGTGAAGCTCGAGTTGCGGTTTTCTGAGTTTGTTTTAGAGCCGCTTCAAGTTGTTCATTGCGCTCTTCCATCGCGCCAATCTGCTCTGATAGCTTTCCGATCAGCAGTAGCAGCAACAGCGTCCCTGTCCCCATCCAGATCCAACGTTGTGGCAATGTCTTCCATCCACTCATTGCATTGATGACGAGTGCCAGAACGGCGATCGCCCCAGTTTTATGAGAATAACCCTGAAACATACGCCTGATAAATATGTGGAGAGCAGGCAGTGCCTGGGGGATAGCAGAGGCGGGCGACTTTGGCTGAGATGGAGGGGCTTCTGGTGGCATGGCAGTGGGCAGTGGGGAGGGGTGATCGCTGCTTTCCGCTAGGATGAGCGGCGAATTTGTATTTGTCGATGGTTGTGGAACTGAAACGGTAGTCGCAATCGAACCAGTAGGAGGTGACAGATCTAAATTAGACTGATTCGTTATTGGTGCAGTCTTTGTTGTCGGCGCGAGCAATTGTTGATAGGGGGGAAGGTTCCACAACGCCCTATTATGAATGAGATAGGACGAATCATGCTGCTGCCGTAGTTCTCGCAGCCAGGTTTCCTGAATATTTTCCTGATCAGCAGCATCACTGTAATTCAGAATGTAGTCGGTGTAGCGAAAATGGGCTGCCGTTTGTTGAAATAGTTGCCATCCTTTGGAGCCCGGATCAAGGTGTTTGCCACTACCCTTATTGGCTCCAAATTCATAATAGAAAAAGTAATCCAATGCTGAATCATAGGCAACAATAGGGTTTTCGTTCGCCACAATTCGAGCTAAAATGCTTTGCCATTCCTGCACAAAATCCATGAATTGGGGATTGCCTACCGCATAAATGGCACAGCCATTGATGTGACGGGCAAAGTGCTTAAGCATTGCCGATTTACCCCGATAGTGACTGCCCATCACCCAAAATTCTGTATTCTGTACCTGCTCGCACAGCATCCCCAGCCAATCGGGGCGTAACGGCAGACAATCGGTTTCGATCAATAACACATAGTGACAAGTGACATGCAGCGCTTTGAGTGTGTGGAAAAACTGCTGATTGGGTCCACTCGCGAAACCTTTTTGACCCAGCGGCACCATCCCGTCTTTGATATAAATATCTTCCCCAGGGGGCAACTCAAAAAAGTGGAATTCGGGTGGATGAAACCATTGCTGCAGTAATTTACTGTCGGCATAAAGCTGGTGCAACTCGCTTTGAATGGCGGTGTTGGCAATGCCAGTGAAGCTAAAAATGAGCCGCATCCGCTCACGCGCTTGCATGTGGAGAAAGGGCACAAAGGCTGACATTTGCCATAGGTACAACAGTTGCCGTAGGCGATCGCACTCTCTCACCTGTGTCATCACCACCAATGCATCCAAAGTTTGTCTACCCAACCAGGTTTGAAGAGAGCGATAGGGAAAAATCCCTCTGGCATGTAGCTCTGACTGAGGGTTGCAGTTCACCACGCTCACCCCTAACTGATTCTGCACAAGATCGTCACGCAATACCTCGAAGGAAGCGGGATGCAGGTCGAAGTTATGTACTTTTGGGTTGGGTATTTGAAAGCGATCGCCCGCCTGCTGATAATCATCAAAAAAGTAGTTGGGGTTTTGGATGGGTGTTCTTTCCATCACAAGCTGTAGCCCCTCCGTGCGAGTCGCTTCGGGAATCTGCTCCACATAGCGCAGGTCAATTCCTAGTAGCCCAATTCGCTGATAACCCAAATGGATGCCATAGCGCACGGCATAGGCTCCTGTCGTTACCTTCGACCAGTCGGAAGTCTGAAATGCGGGGCTTTCGATAAGCGGCAACCCGTACAGTTTTCCCAAGTTGCCATACCAGTCGCGGTTGAACTGATTGAGGAAGACAAAGCGATCGTCCTGTGCTGCATCTGGGAAAAATTTCAAAAAATGCCCATGTAGAAATGCTGTCTTGACTTTCTCCTCAACTATAAGTTGTCTAATTGTTTTACAGTGTGTAGCAATCAGTTCTGGGTCAAGGCAACTGTAATGGGTAGGGTACCAGTTGATCCGTTCCCAATAGCGATAGGCTGCATTCATGCCTAACGTATCGACATGCGTAAGGGTAGTCAAATCAAACCCCCGGAGGCTGGGACCATTGCCTATTACAACCAATGTAGAAAGTTCATTCATCAATGCGCTATTCAACCATTTGTACTACTCGTGGTATATCCCCAGGGCTTTTTCCATAGGTCATATTAGTTTTGTACTGGACAAAACCCGAAGTAAGCAGCCAAGGAAAAAACAGTGTAGTTAAGGAGGGATGTTTAAGAGCTCATATTAGTCTAGCGATGGAACAGGGCTTAAACATGAAGACAGAAACAACAAGTTAAGTAGAAAAACAGGGTAGATTCTTAGATTAAGATTAGTCGGAGTGATTAAGTGAGAGGGTGAGATATAACTGTTATGACCAATCCCCGATGTTCCATTGTAATCCGGTGCTATAACGAGGAACAGCACATTGGACGGCTGCTCAGTGGATTGATGCAACAGACCATTCGGGATGAGCTGGAGATCATCGTTGTGGACTCTGGCTCGACCGATGCGACGGTGGCTATTGCCTCTCGCTATCCCATTAAACTCGTTACTATTCGCCCTGAGGAGTTTTCTTTTGGGCGATCGCTCAACCTGGGTTGCCAAAACGCGACAGGGGAATTTATTGCGATCGCCAGTGCCCATGTCTATCCGGTCTACAAAGACTGGCTAGAGCAACTGCTAAAGCCCTTTGATACTCCGGATATTGCCCTAGTTTATGGAAAGCAGCGGGGCAATGAAATCACCAAGTACTCGGAGCATCAGCTTTTTGCCTCCTGGTTTGGGGAGGAGTCCAATCCCCGGCAGCGGCAACCCTTCTGTAACAACGCGAATGCGGCGATTCGTCGCGAACTGTGGGAGCAACTGCCCTATGACGAAAGCCTGACGGGGTTGGAAGACCTGGACTGGGCACGACGGGTTATGCAACGGGGCTACCACATCGCCTACAGTGCGGATGCCGAAATTATCCATGTTCATGAGGAAACACCTCGACGCATTTTCAATCGCTATCGGCGGGAGGCGATCGCCCTCAAGTATATCTTTCCCCAAGAACACTTCAACCCCTTGGATTTTGTTCGTTTATTTATCAGCAACACTGTCAGCGATTACTTCCATGCCTTCCATGATGGAGTTTTACTGGATAACCTGACAGATATTCCTATGTTCCGCTTCATGCAGTTTTGGGGAACTTATCAAGGTTTTTCCCGCACGGCTCCTGTCACCAGTCAATTAAAGCAGACCTTCTACTATCCAAGAGGTTTGCGGCGAGTTAACGCAGTGGCAGAAATCTCAGAAACTCCTCGAGCGGCAATCGATTACACCCAGAACCATGCCTTATCCAATTCTCAAGAGACATCCCTGGAAAGAACATATTGATAATGCTCCAAAGAATAGAAAATTGCCAGTCATCCTAACAATCACTCGTACCATTCCGGTTAAACCGCTCGGCGTTATATCGCTCAAAGCACTGAGCAGGAATTTGGGAAAGAGCGATCGCAACCGTCCCCCAGTCTTGTTTAATAGGTTGGGTATTGCCACATTGCGTTTTTGTGTTGCGAGTTCATGACAGAGATTGTTGCCTTTGTGCCCATGCGCCATTCTAGTGAGCGGGTTGTGGGGAAAAACTATCGCCCGTTTGTTGGACGCCCGCTTTATCACTACATTGTCGAGACGTTGTTGAACTGTCCGCAGATTAGCCTGGTCTGCATTGATACCGACAGCCCGACCATCATGGAGGATGCGGCGGCGCATTTTCCGGCGGTGAAGGTGTTGGAGCGTCCGGCGCACCTGCGGGATGGGGCAACGCCAATGAACGATGTGTTGTTGAACTCGGTGGCGCAGGTTCCGGCGGATTACTACTTGCAGACCCACAGCACCAATCCGCTACTGACCTCGGAAACGGTGTCGCGGGCGATCGCCGCCTTTCTTGACCAGTCGGAGCATGACAGCTTGTTTGGGGTGACGCGCCTGCAAACGCGGCTTTATGATGCCGAGGGCAAAGCGATGAACCATGACCCCAGCGTGCTGCTCCGCACCCAGGATTTGCCGCCCGTGTATGAGGAGAATTCCAATCTCTATCTCTTTACACAAAAGATTCTGGAAGAGCGCAAAAACCGCATTGGCTACAACCCGATGATGTTCACCATCGATCGCGATGAAGCCTGGGATATTGATGAGGAAGTGGACTTTCGGATTGCGGAACTTTTGTATCGCGATCGCCACGCCCACTAGGAATGCTTTTTTTGAGGGCTTGAAGGGGTCGCCCTCATCCCCCAGCCCCTTTTCCCAAGGGAGAAGGGGAGCCGGATTCAATATCCTTTTTTTCACGGACTACCGTATGTACACCAGTGAGCTACGCTTACCCGACTCCTGTTTGGCTTTCCATTCGTGCCCGCCCGCAAATAAATTGCGGGCTAGTGGTAGGAAGTCCGTTAAAACGGACTGGGAAGCAGGATGAGTGTGCCTCAACCCATTTCAATGGGTTTGAATCCATTAGCCCGCAATTTATTTGCGGGTGGGTGCTGGCTGAGATCCCATTTGTGTCCCCCTTGACTTACCAGCCTACAAAGGTTTGATGCGTTACGCTGGCGCTAACGCATCCTACAAAAAACGCTGAAACCGACAGAATCTACAATCTATAATCCAAAATTCTTATGACCTGGCGTGTTTTAATTACCTGTCCTCCCATGATCATGACCCTCGATGCGTGCCAGGAGCGGTTCCGGCAGGAGGGGTTTGACATTCATGTGCCGGAGTTTCAGCAGCAGATGAGTGAGGCGGAACTCTGTGACCTGATTGCGGATTTTGATGGGGTGATTGCGGGGGATGATCCCTTTTCGGCGAAGGTGATGGAAATTGGGCGCGAGGGCAAGCTGAAGGCGCTGGCGAAGTGGGGCATTGGGGTAGATGCGATCGCCCTGGATCGTGCCAAGGAACTGGGCATTTTTACCTCGAATACGCCGAATGTGTTTGGGGATGAGGTGGCGGATGTGGCGCTGGGCTACACCATCCTGATTGCGCGGCAGTTGCACCGCATGGATAGCGCTGTGCGTCAGGGGAAATGGCTGAAGATTCAGGGTACGTCGCTGCGGGGGAAAGTGGCGGGGATCATCGGCGTGGGCAGCATTGGGCGGGCGATCGCCCGTCGCTTCCAGGTGTTGGGCATGGAGTTGCTGGGGCATGACGTTTTCCCCATCGATGCGGCGTTTTGCCAGGAGACGGGGTTGCGATCGGTGGCGCTGCCAGACCTATTACAGCAGGCAGAAGTGATCGTCCTGGCGTGCAACCTTACCCCCGACAACTTCCATTTGCTGAACCAATCGGCGTTTGAGCAAATGCAAGATGGCGTGTGGATTGTGAATGTGGCACGGGGCGGGCTGATTGATGAGACGGCGCTGATTCCGGCGTTGGAAAGTGGCAAGGTTGCTGCCGCTGCCCTGGATGTATTTGAGATGGAGCCGCTGGCGGCAGACCATCCCCTCAATGCCTTCGACCAGGTGATTCGGGGAAGCCACAACAGTTCCAATACTCGCGAAGCGGTGCTGCGAGTGAACCAGCTTGCCATAGACAACCTGGTACGCGACCTGAAGCGGGCAGAAGCCGGAGAAACCCCATGAGCCGGGTGGCGCTGATTACGGGAGTTGCTGGAGGCATTGGGGCAGCGATCGCCCAGGTCTTCCAACAAAACGGCTGGAAAGCGGTTGGCATCGATCGGAAGCCTGCCACGGATCTAGCAGTGAAGGATTTAGACGGCTACTTTGAAACGGATCTGGCTGATCCGGCGGCAATTCGGGGGGCGATCGCCCAACTCCAGCAAGACGTTGGGCAACTCCACAGCCTCGTCAACAACGCCGCCCTGCAAGTGTGCAAGCCCATTCTCGAAACCACCGTCGAGGAGTGGGATCAGGTGCTGGCGGTGAATGTGCGGGCGGCGTTTTGTTTGGCGCAGGCGGCGCACCCGCTGCTCCATGCCAGTGGCGGTAGCATTGTGAATGTTAGCTCTGTCCATGCCGTTGCCACCTCTGCGAACATTGCCGCCTACGCCACCAGCAAAGGGGCGCTGTCTGCCTTCACCCGTGCCCTCGCCATCGAGTTTGCCCCTACGATTCGGGTCAACGCCATCCTTCCCGGTGCGGTGGACACGGAGATGCTGCGCTCTGGCTTGCGCCGGGGACACCTCAGCGGCGATCAGATGGAAGACTTGCTGAACGACCTGGGGCGCAAAACTATCATGGAACGGGTGGGCAAGCCAGAGGAAATCGCCAAAGCCGTGCTGTTCCTGGCAGATGGGGAGCAGTCCGGGTTTATGACAGGGCAGGAGTTGATTGTGGATGGAGGGGCGATCGCCCGTCTCAGCACCGAATAGCGATTTTTTTGGAGAAATTCCATAGGAATTTCTCCAAAAAAAACTCCGAAATTTGAAAGGTTAGCGCCCCCGCAGGGGGCGCTAACCTTTCAAATTTCGGAGTTTTTAAAGACTAACTGGGTTCCATGCGCATCAGTCGTCCGTTGGGGTCGTCGGTGAGGATGTAGAGCAAGCCGTCTGGTCCCTGGCGCACGGCGCGGACTCGTTGCCCGATGGCGATCGGGGTTTGGTTGATCACATTGCCGCTGGCATCCAGCTCGATGCGGCGGATATCCTGGGATACCAGCCCGCCTGCGAACAGATGCCCCTCCCACTGGGGATAGCGATCGCCCCGATACACCTCCAGCCCGGAGGGGGCGATCGCCGGAGTCCAGACCACCAGCGGGTCTACCATGCCAGGACGGGATTGCTCTGAGGAAATCTCACCGCCGGAATATTCGCGGCTGTAGGTAACGAGCGGCCAGCCGTAGTTGCCCCCCGCTTCCACCCGGTTTAGCTCATCGCCGCCCCGTGCCCCATGCTCCGATACCCAAATCTGCTGGGTTTCGGGGTCGATCGCCAGCCCTTGAATGTTGCGGTGCCCGTAGCTCCAGATGGCGGGGTCGGCGTCGGGGGTGTTCACAAAGGGATTGTCGCTGGGGATGGAGCCATCGTCGTTTAGCCGCACCACTTTGCCAAAGCGGGTGGACAGGTTTTGCGCCTGGTTGCGGATCAGGTCGTTGTCCAGTTCTACGGGAGGATTGCCGCCATCGCCAATGGAGACGAGCAGGGTGCCGTCGGGCATCCAGGCGAGGCGCGAGCCAAAGTGCTGCCCATCGGCCTTGTCGCGCTCCACCTCGAAGATTACCGTCCAGTCGCTCAGGGCGCTGCCGTCGAAGCGCGCACGGGCAACGCGGGTCTGGTTGGCATTGGGGCTGCCCGCCGCGTAGGTGAAGTAGACCCAGGGATTCTCCTCAAACTGGGGATGCACCGCCACATCGAGTAAGCCCCCCTGCCCCACCGCCAGCACGGACGGCACTCCGGGCACCGGATTGGGGTCAAGCTGCCCATCGCGGATCATCCGCAGGCGTCCGGGGCGCTCGGTCACCAGCATCGTGCCATCGGGCAACCAGTCCATGCCCCAGGGATGCTCCAGCCCTTCCAGCACCGTGACAGGCTCAATGCTTTGGGGAACCTGGGCGATCGCCTCTCCCTCTTCCCCATCGCTGCCCTCCGGCGACTCCACCGCCTCCGTCACTTCCGGTTCTTCCATCGTCTCCGAGGACTCTGGAGGCGATGCTGTGCATCCTGCCAGGGCAACGGCTAAGGCAAGGACGCCAAAGCTCTGTTTCACAACTGCGATGGAACCTACGTTGAGCATTGCTTCAAATACCGCTAAATGACAATTCGGCTTGTACTTGTATAATTCGGCTGGCATTCTTGCGACGCCACACTGCCTAGTGTAATCAGCCATGAGCGGAATGGGGGGATGGGTTGGTGGTAAATGGGCGATCGCCCCTCACCCTCCAGCTCCTAAAATGGCAACCCCCTCAACCTGTTTGATAAGTACCTGGGTCTAATTAAAGCTAAAACCCAAAATGCTGTGCCGCCCGCTTCGCGGCGGCACAGCATTTTGGGTTTTAGCTTTAATTGTGATCTCCTACTTAGTAGTCCACCAAAGGAACTTTGCCTGGTCGGTTTCGTAAGGAGGGAGATCGCCTACTCGAAAGTAGGGTTCAAAAATATGTTGTTGGTCGTCTAGTTTGATCCCACTCGTGCATGGCGATGAGAGCAGGCGCTGCTTGCTCTCATCGCCATGCACGAGTAGGATGACTTGCTACAGGCTAAACTCCCGAACAGGTTGCGGAAACATTGAAGTTAAACCTGAATGAAGTAGTTGAAGGGTGAAGGGCGATCGCCCCTCCTTAAATCCCCAAGAGGAAATCCCCAAAAGGAAATTCCCCAAAGGCTGAGATGGAGAAACCTGGCGATCGCTCTGGCAGGTTGCGCAAATTCAATCTACGGTTTGTCCGTCAAGATACGGTATTTTCTGGGAGGTCGAGTAGAATATTTGCTTAAAGGTATTCCTTACCCTTCCTTGCTGAGTTCAACGGTTGTCCTATGAAGCTTGTTAGCGATCGCACCCCAGACCTTTCGTCGGCACATCTGCTCTCCCTGCAAGAGCCAAGTTTCTTCTATTTTGCCTATGGGTCTTGCATGTGTCCGGTGGATTTGAAGCGATCGCTCGGCGAACCTACCCACAATTATGTCATTGGGCACGCTACGCTGCGGGGCTATCACCTGGGGTTCTATCGCCGCTCAAAGTTTCGGAATTGTGGCGTGTTGGATGTGGTGCCCGATGCCAATGCCAGTGTGGAAGGGGTGCTTTACCGTTTGCCCCTGCGCCTGAGCGGCATCCTGGATGAGCGGGAACAGGGCTACGAACATGAGCAGGTAACGGTTTACCACCGGGGAGTTGCTTATCCCAATGTCCGCACCTACACGGTAATTGAGAAGTCTCAGGAAGAACATGCACCGAATGACTGGTATTTCCAGGTGGTGCTGCGGGGAGCGGTTACCTGTGGGTTGCCGGAGCAGTATTGCTGGAAGCTATTTAACCACATGCACCAGCTTCAGGTACAGGAACTCCAGACAGCTTAGGATTGAAAATAAAATAAAACCCGGAATTTTTGATGAGAAGCGCGGCATTGCCGCGCTTCTCATCAAAAATTCCGGGTTTTATTTTGTACGTGATCCTTAGGCGTTTTCTGGGAAAGAACATACCCCGTCATTCCCGCGTATGCGGGAATCCAGAAAGGCTGCATGGCTATGACCGATTAGTTACAATGGATGCCCATTTCTATGGGCATGACGGAGCGCCCCTGTTAGCGGGATAGTTTTTTGCAGAAATCACCTTAGGTTCTGGAGTGCTTTAACAGAAGTTACGGGAAAGCAGGTGCGGCTAAGCCGCACCTGCTTTCCTTTTTTACAGCGCTTTAGGAGCAAATTTGCCCATCGGGGAGGATAGCTCCCGAAAGGATGGCTCCATTCAGCGTTGCCTGTAGCCGACCTTCACCCAGGTTGGCATTGCGCAGGTTGGCTCCCGTTAAGTCAGCACCACTCAGGAAGGCAGCTTTGAGGTCTGCCCCTTCAAGGTTGGCATTCTGTAGGTTTGCCTGGAAAAGGTTAGCGCGGGACAGATTGGTATTTTTCAGGTTTGCGCCACTGAGGTTGATGTTGTTGAGGGTGGTGTCGCTGAGGTTGGCGTTGCTGAGGTTTGCCCCACTGAGGTTTCGCCCAGACAAATCCTTTTCGCGCAAGTCCTGACCACTCAGGTCTGCCCCAGACAGGTCGGGGCTTTGGGGACGCGAGCGGGGATTGGCAGTGGTGCGCTGGGTCGAGCGGCTGGAACCCGCATAGCGATAGCGGGAGGAATGGCTCTGCTGGTAGCGATCGCCACTCGAACTGCCGCCATTACTACTGCCGCTATTGCTGCTGCTATTGTTGCTACTGCTGGGGTTGGGGTTTGAGTAGCTGCTACTGGAATTGGGGTTTGAGTAGTTGCTGTAGGAGCTTTGGCTGTGGTTATAGCCACTGTTGGGTGGCGTGTGATGGGTGTGTGTTGAGCCCGTATTGCTGGATGGAGAGCCTGAACTACTGCCGGGCTGCTGTGCCTGGGAATAGCCCTGATAGTAATAGTGTGGACGTGGGGGCGGACGGTAATAGGCTTGGGAAGAGTAAGAGCGCGTCGAGCTGGAGCGCCCGGCATTGCTGGAGGAAGATGTAGAAGACGAGGGGGGTGAAGCTGTCGAACGCGAAGATGTGCTGGATGTGCTGGAACCAGCTTGCTTCCGGGCACGGTGGGATGACCGGAGATGATCCCGCGCCTGGTTCAACTGCTTCAGCTTTTCCTGGGCTTTTTCCCGCAGACGCTCGTTGTCCTGGGGCAGGCGATCGGGATGCCAAATAAACACCAGATCCTTGTAAGCCTGGTTCACCTCTTCTATGGTGGCACCAGGCTCTAAATCCAAAATTCGATAATATCGCTCAAGCTCGTTCATTCAGATGGCGATCGCGCTTCCAGGTTGGTCGTTCGAGAGGGGGCGTTAGAAAGAAGTCGTAGTTGATGATGTTTACAGGGCTCATTACAGTATCCGCTGTTGCTGCTCACCCGTTGCAGATTGAGGCAGGCAAAGATTAATGACAGAGGGGCGATGACCTGGCGGATTCAGAATTGGATGAGAAGGTAGAGGAGTTTACGCTATTCAAAAAAAATCGCTAGAGCATCTGGCGGAACATAACCCCAGCTTTTTCATCACCCGATTCTTTCTCATCATAGGTTGATCCTTAAGCAGTGGCTAAGTTGCTAACCGATAGCTGAAATGGGAGGTTGAATCCGCGCCTATGCCTCTTAGCGAGAACTTGTGCATATTATGGCTGATTTTTTGTCAGATCTCTATTTCCTGCCCCAAGTGTATCGAAAGTCTAAACATTTCTAAGGATCCCATCCCGAAACCCCAGCTCTGCTATTGGATCTAACCTCAGACCGTCTTTACCCCTGGATTTAGTCATGAACCGCGAATCCACCACTAGCGAAATCGCCCACCGCGCCAGCTTCGAGAAGATTCGCTACGCCCAGTGCTGGGAAGATGCAGACATTTTGCTGGAGGCGCTGGATATTCAGCCAGGAGATACCTGTCTGGCGATCGCCTCCGCTGGGGACAATGCCCTGGCAATGCTGAGCAAAGCTCCGGCACGGGTCGTGGCACTGGATCTCAGCCTGGCACAGCTTGCCTGTCTGGAATTGCGGGTCGCCGCCTATCGGGAACTGGAGCATGCGGAGTTGCTGGCGCTGATTGGCTCAACCCCCTGCGCTGACCGGGATGCCCTCTATCGCCGCTGCCGTCTGCTCCTCTCCGATGCGGTGCGCGACTTTTGGGATCGGCAGTCGGAGGCGATCGCCCAGGGCATTGGCAGTGCGGGTAAGTTTGAGCGCTACTTCCGCCTGTTTCGCCGCTATGTCTTGCCCCTGGTGCATTCCCGGCGCACCGTCGAGCGGTTGCTGGAGGGCGGTTCCCTGGAGGAGCGGCGAGCGTTCTATCAGCAACAGTGGGACACCTGGCGCTGGCGGCGGATGTTTCAGGTGTTCTTCTCGCGCCCAGTGATGGGGCGGATGGGGCGCGATCCCGCCTTTTTCGACTATGTGGAAGGGACGGTGAGCGATCGCATCCTCCAGCGCACCCGCTACGCCCTCAGCGAACTCAACCCCGCCGAAAACCCCTACCTCCAATGGATTCTCACCGGACGCCACACCACCGCTCTGCCCTACGCCCTGCGCCCCGAAAACTTCGACGCCATCCGCACCCACCTGGATCGGCTGGAATGGCACTGCACCGCTATCGAAGACTGGCTCGACCAGACCCCCGACCACAGCATCCACCGCTTCAACCTGAGCGATATATTTGAATACCTTTCCCCCGCAAACTACCAGGCACTGCTGGAGCGACTCATCCAATCCGCTGCCCCGGGCGGTCGCCTCGTCTACTGGAACATGCTGGCTCCGCGATCGCGCCCCACCGCCCTGGCACCCCAACTCGCCCCCCTCACCGAACTCGCCGATCGCCTCTTTCAACAAGACAAAGCCTTTTTCTACAGCGCCTTCATCATCGAGGAAGTACTACCCGCCACCGTCCCCCTTTCCCCCGAGCAAACTGTATAAACAGGACTTACGCAGTGGAGCAATTTTTGGGGCGTGGAAGCCCCAAAAATTGCTCCACTGCACAAGCCTGATGAAAAATGATGGTTTCAAAAAGCGTAACTCCGCTAATGGCGTGGGGCGATCGCCCTATTGTTAAAGCAAGTCACTCCTCATGCACCGCAGCCCCCAAAGGGCTGCATTTTTTTTACGACGGCATTCCTTTTCTTTTTTGGAGATCGCCTTAGGCTCGAAAATAAAATAAAACCCGGAATTTTTGATGAGAAGCGCGGCATTACCGCGCTTCTCATCAAAAATTCCGGGTTTTATTTCGTACGTGATCCTTACCTTCTTGCAAGTCCCAAAACATATCAATAGTGGTGTGAAGGTAATGATTTTGGGGTGTGTAGGCATCCACACATCCCAAAATCATTACACTTTGCGGACTATCAACGTATCAACAGCGCAGGAGTTTGGTAGGCTGAAAAGGATATTGGCGCTACCCGGACGAACTGCATGGATACCAAGGCATTTAAGCGATCGCTTAACCATTCCGAAAACTATCACCGCAAAGGTTTTGGGCATGATGCCGAAGTATCGGGCATGATGCAGACCGAGTACCAGAGTCCGCTGATTCAAGAAATTCGGACGAATGGCTATCGGCTAACACGGGGCAATGTCACCATCCGGCTGGCAGAAGCCTTTGGGTTTTGCTGGGGCGTTGAGCGGGCAGTGGCGATGGCTTACGAAACTCGCCAACACTTCCCCACCGAGCGCATCTGGATTACCAACGAAATCATCCACAATCCCTCCGTCAACCAGCGCTTGCGGGAGATGAACGTGGCATTTATCGCCGTCGAAAACGGCGTCAAAGACTTTTCGGGCGTTGGCAAAGGAGACGTGGTGATCCTGCCTGCCTTTGGGGCGAGTGTGCAGGAAATGCAACTGCTCAACGATCGCGGCTGCACCATCGTCGATACCACCTGCCCCTGGGTGTCGAAGGTGTGGAACACCGTGGAAAAGCACAAGCGCAGCAGCTACACCTCCATCATCCACGGCAAGTACAAGCACGAAGAAACCATTGCCACCAGCTCCTTCGCGGGCACGTATCTGGTTGTGCTAAACCTGGCAGAGGCGGAGTATGTGGCGGATTACATTTTGCATGGGGGCGATCGCAACGCCTTCCTCGCCAAATTCAAAAACGCCCACTCCGAAGGGTTTGACCCCGATCGCGACCTGGAGCGCATCGGCGTCGCCAACCAGACCACCATGCTCAAGAGCGAGACCGAGCACATCGGCAAACTCTTCGAGCGGACGCTGATGAAAAAGTACGGTCCTGCCGAACTCAATAACCACTTCCTCTCCTTCAACACCATCTGCGACGCGACCCAGGAACGGCAGGATGCCATGCTGGAACTGGTGGAAGAAAAGCTCGATCTGATGGTCGTAATCGGTGGCTACAACTCGTCGAACACCACCCACTTGCAGGAAATCGCCATCGAGCGCCAGATTCCCTCTTACCACATCGACAGCGGCGATCGCATTGGTCCTGGCAACCGCATCGAACACAAGCCCCTGGAGCATGATCTGGAAGTGACCGAAAACTGGCTCCCCGACGGGCATCTCACCATCGGCGTCACCTCCGGTGCCTCCACTCCCGACAAAATTGTGGAACAGGTGATTGAGAAGATCCTGGAATTGAAGAGTGTGGCGGCGGTGGTATAGCGCCTGGATCTTCGGGAATTTGAGACAAAACCACAGAGGCACAGGGGCACAGAGGCACAGAGGCACAGAGGCACAGAAGCATAAAAGACACGAAGGGGTTTCTTCGTGTCTTTTATGCTTCTGTGGTGAAATTTCATATCATTCAGTTCTCCTTGGGCTACAGCTATGCGACCCTCAGAGAAACTCTGCCAAAAGTATGAGACATCCCCTTCTGGATGAACGATAGGTTAAAAACAGAGTCCTGCTCTATGTTTTGACGGTCAAATCTATCTGCATTAATGTATGGAACGTTTTCGGAGATCGGCGATCGCAGCGGTCATTGTGATCTTTCTCGTCGTTCTCGCTCTCTCTCAAACATTGGTTCGCCTGCTCACCGATGCCTGGTGGTTTGAAGCAGTCGGGTATTCCGATGTATTTTGGACAAGGGTTACCTGGCAAATTGGCATTTGGATCGGTACTTTTGCGATTTATGGTTTATTTTTATATGCCAACTATCGCCTTGCTCTACGCTTCAGTCAGGAGCAGGCGATCGCCGCTTACAACCGTCAGGAGTGGCAACAACTTTCATCCACATTCCGCCCTCTGGCGATTGGGCTGATTCTCTTTATTTCCTTCCTGGCAGCAGCAAGTAGTGCCTCTGCCTGGGAAACGATTTTGAAGTATTTGAACCCCAGCGAATTCGGCATTGTCGATCCTATTTATGAACGGGATATTGGGTTTTACTTTTTCCGCTTGCCCCTTTACGAAGGCATTCAAAGTTGGTTGCTGACCTTGTGTTTTTTGGGGTTGCTTGTGGCGATCGCCATCTACGCCTCCAAAGAAATTTTGGCGCTCAGTAACCAGCAACAGGATTGGAAATATGCCCTCGAACGGCGGTTCAATAACCTACTAACGGGCAAAGCAAAAGTACATTTGAGTTTGCTATTGGTGGCGATCGCTCTCCTCCTTGCCATCGGTTATTGGTTCGATCGCTTTGAGCTTTTGTATTCAGCAGAAGGGGTGGTTCATGGAGCGGGTTACACAGATGTTCATGCCCGTCTTCAGGCATATTGGTTTATGCTTTTTGCAACCATTGCCCTGGCATTTTTATTTGTCATAACACTATGGCGGCGTACCCTAAACTGGGCACTATATGGACTGGGAATTTACCTCGTTATTAGTTTGGTTGTAACCGGGTTTTATCCCTGGGCACAACAGCGCTTGATTGTGCAACCCAATGAGCTAGAAAAAGAGCGTCCCTACATCGCCTATAACATTGAATTAACCAACCTTGCCTATGATTTAGCCGACATCGATCGCCAAGGTTTCCCTGCTGCAAACAACCTGTCCCAAGAATCCCTGGCAAATAATGGAGCAACCCTCCGCAACATTCGCCTGTGGGATTATCGCCCCCTGCTCAGCACCTATCGACAGCTTCAGGAAATTCGCCCCTACTATAGTTTTCGGGATGTTGATATCGATCGCTACACCCTCGATGGAAACTACCGTCAGGTCATGCTGTCGCCCCGTGAGTTGGACTATGATCAGGTACCCGCTGAAGCCCAAACCTGGGTTAATGAACGGCTGAAATATACCCATGGTTATGGCATTGTCATGAGTCCGGTGAATCAGGTTACATCAGAGGGTTTGCCTAACTTTTTTATCCGCAATATTCCTCCTGTTTCAGAAGTGGATTTAGAGCTAGAAGAAACTGCCATTTACTACGGAGAAGAAACGGAGAATTATATCTTTACAGGCATGTCAACGGAGGAGTTTGACTTTCCTCAGGGCAGCACTAATGCCTATACCTTGTATGACGGAGCGGGTGGTGTTCCCATTCCTTCAATCTGGCAACGGTTAGCCTATGCCTATGATTTCGGCAGCCTGGAAATCCTAATTTCCAACTATTTTACGGATGAATCTCGGATTCATTACCGTCGCCAAATTCGTAATCGTATCCATGCGATCGCCCCCTTCCTTCAATTAGACCAAGACCCTTACATTGCGGTTATTGATGGTAGGGTGCAGTGGATTGTCGATGCTTATACAATGAGCGATCGCTTCCCCTATTCCGAACCCGTCGCGCAAACCGCCGACGTTCTTCCTGAAATGTCCCCCGATGCTGTGCAAAATCTTGGTCAGGGCGATTTCAACTACATTCGCAATTCCGTCAAAGTTGTTGTTGATGCCTTTGATGGAACCCTGCGATTTTTTGTCGTTGATCCGAGCGATCCCGTCGTGACGACCTATCGCAAAATTTTCCCCACTTTATTTGAAGCAAGCGATACGATCCCGGCAGATATTCAAAGCCATTTTCGCTATCCCCTCGACCTGTTCAAAGCTCAGTCTCAGGTCTATTTGCTCTATCACATGCTCGACCCGGAAGTGTTTTATAACCGGGAAGATTTGTGGCGCTTCCCCACCGAGGTTTATGAGGGCAACGTGCAACTTATGGAGCCGTATTACATCATCATGCGGCTACCCGAACGAGAGAGCGAAGAATTCATTTTAATCATGCCGTTTGTTCCGGTAAATCGGGACAATATGATCGCGTGGATGGCAGGGAATTCTGATGGCGAAAACTATGGCGAATTGCTGTTGTATGAGTTCCCCAAACAGGAGCTTATCTTTGGTCCCAGCCAGATCGAAGCCCGCATCGACCAGAACCCCGACATCTCCCAACAGTTGACCCTGTGGAGCCAGGAAGGATCGCGGGTCATCCGGGGCGATTTGCTGGTGATTCCTGTGGAGCAGTCGCTACTTTATGTGGAGCCGGTGTATCTGCGGGCGGAGCAGGGCGAGTTGCCCGAACTGCGGCGTGTCATCGTCGGCTATGCCGATCAGGTAGTGATGCGAGAAACCCTGGAGCAGGCGCTAGCCGCTATTTTTGGCGAACCCGCTGGTGAGACAGACAGGGAGATTCCGCCGACCCAACCCGATGGCGAAGTTCCTCCGAGTCTGCCAGGAGATACGCGATCGCTCATCAACTCCCTTGCCGATGCCTACGATCGCTCCCAATCCGCTCTTTCCCAGGGTGACTGGGAACGCTACGGCGAAGCCCAGGAAGAAATTGAGTCGCTGATTGAGCAGTTGCAACAACAAAGCGGCGCAACGGTTCCTCAATAATAGACCTGTTGGGAAATAAGGGATAATCATCAGCAGTTGGTTGCTGCTTTACCCATGCTGAACTTAGAACGCATTTTCCGGGATGACCGTCTGTTACGGGCAATGACAGGACTCAATCGTAA
>Ga0208218_1000038_pt1 | contig 82533 bp, 70 predicted proteins | sample HotLakmasection3_FD_184726 | JGI IMG/M metagenome (GOLD analysis project Ga0208218, IMG submission 184726) | Hypersaline microbial mat communities from Hot Lake, Washington, USA - Section #3 (SPAdes) | ecosystem: Environmental > Aquatic > Non-marine Saline and Alkaline > Hypersaline > Microbial... | reverse complement strand
GGTGCGGGCGGCGGTAAGAAAGAGGTCTTTGCGATCAAAGTGGGTGGCGAGGGTAGTGCCGTTGCCCGGCAGCGACAGGCCGATCGCCTCGGTGAGGCAGTTCATGGAATTGGCGGTAAACATGCCCGAGCACGAGCCGCAGGTGGGGCAGGCGGAGCGCTCGTACTCCTCCACCATCTCATCACTGACGCTGTCGTTGGCTGCTACCACCATGGCATCTACCAGGTCGAGTTTATGGTCGGCCAGCTTAGTTTTGCCCGCTTCCATCGGGCCACCGGAGACAAACACGGCGGGAATGTTGAGCCGCAGGGCCGCCATCAGCATGCCGGGGGTAATTTTGTCGCAGTTGGAAATGCACACCAGGGCATCGGCACAGTGGGCGTTGGCCATGTATTCTACCGAGTCGGCGATGATCTCGCGGGAGGGCAGGCTGTACAGCATGCCGTCGTGGCCCATGGCGATGCCGTCATCCACCGCAATGGTGTTGAACTCCTTGGCCACACCCCCAGCGGCTTCAATTTCCCGGCAGACCAGCTGACCCAGATCTTGCAGATGAACATGGCCCGGCACAAACTGGGTAAAGGAGTTGGCCACCGCAATAATAGGCTTTTCAAAATCCTCAGTTTGCATGCCAGTGGCGCGCCAGAGGGCACGGGCCCCGGCCATATTGCGTCCATGGGTTGAGGTTTTAGATCGATAGGTCGGCATAGCGGATTCCTGGTCGCGGTCGATGGGTATTTTTCTTTAATCAGTGGGACGAGAGTAATTAAAAATAGTATCTCATGGGTGTCTACAAAATGGGGTGGCCCTACCGTACCAGGAGAGGTAGCCCTTTGTGCCAAACCCAACCTCCAGACCCAACTCCGTGGATGCATAAACCTTGGTCAGGTCCAGAAGTAGAGTTTTGCCTAAGGAAAAGCTACAGTTTTCGAGCTGGACTTGGTATATAACTGGCAAAGCAAGGATTTTGCAAACTTTGGATGCCTTCGTTTGCGTGAAACAAAATAAAGACAATTAAATATTTTTTGCCGATTGTTGATTATTGTTTTATCCCTTGATCCCCTGACTTAATGGCTTGTGAAAAACAAGTTTCGACTTTAGTCTGAATTTACTTGAATTTTCTGGTTTTCTTCCTACACAGGGTTTCATTTTTCCATGACGACACATATTAAGATTCCCGTAAATGGGTTACATTTCAACAATCTGCGGGGCGATTTCTTTGGCGGGGTTACGGCAGCGATTGTGGCTTTGCCCCTGGCCCTGGCCTTTGGCGTAACCTCCGGCGCAGGCCCAATTGCCGGTTTGTATGGGGCGATTTGTACCGGCTTTTTTGCGGCTTTATTTGGCGGTACCCCCTCTCAAATTACGGGTCCCACTGGCCCGATGACGGTAGTCATTGCCTCCATCTTCACGACCCTGGTTGCCCGCAATCCCGACAATGGATTGGCCATGGGCTTTACCGTTGTCATCCTGGGTGGGGCGCTGCAAATTGTGATGGGGGTACTGCGATTGGGCAAATACATTACCCTCATGCCCTATACCGTGGTCTCTGGCTTTATGTCAGGCATTGGGGTGATCATCATCCTGCTGCAAATTGCCCCTCTTGTGGGATATCCGGGGGCGTCTGGGGTCATGAGTTCTGTCGGGCAGCTGCCCACGGTGCTGGCCAATATTAATCCTGTGGCCGCAGGGTTAGGAACCCTCACCCTGGCCATCGTTTTCTTCATGCCAGCCCGTGTTAAGCGATTGGTGCCTGCACCGCTCATTGCCCTGGTGGTATGTACTCTGATTTCCGTAGGGCTGTTTCCGGCTGATGCCCTACCCCGCATTGGCGATATTCCCTCGGGGCTGCCCTCCCCGCATCTGCCCTATTTTTCATGGGTAGAGCTGAAGGATATCCTGGTTTACAGCGTTATGCTGGCGGTTTTGGGAGCCATCGATTCCCTGCTAACCTCCCTGGTGGCCGACAATATGACCCGCACTCAGCATGTCTCAGACCGCGAGTTAGTTGGCCAGGGCATTGGCAATATGGTTTCGGGGCTGCTGGGCGGATTGCCTGGGGCCGGGGCCACCATGCGCACCGTCATCAATATTAAGTCTGGAGGCAAAACCCCCATTTCCGGCATGGTACATGCCTTAATTCTGGCGCTGATCGTCTGGAAAGCAGGAGCCTTAACCGAACCCATCCCCCACGCGGTACTGGCGGGGATTTTGATTAAAGTGGGCATTGACATCATTGACTGGAACTTTTTGAAACGGGCCCATCGCCTGTCTCCCAAAGGAGCCGGTGTCATGTACCTGGTGCTGGGCCTGACGGTTTTTGTGGACCTGATTACGGCAGTCGTCGTGGGAGTATTTGTGGCCAATATATTAACCATTAAGAACCTCACCGATCTGCAGCTGCAGGAAATGAAGGCCATTACCCACGGCAACAACGAAGACTGGCTCTCTGCAGAAGAACATGCCCTGCTGGAGGAGGCCCACGGTCGCGTGCTGATGTTTCGGCTGAATGGTCCCCTCAGCTTTGGGGCGGCGAAGGGCATCACCAAACGCATGGACATTGTTGAACATTGCGATATTCTGATTCTCGACCTGAGCGATGTTCAGAGGTTAGGATTAACGGCTCTGCTGGCCATTGAAACCATGCTAAAAGACACCCTGGCCCAGCGGCGACAGGTGTTTGTCGTGACCTGCCCAGGACAGGTGCGCCAGCGACTATACAGCTTGAAGATCGTAAACCAGCTGCCCCTAATTTTTCAGGTCGATAGTCGTCGGGAAGCCCTCAGACGGGCGCTGCCGGTGGCACAAAATTATGCCACCGTTCCAGACCCCGTAGAGGAACGGGTGTAAGCTGCATACCCATCAGCGTATAGCCTTAGTGCCTTTGTAACAAGACCGCCTCAATCACCTCTGGCGTCGACGGTTTGACGCCCACTTGATGGGCTTCCTCAAAGGCCAACCGCAGGTAATGCTTAATTTGCAACGGCGTCATCAGCTTCTCTGCCAGCAGGGTGATCGCATCTTCCTGCATCAAGTCCTGCCAGGGCGTCTCCGAACATGCCCCCAAGAGCCCACTGGATATAGGGCCGTTGATGCCCTCCAAAACAAAGGTGGTCGCTCGTGCCCCAATTGCTTCCAGATTGGGGCGACTATGGATTAAGTTTTAAACTCATCTACATCTCTGCAAACCGTTTTTGCACCAGATGATGAATGAACTGATATCGCCCACCCACTCGCTGCAGCAGGTGGCGATCGCAACAACCATTGAGGAAGCGGGCATAGTTCCAGGGGATAGCCCTGGCCTTGAACAGCACCAACCGCAGGGCCAGATGCTGGGCGCAGACCAGGGCGCTATCAAAAATAGAGGCCCAGAGGGCAAGGGCGGCCCCAACCCCCAATACTTTGGCAATGGTAGCTGCATGCACAACGGTTTGGTCGATCGAAAAACCACCCCAATAAAGAGGGAGCGTTTTAATTGCCAGCAAGAACGGCACAAACATTGCAGCCATTCTCAGGGCATAGCGGGCTGTCGCGAAAAGATATTGATTGGGCTGATTTTGTACTGTGATATCGGCATCTAAAAGATGGTTTATGCCAATTACGAGTCCACCAATTAGCCAGCTTGGAAAAGCAAAAATAAATCGAATGGATAAACTTACGATTAAACCTATGAGCAAACTAACCATTAACATTCCTGGGTCTCCGACTGTGACGAAGATAATCAGGCCTACAAAAGCGGTAAAGAAGAGAAATGGGCCAATTTGACGCACAGAAACAAATTTTACAAAGTTTGAGAGTGATGGCTTAAACTCTTCCACAGTGGCAATGGCATCTTTCCTACGCCTGAATATAAACATAAACGTCACTATACAGGTGACGAAAACCCCAGAGAAAGGGCCAACAAATAGTCCAAATATCATCCCCCCTGTGGCACCAAATATAAGCCCGCCCAGCAGGCTGTAAAGGCTGACCTGTCTGCGGTTACTTAATAAAGTTGGCTGCATTTTTTCAATTAAAAATTCATGCTCAGTTTGATCTCGAATATGCCTGGCCAACCACCCCAGCCAGTGGCGCATTTGCTGAGCAGTTGGTGGGTTTTCATTAGCTCGTTCCGGCTGGCTCAAGGGTTGATGAAGCTGCTGAAGGATAAACCCGTCCAGCAAAAAGTGTTGCCGCTCCTGGAGGGAGTTCAGCCGCTCCCAGGTGCCAGAATCGAAGGTGTCCTTCGCTAAAATTAGCAGACTCAGCCACAGGGGAGTACGCAGCAAATCGAGGTGCTCGGGCGATTTGCGTATTCTCATCCAGAGGTCATCGAGACCGAGGGAAGTCAGGTATTGCTCCAGTTGTCCAGGGGTCAGCGGTTCCAGGTCAAGAGTGCCGTTCAGGGCAAGGTTGGTGGGGTAAAGGTCGTAGGGGGTACCACAGCAGCTGACCACCAGGGGGCCGGAAACATTGCCCAGCCACTCGTTGATGTTTTGCACGGCGGCTGCCTGATGGTCGGGGTGCAATTTGTCCAGGCCATCCAGCAGGGGGAGCAGGATGTTTGCCTCTAACCACTGGTTGCTCAGCTTTTTAGAAACCCCGTATTTTAATCGCAACTCCATTCGCAGCCAATCCTCAAAAGATTGCTGCTCTACGGTCCAGGACGACAGATGAAACAGGACTGGCATGGGCTGCTCAGGGTCATGGGTCGCCCGCTGAATCAACTCAGCCGCCAGTTCCAGCAAAGCAGTAGTTTTGCCAATGCCCGCCGACCCCATAATCAGCAATCTGCCCATAACAGCAGGGTGGTCAAAAAGATCGCAGATTGAAGCCTCTGAAGCAAAGGGGTGTTGACTACCGTCAGGAAGGCGTAACTTTCCCTGTCGGGGAAGATGAACCGGGAGGGAGGAATCACTTTTGCCCAGGGTCATCAGGATAGTGTGATGAAGGGATTGGTTGATGCGATCGCGCACCTCCTGATCCACCACATCTAACAAAATCTGCTCATTGCCATCGCGCCGTCCAGAGGACAACTCAACCCCTAACCCCAAACTCCCCCCTTCACCCCGTACCTTACACCCTTCACCCCGTACCTTACACCCTTCACCCCGTACCCTTCACCCCGTACCCTTCACCCCGTACCCTTCACCCTTCACCCTGTACCTTAAACCCTACACCCTTCACCCTTTCCACTATCCAGCTTCCCCAATGCAACCCGACTACCGTCCACAGCGACCCGGTGATCAGGTACACTCCCGTCGCAAGCATCCCCAATACCAGGGAGAGGGACAGATAGCGGTTGCGATTTCCCTTAAGGTGCAAGAGTCTTACCCGAAACCCACGATAGGCCATGAATAGCCCCAGACTGATCCCCGACCAGATCAACGCTGTGATTGGCTGCACCCCTTCGGTGGGGTGGGGTAGAAGCAGGACACGGAACACCAGCTCCTGCCAGAGGGCCGGGATAAGCAAAGCCCCAAGGGCTGATTTCAAGGAGAGAGGCGAGATCATCTCTGCTCCCTGCCCTGGCAACAGGAAAACGACAAACGCAAAGGTTCCCAGTCCCAACGCCATCATTCCCACTCCTGCCCAACTGGGGAACTTCAGGGACTCGATCAATCGGGAAAAGGCCACCGGAATGACCACGAAATCGCCAAACAACTCAGTGGGAGCCAGGGGCAGGATGGCGGGATCTGCTCCGCCTACTTGATTGGTGCGGAGGAACCACATCTCACCGCCATGCTGCAGCAAAATTGCGGCGATATTGTCGTGGGCCACCCGGGGAATCGCCGTGCGCCAGCTCAGCAGGTTGTTGACCAGGTTAGTTTCATTGCCTAATTCGAACTGGCTATTAACCTCTTCTTCCTCAGTGCCAGCCAGGACAGAAGCATTCTCGCGCCAGTCGGGGCGGGCAATGCCCAGGGGGACCAGCTGCCCCTGCAGCCGCTGACCCAGGGAAACCAGATCTTGAAACAGCAGGGTTTGGGGATCGTCGGGATGCTCTGCCAGCCAGTCTTGCACCTGGGGAGTGTTTGCCACCTGGGTGCGAATGGCCTGAATGGTTTCGTACAGGGCCTGGCTGGAATCCTGCACACAGGATTGGGCCGGAGTCACGATGGAGGCCCCGGTGCCATCGCCCGTGCGGTACCGAGCCATCATCACCCGGAGTTCGCGCTGCAGTTGCTTCAGGGGAGAGAGGGTGAAGTCGCCAAAGCGGTAGGTGTGGTTCAGGGCGGGAATGTTGACGACCACATCAGAAATGGGGCGCGTCCCCTGCCAGCCCCGCTGCAGATTGCCGCTGTATTCGGCCCAGAGGGTTCTGCCCGCCACAATGTCCTGGGGACCGTGGGAATATACCTGGTCGTAAATCACCTGCAGGCGCGGTTCCTGAGTGAACGGATCGGTGACCACCTGGCCCTGACCAAAGGCGAAATGCCCCGTCACCGTCCCCGGTACCGATCTCGGTTCCGCCAACTCCCCACCGATGCCGCCGAACAGGTGAATCACCAGCATCGAGTCTCCCTCAGCCCAGGTGGGCTCCTGGCCTGGCCTGGCATCGGACTGCACCAGTACGGATTGCAGAGTGCCCTTTCGTTCAGGGGTGTCACGCCAGTTGCCAAAGTTGATGTAGTTGAGACCGGTTTGAGTGCCGGAAAGAGTGTCCTGGGGCTCCATTTGGAACAGGCGGCGGGGCACCATCGCCCGGGTTACGAAGGTTCCCTCAGTATTCCTTGCGCCGTAGATGTACCATCCAGCCTCCCCAGCGGGCGAGTCAGCCAGGTCCTGGGAGGTTGACTGAAACACCCCCGTCTTGGCTGGAGGCACCTGGGGAATGCGCACTGTTTCAATGGCTCCGTCAAAGGCTTGAGTAGCCAGGTTATAGTGCTGAACCCGTAGATAGTCGCTGGCGCAGGGCTGGCTACCGGGGCAGAGTTCCGGCGCAGGCTGGGTTTCATCCGGTCCCAGCACCTTCACCAAACCGTAGAAGCGCTCGGGAATTTGAATCGGGTCTTCCTCAATTTCGATGACGGATTCTCCATCCACCCGTCGAAAGGTGGCATCGGCCAGGGCCACAATCATATCGTCCTGGGGACGGGTTCCCGCCAGGGACTGCAGTGGTCCAACCCCGGCCCAGCCATCTAACCGGGTGGGGAGCACGATGCCTTTTTCGAGGCTTGCGATCGCCGCCTCATCAAACTCAATTCCCCGCGTTACCAGCTTCAGAAAGGACCGATTTTCCGGTGTATTCCGCCACTGCAGCCGCACCTGCTGACCGATCAGCTCAGGGTTAGGACTGGTCAACACCTCCATCCACACCCAATCCCCCTCATCATCTGCCGCCGCTGACTGCTCCGGCAAAATCAGCCGTCCCGACCAGTCCGCTACTGGCAAATAGTCCTCCCCCGGTGCCTGCTCCGCCGGGTACTGAGCCGGGTCGGCAAAAGCCAGTTGGGGCGGTTGCTGCTGAGCCTCCAGGCGGAAAGCCATAAACCAGCCGAGGCAAAGACAGGCCAGCAAAGCCAGTAGGGTCAGCCATCCGTAGCGATAGATTGTTTGCCGCCCCATGCCACCTGTCCTTCGGTTACTCAAAAATGTGAATTCAATTTCTTTTGGAATGGTGCATTGCTGCGCGAATGCACCCTACAGATGCGTGGTGGGCATTGCCCACTCTACAACTAATTCTTATGGAATGGTGCATTGCTGCGCGAATGCACCCTACAGATGCTTCCCGCAAACGATAGGCTCCCTTTTGTCAGGGCCGGCACGATTCGGTCAGAGGCCAGCTTTCCCCCAAACAAATTCCGCGCCACCGGCCCCACCCGCAGGGCTGCCCAGGGACCCATCAAAAACAATTCACAGCCGGGCCAGCGCAGGTGCTCATCCAATACCGGTAACCCGTTGACGGTGTCGATGGGGTGTCGCTGTAAAACATCCGCCAGTAGGGGATGGGTCTGAATATCCAGGCTGGTGCCGGTAGCCAACCAGATGCGGTGAATGGGTTGGTGGGCCAGGCAATCATGCACCGAGTGGTGATCGCAGCACAGTTTCCAGGCCTCCCCTTTCCACTCAGCATGGGCCACTTGGCAATGCTCGTAAACGGTGATCTGCCCCTGCCTTTTGAGTCGTCGTAAGTGAGTCATCATCTCGGGGGTGAGGGAGCCGCCGTTGCGGGCTTGCTGCACCATCTGCCAGCGGGTCTGCATATCCGATTCGGCGTGGAAGCTTTTCAGGTATTTGGGTCCCAACCAGCCGGGGTCGGCATCGAAAAGCTTTTCCTGAAACGTGCGCCGCGCCATCATCACCACCCGGGCACCCCGCTGCACGGCTCCTGTGGCCAGGTGGCCACTGGTCAAGCCACTGCCGACAATCAACACGGTTTCTCCCCTGAGGGAGGGTAACGCCGGGAGCCTGACTTGACCGGCATGGCAAAGCCGCTCAGCGGGATAGGTGGAATCGACCTGATGCACCCAGTCTGGAATGTAGGGCTGACCGCCACCGGTCGCCAGCACCACTCGCCGCGCCAGCACCGTGTCTCCGCTATCCAGAGACAGGCAAAACTGGGAGGGCTTGCCCCCCAGGGGTTGCAGTCGAATTACCTGGGCGGGGGTAACGTCATTCTGCAGCTGCCAGCGCTGAATCACCGTGGCACAAAACTCCTGGAATAGCTGGGTACCAGGGCGATCGTAGGGGGGATGCAACTCGTGGTAACGCCCTTCGGCAAAGGTGCGCAGGGCATGGGGGTTGGGGTCGGGATGATGGACGGCGGGGGAGCGCAACTGGGGAATTTCCTGGGCGGCAAACTGCTGATGCCAGCGGGTCATCCAGGTGCCGCTGGGGTCAAATATTTGGATGCGCGATCGCAGTTTGTCCTTCTTTTGCAAAGTATGGGTCACCAGGGTCAGAGCCTGAGGCCCGGCTCCAATGATGGCGATATCGGTTTGCCGCTGGGTCATATCCTTCCCGAGGTTGAAAGATCGTCGCTGGGACAATATGATAATGATTATCGTTACCACACGGCAAGCTTATGATCACCGTCGTTGCTGGCCCCTGCGGCGCAGGCAAAACCACCTGGATATTGCAGGAACTGGCCCAGGCTTCGGCTCCGGCGATTTATGTGACGCCAGGGGTGGGAACTGTGCCGATTGATGCTACTCGGGTAGCCGCTCGCTTTCCCCAGATCGACATCTTCCATTGCCAGCCCGAGGCTGAGTTGCGGCAGCGCCTGGCGGCAGGAGTCCCGGCCTATTTTGAGCTGGGCTTTCATCTGGAAATGGCCCTTCCCCTGCTGGAAACCCTGCCCCATCGCCGGGTGGTGCTGGTTGCCGAGGACGATGCAGATTCCGGTTGGAGCCTCTGGGCCGATCAGGTGGTGCGGGGCAATCCCTCCCCGGTGAAACTGCCAGCGGTTCAGATGTGGCAGGCTCCCCTCACGGGTCAGGTGTTTGACCCGCCCAGTCTGGATACCTTCTGGCAGGAACTGACCCAGGGGGCCTATGGCAGGGTTCAGCGGGCGAAGGGTATTTTCGAGCTGGCCGATGGTCAGGCCTTCCACTTCGACTTTGTGGGCAGTCTGCCCGGCACAGCCTATACCGAACTGCCCCTACCCCGCTGGTTAGAGGGTCGCCCCCATCGCTTCAGCGGGCTTGAGGTGGTGGGGCAGGGGTTAGCGGAAGGTGCGATCTCCGCCACCCTGAAAGACTGCGCCCTGTCCGACTCGCTCCTGGCCTCCCATCAGGCATCACTACAAAAATCTGACTCTCTGGAGGTCGCATGAACATCGCCGTTCTGTCCTGTATTCACGGCAATCTGGAAGCGTTGGAAGCCGTCCTGCGGGACATTGACCAGCAGCCCGTTGACCAGATCTACTGCCTGGGTGACCTGGTGGGCTACGGACCTTACCCCAACGAAGTCGTCGCCCGCATTCGTGAACTCGATATTCCCACCTGCCAGGGCTGTTGGGATGAAGACATCGTCGAGGGGCTGAATGCCTGCGAATGCAGCTATCCCTCGCTGCTGGCAGAAACCCGTGGTCGCCTGGCCCACGAATGGACGAATCACGAAGTCACCCCCGAAACCCGCACCTATCTGGCCAATCTGCCCCTGACCCTGCAACAAAGCAATCTGTGCTTCGTTCACGGCAGTCCCCACAGCCAGCACGAGTACCTGCTGCCCGACACGAGCGCCTTCATCGCGATGGAACGAGTCCTCACCACCGGAGCCGACACCCTCTTCTGCGGCCACACCCACATCCCCTACGTGCGTAACTTAGAAAACAGCCACCTCACCCTCAACATCGTCCACCCAGCCCCCCATCCACCCACCGACTCTCCCACCCATCCACCCACCCACTCTCCCACCCCTCTCCCTTCCCTCAAGCGCATCATCAACGCCGGTTCCGTCGGTGAACCCCGCCACGGACGGCCCAACGCCACCTACGTCATCTACAACACCGACACCCAACAGGCCGAACTCCGCGAAGTCGAATACGACTATGCCAAAACCTGCGTTGCCATTGTCGAAAAAGGCTTGCCCGCCATCTTCGCCTGGAGACTTTCAAAGGGGTTGGAGTACGCCGAAAAAGCCGATGACCCGAGTCATGTGTGTGAGAGGTAGCCATGACCCATTGGGCAATTCTCTCCGGCATTAACGGCAACCTCTCCGCCTACGAAGCAGTGCTCGCTGACCTCAAGCGGCTGCGCTGTGGGGTTGAAGCGCTGTATATTCTGGGCGATCTGATAGGTCCCCACCCCCAATGTGAGGCTTTGGTGCAGCGGGTGCAGCAGCCCCGTCAGCATGAACTCACCCCACAGGTCTGTATCGGCTGGTGGGAGGAGCAGTGTTTCAATCTACACGGCATGGGCAGTGATCCGGAGGCAACAGAGTTGCTGGAACAGGTTGGGGCAGATGGGGTGGAACGCCTCTGGAAATCGGTATCGCGGCAGACGGTGCAGTGGCTCCGGTCGCTGGATTTTGGCTTCTTTGAGCTGGATTGTCTGCTAATCCACGGCAGTACGGTGGGCTGCCATGATGTGCTGACGCCGGAAACGCCGCCGATGCAACTGCTGGATCGCCTGCTGCGGGCGGACGCCAACACCCTATTTTGTGGGCGATCAGGACAAACCTTTCACCTGCAAATTCCGGCGGGGGCCGTGACCTCTACTGTGACGACGCTGGATGCCCCGACTCAGATAAGGACGCAGACGGTGCGCGATCGCCAGGTTGTTGGAGTTGGCAGCGTCGGCAGAGCACCGGGGAAGGTGACTTACACGCTATACAACCCTTACTCTAATGCTGTCAGCTTCCAGCTTCTGCGCGGCGGCGCTGTAGCTGGCGGATGCTGAGGCCAATGAAATAGGCAACGGCAGCACAGAGAACAATCATGGCCCCTGATGTAAAGTTCAGAACGTAGGACAGTGCCAGCCCGGCGGTGGTAAATACCATGCAGAGACCGCTGGCAACAATCATCATGGTCCTCAGATTCTGCACATAGAGGTTGGCGATCACCGCTGGCATGGCAAGCAACGCAATCAGCAGAATAATGCCCACCACCCGCATCAGCATCACGACCGTGACGGCGGTAATACCCATCAGCATTAGATACAGCCCGTCCACGGGAAGATTGCGGATTGTGGCAAATGTAGGGTCAAAGGCAATTGCCTGCAACTCCTTGTAGAACAGCACCACCAGCACCACAATCAACCCATCCAACCCCAGCATCACCCACAAGTCCTGCCGGGAGACCGCCAGGATGCTGCCAAACAAATAACTGGTCAGATTTGCCGTATACCCTTCCGTCAGGTCTACAAAAATCACCCCGATTGCCATTCCAATCGCCCACATCATGCCAATCACCGTATCCTGGCGCAGTTGGGTTTTCCGCTGAATCACCCCCATGCCCAGCGCCGCTAGCAGACTGAACCCCAGCGCCCCCCAAAAGGGGTTAAAGCGAAAGAAAAAGCCCATCCCCACGCCTCCATAGGCGGCATGGGCAATCCCGCCTGCAACAAACACAATGCGATTCACCACCACAAAGGTGCCAATGATGCCGCTAGCAATGCTGACCAGCAGCCCTGCCAGCACTGCATTTTGCATAAATTCCTGGTGTAAGACTTGAAGCATGATGGATGTCCTGTCTATCTATTCTCTAAGTCATTTGTTCTCTGAATCATCTGTTGATGCATGGGGAGCCAGAATACGCTGCGGTAGTTCCTGGTGGACAATCGCTTCCATTCCGCCGCCGTAGGTTTTTTCCAGCATGGCTGACGTGATTTGATTGGTGCCGTGGTAGTACAAGTTTCGGTTGAGGCAGGCCACGGTCTTGACATGGGATGAAATGGCTCCAATGTCGTGGGAAATCATCACAATGGTGATCTGCTGGTTCAGTTCCCAGAGCAGGTCATAAATCGACTGGGATGCCCGGCTATCCAGATTAGCTGTCGGTTCATCCAGCAGGAGAATCTGGGGTTCAGTGGCCAGTGCCCGGGCAATATACACTCGCTGCAACTGTCCTCCTGACAACTCGCTCACCGGGCGCTGTTGCAAGTCCAGTAAGTCCACCTGAACCAGTGACTGTTCGACGATGATCCGATCCTGACGGTTGAACCGCTGCCCCCACCGCTGCTTCCCCAACCGTCCAGTTTGTACAACATCCCACACACTAATGGGAAAGGACTGATCAAAATGAATGATCTGGGGAACGTAGCCGATGTAGCGGCGTCCTTTGTAGGGCGATTGCCCCAGAATACTGACCCGTCCGCGCTGGGGGGACAGTAAGCCTAGCAACACCTTGAACAGGGTGGTTTTGCCGCCCCCGTTGGGTCCAATAATGCCGATGTAGTCCAGGGCATGAACCGTCAGGTTAATGTCTTGCAGGATCGGATTTTTGGGATAGCCCGCCCATACCTGCTCAAGTTCAATCACCCGCTCCCCAGTTTGTAATGACGCCATGGCAGACTCGTTTTGAGGGTTTAGTTTTGAGGGTTTAGTTTTGAGGGTTTAGTTTTGAGGGTTTAGTTTTGAGGGTTTAGTTTTGAGGGTTTGGTTTTGAGGGTTTGGTTTTGAATTTTGAGTTGAAAAGCTGTTCGCGGGGCAAATCAGTCTAAGACTTGCTCGAACGTCGTAGCGACCTGCTGCATATTACTCAGCCAGTCCTCCGCGATGGGGTCGAGCAAAATGACCTCTCCCCCAATGTCCCGAGCAATGGTTTCCGCATCTTCCGTATTGAACTGAGGCTGGGCGAAAACCACCTCGATCTCCTCTGCTTGGGCCTTCTGGATTAGCTGGGATAATTCCGCCGCGCTGGGTTCATTGCCGCCTACCTCAATGGGCAGCATCTCCAGCCCGTAGGCATCGGCAAAATATCCCCAGGCGGGATGAAATACCATGAAGGTGGGCGACTCGACGTTTGCCAGACTGTCCTCAATGGTTTGATCTAGCTGGGCAATATCTGCCTGAAACTGTTCCAGGTTGTCTGCATAGGTAGTTTCGCCCGCCGGGTCCAGGGTTACCAGCGCTTCATAAATCGTCTGGGCTTGCTCCTGCACCAGGGGAGGAGACAGCCAGATGTGTGGATCTGGGTTGCGAGGGGTGTCGGTAGCCGCAGATGAGCTGCCCGGCTTACGAGTTGCCATGTCCACCCGGTCAATATCTTCGGTCAAATCCACCACGGCCATTTCTGGGTTCACAGAATGAATCCGTTCCCAAATAGCATTCTCAAAGGGGACTCGGATGCGGACATAGGCATCGGCTCTGCTAATGCTTTGCAGTTGGTCGGGGCGCGGCTCGAACGTGGCAGGACTGCTGCCGGGCGGCAATAGCACACTGACCTCGACGCGATCGCCCCCCACCCGCTCGACAAAATATTTTTGGGGCGGAATGCTAACCACTACAGTTAGCGGGTCATCCTGATTGGCGGCAGCGGTGGCAGCGGGATCTGTCACTACCGCCCCATTGCCTGCTGGCTCTGGCGTTGACCCTGTGAGCTGGGATGAATTACAACCCGTTGCAGACATCACACCCAGGGCAACCAGTGCATTTAATTTCCAGTGAGACTTTGGCATAACTCAATGCCCTTGTTTTGGCAGATATTACCACGCTCTTTTCAAGAATGATAATCATTATCATACTACAGGTATCTCCCAAAAGGGAATTGGTTTTAATCGCCCTTTTGCCCGCTCTCGGGTATTCCAGTTCATAAGTTATGCAACATATCTTGCTCCCTAGCCCCCTTGCTTCCCAGCTCCCTCGCTTGTGGATGCTGCAGAATTTGTACCAAGTCCAGTTCGAAATCTGTAGTTAAATGTCACTGACATAAGACTGGTGGGCAGTGCCCACCCTACGGCAGATCAAGGCTTTCAGCAATTTGCAGGGGTTGATGTCAGCTTAATTCAGTGACATTCATCTGTAGTTTTCTCTAAAGGAAAACTCCACTTCTGGACCTGGACAGGGTTTATTACGCTTTGTACTAGAGCCAATCCACCATTTCCCCAGCAACAAGCCATCGACATCTCTTCCAGAGCCCCAATAATCCGGTAATTGACAGGCAGGTGTTGAACTTCTAGCATGACCATCATGTAGAATGATAATCATTATCGAAATAATATCAGACTTTTCCAAGCAGGAGAGCGTCCCATGATGCACCAGTGGATTCCCAACTCGGCTCGAGTCCTCGGAGTGGCAGCCGTATCCCTGACAGTCGGGCTGATGGGCTGCGGCCAGAGCGAAACCGTTGAAACCAGCGAAGCCCCCGGAGAAGAAACCGCCACCCTGCCCCAGGTGGTAGCGACCACCAGCGTTCTTTGCGATTTAACCGAGCAGATATCTGCCGACACCATTGCCCTCACCTGCCTGATGGAACCTGGCCAGGACCCCCATACCTACCAGGCCCGTCCGTCAGATCGTCAAGCCATCGATGATGCCGACCTGGTGCTCTACGACGGCTACAACTTTGCCCCTTCCGTCTTGGGCCTGGTTGAAGCCAGCAGCAACACCGCTCCTAAAGTTGCTGTGTTTGAAGCGGCAGTCACTGACCCGCTGATGGGCAAAGGTCACGACCATGATCATGACCACGCTGAGGGCGAAGCTCACGACCATGACCACGCCAAAGGGGAAGCCCACGATCATGACCACGCCGAAGGGGAAGCCCATGACCATGATCACGCTGAGGGCGAAGCTCACGACCATGATCACGCTGAGGGCGAGGCTCATGACCACGACCATAGGGGAACCGCAGACCTCGTCCCTGACCCCCACATCTGGCATAACGCCAGCAACAATGCCGCCATGGTCGAGGTAATTGCCACCAACCTGGCCCAGGTGAATCCTGACCAGGCCGACTTTTACCAGGACAATGCCGCCCAACTCTCCGCCCAGTTCACCGAACTCGATGGTTGGATTCAGACTCAGGTAGACACCATCCCTGTTAATAATCGCCGGTTGGTCACCACCCACGATGCCTTCCGCTACTTTGCCGATGCCTATGACTTTGAGGTGAAAGGGGCCTTGAGTGGCCTCAGCACTGAGGAAAAACCCTCTGCTGGGGCTCTGACGGCTCTGGTGGACCAGGTCAAAGGGGCAACCGTGCCTGCTATCTTTGCCGAAACCACCACTAATCCTGACCTGATTAATACCGTCGCCAATGATGCCGGTGTGAAAGTCGCTGAACAACCCCTCTTTGTGGAAGGCCCCGGTGGTCCGGGAACCGCCGCTGAAACGACCCAGGCCATGCTGGTGACCAACACCTGCACCATTGTGAATGCCCTGGGTGGCACCTGCGATGAGGGAAGTGCGCCGATTTGAAGGTTATCAGGTATCGGGTACTGGGTTTCGGGTTGACCCCACATCTTTCAGCTCAGCGGCAAGCGGTGCAGCATTACCCCCGAACCCTGGACCACGGCACCCCAGAATCAGCTCATTTTCATTGGTCGTCAGTTGAACCCTTTGCAGCTGCACCAACAGCTCACCAATTGTTTGGCCGGTAGCCGAGTCTCTCTGCTGTCCTGGCGAGAGATGGCCAACCCGGCTCGGTTGATTGATACCCCCAATCGGGTCGTCAAAGCCCTGAAGTTTCTCACCTCTGGCTATCACCAATCCCTGGATAAGCTGCTCAACGGCGCTGTCTCCTACGAAAACACTAAAGAAATGGTGCTGGTCCGCGACATCGACCTGTTTAGCTCCTGTGAGCATCACATCCTGCCGATTCTGGGTCGCGCCCATGTCGCCTACATTCCCAACGGTAAGGTGATTGGCCTCTCCGAAATTGCCTGCATCTGCGAAATGTACGCCCGGCGTCTGCAAGTGCAGGAATGACTCACCGCCACCCATCAGCTTCTATGCTAGCTTCTACATGATTCTCAATTAAACATGAGTCTTTCCCGATAACACGGGCGTTAACAACCATGTCATATCCATTTAACCCATCTGCTGAGCCCTGCGTAACGACCTTCGATGAGTTTGTGCGATTGGCGGATTATTCTCTGATGGACACCTTAAATGCCGACCCTGACGCCACGGTCGATGGTAGTGATCATCGTCCCCGCCAGGTTTTCTCGGGTCATTTCGTACCTGTGACACCTACGCCGCTTCCAGAACCAGAATATGTCGCCCATAGCAGCACTTTTTTTAAGGAACTTGGGTTGAGCGATGAGCTGGCGCTGGATGAAAAATTTCGCCAGGTCTTTTCGGGTGATCTCTCTGCGGCCCATGAGCCGATGCGTCAGGTTGGCTGGGCGACGGGTTATGCCCTGTCGATTTATGGCACCGAATATATCCAAAATTGTCCATTCGGTACGGGTAATGGTTATGGCGATGGTCGGGCGATATCTGTATTTGAAGGAATCATTAATGGCCAGCGTTGGGAAATGCAATTGAAAGGGGGTGGCCCAACGCCTTATTGCCGTGGTGCTGACGGTCGCGCCGTACTCCGTTCGAGTGTGCGTGAGTTTTTAGCGCAAGAGTATATGCATGCCTTAGGGGTGCCAACGTCGCGCTCTTTGACCCTCTATGTGTCTAAATCTGAGACCGTTACCCGGCCCTGGTATTCTCAAAACTCCTACTCCCTTGACCCGGATATTTTGGTGGACAATCCTGTAGCCATTTCAACTCGCGTTGCCCCCTCCTTTTTGCGCGTGGGTCAGCTAGAGTTATTTGCCCGCCGCGCTCGCAGCAATGCTCATCCCAGAGCATTAGAAGAGTTGCGCATGATCGTGTCGCATTTAATTGAGCGAGAATACAAAAGCGACATCAACCAAAACCTTGGTTTTGCCGAGCAATTGGTTGAGCTGGCTAAGTTATTTCGCCAGCGTCTTACGACCCTTGTGGCCAATTGGCTACGGGTTGGTTATTGCCAGGGTAATTTTAACAGTGATAACTGCGCCGCTGGTGGCTTTACCCTCGACTATGGACCTTTTGGGTTTTGTGAAAAGTTTGACCCCTGGTTTCAACCCTGGACGGGCGGCGGCAAACACTTTTCATTCTTCAATCAACCCATCGCAGCAGAAGCGAATTACTATATGTTTTGGAAAGCTGTGAGACCGCTACTTGCAGAAGATACTGAAGCGTTAGAACAGTTCGACCAAATAGGTCGTGGCTTTGCAGAAGCCATGCAAAAACAAGTCCAGAAAATGTGGGCGGCTAAACTTGGCTTGACTGAATACCACCCAACTTTATTTGAGAAATTAATGCAGTTAATGACCGACTCAGAGGTAGATTACACCATTTTCTTCCGCGAGTTATCCCATATACCAGACGATGTCTCAGCATTGAAAAAGAGCTTTTACGTTAAACCTTCACCACAACTCGACGAACAATGGCAATCTTGGCTAAAAAGCTGGCGCGACCTCGTCATGAACGACGGCAATTTGGCTGAGATATCAGCCAAGATGAAACAGACTAACCCAAAATACACCTGGCGAGAGTGGTTGATTGTCCCCGCCTATCAACAAGCCATGCAGGGTGACTACACGTTAGTTAGAGAGTTGCAAGCAGTCCTGAGCCATCCCTATGATGAGCAATCGCAAGACGTAGAAGATAAATACTACCGTCTACGACCCAAGGCGTTTTTTGACGCTGGTGGAGTGTCGCACTATAGTTGTTCATCTTGATGACGATGCGGCGATGGCCACAGGCCGGTCTTTGACCATCGCTGACCTGCTTCAGCAGCGCCAGACAGCCCGGCAACAACGCGACTTTGTAACGTTAGATAGAGACTCGCGATCGCCTGGCAGCAGTGGGTATCACGGTGGTGGCTCAGCCAGATGGCGCAGCTCCCCGGCACCGACAACAATAAGAGCGGGAGAGTGTTTTTTAGTTTTCCGTAATCGAGCCGCTGTTAGCCAGCCTTTAATCAACGAAATAGACTTGCTTTGGTGCTAAGGTATGATCGCGATCGCACCTATCAAATCTTTACCCGATGGCTCGGTGGTCACTATTCCAATAGACATCTCCAAAAAATAAATTATGCGGCATGCTAGATAAAATAGTTGCATTTTTGTTCAACCATGGCAAATCCCCTTGAGTATGTAACCGCACATCCCAAAGAGACCAAACGAATGCTTGGTATCAGCTATCAAGACTTGCAGCAGTTTATCGGTCAAGCTGAACAAAGGCACTAAGATATCCAGAATCAAAAGGAACAAACTGAAACCCGACTGATTGCTAAAGGCGGCGGTCGTAAGGCCTCTCTGTCCCATGCCGAACAGATTGTACTAACTCTCACCTATTTGCGTCAGCACCTCACGTTCCAGATGTTGGGATTGTTGTTCGATGTCAGTGAAAGTACGGCCCACAACATCTTTAATAGTTGGTTACCTATTTTTCACGATCTACTTCCAGAAAGTCTCTTCGCTCAGCTTCAAGATCGGGACAGTGACTGGGCCTTTGCCCAGGAAGCCCTGGAACAGCACGAACTGATTATTGATAGCTCAGAGCAAGAGCGGGAGAGGCCCACGGGCTCTAAGGAACAGGAAATGTACTACTCAGGATATAAAAAAACACACATTTAAGAGTATGTACATTGTTTTGCCCAAAGGAAAAGACATTATTGATGTAATTCCGGGTGAACCGGGACCTAAAAGCGATATTTCTCAGTTTCGTGAGGCTCAATCTAAGTTTGGCCCAAAGCAACGATTTAGAGGCGATACTGGATATCAGGGAGAAGCTAATATCGCAACTCCTCATAAGTGCCTAAGCAAAATTAATCACATAGTCTTCACCAAATCCTTTGAGGACCTTATCGATATATCGCCCTAAGTTTTCCAAACTCTCGTAAGCCTCGAAGGCAATCCACTCGTATTTCATAAAGCGCCACAGAATCTCAATCAGATTCAACTGAGGCGAGTAAGGCGGCAACCAGAAAATCTCAATATTCTGGGGGTCCCACTCCTTCAACTTGTCCTCAATGGCGGCACTCGTATGCACACTGGCTTGGTCCATGACAATCACGGTGCGTTGCTGGCAGGTCTTGGCAAAATCATCAATGCACGCCATGACGACCTCACTCGTAATGCTTTGCGTAAACACATAGGGAGCCAACTCATTGCGGCGATTCATCAACCCCAACACGTTGAAGCGCCGACTCCGTTGGCTGGGCAGGACCAACGTTTCCCCCAGGTCTTGCCAGGCATACGGCAGATAGGGGACTAAACAAAAGCCACTTTCATCTAAATAGCGGAGGTCTATTTCCCCCTGCTCGTCTAACCGCTTCAACTCCTCTAACTGACGCCGTTTCGTCTCATACTCAATGAGGTCGGGTTGAGCCGCCAGACCCCGTTTGAGACGTCGCCACCCCATCGACAGGGATTTGAGCACCCGCTTCACGGTCGTCTTGCTCACCTCGATGTCCCAGGTGGCTTTGATCTTTGCCAGCACGGCCTTGAGATTCTTGGGATGTGCTTTGGCCCACTCTCGAATCTGCTGCTTCTGCGGATCGTTAAAGGTGGGGTTGCGGCCCCGACCCGGTTGGTCATACAACCCAACCAAACGGTGACGCTCCCAGGCATCAAACCAGTTGTGGATCGTTTTTCGGGTCACCGCGAAGATGGGCATCAACTGGGTAATACTGAACCCCTCCGCACTCAACAAAATGCAGTGAGCCCGTTGCCGCACTTGATGAGACTGACTGCCGCGATAAATTCGGCGCAGCATCCCGATACTTTCTGATGGGAGAGATTGGATGTAACGGTCTTTCATGGGAACAATGACCAGGTCTGATGCAACTTACTCAAACCCTATACCAAAATGTCATTTTTCTTGGCTACCCACTTATCTGGACATGAACATTCCCGAACTACAAAGATTGCTGATTTTGGGTTAGCTAAAGCGTATCAAATTGCTGGAAAAATGGGACTCACAAATACTGGTGATATTCGAGGAACCTGGGGTTTTATGCCTCGACAATTAGTTCTCGACTATAAATATGCACAGCCTGATGTAGATGTTTGGTCGATGGCAGCATCGCTGTACTATATGCTAACTGGTATAACTCCACGAGACTTTTCGAGTGGGAGAAATCCTGAGGGAATTGTGTTGAGAAGTAATCCAGTCCCAATTCGTAGGCGTGACCCTTCAATCCCAGAGGGGTTATCTAAAGCTATTGATCAAGCCCTAGTTGATAAGCCAGAGATTTATTTCAAAAGTGCAACTGAATTTCGACAAGCCTTAGAAAATGTATAGTGTCCCAATCAATAGTTAAATGCTATGCACAAAGGAGAACAATCAGTGACAAAGCAGCCTAACAACCGCGCTGCACCGGAACATCTGAATATGTTCGGTTGAGTAGCAAAGATTATCTGCGTCCGGTGAGCGCGAACGTTAGTCACCGCAATAAGGCGAGCCTGTTTATCACCATCCCTTAATGCGCCTATACCCCTGGCAGGGCAATCATTCTCACCCTGAGCACCTGCGATAGGCCAACCCTTGCAGAACCCGACATCGTAAACCGCCTTCGCCTTACTCCAGAGGCTTGGCAATGCCAGTGCGGCGAGAAAGAGACAACCGCTGAGTTTGACCGAAGGGATTGGTGTAGGTGACTACACGAGAGAGCAAGTTCAATGAGAGTCAGCTAGGCGGCATTCAGTCGATCTTGCAAATACCGTTCAGAAGCTTCTAGTTTCCCTTCAGTCAGCCAGTCCTGCAGACCTTCAGGGTGGTTGACCTGGCTCAGGTAGCGGGTCAGGGCCTCTTTTTCTAAAACTTCTGATTCCAGCAGATCCTGGGCCATGCTTTCCAGCACTTCACGGTTGCTCATCAGCACTTTGAGGGCCATGTGGTGCGCCCCATCTACCACCATTTTGATTTCGTCGTCAATGGCTTCCATGACCTGGGGGCTAACGGAGCGTCGGGGGCTTTCCATGCCGGGGATGAACTGGTTCTGCTGCTTTTCGTAGGCGATGGGACCGAGGCGATGGCTCATGCCGTAGACAGTAACAAAGCGTTCGGCCATTTCAGTGGCTTTTTGAATATCGTCTCCGGCTCCGGTGGAAACCTTGCCAAAGACCAGCTCTTCAGAAGACCGGCCTCCCAGCAGGATGGCAATGCGCCCCCGCAGTTCGTCTTCTCCGGCCAGAAACTTATCTTCTTCGGGCAGTTGCAGGGTGTAGCCCAGGGCACCAACACCACGGGGCACAATGGAAATTTTCTCTACCTTGCCTGAGCCGGGCATGAGGGAGCCGATGATGGCATGACCTACTTCGTGATAGGCCACAGTGGTGCGCTCTTCTTCGCTGAGCACCCGGCTCTTTTTCTCCAAACCGGCGATTACCCGCTCGATGGCTTCGCTAAAGTCTGACATTTTGACTTCTTCGCCATCCCGTCGGGCGGCTAACAGGGCGGCTTCGTTCACTAGATTTTCTAAATCGGCACCGGCAAAACCGGGGGTACGGGCGGCCAGGCGAGACAGATCCACATCCTCTGAGAGCTTGACGCCGGGGGTGTGGACTTTGAGGATGGATTCCCGACCCTGCCTGTCGGGTCTGTCTACCAGTACCTGCCGATCGAACCGTCCCGGACGCTGCAGGGCCGGGTCTAGCACTTCGGGGCGGTTGGTTGCCGCCAGAATGATCACGCCGTTGTTGGCGTCAAAGCCATCCATTTCGTTCAGCAACTGGTTCAGGGTTTGTTCCTGCTCGCTAAAGCCGCCTCCGGCAAAGGGATTTTTGCCGCCCCGAGAGCGACCCAGGGCATCTAACTCATCAATGAACACGATGCAGGGAGCCTGCTTTTTGGCCTGTTCAAACAGGTCCCGTACCCGAGAAGCCCCAACCCCGACAAACATTTCGATGAATTCGGAACCAGAAATGCTAAGGAAGGGAACGTTAGCTTCCCCGGCTACGGCCCGAGCCAGTAAGGTTTTACCGGTGCCGGGAGGGCCAATGAGTAATACCCCTTTGGGAACTTTGGCCCCCAGCCGGGTGTACTTGTCAGAACTTTTGAGAAAGTCTACAACTTCTTCTAGCTCGGCCTTGGCTTCATCCACCCCGGCCACATCTTCAAAGGTGGTGCGGGTGTCGCCTTCAGCATACAGTCGGGCTTTGCTTTTTCCTACCCCCAGGGCCGCTGCCCCAACGGGACCACCCTGGGCGCCGCGACGAATCAGGAATGCCAGTACGGCATAAATCAGCAACGGAAAGACCAGCCAACCCAGCAGACCCAATCCACCGCCTTCGGCCTGGGGAGGAATGGCGGCAAATTCAACATCCTGCGATCGCAACAACGCCGTCAACTGCTCGTCGTTTTGCACCGGCACGGTACGTAAAACCTCAGCGTCTTCTCCCTCCGCTGCAGGTTTCAGTTGGTAGCGAATTTGATCTGGCGCAATCACGGCCTCGGCCACTTCCCCTGACTCAACCTGTTCCAGAAAGCGGCTGTAGGGCACTTCTTCGGAGGGTTGCTGGCGAGCGGGGTCAGAGAAAATATTTAGCAGAATAAAGGCCGCTGCCAAAATCAAAAGCCCTCCTCCCAACCAGCGAGAACGCGGCTGATTGGGCTGGTTAGAATTTGAGTTAAGGCCCTGGCGGTTTTGTCGATCGCTGGATTGATTGCTAAAGCTCATAGATTAAGGATTGCTGGAGATCAGGCGTTGCAATACTGAAAAGTGAAAGGATGATGGCGGGCAGAGCCCACCCCAGGTAGAGTCTGCAAAGCTTACTTGAGCTGATATTCCGGATCAATCCAGCATTGGGGGAGAGACTCTCCAGAAGGAAACTTTAGTCGCGATTTATCAAAATCACGGGGGGGGTTGCTCGTTTTGGCCAGCCTGCTCTTGCCCTTTAACCTGCTGCTGCACCGGGTCGAACAACTGGTCGGGTTCAAGAATTTTAATCAGGGTTTGGGCCTGGGTATCTTTTACAAACATAGTCCTAAATGCCTTGTAGCGCTGGGTTTACGGGGTGCTTTTACGTATTTTTAAGTTATCCAGTTGGTTAGGGGTTAGCTTCTGTCTGTGGGGATAAATTTCCTCAGGAAACCCACGAGCAACCCCAGCAGCAACGGCTCTGTATCGCCCGCGCCATTTCCACCGAACCGGATGTTGTGCCCATGGATGAGCCCTGTTCTTCCCTGAACCCGATTGTCACCCGTAAGCTTGAGGAACTGATCCACAAACTGGCCGAGGAATATACCATTATCATGGTGACTCACCATATGCAGCAGGCGGCCAGGGACGCTGACCACACCGCTGACTTCAAGGCTGATGCCACGGAAGAAGGCAAACGTAGCAGCTACCTGGTAGAGTTTGGCCCCACCGCTCGCATCTTTAAAAATCCCAATCTGGAAGTAACGGCTGAGGATGTCAGTGGTCAATTTGGATAGGTTGGTAAAGGTGCCAATTTATTTACCTGATTCCGAGTTTTTATTCATTCAGCTCTGACAAAATACGACCGGAACAGCAGCCAGGAAGCAACTGTTTCGGTCGTATCTCAAGCATTACGAAAAAAAGGTGGTCGAGAGACCACCTGATGACTTAGTAAGCGAATAAGTCTTAGCGGCAGAATTTTGTAGTCTACCTAACGTGCAGACAAATTACTTTTTCAGATTGTCTTTAACATCCTCTTTGGTGTGGCGAGCTTCGCCTTCGGCCTGCTTAGCTTTACCTTGCATCTTATCTTTAGGATCGCCTTTGGCTTTACCTACTGCTTCTTGGGCCTTGCCCTCGACATTTTTTGCAGTAGCTTTTGCTCTTTCTTCAATAGACATAACGAAGTTTCCTCTTCGAACTATTTACAGTTTAGAAACTTCCTGGATGATTGCTATCCTTCAAAGGAGTGAGCAGATCTAATCTCCAGGAAGAGACTTTAGACATCCATAGGAATAAAAATTCCTCTAATTTCTTTTGGAAACTATAGCGGTTCTTATACTAAGTCCAGCTCGAAAACCGTAGCTTTCCCTCAGGCAAAACTCCACTTCTGGACTTGGCCAGGGTTTAGTCCGCTGAGGTACAAACTTATTTGGTTTAGGATCCCCCAAATTTCTGGGTGTTTTAGGGGTGCATCCCTCATCATCGTATTTCCATGCTTTGATATGAGCTTAAAATTGCCAGTAGAAAAAGTTACCTACCTGCCCCATCAGTTTTTCCTTCATGGGGCGCTGTTTCCATTTTTCCGGGCTAATTAAATGGCTTTGCTGAAACCCCTGCTCAAAAAACTGTTCAAGATAGCGAACCATGTCGGCAGAGCCACTGCACAGGTTTAGCTCATCATTATGAAAAAAGCTGCGGGGGTCGAGGTTGGCGCTTCCTATACTGCCCCAGTGGTCGTCAATTAAAATACTTTTGCCATGCATCATGCTGGGTTGGTACTCATGAATTTTGATGCCCTGCTCCAGCAGTTTGCCGTAACGTTCTCTAACGGTAAAGTAGACGTAGGCCTTATCGCTCCTTGGTCCCATGGTGAGAATGCGCACATCAACTCCTCCCTGTTTCACCTGGCCAAGCATTTTACTGGTGGCGTCATCGGGTAGCAGGTAGGGGCTCGAAATCCACAGGCGTTTTCGGGCCGACAAAATCGTGAGTTGAAACAGGCTACGAATAGGGGAATCGCCGAAGGAAGGTTCTTCTCCGGGGGTAATCAAAACGGGATGATCAGTGTCGACATGGGAGGCACCAGGGTTATGCTGATTCAAGTTAACGGCCCCCCCTGCCGTGAGCCAATGCTGCCAGAACAACCCCGTCAACAGCCCCACCACATCTCCCTGCCACTGCACTTCAAAGTCATACCAGGACACCTGATCCGGGTGGTCGTCGGCCCCGTCCCAAAGGTCAGAAATCCCTGCGCCGCCTACCATGGCAACCCGCTGGTCAACTACCAACAGTTTGCGATGGTTACGACGCACGTAATCTAGGGGAGACAGCAGCGTCAGGGGGTTAAAGAATCGTACTTCAACTCCAGCCTGAGTCAGCCGTTGCCAGTAGCTGGCGGGAATGTCTTTAGCTCCGTAGCTATCTACTAAAACCTGCACCTCAAGACCCTCTCTGGCTTTTTGGTCAAGGGCATCGGCAAAGGCATGGGCTCGCTTACCGGGGGTGAACTTGAAGGTCTCAAACTGAATTAGGGACGTTGCTCGGGCAATCAGGTCTAATCTGGCCTGTTGAATGGTGTCGATGTCAGACCAAAAACCAGCGATAGTGCCGGTGGACGTGAGGGAGTCTGACATGCTGGCTAGAGACGTTGGATATTGCGAGGAATTAGAGGGTAGCCCGATCAGATTGTAGTGTTTTTGGGGACGAAAGGTGCCCTGCAGGTACAAGTAAAAAAGGGGGACTAAAATTAGCACCCCCACAATAATTATCCCTAAAACCCAAAATGGAAGGACCATGATTCTCTAGCTTATAAATCTGAAGGGGTATCTGGCGCAACTTCAATGCCGTCTGGGCGATTTTGCTCGCTATCTACCGATAAATCAGCGAACTCTTTTAACGAGATTCCCATATCATGGCAAGCTGATTTTAAGGCTGTTTCAAAAGCAACCATGTCTTCACCGTAACCGCACTGTTTGGCAGCAGTATCGAGGCCATATTTTGCATTCGCCTTAGCGCAATCTACCAAAACGACGCCCTCCAGGGGTGTGGAACTGGTCATAAAAAATCCTAATGAGTTTATACTTGCTCAGACTTTAGCAAGTTGCCGGAAAAGCATCATCTAACCAGGGGTTGAATGTCTGTTTTTGTTCTGTTTTTGGATCATGTTTTTAGATCAATAAACCCTGTCCAAGTCCAGAAGTGGAGTTTTACCTTAGAGAACACTACAGAGAAAACTACAGCCCTCGAGCTGGACTTGGTATAAGACGCACCTTGCTGGCCGTAGCACACTCTTGCTAGAGACAGACGGCAACCTTGAATTATTAAGTTAAGTTGCAGGTGATGGGTGATAAAGGGATGCAATCTCCAGCAGAGAGTTAATCTGTTCGCCCAATTGAAGCCAACGGAAACTTTTTATGACTACCTACACTGCCGCAGTTAATGACAGCAACAACGCCATCCAGATTTTCAAGCGGCTGGGTACTGATGAACAACTGGCCCTGCTGTGGTTTATCTATGAGCAAATGGGTGATCGTGTGACTCCGGCAGCCCCTGGCTCAGCCTCCCCTGATATTGCCGCTGGCCTTTATGACCAGGCCAAAGCTATGGACCATAACCAGCAGCTAGAAGCGATGCGTGCTATCGCGCAGAAGGAACAGTCCAGCCAGATTAGCCGTGAATATGGCTCTTTAAGTTCCAATACAAAGCTGGCCTTCTGGTTCTATCTGGCCCAGGGTATGGACAAGGGCGAAATTGTCCCCATGCCTGAAGACTATGAGCTGACTCCCCAGGGACAAGATTTGCTTGCGGCCATTGAATCTATGGACTTTGAAGAGCAAATTACCGTTCTTCGCAATGCCGCCGATGCCATGGGTGGCGAACCCGCCAGCGGCGCTAAGGTCTAGATTTCAGCCAGGGGTCAACCATGGGTTTTGCCCGTAGGAAAGCGGCGACTTTCGCCCTGGACTCGGTTTAGCTCGTAATCATTCCCCAACACGCCAGCAGTATCCATACGGATACTGCTGGCGTACTTTTTTCTTTTTTGACCCACCCCGCCCTCCGGGCACCTCTCCCAGGAGCTATCCGCTAGGCAGATCTCCCCTCACCCCCTCAATCCCCCTCTCCCAAAATGGGAGAAGGGGAGGCCGGATGGGGCTTTCCGGCCCCCCTACTCCCGTCCTGGGAGTAGGGGCTGGGGGAGGAGGGAAAAGTTGGCAGTGTCAGTAGATCACAAACATGCTCTTTTGCCGAGAACCAGCCCACTCTGCGAGAAGCCGCTCCGCGTCTACACCCTAAATCCCTCTCCCAATGTGGGAGAGGGACTTTGAAGCACTTCTGGCTCCCCACTCTTCGAGAAGCAAGCTACGCCCTCCTGGGAGAGGGGCTGGGGTAGGAGGGAAAAGTTGGCAGTGTAGGAGTTTCATCGACTTTTGCGCAATGGATAGCTCTCAGGAGGGGATTTAGTTCCGACGGTTACCGTTGAGCGTTATCCCGAACTGACGTTTCTTTAGGAAGAACCGCATTCTTTAGCCAGAACCACCGCCAAGGGCTACCTGATTGCGTCCCCGCTGCTTGGCCTGGTAAAGGGCTCGATCGGCAACTTCCACCAGGGTTGAAACAGAGGTTTCTAGACTGGGGATCAGGCTGGCAACGCCAAGGCTAACGGTAATGTAAACTGTTTCGGTTTCAGTTTCAAAATTAACGATATCGAGTTTTCTGACTGCAGAGCGAATGCGTTCTGCAATTTTGAGGGCACCCTGCTGATTGGTGCTGGGCAAAATCACCGCAAATTCTTCGCCGCCATAACGGGCTACCAGATCCGAGGTTCGATTCACCGCCTGTTCACAGGTTTCTGCAATGGCAACCAGGCATTCATCCCCAGCGGGGTGGCCGTGGTAATCGTTGAACTGCTTGAAGTGATCAACGTCCAACATGATTAGCGAGAGGGGCCTTTGGTTCCGTCCCAGGCGTTTCCATTCCTCTAGCAGGGTGGTGTCAAATCGGCGGCGATTGGCTACTTGAGTCAGGCTATCGGTCTGGCTGAGGTTATTCAATTTATGGTTGGCGGCCTCTAACGCTCGGTTAGCTCTGGCTAGCTCCATAGACTGATGCTGCATCGCCGCTAACAAACTGGCCTGATGGATTGCGATCGCCAACTGGTCAGCCACCTGCTGAAGCAGTTTGGCATCCTCTGAATACCACTGGCGGTAAGTCAGGCAGGTTTGAACAATTAAAAATCCCCACAGGTGTCCCGGTTGTTGTCCCCTGTCATCAGAATCACTGTCACAGGCTTCCAGGATGGGCGTAATCACCACCGACTTGGCTTCCATAAACTCCATCCATGGAGTCAGGCAGGTGCCCCATTCAACGTCAACCAGGTTTGACAGAATTCTGACTTCGCCATGGCCATAGCTGGTCTGGCAGCTTTGGCGCAAGCCTGCTTTTTGCCAGAGCAGAAACTCTTCCACCATGGGAAAGTCAGGGTGGGTCGCCGCCTGAACAACCTCGCCCGTGTGGTCGGAGGTAAACTGCAAAATTAGGGTACGGTCTACCCCCAGATAACGCTGAATTTCTTCTACGGCGGTAGCCAAAATTTCCTGCAGTTCCAGGGTCTGGCGAATGCGCTTGGTAATCAGCCTGATGGCGTGCTCTCGGGCCGCTTTGATTTGTAACGCCCGTTCAGCGGCTTTGCGATCGCTCAAGTCTTGAATGAGCGCAAAATAGCCCCGCACCTTACCCTCGGCATCGCTGTCAGGCACCAGGGTGCTCTGGACAAATCGCTGCCCGGCGGCATGGTAATTAATGGTAGTTTCGTAGACCACGAGTTCTCCAGATAGAACTCGATCAATCTGGCTTTTCACCGCCTGGTAGGCAGTCGCGCCAATAATAGATTCGATGGTGTGCCCATAAATTTCTTCGGGCTTTAGCCCAAACCAACGCTGATGGGTGGCGTTGGCATATTGATAATGGCGATTGCAATCAACATAAGAAACACATACCGGTAGGGCATCCATTAACTGCTGCAAAAGATGCAGCTGGGCATAAGCCTGAATTTGCCTGTTTAGCTTAGGCTCATGACGCCAGGCGGTGGGCGGTAATTTTGCTTCTGTTGACTCTGGAGTGGTTTCACTCCAGAACCGCTTAGGATTTTCTTCGGGTGGACGCGCCTCAGCCATGGGAAAAGTGCCCTAGCACAAAGATTCACAGGGCTTTCCAGAAATAGCCCAAGGAGGTAAGAACAGCTTCGCGGTAGCGGAAGGACATAGGCAGGGATAGCGAGGAAGCGGGGGAGCAAGGGAGCGAGGGAGCGAGTTAAAGCGGTTCTAGCTCATCCATATCGAAGGCCGCATTGCCCTCGACGGTCTCTCTTGATTGCTTTCTCCCTCGCTCTCTAAATTCAAAGCTGGCACAGCGTTCTTCATTTACCACTTATGCCGGAGTAGCCAGTAGTTCGCAACCTGTCCTATAAAGTGCGCGGCTGCCAGGCCGCTGTTAATCAAAATCACCAGGACATCCAGCACTCGTAGCGTACTTTCGGGGGCATACAGAGCCGCCCCCTGGGGGTGAGATAGGGTCTTCGCCAGTAGAGATAGGGCGCTAACCCCGGTACCCAGCAGCCCAACGGCCAGACCACCGGTGCTAACTAATAGAGCCAGAGTAACCTGCTGATTGACCGCCTGGGGAGAAGGGGTTGGCTGTTTCTGGGGCAAGGCCAGCCGCCGGGCCACTCGGGTCTGGCGAAAGGCCAGGTAGATGCTGACCAGGAGGGTGATCAGGCCTGCGATCGCAAACAGAAGCGCCAGGCCAACCCAAATCACCCGTTCATCATCGTCCATGGTGCGGCTGATGATAGCCACCGTGACTCCCACCCCCAGCCCTGCCGCCGCAATAAGCTGGACCCAAAACGCCAGCCAACCGCCCCAGCCCACCAGCCTGGCAGCATGTTCTGCAGCCGGGGGAATATCTTTGGGCGGTTCAGGGGGGAGGGAGGGAGTGGGTGGCTTGGGGGGTGTTTGCATAGAGTGGGTGGGTGGATAGGTGTGTGTGTGGACAGGTGGATAGGTGAGGCAGTAAAGGGTAGAGGGGAATGTAGTAACCGGTGATTGAAGCGGCGGGATTAATCTCTCACCAACTCCTCACCCCTCACTCCTCACCCCTCACTCCTCACCCTTTACCCAACTAACCCACGACCGCCAGGCTACCGCCAATGGCAGCACATACTGCTGATACAAACGCTGTACCAAAGATCCACCAGGCGGCGGCTTCGGCAGTTTTGCGGGTATCTTCCACCTGCTTTTCGGCCTGGTGCTTGAGTTCAGTCATGCGATGCTCGACGGCCTGCTCAAGCTGTTCAGCTTTATGCAGGGCAGAGTCGCGCACTTCTTCGACCTGGCCGACGATGCGGTTAGCATCTGCCTCGGAGATAGCATCGTGGGAACTCATGATGGCAATCAGGGTGCCGCGATCTACCTGGTTTAGGCGCATCCGCAGAGCTTCCAGACCAGCCTGGGGGTCATCCATCAGGGTCTGCAGGTCGTGCTTAATGCCGTAGTAGTTCAGCTCAGGGCGACCCAGGGAGTTAAGGTAAGTGCGAATGCGAGCCAGAATGCCCCGAATTACGCCCTTAACCTGCTCTTGCACATTGCGAATTTGGGCCACAATCTGGTTACGGACTTCTAATACCCGGTCAACGGTAGCTTCGGCCTCTTCGCGGGTCATGTCTTGCCGTTGGGCCAGCAGAGCGACTACGGTATCGCGGTCTACTTTACCCAGACGGGTTTGCAGGCGGTCAGCCCCCAACCGTGGGTCATTTAACAGCAACTGCAGATCTCGTTTAATGCCTTCCGGGTTCAGGGCTTCTTTTTCGGTGTTGCGCAGGTAATCTTCCAGCGCCCCCTCAAAAGACATGACCTGTTCCTGGGTGCGACGGGCCAGACGTTGGGGCATCCGCAGCAGGTCTCGAATAGAAGCCTGAACATCATCGATGATCTGGTTCACTTCGTCTTCAGTCAGATCTTCCCGCTGGCTGAGTAGCTGCACCAGGGTATCACGGTCCACCTCTGAGAGACGATGCTGCATCGCCTTCATACCCATCTTGGGATTGTTCATCAGCAGTTCCAGATCTCGCCGAATCCCTTTGGGGTTCAGTTCGGGCTTACCGGTTTCCAGCAAATACTGCTCAATAGCGCTGGTGGCCTGGTCGTATCTGGCCTTAGCCTGGGCGGTAAGTGCCGCCGGGGCATGGATCGACTTATACCAGGCCGTTTCTACCTGATCGATCACGCGCTGCACCTCAGATTCAGACAGGTCATGGCGCTGACTGAGCAACTGCACCAGGGTATCGCGGTCAAACTGGGCCAACCGTTGCCGCACCCGATGAATACCGGCATCCGGCTCGTTCAGCAGGGTCCGGATATCGGCTTTAATGCCTTCAGGATTTAGCTCCGACTTACCGGTGCTTTGCAGATAGTGCTGCAGCGATTGCCACTGGTTATCAACCCGTGCTCTGGCTGCAGACTGGAGTCCTTCCGCATCGGCCCGCACGTTGTTCATAATGCCTTCCAGCCGGCTGGCGATGCGCTGGGCATCTTCTTCCCCTATGTCCTGACGGGTGCGCAAGCTCTGGAGGAAAGCTTCGTAACCAAAGGGAGTAAACCGCTCCTGTAAATCTTCGCTGTTGGCGTAGGGATCTTCCAAAAGGCTGCGGAAGGCTTCTCCACCCATGTCAGACAGCAACTCGTCGCGGGGAGTCTCCTGCAAAAAGGTGTAGATTTTCACCTGCAGGTCCTTAGCCGCCTCAATGCGATACCGCTCGGATACTTCTGCCAGGGCACGGCGGCGCGTTTCCTCGAGCAGATCAGCGACGCGAGCGATCTCGGTTTGGGTCAGCAGACCCCGGGTAGACAGGGTTTCGGCAAAGTGGCCCCGATTAATTTGCAGCAACTCCTGCCGCATCAAACCCGGATCAGCAAAGGGGTCGTAGATTACATCCCAAAACTCCTGCTGCAGTCGGTGGGGCTGAAGCTGCCAGGGATAGGCATTGAGCAAATAGGTTTCAACATCGGCTCTGATGGCGCTGTAGGGCACATCTTCGCCGAACTGCTCAGAGAGAACATTGACCTGATTGCCCACCTGACGCTGCACCTGCTTTAGACGACGGGTAATTTTCTCTACATCCAGGTCGGACAGGTCTGCCCGACCCATAACGATACCCATCAGGGTGTTGATGCCGTTAGAGATGCCGCTGGACAGAGGGCTGCTCTGCTGGCCCTGGCGCTGTTTGCGATATTCAGCCAGAAATTCATCCAGACGGTCACCCAGCTCTTCTGAAACCAGGGCTCGGGGGCTGGCAGACTTGAGGTAATCTACCAGTTCTGCCACAGAATTCTGACCGGCAGATTGGCCCAGGGTACGACGCCAGCTGGTGTAAAGTCGGTCGGCAATGCGCCGAACTTCTTGCTGAGACAAATCGGTGCGGCTGCTCACCAGCTTTTCGAAGGTGTCGCGGTTCAGCTGACTGAGGGTGTCGCGGTCAGCTATGGAAGCAATATCTGAATCCTGGATCAGACGCTCAAATTCGGCCTCTAAATCGCTGGTGTCTAACGAGGGAGACCGCAGGGTCATGAGGTAGTCCCGCAGGCTGTCCCCAATATCGGTGCCATCCCAGGCGGCGGTAATTTCTTTACGAACAGCGGCGGCAGTGGCCTCTGCGGTTTCAACAATTTGGTTTCCTGCCGAACGGGCTCCTACCGCAGCGGTGGCGGCCCCCACCAAAGACTGAAAGCTGGAGGTGGCGGTCTTGACCACCGACCCAATCAGGGAACCCACGGTGGTGGAGCTAACCCAAAACAGCAAACAAAAATACGTGCCCCAAATGACCAGACCGGTAATGGCACCCAGCAAAACACTGTTGTACAGGCTGAGCTTAACGGCTAGCAGGCAGGCAAAAAAGACTGCCAGACTTACGGTAATTAAAGTCCAGACGCCAAAGGCGGTGCTAATTTTCTTGCGAGTAGAACCGCCGCTGCTGCTAGAACTGCCGTCAGAAGAATGATGACCGACGTAGGAAATGCCCGCCGCCACTGACAAATTTGTCAGCAGGAGCTGAAAGCCGAAGGCCAGGACAATCCCCGATATTAACGCAATAAAAAATTGCGGCCCTGAAAAAATGAGGGCTGCTTCTTCGGGGGTGCTAACCCCTGGCCCAGAAAGTTGGGCCAGCCAGAAGCTGAGGTTTTGCCCCTGCAGCTCATACCATATACCAATCATAATTCTGCCTTTGAATGCTTGCTATACTTGACCACCAATAGCCGAAGCTATTGCTTGCGTAGAACGAGACACGGCGCTGAAAAACTTCTTTCAGTTCGGAACAGAAAGCCCTCACTGAAGTCATTCAACCGCCATCGCGTACCCGTAATGCTTGAGTAGACGTTTGCTGACCACTTCTTTCGTCCTAAATAACCCAGCCGAATGCGCGTTTCTAAGCCGGGAACTTACTGGGGATGGCCTTATGTATGTTTCATAAAATCGTTTTTCTGAGTAACCTACATCTAGCTTTGGGCATAAACCCTAAGCTTTGCGCCGGGTTCAGCCCAAAAGCTATCGCTGCTTTAAAGCACAACTCTACATATCTACAGATGCAATCAACTGGTGGCGCGTATAGCCTGCAAATTGAAACACTATTGTGAACATTGCGGGTATGCCTTTCTTTCTTGAGGTGACGGAAAATACCCTGGCCAAACTGCAGCCAAAGCAGGCCACAGAGTTACGGCCCGGAGAACTGCAACCGCTGGCGGAGGGTTTGCGCATAGAGCTGCAATCCTACGCTTATGGCGATGAGGAGGGAAGGTTTAACGGACATATCAAGTTTGCGATCGCGAACCCCGAAGACTGGCTGGGCAACCTCAGCACCTGGTATGTCTACGAAGGGCACGCCAGAGTTCTGCAAGATGACCGTGTCGTCTATCCCCCTCCGGAGACAGATGCACCCGATAGTCAACTCACCCTGCGCATTGTCCGCGATACGCTTTTTAAGCGAGAGCCCATTCAGTCGGTTGAGCTATCCTCTGCAGAACTCTATGCCGTCGAAGCTGGCACCACCTTCCCCCTACAGTCCTACGCCTTCCGCACAGACCTGGGAGACTTTAACGGCCACATTAAGTTTGCCCTGGAAGACCGAGAAATTCGGGGATTCAACACCTGGTTCGTCTATGAGGGCCATGCAGAGGTACTGGCTAACGGCAAGGTGGTGTATTCCCAGGTAGAGCACGAGAGCCCGCAGATCGTTCGCATCATTCGAGATACGCTGCTCAAACGGGAGCCGGTGCAGTCGGTGGCCCTGCCCCCCGAGGCCCGAGTGCCGGTAGAAGCGGGAACTGAACTGGATATTCTGGCCTATGCCTCCGCTGACGATGACGACGACGACAACAACCACATCAAGTTCACCCTGGCCAGCGAAGCCGACTACATCAACGGGTTCAACACCTGGTTCGTGTTTGAAAACGATGCCCAGGTGTTCTACGACGGGGAACTGGTCTATCCTAAAACTCCGCCTTCGCCACCCACCGGGGTTACCGGAGACCGCATTGGCATCAAACTCCCCGGTTTTACCAGCACCTTTTATTTGAACGAACCGATTATTCCCGGTGGCAAATTTACCTGGGCCGAAGCCACCAAAAACGGCAGCCGCATTCCAGCGACCAGGGCCATCGTTGAAAACATTCTGGTGCTGGCCGAAATGTTAGAACGCCCCCGTAGCCAGATCGGGCGGCCCTTTATCGTCACCTCCTGGTATCGCCCTCCGGTGATTAACCGCATGGTGGGAGGGGCCCCCTATAGCCGCCACCTCTACGGCCAGGCGGTAGACTTTTATGTCGAAAGCATTCCCGCTCGCACCGTGGCCAGTCAACTGTCCTGGTGGCCCGGAGGGCTGGGGGTCTATGCGGGCTGGGTGCATCTAGATATCGGACCGAGAAGGCGCTGGTATCGGTAATCATACCCAGCTTTCATAACACCCCGGCAACAGCTTGCTTATCACTGTGACTGGGCGCTTATCACTGTGACTGGGCTGTTATCCCATAGTCCTGACCAGAAGCTTGGAAACAATATTGAATTGCGGTGCAACTGGAATGACAACCCGCGCAGCCCGGACCAAATCGATTCATAACTTTTGCAGCTGTCAGGCAAGGCTACAAGCCGTTGACACTTTCGGTTAAAGTCCGTTGGAGGACACCTATCAGGCAACCTGTAATCGGAAAGGATTCTTTAAGTCGCAGGGTGAACCGTGCCTTTTAATTCGTTGCGTTAAGTTGCTCACAGGCCTGATTAATGCTGCTCAAACTGCCGGGATTCACCAGCCCGTAGTAGTCAAACACCTGCACCTGGTCTGCTTGAACCGCCTTCAGATCACCCCAAAAGGGCTCAGTTTTCATCTGATCCACAATCCCTTCCCCCGTATCCACCAGCAGGAGCCGCTCGGGATCTGCCGTCAGCACCTTTTCTGCAGACAGGGTGACATACCCTTCGATGGGACCCTGGGACTGCATCTCTGCGGTCAGGTTTTGCAGATTGAAGCGGTTCAGCAGGTCCCCAGCCCAGCTGTTGGCGTTGGGGGATAGCAGCGGTTGACGACTCACTAACACCAGCACCGAAGGACCTTCACCAGGAGTTGTTTCCAGGCAAGCGCTGTACTGGGCTTCTAGCGGCGCGGCTTCCGATTCGGTAGCCGTCGCTAAGTTCTGGATCAGTTGCTCGAAATCCTCCCAGCCGTTAGTTTCCGTTGCCAGTACCGGAATGCCGGTATCCTCAAGCTGGGCCAGTGCCTGGTCATGGAAGCCCCTGGCCCCAATCACCAGATCCGGCTCCAGGGCCACAATGGTTTCCAGCTGAGGCGGAGTGCGCCCCTGGCTGACCACGGCAATGTCCTGAAACTCCGGTCGGTCCTGAAACAGAGAACTTCCCGGAATCCCCACCAGCCGCTCAGGAGCGAGATAGGAAACGATGTCCGCACTGAGAGACGTCAGCGCCACGATTCGTTGGGCCGACTCAACAGGCCGGTCTGCCGTTGCCTCGATAGTCTCAGTTTCCGGCGCTGGGGAGGAATCGCTGACCGAAGTTTGAGGACCACAGGCGGTTAGGGTGGATGCGATCGCGAGCAGGGAGAGGGAGAGGGGGAGGGTTGGTTTCATGGGTAGGTAGGTGGGTAGGTGGGTGGGTGAGTAGGTGGGTGGGTGGGTGGGTGGGTGGGGAAGGATAGGGGGAGCGGTATTAGGGAGATTTTGTGGGATGGCAGGGAGATTTGTGAGGCGGTATCAGGAGTTGGAGGTTTATCAGGCTGCTTTTGAAGAGGCAATGCATATTTTCGAGGTTTCTAAGGCTTTTCCAGTTGAAGAGCGATACTCACTGACGGATCAGATCGGGAGTGTTCGGAATCTTGTGGGATAGGCATCCTGCCTGTCCCAGCTAAGCAGGCGAGACGCCTGCCCTACAAGGCTTGCAGAAAACTTGATTAATCAGCTGATTGGTCCTTACACAAAAATCAGAACACGCTCCCTTTCACCCGAGGTCGGACAAACCCTCATCGAAGCCTACGACAAAGTTTCTGGCATGTTAGTCACCATGATCCGCAACTCCCACCAATGGACAACTCCTAAACCCTAATTCCCCCTCACTCGCCCACCCTCCCACTCTCCCACTCTCCCACCCACCCTCCCCTCTTCAAAACTCCAAATTCACCCCCACCCGCACATAGGTTCCCGGCTGGGAGTAGCGGTTAATATCCGGCGCATCGGCGGGGACGTTGCGGGTGTCGGAGTAGATGAAGTAGCGGGTGTTGAGCAGATTATAGATGCCCAGGTTCAGACCTACGTTGGGGGAGATGTTGTACTGACCGAGCAGGTCCAGCACGGCGTAGGAAGGGGGAACGAAGGTGGTGGCGTCTTCGGGGACGCGGGCGGTGCCGACGATGCTGCCCAGGAGTTCGGCCCGCCAGATGTCGTTGGGGGAGCGGTAGCGCAGACCGACTACAGCTTTGAGGGGGTCAACGCTGCGCAGGGGTTCGTCGCGGGTAAGGTCGTCGCCCTGCACCCAGGCCAGGGAGCCGAGCAGGCTAAAGCCATCCGGGTTAGGGCTGAAGCGGTATTCGGTGCCCAGTTCAACCCCAAAAATGCGGGCATCGCTGATGTTCTGGGTCTGGAAAACGTTCACCTGGGCGGTGCCTCCCAGGGCGGGGCTGAAGGTGGGGCAGGGGTCTGCATCCACCAGGCAGCGAATACCGGCGGGCTGGAAGGTTTCGATGAAGTTGTTGTAGGTGTTGTAGAACCCGGTGAGGCCAAAGTCGAACTGGGGGTAGCGCCCCCGGATGCCGACCTCGAAGCTGTTGCTGGTTTCGGGTTGCAGGTCAGGGTTGGGAATAGTCTGGTATTTAAAGAAGCGCCCGGTGATGTTGGTAAAGCCGCTGTTGATTTCGCTGTACAGAGGAGCCCGGAAACCCCTGGCGTACTGGCCGTAAACCGACAGTTCCGGGGTGGCATTGTAGAGCACCGCCAGTCGCGGAGAAAGGGACGAGGCCGACAGCCCTGCGGATTCAGCCCCATTGCGGTCGAAGGCTTCATCGGGGGAGGGGGACAGGTCGTAGTGGTCGAATCGCAGGCCAGCAATCAGGTCCACCGGTCCCCAGGTGATTTCGTCCTGCAGGTAGGCCCCAATGCGCAGGGTGTCGCTGTCGGGGAAGTCCTTCACCGGGAAAGTATCCGGGGGAATGTTGCGGGTGGATTCGCCGGTAATCAGGTTGGTCTGGACGCGATCGCGGGGTCGCGAGTTGAAGGTATTCGACGCTTCAATGCCATAGGTCAGCTGGTGGGACAGATCCCCCGTGGTAAAGTCGCTGCGGAACTGGGCCTCTCCCCCCACCGCCTGGCTGGTGAGGCGATTGGTGGTTTCGCGAAACAGGGGTGTACCCTGGCTGAGGCGGTTTTCGAAGTTTTTCTCGGTTTCGGTGGCGTCCTGGTAGTAGGCTCGGGCCAGGGCATACTGCAACCAGCCGGGATTGTCGGGGTCGTCGAACTCGTAGGCCAGGGCCACCCGCCAGCGGTCGATCAAAATGTCTTCCACAAAGCTGGTGACGATGGTACCCGGGGCGGGAGCGCCGAGGTTCGCATCAGCGGTGGTGGTGCGGGTGTCGCGGTTGAAATCTTCCAGAATAATGCTGAGGTTGCTGAAGTCGTCGAAGTTGTGGACAAAGTTGCCGTACAGGGTAGTGCCGCTGCGATCCTGGGGGTCAATCAGGTTGGAGTCGGCACGGACGGTGGCCTCTCGGGCATCAATCCGGCTCACCACAAAGAGGGCCTCTGAGCCGGTGTCGTTGCGCCCCGCCAGGCGAATCGCTTCTGAAAAGCCAGCATTGTAGCTGGTGTAGACAAAGGGAATGTCGAGGGCGAAGGTTTCCCCCGGTGCCAGCAAATCGTCAGGCCGCAGGGAGCGAAAGGTAATTACGCCCCCCAGGGCATCGCTGCCATAGAGGGTGGAAGCCGGCCCTCGCAATACTTCTACGGTGCTGAGGGTGGCGAAGTCCACATAATCCCCCCGCCCGATGTTGAAGGGGCCAAACTCAAACCGCTCCGGCAGCCGAATGCCATCCAGCTGAAACAGAATACGGTTGCCCTCAATGCCGCGAATATTCACGTCCTGCAGGCCGTAGCGCAAATCGTTGCGTACCGAGACCCCAGGCTCGTAACGCAGCAAATCCCGCAGGTTGACCACCCCGTTGAATTCCAGATCCTCCAGGTCAAAAACCGTGACCGTGGCCGGTAAGTCTTCAACGCTGCGGGGAGTGCGCGTACCCGTCACGGTGATACGCAACATCCCACCTTCAGGAAAGGAGAGTTCGGCATCCTCCGTCTCCTGAGCCAGAAAATCAGGGGACTGAACATCCTCACCCAAAGAAGACTCTATCTCATTAAGCTCTTGAAAATCCTCCCCCTGAACTGCACCGTGAACTCCGTTGAGGTCTTCAGCAGAACCAATGGCGAATTCTGAATCATCTGATTTATCGAATAATTCGGCTTCTCCTCCGGTCTCCTCAACCAACTCTGACGCCGCTAAAGGATGGACAGTCATCAGCCCCAGCATCAACAAAAGACCAGCACAAACAGGAAATTTTCTCAATAAGAAAGACAAAAAAATCATGGTATGCATCCAGAAAGAGGGTGTTTTGGCATTGGTTGGGTGTGTGAGGAGGGCGAGTGGGAGGGTGGGCGAGTGGGAGGGTGGAAGAGTAGGCGAGTGGAAGAGTGGGCGAGTAGGAGGGTGGATGGGTGGCGGGTGGCGGGGGTCGGGTGGCGGGTGTTGAATGAGACCTGAATGTGCCTAGAACCTGGGACCCAAAACCTGGGATCTGAAACCTGAAACCCACCTACCCACCTACCCACCTACCCACCTACCCACCTACCCTCCCACCCCCGTCGCTCCCATCGGGCAAACCTGCAACCCTACGGGTGTCTGCAATAAACACACTTCCACTGCAAAGACCTCTCGCATCAGTTCCGGGGTCAGCACTTCTGGGGGTGGGCCAACGGCCCAGAGCTTGCCCTGGCGCAGGAGGGCGATGCGATCGCAGTATCGCGCTGCCAGGTTTACGTCGTGGAGCACCGTGATGATAGAGAGCTGCTGCTGTTGGTTCAGTCGTTTTAGCAGGTCCAGCAGCTGGAGCTGGTAGTGGATATCCAGAAAGGTGGTGGGTTCATCCAGCAGCAGCACCTGGGGGTTTTGGGCCAGGGCCAGGGCCAGGAAGGCTCGCTGGCGTTCGCCGCCGGAGAGTTCTGCAACAGGGCGATCCCGGTAGGTCGTCAGCTCTGTCCAGTACAGGGCCTGTTCCACCTGGTGGCGGCCTTCGGCATCCAGTTCCCACTGCCACCAGGTCTGGTGGGGGGAGCGACCCAGGCCGACAAGCTGGTACACGGAGAGAGCAGCCGGTAGGGTCTGCTGCTGGGGGAGGATGGCCATCTGCCGGGCGACTTCCTGGGTAGGGAGCTGGTGGATTTCCCGCCCGTTCAGGTACACGGCTCCCGCCTGGGGTGGCAGAATGCGGCTGATGCCCTTGAGTAATGTAGACTTGCCGGAACCGTTGGCCCCCACCAGGCACAGCCATTCCTGCTGCTCGACGCTGAGGTTGACGGCTTCCACAATGGCCTGCTGGCCGTATCCAGTAGAAAAGTTTTGAACCGCAAGCACCATGGTTATAACCTCCCCATTGCCGATGAACGGCGGTACAGCAAAAGAATGAATACCGGGGCTCCCAGTAGGGCGGTGACGATGCCCACGGGCAACTCCACCGGGCCAGATCGGGCCACTAAATCGGCGGCAGCCAGCACCAGCGCACCCCCCAGGGCCGAAAAGGGCAGCACCAGTCGGTAGTCGGTGCCCACCAGCAGCCGCACCCCGTGGGGCACGATCAGGCCAACAAAGCCCACCAGTCCGGCGATGCTGACGGCACTGGCGGCCAGCAGGGTAGCGGTAGCGCCAATCAGGCAGCGCGATCGCACCAGGGAAGTCCCCAACCCCACCGCCAGCTCATCCCCCAGCACCAGCAGGTTGACCTGCCGGGATAGTAAGCACCCCAGGGCCAGGGCCAGCAGAATCGCCGGGGCCGCCACCGTCACTTCCCGCCAGCCGCGACCGTTCAAGCTGCCAATCAGCCAGGTGAGGGCGGCCTGCACCCGACCATCCTGGGTCATCAACAGCAGCATCGACTGCACCGCGCCGAACAAACTGCTGAAGGCCACCCCGCCCAGAATTAGCCGTTCCACGGAAATGGTGGTGCCGGTTCTGGCCAGCAGGTAGACCATCAGGGTGGTTGCGATCGCCCCCAGCCAGGCCCCGAAAGGCACCCACACCTGCCACAGTCCAAGGCTCACCAGCAGTACCACCACCAGCCCTGCCCCAGCGGAAATGCCCAACAAAAAAGGACTGGCCAGGCCATTGCGCAACATGCCCTGCAGCAAGGCCCCGGCCATGCCCAGGGCAGAACCTACCAGCAGAGCCGCCAGCACCCGGGGCAACCGCAGGTCCCAGAGAATGGTTTGATGGGTCGCTTCCCCCTGGCGCAGGGCCGCCTGCCACAGTTCTGAACCACTCAGGGAAACTGCTCCCTGGGTCAGGGATAGGGCCACCACCACCACCAGCAATCCCAACAAAAGCATCCCCGCCCATAGGGGCCGCTGCAAAAAGCTCTGTTTACCCTGCCGCAGTTGCTGAGGTTCAGGGGCAGGAGAAGAACTGGGGGGAGAAGATAATTTTTGCGGCGACCTTGGAGGCATGGGTTACATCATATAGAAAGCAGACCAATCTTTCTCATCGCAGACCGACCTCAAGCAGATGAAAGGCTTATCTGAAAACTCTATTGAGATAGATTTTCAAATAGATTGCGGCAAAAAGTAAACGAATGTCAAGCTCAAATGAATTTAAATCTCAATAGGAGCTTGACTGAAACCAGCGAAAGCTTAAACTTCGGCAAGACCGCTGCAAGCCAGAGCTCTTAAAAATCAGGACCTTGCCACTTTCCAGGCTGTAGCTCTGCTGAATTCATAACGCTCAATCCGGTAACTATTGAGATCTAATGCAAAATGATGACGCTGTATTTATTGACTATCTGTGTCAATAAATACAACAACCTATCCCCAGCTTGTGATACCAACAAGCAACATGAGACTAATCCTCCGGCTCATCCAGGTGTTCTGAAGCTTCCCGGTAGAGGTTGAAAACGTGGTTATCTTTCAGGCAGTAATACACACTGCGCCCCCGTTTCTGATAGCTGACCAACCGCATGGTTCGCAGCACCCGCAACTGATGGGACACAGCCGATTCTGTCATGGTTACGGCCTTGGCCAGTTCTCCCACACGCATCTCGCCCAGGGCCAAAGCCGATAGAATACGCCAGCGGTTGGGGTCGCCCAGCACCCCAAAAAACTCTGCCATGCGCTGCGCTTTCTCCATGCTCAAAATCTGATCAACGCGCACATTGGCGCTGGTGGCAGGGCAGCGTTTTTCATCATGGTCTGACGAACGATGGGGCATTGGGAGAATAGACGGGACAACAGCAGGATCGGGAATAGGGGGCAACTCAACCCCCATCAAAACTAAAACTTAAGATTTTCGATCAAGATGCTTGAACAACTATTCAGGTGTTATGCTTAAAAGCATGAATACTTGCTCAAGTATTTGCCCCATTCTACCCTCTAAGGAGGCTGCTATGACGACCGTGACCCAAATGAAATGCGCCTGTGACTCTTGCCTGTGCGTAGTTGATACTAGCAAGGCGGTTGAAAGAGATGGACACTACTACTGTAGTGACGCCTGTGCCAACGGCCATCCCGATGGTTCTGGATGTGGACACACCGGTTGCACCTGCCACGGCTAAGACCGACAGATTGGCAAGTACACCTTAGTTAGACAACCGTCTTCTTGCAATGCTGAGTCGGCCATTTTCCCGGTAGACTATGCGGTCAGCAATGTCGAGAATGCGGTTGTCGTGGGTGACGAGCAAAATGGTGCAGCCCTGCTGTTTGGCCCGGTCGGGCATGGTGTCCACCATGTTACGACCGGATTTTTGGTTCAGGGCAACGGCGGATTCGTCGGCCAGTACGGTTTTGGGATGGCTGACCAGGATGCGGGCGATCCCATAGTGGATGGTCTGGTTAACCGCTTATGGCACGCCGGGGAGATCCGGGTAAGTCATCATCGACTCTGAAGATGTCGTTAGGGAAATTTTAACTTACCTTCTCGATACCGCCCTTGACCTTTCTACGTACCACCGCCAGGGCAAATCGGCCCCCTGGGTAAGGCCAATTCTCGTAGTTTGGATGATGCCCCCAGCTGATTTCAGAGACTCATACCAGGTGGCAGCAGCTTTCTCTAACCAGAGGCCCGTTTCTGGTACCAGGGGCTGATCGGTCAGATCACGAGTGATGTCTAAAAGCTGGCAGAGCTTACCCGGCCCAGCGCCCCAGCGAATGGGCTTTTCTTTACGGTAGCCCTGCAGCCAGTCGGGGGTGGCATCCAGTTCCACGGCACGAATCAGCACCGCACTGGGTACCCGGTCAGCGTCCGTCACCACATTAAAACAGTGGTACATGCCGTAGATCAGGTAAACATAGCTGAACCCTGCGGGACCAAACATGACCCGGTTGCGGGGCGTTTCGCGACGGTACGCATGGCAGGCGGGGTCGCCGGGGGCGTAGGCTTCGGTTTCTACAATCATACCGCTGAGTTGGCGACCGTCGGGCCAGCGACGCACCAGGCGGCACCCCAGCAAAGCCGGAGCTACCTCCAGAGAAGAGCGACTTAGCCACTGGGGGGTAATGATGGCATTTGAAGAAAAGTTTGAAAAAAAAGTGGATCCTACCAGGTCATCCATAGTACAGATTGAGTGGTTATGGGGGGCAATGCCTAAAACAAGTTAAAACAGCTCACCCCCCCCAGGGCAGAGGCCAGAGTGGGGGAAGTCAGACCCCGCAACTCGATGCGACTAAAAACTTTACATGCGACATGAATGAGAGCTTGTTAGCATTACAACATCTTGTTGCATAACCATCCTTTACCCCTATGGATATCAAACTCATTCTGGCTGTTTTGACTGGTGTCTTTGTGGTTGCTACCCTGTTCTTTGGTACCAAGAACGGGTTCTACAACACTGAACACTACCGCGGCAACGGCTCTGCCCACTAAGCCACAGCAAATGAACCGGCTTGCATTGTGGGTCGGCTCGTGCTGTAGGGGTTTATCCAGTCTGTGAGTGAGCTTGCTTGCCTACCTTATGGTGTGGGGCACAATCAGGAAGGTCTTTGCCTCGAGGTTCGGTTGGGGCCAAGGCGCATCTTGTTAGATTGTGGCCTTCACGATATTGCTGCATTGAAGGAAGCCGATCCTCCTATGGATGGGCTTGATTTTTTGTTTTGTAGCCATGCCCATGCTGACCACGCTCGGGGCATACTCAATTTTCACCAGAGTTTCCCCCAGGTCCCTATCTATAGCAGTGAGGTTACAGCCCAGCTATTGCCCCTGAACTGGCTGGACTCCCCTCAGGAGATTCCTCGTCACCTCTGTCAGGCCCTTCCGTGGCATACGCCGATCAGTCTGACCGAAGATCTGACCATTCAAATCTGGCCTGCAGGTCACCTCCCCGGTGCTGCCTGCGCTCTGTTCAGCTACACCACCTCCAAGCGGACTTACACACTGTTTTACGCCGCCGACTTTTTTGTATCCAATTCTCGCCTGGTGGACGGGTTACCGCTGGAATCGTTGCGGGGCCTGAAACCCGATGTGCTGATCGTAGAAGGCAGCTACGGCACGACCCGCCATCCTCACCGGCGGCAACAGGAAAATCGCCTGGCCAGTTCAATGAATCAGCTTTTGAAAGAAGGGCATTCTGTGCTGCTACCTACCCCTACCCTGGGCGTTGGCCAGGAGCTGGTCATGCTGCTGCGCAGTCACCATCAATTTACGGGCAAAGACATTACCGTCTGGGTAGATGACACCGTTGCGGCGGGCTGCGACCTGTATCTTGATTTGATGGCTTACTTTCCCAGCAATGTGCAAAACTTTGCCCGCCATCAGCCCCTGTTTTGGGATGAGCGCATCCTACCCCGAGTGCGGCGCATCCATGCTGAGGATGACCTGCCAGATCACCGCCCCTGCATTGTCATTGGCCATCGAGACGCAGACCTGAGCAGGTTTTGTCGGCAGTCTCAACGTCCCTGGACCATTCTGCTGCCAGAAACCTTCGCCTCTGCTATGGCAGACAACGCCCTTCACGCCATTGGCAACGCAGCCGGTTTAACCCTCGACTGGCTGCAAACCCTGGCTCCTGACATGGAGTCAGAACGGGTACAGATCGACACCTATTTGCTCACAACCCACAGCGATCGCACCGGCACCACCCAGCTAATTCACAACCTGCGCCCCCAGCACATTGCCTTTGTCCATGGCAATCCTACCTATTTGGCAGACCTGGCGGGGCTAGAGGAACTGCAGACCCGCTATCAACTGCACCTGCCTTCGGCAGGCAATCTGCTGGAATTTCCCATTGGTGACCGCTTTATTCAGCCGGCAGCGCCAGAGCCGGTATTTGAGGGAGAAATCACCGAAATGGACGAAAGCGTCCTGCTGCTGCTGCCCGATGCCCTCACCGACGACCCCCGCTGGCGTTCCTTTGCCGACACCGGAATTGTGCAGGTGCGCTGGCAGGGAGATGATTTGGTGCTGAAAGGAGTGAGCCAGCGAGAACTGCTCCGGGCGGTAGAAGACGAAACTCTGCCCAGCACTGGACAGAATTGTCAGAATTGCCGATTTATGCGCGGCAACCACTGTCGCAGCAGTGCCTCTCCCCTGTACGGCCTGCGAGTCACCCCCGATGGCTTCTGTCCTGCCTTTGAAGCCCGTAGCAACCTGGGGCCAGATAGCACCAGTGCTGCGGCAGATTCGGCTTAGAGTGTTCCAGCGAAATAATCATCCAGCAGCTTAAGGGCAATTCAAGACTATTCGCTCTTACGAGGGCATGGCGAGCCCGATATTTGGATAACTTTTTCGATGGGATACTCTTAGGTTGTGCCAGCAAGATAATCCTTCAGCAGCTTGATAAAGTAAGGAACAAACACGCCTTCTTGCACCCGCCTATCCTCCGATATGAACTTTAGAGGCCTACCTCGGTTCAGTTCGGCGTTCAAAATTGTATTTATCTATGCCCTTATCAGCAGCGGATGGATTTTAGTCTCTGATCGAGTACTCCAGTTACTGATCACGGATCCCATTTGGGAGACCCGGTTACAAACTCTGAAAGGCTGGGGGTTTGTCATGATCACCAGCGCGCTTCTCTACTATCTGATTCGGGCCAGCCAGCGCCGGATTCGCCGGGGCAATCAGCTCTTACAAAGCATTGTGGATGGAACCACCGATGCCATTTTTGTGAAAGATCGCCAGGGCCGCTTTTTGCTGGTAAACAGACCGTCCGCAGAGATTCTGGGCCATCCCCCAGACCAAATCCTGGGGAAGTATAACCACGACCTGTTGCCCCCCGACATCGCCCAGACCCTATCGACCACTGACCAGCAGATCATGGCCAAAGGCCAGACCCAGCAGCTGCAAGAAATCATTCCCATGGAGGGCACTGACCACATTTTCTGGTCGACCAAGTACGTTTGGCGAGATGAGCAGGGGCAGGTGCAGGGGCTGATTGGCATGACGCGGGATGTCACCGAACTGATGCAAATGCAGACAGAACGGCAACAGCTCATTGCTGATTTGCAGAAACAAACCCAGGAACTCCAGGCCCTGAATTTGGTTACCGCCAATGCCATCAGCACTCTAGATTTAGACGAATTACTGGATGTGCTGCTGGAGCGAGTCATTTCAGTCACCCAGGCCGATGCCGGTTTCATTCTGCTGGTTGAGCATCAAACCCTGACGCTCAAAGCCCGTAAAGTTAAGCCAACTGCCGATTTTGTCCACACCTCAGAGGATGACATCTTTCACCGCAGCGAAAACCTGACGGGGGAAGGGTTCGCCAGCACCATCTTCAAAACCCGTAAGCCTCTGTATGTTGAAGACATTAGCCAGGATGTTCGGTTCAGCACCCCATACCGGCAGCGGTTGCAGTCCTGTTCTCTGTTGGGAGTGCCCCTGGTGCGCCACAACCGCTGTTTAGGGGTATTGCAGATTGAGTGGTTTGTCTGCCAGGCATTTGAAGAACGCACCCTGCGTCTGCTGGAAATCACCGCAGAACGCTGCGCCATGGCAATTCTAAATGCTCAGCTTTACGCCCAATCCCAGCGGCTCAACCGTCAATTGCAAACCCAAGTTGACCGCATGCCCATGGGTTTGGTTCTGATGGATGACCAGTTTTGCATCACCAACTGGAACCCCGCCGCCACCCAAATTTTCGGCTACAGCAAAGCCGAGGTGTTGGGACGCCATCCGCGGGACTTAATTGTGCCAGCTTCGGCCTATGGAACGGTGGAAGCCCTTGCTGCAAAGCTCAGCCGGGGAGATATGTCTGCCCACAGTACCCACGAAAACATCACCAAATCCGGTCGGCTAATTTTTTGCGAATGGTACAACACCCCCTTGTTTGATCACGCCAGCCAGTTTACCGGCGTGCTGTCGATGGTGCAGGACGTTACCGAACGTAAGCGCACTCAAGAACAACTGGAACGCCTGGCCTACTACCATCCCCTCACCGGTTTGCCTCGCCGTTCGCTGTTGCTGAAGCGTCTCCAAACCCTGATGGCAGGGCCTCCCCAGGCAGCGGGAAACAATTCCAGTCTGTTTGCCGTGTTTTACCTGGAATGCCACCCCTACCGGCGACTGAAATACTCCCTTGGCCATGACCTGGCCGATGCCTTTTTGAGGGCTGTGGCCCGACGGCTAGAGTCCTGTCTGCTGTCGCCAGCGGTCATTGCCCATGTCGAAACCGATGAATTTGCCGTTCTGCTAGAGCAGTTGAGCGATCTCAGCGAAGCCACCAGCTGGGCTGAGACCCTGCAGCGAGAACTGCGCCAACCCCTCACAATTCTGGGCCACCAGCTGTTTATTGCCCCCAGGCTAGGGATCGCCCTCAGCAACCAGGGCCACGACGACCCTGCAGCCATGCTCAAGGCGGCGGATGTAGCCATGAACCAGGTCAAAACCACCGCCCAAACCCGGGCGATTTACACTCCCGCCATGGCTGAACGGGCCGTTTTGGCCGAGCAGCTCGACACCGACTTGCGTCTAGCCTTAGAACGGCAGCAGTTCGAGCTGTACTACCAGCCCATCATGCAGCTTCAAAGTCATCAGCTACTGGGTTTTGAAGCTCTGCTGCGGTGGCGACATCCACAACGGGGGCTGGTTAACCCCGATGACTTCATTCCGGCGGCAGAGCAAACCGGGCTGATTTTGCCCATCGGCGAATGGGTGCTTCACCAGGCATGCCAGCAGAGCCAGCAGTGGCAGGAGCGCTGGGGCAATGACCCACCACTCACCATCAGCGTGAACCTTTCGGCCAAACAGATCGAGCAACCAAACCTGCTGACTTACATCGAAAACACGGTGCAAAGGTCGGGGCTACAGTCTGACCAGCTCAAGCTCGAACTTACCGAAAGCCTGCTGGTAGAGCGGGGAGAACAGATTACCAGCCGGTTAAAACACCTTCGTTCTATAGGATTTCAGCTCATTATCGATGACTTCGGCACCGGTTATTCTTGCCTCAGCTACCTGCACCAGTTTCCCTTCGATGGGCTAAAGCTCGACCGCTCTTTCGTCCATCGGCTGGAAACAGATGACCAAAGTCAGACCATTATTTGCACTCTGGTGCAGCTAGCAGAAAATCTAAATATGCAGGTGGTGGCCGAGGGCATTGAAACCATCCCTCAGCTTGAGTTTTTAAGGCAGCTCAACTGCCAGATGGGGCAGGGCTATTATTTTTCCCGCCCCATGAATGCGATCGTCGCGGAGCAATTTATTGCCCTGCAGGCCGGCCTAGAGACATGAGTACCTCTAGGTCCTATCCCAAGTCTCCCGCTGCTCCCTCGCGCCCAAGCCCTCGCACTCCTTCTCGTACTCTCTAAAGACTCGCCCTAAAGACTCGCCTCTTCCACCTGGGCCAGCACCCGTTCTCGAAATTCTGGGTCACTGTTGGCCAACCCCAGCAGCTCCCAGTAAGACTGCAGGGTCAGCTCGTGAGCTTGAATCAGCTCAATGGCTTCCCGCTGAATTTCTTCCTGCATCTGCTGGGATTCGGTATCGGTTTCAGCCCGCTGCAGACTCGCCTCTTTAGACTCAATTAACGCCACCACCGCCAGGTAAGCCTCCACAAACCGGCTCACCGTTTCTGAGGGAATATCCCCTGCATCGGCAGAGCCCCCATTGGGTACCGGCGCATCTTCTACCGGGGGTAGTGCGTCGGCGCTGGGTCCAGGCGGTTCCGTAGCGGCTGCGGCAGGTTTTGGCACGGCCCAGGCCCCAGGCACACCAGAACCAACCAGCATCCCTACTAGTACAACCGCTACGATGACGAGCCGAATGCTAAGCTGGCAAAGACACCGCAGGCGGCTGATAATACGCCCGAAACTATCCATAAAAAAGTTGCTCACAGCCATCGCCCTGGGGAGAACCACACGCTTAGATGCTAGTACACTCGCTCCCAGAAAAGCCCACCAGAAACCAGATTAGGGCGTATAGTGATAAGAACATAGGCATATATACCAAGTCCAGACCAGAATCTATGGTTTTCTCTCTGAAGAAATCCTGGTTTTGTTCTCGATAAAGCTGATTTATACGTGGTTAAGGATATTGACTGGCATGGCTACTAATGACACTCCGCAGCTCCATGGGCAGGGCAGTCTGTCGGAGCGTGAACTTCAAATCGTCGAGCTGGTGGCCTCTGGGCTTACCAACCAGGAAATTTCTGAAAAACTCGAAATCAGCAAGCGCACGGTGGACAACCATATCAGCAACATTTTGACCAAAACGGCCACGGGCAATCGGGTAGCGCTATTTCGCTGGGCCTTACAGTCGGGTAAAGTGTGCATCGACGAAGTGAACTGCTGCGTACTCCCCGAGCCAGAAGAGAACAAGGACGACGCTTAATCATTTAAGATAAGGCTTTTGCGACGCCTACTACATTCAACCCATGGAGCCAATTCAATCCCTGCTGGGCACAGAAGACATTCTGCCAAAAACTCAACTGATCGGCAAAGACATCAAAGTCGCCGACATCCACACCTGGCAGACCGTAGAGGCTGCGGCGCGGGAAATTTTCCATCGGGCAGCGTATAAAGAAATTCGCACCCCCTCCTTTGAGCAAACGGCTCTGTTTGAGCGGGGCATTGGCGCAGCCACCGATGTGGTGGGTAAGGAAATGTACACCTTTACCGATAAGGGCGATCGCAGCTGCACCCTGCGCCCCGAAGGTACTGCCGGGGTGGTGCGGGCCTTTATTCAGCACAGCCTGTTTGCCCAGGGGGGTGTGCAGCGCCTCTGGTATACCGGCCCCATGTACCGCTACGAACGTCCCCAGAAAGGCCGCCAGCGCCAGTTTCATCAGGTCGGCGTTGAGCTCATCGGCAGCCACGACCCCCGCGCCGATGTGGAAGTCATTGCCCTGGCCACAGACCTGCTCAAAGCATTGGGATTGCAAAATCTGACCTTTTATCTGAATTCGGTGGGCGATAAAGCCGATCGCACCCGCTATCGGGAAGCCCTGGTCAATTACTTCACCCCCTTCAAAGCCGATCTGGACCAAGATTCCCAGGATCGCCTCATCCGCAATCCTCTACGCATCCTTGACAGCAAAGACGAAAAGACCCAGGCCATCGCCAAAGATGCTCCCAGCATTCTCGACTACCTGGGAGAACAGTCTCAGCGCCACTTTGACCAGGTGCTCAGCCAGCTCAGCGACCTGGGCATTACCTACGAACTCAATCCCCGGCTGGTGCGGGGGCTGGACTACTACACCCACACCGCCTTTGAAATTCAATCCAACGACCTGGGGTCCCAATCTGCAGTGTGCGGGGGCGGGCGTTACGACGGCCTGGTAGAAGAACTGGGCGGTCCGGCCACTCCGGCGGTGGGCTGGGCCATCGGCATGGAGCGGCTCACCCTGCTGCTAGAAAAGCTGAACCCGCCCCCGTCGGCATCTCCAGACCTCTATATCGTCTCCCGTGGGGAAAAGGCCGAAGCCAACGCGCTGCAACTGGCTCAAAAGCTTCGCCACGGTGGCCTGGCCGTAGAACTCGACCTCAGCGGTTCGGCCTTTGGCAAACAGTTCAAGCGGGCCGACCGCAGTGGTGCCGCCGCCTGCCTGGTACTGGGGGACGATGAGGCTGCTCAGGGTACGGTGCAGCTCAAGTGGCTGCAGTCTGGGGAACAGACGAGCCTGTCCCAAGGGGAACTCCTGAACGATTTAGAGGGGCTCCAGCAAAAGATTGCTGGCTTGAAGTAGATCACGGGTTCGGAGTCGTAAGATCTTGCTGCCGCCGACGGGTTTCGGGGAAGCGCCCCTGGGTCCAGATTGGGGTGCTGACCAGCAGGGTGCCCTGCTTCAGGCCAGGGGGGTACTGGCACGCTAGACCGGCACCTCGGCCCCAGCAACCATATTTTGAGGACTACCGCTGGTAAACTGCTCAATATTTTCGGCAGTGGTATCTAGGATGCGCTGCACCGCTTCCCGCGTGTTAAAAGCACTGTGGGGAGTAATAATCACGTTGCGCAGCCGCAGCAGCACATGATCAGCCAGCAGAGTATCCAGGTTGTGGCGTTTGCGATAGACCGACCGCAGCAGCTCAGCCTCTTCCCGCATCACCGGTTCTTCGGGCAGTACGTCTAGCCCGGCGGCGGCAACTTTACCTTCGGCCAGGGCGCGAATCAGGGCATCCACATTCACAATCTGCCCCCGAGAGGTATTAATCAGCACCACCCCGTCTTTCATGTGGTTGAACTGTTCCGTCGAGATCAGGTTTTTGGTTTGGGGATTGGCCGGGACGTGCAGGGTAACAACATCCGCCGCTGCCAACACCTGATTAAGACCGGCATAGCGAAACCCCAGACGCCGGGCCAGTTCTGGCCTGGGGCTGACATCAAAGGCGATGACGTCCATCTGAAAGCCCTTTGCAATGGCAATCACTTTTTCGCCAATGGTGCCCGTGCCAACCACCCCCAGGGTCTTACCCATCAGGTCAAACCCCTGCAGCCCTGCCTGGGAAAAGTCGCCTTTGCGGGTGCGGTCAATGGCCTCGGTTAAGCGATGGCTGAGGGTCAACAACAGGCCGAAGGTATGCTCAGCTACGGTATTTTCTCCGTAGGAGGGCACATTGCACACCTGAATGCCGTTCTGCTCACAAAATTCAGTATCAATGTGGTCAAAGCCCGTAGAGCGAGTAGCAATGAGCTTGAGGCGAGGCAACTGCTGCAGTACGTCCTGCCCCATATCCGAATAAATGAAAGGAGCGATAATGTCGGCTTCACTAAACTGCTCTGCAGTTTCAGCCGTAAGGGGCTCTTTTTCAAATCTCACCTGGTGGTGATCTTGCAGAGGTAGAAAACTTTCCGTTTCCCAGGCTTCGACTTCAAAAACAACAATGTGCATAGGAAATGTGCATAGGATAGGGGCGCTGAACGTTGGCGGTTCGCTTGCATGGTAAGGGGAAAAAGCCTTTCGCAGGTCTGGCTAATGGTAGGGTTATGGCCCACCACAGGACAGACTTTGGCAGATGCAAACCCAAAGTCGTTTCTGCTGATAGAGGGCGGGCGTAGTTTTTCTAAAGAATATGTAAATGGCTGCAAAATTGGGTTTGAAACCAAAACCTGTTGACTCGTCCCAGTCCAGGTCGAGATCTAGACCAAGTCCAGCTCGAAATCTGTAGTGTCCTTTAAGGAACAACTCCACTTCTGGACTTGGACAAGGTTTAACTCTTGCGGCGTAATGAATTCAACCTGCGTAAACCATGAGAATTTTTCTGGTCGCAATTTTGCTCGCGTGTCTGGCCTTAACAGGTTGCGAGGTTTTTACCCCCGACACCAGCAGGGCGCTCTCCCAAACCAAACAAATGGACGAACTCCACAATCAAACCGAGCAACTACAGCGCCAGGCCGATGCCCTGGAGCGGTTAGCAGATGCTGTGGACTTGGCCCAGCCCACGGCCAGCCAAGAGCAATAGTTAATCCTTATTAAGGGAATCTCCAAGGGGGAATTTCTCCCGTCATTTCTGGGCAGGCGAGAATCCAGCACCAGAGTTGCTTGATGTTGGGTATCTGCTGTTCTAGAGAACGCCTGACCTGAGTTCGATTCCTGCCCAGATGCTTCGCCCTTGCCGTGAATGCGCTTGTCTAACAGTTCACCCCTTACCAAGAGCCGGTCTGCGACCGACGAACCCGGTCATCAGCTTCAGGGCAAAAACCTTCAGTGGCGGCACATTTCGCAACAGCCACAAGCCCAACCGCCGTACCTGCACCAGGGGCCACCAGTTGTTAGAAAACATCCGGTCTAAAAAATCGGTAAAGCCGAGGATGGCCAGGTTTTCATTCTTTCGCCAGCGCTCATAGCGTTTGAGTACTCGCAGGTCGCCGATCTCTTCGCCCCGCTGGTAGGCTTCCTGAATCACCTGGGCCAGGGCAGCGGCGTCGCGAATGCCCAAGTTCAGCCCCTGTCCCGCCACGGGATGGCAACGGTGGGCGGCATCGCCTACCAGGGCCAGGCGAGATCGCACATAATGCTGACTCTGAAACAACTGCACCGGAAACAGCCGTCGCTCGCTGGCGAGGGTCAGTTTGCCCAGGTATCCACCGGTGTAGTACTCCAACTTTCGCAAAAATTCCAGCTCATCCAGAGTCTGCAAGGCTTTTGCCTCATTGTGGGGAGCCGTCCAGACAATGTGGTAGCGATTGCCGGTCAGGGGCAGTACTCCCATGGGGCCATCGGGCCAGAAGCGCTCAAAGGCAATGTCATTGCGGGGCGCTTCGTGGGTAATCATAAAGGTGAGACAAGACTGCCAGTACTTCCAGCCGTTGGTTTTAATGCCGGCCCACTGGCGAATTTGCGATCGCGCCCCATCTGCTCCCACCACCAGGCGAGTCTTTACCTGAAGCTGTCTCCCTTCCTGCTCAAGGTCCAGCGTGACCGCCTCAGGGCTGTAGGTTACTCGCCTGGTCTGAGCCGGGCATAGCCAGCTCACGTTGGCACATTCCTGGCTAATAAACTCCTGCAGCGCCCTCAGCATAATGGTGTGTTCTCCAACAAAACCGAGGAAATCCATCCCCAGGTCAGCAGTTTTGAACTTCACAATTTTGGGATTGTCAGCATCCGACAGGTAAATATCCCGGTACTTGCCGATGTAGGGAAAGATCTTGTCCCAGACCCCAATGCCCTCAAGAATTTTCCCCGATAGGGGCGAAAGGGCATAGCCCCGCTCCCGAGCAGCAGCCTGCTCCAGGGTGTTGATTTCAATCAGCAAAATACGAAGTCCGGTATCCTTCAACGCCGCTGCCAGGGTTGCACCCACGATACCGCCCCCGACAATGGCAATGTCACAGTCTAGGGCAGCAGTGGAGGCATCGGGCCGATAGGAATCAACGTGCAAATTCTGCATCAGTGATGACTAATCTAAGTTTTTTCCTGTCTCAAAGACATGATCCCCTCCTGGGAGGGGCAGGGGTGGGTCAATCTCAAAATTGAGCGATACACCATTTAGGGAATTGCTGGATTACTCAGCCTTAACCCACCCCGCCCTGTGGGCACCCCGCCCAGGAGGAGATGGGGGATGATTCAAACGAGGCAGTCCCTCCAGGGAATTCACCCAGGGGAGTTCGGTCAGGCTGGGTTAAGCCTGCACTACCCGGTCTCGATAGGATTCAGAATTCTGGGGCAAGTTGCTCACCTTGCGGGCGCGGAACATCCCGAACCGGCATAGACCGGCCCCAAACGCCAGCCGCATCAGCAGCATGGTGGGCACCTCTCGCAAAGACTTAACAAAGCCTGAGAAGCCAAATTTCACCAGCCCCTTGGGCCGCACAATGCCCTGCCAGATAGAGTCCAGCCAGGAGGGTAGGGTTTCCTGAGTCCAATCGGTAGTGACCACTTCCCCTGCCACCAGTCCGGTTTCTTCTAGCTGTTCTGAGAAGCCTTCAATACTGGAAAAAGAGGGGTGAGACCACTGATCCAGCAGCTGACGCATAACCGGGCGTTCCCAGAAATTCAACGGCTTACGGCGATCGTCTCGCTGGTTCCAGTCTGCCACCACCAGAATGCCGCCGGGCTTGAGTACCCGCAGCATTTCGGCTCCGTATCGGGCTTTATCAGGCATGTGGGGACCGGCTTCAATAGACCACACCACGTCAAAGCTATTGTCGGGAAACGACATATTCAGGGCGTCATTCACCATGAATTTCGCATCAACCCCCTCTGGAGTTAGCTCCGTCGCACGCCGAACCTGCTGGGGGCTGAGGGTAACCCCGGTTACCGAAAAGCCGTAATCTCGGGCTAGAATTCGGCTGCTGCCACCAATGCCGCAGCCCACATCCAATACGGTGGTGCAGCGAGGCAGGGTATCTAAACCGCCCCAGCGCACCATCTCATGGACGAAATCTTCCTTCGCCTTGAGAAAGTCTTTACGCCGGGGAGGAGACCCGTAATGCCCCAGGTGAATATGCTCACCCCAGTAGTATTCTAAAATTCCGTCTTGGGTCCACTGGTCGTAGGAGGTCGCCACCGTATTCGACGACTTATAGCTGCGGGGAGTCAGCAGATAAATCACAATACCTGCCGCTACCAGCACCACCAGAAATCCAAGCACGTAAGAAAGGACCATCGAGTAGAACCCTTAATATTTATTCATCTCTGCTCTAAGATTGTAGATCGTCTTAGCGGCGAGTGAAACCTGACTCTTCTGGTCATCGCTGCAGATTGCAGGCTGGATGCGGCAACTTCTGAGCTAAACTTAGCCTACCCAGGCACACATTCTGAATTGATGCCCTCAACTATCGCCCCGCCCACGACCCTTTTTGTCTGTTCCCTCTGTCAATTTCCTGCCGCAGACTCTTCGTTGCCTAGTCAGTCTGCAGGGGAGGTATTGATTGATCACCTGCGCTCAGAACTAAACGCACGAGACTTGCAGGATAGGGTTCACTTAACTCCCCTGAGGTGCATGGCCGGATGCAGCCAACCCTGCAACGCTTCCATCGCCGCCCCCGGTAAACTCACCTTTATCCTGAGCCAGGTATCTCCCACCGCCGGAGCTGCTGCCATAGTAGACTTTTGCCAGCAATACGGCGACTCCAGGGATGGTCGAGTTCCGTACCGCGATCGCCCCGAAATTATTCGAGCATCCACTGCGTTTGTGTTGCCGCCCCTGCCAACCTCACCCTGATAAATGGAATAGTTTTGAGGCCTTAAGCTTTGCCTAAGTCCAGAAGTGAAGTTTTGCCTAAGGGAAAGCTACAGTTTTCGAGCTGGACTTGGTATAGGGTTGAGTTTTGAGTTGAGCAGACCATTCAACCCTCCACCCTCAACATTTGAAATCTAGTAGGGGCAAAGCATCTGGTAGAGAATTGATGTGAATCCTTAAAAGTTTTCACCCAGATGCTGCGCCCTTACCGTGAAAGCTTAAATTCTCCGCAGCAAAGACCCTCCGTGGGTGTCTGTGCCGCAGGTGGTAAGGAGCTGATGCTGCTCTGCCATGGCCTCCACCCTGGGAGTGTGCTGGGGGCAGGGGTGCCACTGCTTGGGATTGCCGTAGGCGTAGTAGGCCTCCACCCCATCAAAGCCCAGCCTTGCGGCTTCAGGCACCAGCAGATCCGCCGATACTTTATAGCGAGCCGGATGGGCTAAGACCGCCAGCCCTCCTGCCGACTGAATGGCCACCACCACCGCTGCGGCAGCCATCGCATCCCCCCGAGGGGCGGCATGGTGCAGGTAAGGTTCAATCGCCCCATGGCTTGGGGTAAACCCATACCCCAAAATGTGGACCTCGGTGCCAAACATAGAGGCTGTAATTTCTACCCCCGTAAACAGTCGGGGGGTCTGGGTTTTCTGGCCCTGGTCAGAACCAGAAAACCGACAGGTTCGGGGATGACGCCACTGCCAATCTTCAAACCAGTTTTTTGCCCGGTAGTAGCCTTCCACAGTGTGGTGGTCGGTAATGGCGAACGCTTTCAGGCCAATGTCAAGGGCCTGCTCCATTAGCTCAGACGGGGTTAACTTGCCATCTGAACAATTGGTATGCATATGAAAATTATAGGTGTAGGGACAACTGTCTACCGACACCTGATTAAAAATTCTCTGGAGGTCTTGGGCACGGCCCGTCATCTGGCGTGTATGGGTTTCGGGCTGCCCTGACATAACAATCATGAAAACATTATTAAGATAACCTGCTTAAACCAATATAACGACTGAACTCAAGTTTCGATATATATTTAGTCACAATACGGTGTTTTTTTACGCTGGTGAGGCGTACCGATAAACCACAAGCCTTTATGGGATGAGAATTTATAGGGTGAGAATCGTAAATTTTCACCATTAAAAATTCCGCCTGGCCAGGTCATCCCCAGGTCATTGTCTTTTAGCCCAGAAAAGAATGGGTTTAAGCCCTGCCATATCTATGTTGACGGGTTCTCTGTTGATAAACCCCATGTATATCGCCACACACTGGCAGGCCAGTGCATCTGACCCTGCGGCTCATCCCCAAACAGCGGCTCAGTATTTAAGGGTTGTGCGGGACTTATCCATAAACCCCTACTGGATAGGGCTTTCAGAGCAGGGAGCCGACTGCTCTGTTGCTTTAGATTGGCTGGCGCGTCACATCGGCCCGATTAACCGAGAACTTGATGCCATTTTGCAAGAAGGTCTGGGCTGTTTTCATGCCGGGCAAAGGCCCGACATCCAAATTTTTGCCGCCCCTCTTCTGCCCAGGGCAGGCATTGATGGATTTTGCAACCCCCATGTTCATCCCCTAACTCTAATGGTTGACCCTGGCCGTGTCGCTCGTGTCGATTGGGATAAGTTAGTCATTCATGAACTCGCCCATGCCGTCGCCCAATCCGCGGGGCATGGAGAGCGCTTTCGGGCCTCATTGGCGCATCTCTGTCTGGCCTTTGACTTGCCCACCCCACCCGATCATTCCCTTGACCTGCTGCAGACCTGGCCCCCCTATGCCACCAATCCCCACTGGGCAAAGTACTGGCACATTGCTTGAGCACAGATCCTGTGGGAACCCGGTTTGTTCAGGCCCTACCTTCACCCTTAATGGGACAATAACCATGACCTTAGTTTGCCAAAGTGTTATGAAACGTTTACTCGCCATCCTGGGAATGACCATCATGCTGTGGTGGATGGGAACCCAATCGGCTGCAGCGGCCATTCCGGAGGATGTCCAGAAACTTTTAGAGACTAACGATTGCCCGGTGTGCATTCTGTCAGAAGCGAACCTGCAGGAGCAGGATCTTCAAAAAGCCAACCTCAAAATTGCGGTACTGGCCCAGGCCAACCTCCAGGGAGCCGACCTGTCTGGGGCCAACCTGGTGCTCACAGATATGGGGTATGCCAATCTGAGCGGCGCTACCCTGGCCGATAGCCAAATGAATGGCGCTAACCTGCACGAGGCAATCTTGACCGGGGCCGACCTCTCCCGAGCTGAAATGACCCAGGCCAATCTGGAAGATGCCGACCTGACTGACGCCAATCTAGAAAATGCCATCATGCTGAGTGTGGTGCTTGGCGAGGCCAACTTAACGAACGCCAACCTGAAGGGGGCCAACCTGCGGGGGGTAAATCGTAGCCGCGCCATCCTTTGCAACACCATCATGCCCGATGGGGTCGTAGAAAATCGTAGCTGCCCCAACTAAGGCCACCTGGGCCGACTGCGCCCCAACCACAAGTCTCCCCTGGGCGTAGCTCTACCGGCGCTGTAGAGCCTGCTTTTCAGGGCTAATTTTAGCGATATTCTGTCCAGCCCAAAACCTGGGAATTGCGTTGAGAAAAACCCTGCTGCTAGCCTTGGACGGAGTTGAGATCAAGGAATGTTCTGGGTGCTGAATCGAGGCATAGTTTGGCCTTCTTTGCCATAGGCCTGCCAGGCCAGGTCAACCAGGCCATTCACAATGGCCGCGGCCACCACAGCACTGCCCTTTTTGCCATCAATCCTGACATGGGGCACCATAGAGTCCTGCAGGCGGTCTTTCAATACCGCTGTGTCAATGAATCCCGCCGGAGTTCCTACCACCAGGGCGGGGCGCACTTTATCCGTTTCAATCATATCCACCAGGGTTTCCAGGGCGGTTTCAGAAGCGCCAATCACGAAAATTCCCTCGGGATAGCGCTGAGCCAGGGTTTCAATGCCCCAGGCCGCCTGGCTTTTGCCCTTTTGGGGACGGGTCAGGGCATCCATACTGCAGTACACGGGGTTGGCAAAAGTAGCCTGAATCACCGGGGTGATGCCAACCTGCACCATGGGCACATCCACAATAATGGTGGTGCGAGCGGCCAGGGCGGCAGCTCCAGACTGTAGGGCCTGCTCCGAAAACTTAACCAGAGATTTGTAATCAAAGTCTGCGGTGGCGTAAATCACCCGCCGCACAATTTCATATTCCGACGGTGAAAAGCTGTGCTCACCAATCTCGTTATCGATAACTCTTAAACTCTGGGCATCGGTCACATGCCATTCCATAGCGTTTGTGGGGAAATAAGATGTTGGGCTAAGTTTAGCCAGGTCTCAGGGGCAACGCAACTGGCATAAAAACCAGAATCTCATGGCATGCTTTCCCCTTAATGCCATTTTCCCTTCACAATAGAACAGTAGTGCCTAGCGATAGGAGAGTTGACCATGCGATTACTACACACCATGCTCAGGGTTGGGGACTTAGAACAGTCCCTCAAGTTTTATTGCGATGTTTTGGGCATGAAATTGTTGCGCAAAAAAGACTATCCTGGCGGCGAATTCACCCTGGCCTTTGTCGGCTACGGCGATGAAAGCGACCATACCGTGCTAGAACTCACCTACAACTGGGGGGTAGACTCCTACGATTTGGGAGACGCCTATGGCCACATTGCCATTGGCGTGGATGATATTTATAAAACCTGCGACAGTATCAAGGCCATGGATGGCAAAGTGGTGCGCGAACCCGGTCCCATGAAGCATGGCTCTACCGTCATCGCCTTTGTACAGGACCCCGATGGCTACAAGGTCGAACTCATTCAGATGGGGACTTCTGAGGGGCACAAAACACAAAACACCCCCGCCACAGTAAATGCTTAGCTAAACAGTAGCGGTAGAGTCTGGGGATTGGGCCTGCCAGTCAGGGGACGGGGCCTCCCTACCCTCAAGGCATGGTCCCCTCTCTCTGCCCAACTGATATACTGAACTACTTCTGGTTACACCCTGAACACCACCCACAAGCCAGCTCACGGAGACTATGCAGCCGACCGATCCGGATAAATTTACGACGAAAGCCTGGGACGCAATTTTTGAAGCCCAGGATGTCGCCCGTCGCTTCAAGCACCAGTACATGGAAGTGGAGCACGTGATCATCGCGCTGCTGGATCAGGAAGAAGATGGGCTGGCCCACAAGATTTTAGAAAAGGCCCAGCTTGATCCTGATTTGATTTTGGATGAGCTGGAAACCTTCGCCCAGCGCCAGGCTCGGGTTCGGGCCACGGTAGATAACAACCTGTACCTGGGCCAAAGCCTGGACCGGATGTTAGACAAGGCCGAAGCTGCCCGCCAGACTTTGCAAGATCAGTTTATTTCTGTAGAGCACCTGCTGCTGGGGTTTCAAGAAGATGAACGGATTGGTCGGCGGCTCCTGCGGGGCTTTAACGTGGAAGCTGCCGAACTGATGGCGGCGGTGCAGGCGGTGCGGGGCAACCAGAAAGTTATAGACCAGAACCCCGAATCTCAGTACGAGGCCCTCGAAAAATATGGCCGAGACCTGACCCAGGAAGCCCGAGAAGGCCGACTTGACCCGGTGATTGGTCGAGACGAAGAAATCCGTCGGGTGATTCAGGTGCTCTCTCGGCGCACCAAAAATAACCCCGTGCTGATTGGGGAACCGGGGGTGGGCAAGACGGCGATCGCAGAAGCCCTGGCCCAGCGCATCATCAACGGCGATGTGCCTGAATCCCTGAAGGGTCGCACCCTGATTTCGCTGGATATTGGCGGTTTAATTGCCGGGGCAAAGTATCGAGGTGAGTTTGAAGATCGCCTCCGCACGGTATTGGGGGAAGTGACCAGCTCAGAGGGGCAGATTGTTCTTTTTATCGACGAGCTTCACACCGTGGTGGGGGCTGGTGCCGGCCAGGGCACCATGGATGCCGGCAACCTGCTCAAACCCATGCTGGCCCGAGGTGAGTTGCGCTGCATCGGGGCCTCCACCCTGGATGAGTATCGCAAGCACATCGAAAAAGATGCTGCCCTGGAACGGCGGTTTCAGCAGGTGTACGTCGACCAACCCAGCGCCGAAGATGCTATCTCCATTCTGCGGGGGCTGAAGGAACGGTACGAAAACCACCACGGGGTAAAAATTGCCGACAGCGCCCTGGTGGCAGCGGCAGTGCTTTCCGATCGCTATATCTCTGACCGGTTTTTGCCCGATAAGGCCATTGACCTGGTAGATGAAGCTGCTGCCAAGCTCAAGATGGAGATTACCTCTAAACCCACCGAGCTAGAAGACATTGACCGGCGGCTGATGCAGCTGAAGATGGAGCAATTTTCGCTAGAAGCCGAGCGGGAAAACGGGGCCTTCAGCAAGTCGGCTCGGGATCGCCTCAGCCGGATCAAACAGGAAATTGACGAACTCACGGCCAAAGAAGACACCCTGGGAAGTCAGTGGCGCAGCGAAAAAGAAACCCTGGATGCCATTAACACCCTGAAAAAAGAAGAAGATCAGCTGCATCTGCAGATTGAGCAGGCCGAACGGGCCTACGACCTCAACAAAGCGGCCCAGCTCAAGTATGGTCGCCTCGAAGCCGTGCAGCGGGAGCGAGAAGAGAAAGAAGCCCACCTGCAAGAAATTCAGGAGCAGGGCATGACCCTGCTGCGGGAGCAGGTCACCGACGCTGATATTGCCGAAATCGTCGCCAAGTGGACGGGTATTCCCGTCAATCGCATGATGGAATCGGAGCGGCAAAAGCTGCTTCAGCTAGAGAATTTTCTCCATCAGCGGGTGATTGGCCAGCACGATGCAGTGGTATCCGTTGCCGCCGCCATTCGCCGGGCCAGAGCCGGTATGAACGATCCCGGGCGTCCCTTAGGGTCTTTCATGTTTATGGGGCCAACCGGTGTGGGCAAGACAGAACTCGCCCGGGCCTTAGCTGACCTGCTGTTCGACACTGAAGATGCCCTGATCCGCCTGGATATGTCGGAATATATGGAGAAAAACTCCGTCAACCGCCTGGTGGGGGCTCCTCCTGGCTATGTGGGCTACGAAGAAGGGGGGCAACTCTCCGAGGCGGTACGTCGCCACCCCTACTCTGTGGTGCTGTTAGATGAAGTTGAAAAGGCCCATCCCGATGTCTTCAACATCCTGCTGCAGGTGCTGGATGATGGCCGCATCACCGACTCCCAGGGCCATAAAATCGACTTCCGTAACACCGTTGTGATCATGACCAGTAACATCGGCAGCGATCATATTCTGGAGCTGGCCGGCGACGACGACCGCTACGGCGAAATGCGAGAGCGGGTGCTGAAAGCCCTGCGCAAGCATTTCCGGCCTGAATTCCTCAACCGGGTGGATGATCTGATCCTGTTCCACTGCCTACGCAAAGAAGAGCTGAGGAAGATCGTCGCCCTGCAGATTCGCCGCGTGCAGAAACGCCTGGCCGATCAGAAGCTGGCCCTGCAGGTTTCTGAATCGGCGATGGATTACATTGCCCACAGCGGCTATGACCCGGTATATGGAGCCCGCCCCCTCAAGCGGGCTATTCAGCGAGAGCTTGAGAATCCTCTAGCCACGATGATCCTTGAGACCACCTTTGCCGAGGGGGCCATTATCCAGGTCGATATGGAGGATGATCACCTCCGATTTGCAATCCAGTCCACAGAAACACTCCCGATGACTGCAGAACATGCTGCAGACGAAGTCAAAGTTGAGTCAGCCGTATAACCCCAAAAAATGTCCTTTACCGGACTGACGAACTATCACCTTAAGCTTCTAGCCGCAGCCACCATGGTGATCGATCATGTGGGGGTAGTGTTCTACCCCGATAACGACTGGTTGCGTATTGTTGGGCGAATAAGCTTTCCTCTGTTCGTATGGCTGCTGGTGCAGGGCGAAACCCACACCAGAAACGTGTGGCAATACGGCCTGCGCTTGGCGGCGCTGGGGGTCCTATCGCAACCGCTGTACCAGATTGTGCTAGACGCCAATCGCCCTAACATTCTGTTTCAGCTGCTTTTGGGCCTTGTCTGCCTGCGCCTGACCCGACGGTTTTCCACCTTTGCCCTGCCCATCTGGATTTTAGGGGCAATCGTTGCCCTGCTCACAGAAACCAGCTACGGGGCCTATGGCATTGCCCTCACCGCCATGACCCGGTATTTTCAACCCGGCCTGATCTGGTGGGCCGGGTGGGCCGGGGTACATTTACTTTGGGCTGTGGACGCCGGACCTTTTCAGCTTCCGGTAATTGGGGTTCCGATCCTGTTCTGGCTTGCCAACGGTAAACGAGGAGCTAAAGCCCGCTGGTTTTACGGCTTTTATCCGGGCCACCTGGCGTTACTCTGGGTGGCCCAGCAGATCTTTCGGTGAGTTTCTGGAGTAAGGTTGCGGATAGGGCTCATCCCAACGGGGACACTACCACAACCCCGGTACCGGTTCAGCCTGTACTGGAGCGGCAGGGGGGGCTCCCGGAACCACCTGCGGCTGACTGTCAACCGGGGGAACTTCAGCAAAGGGACACAGCACAGAACCGCCCGCCCGCACAACGAAATCATTGAAGTCTCTGTCTTGCTGGGGTTGAGAAACTAGAGTAGAGGCGGTGTCGTCCCACCGGATGGTGGTGCCCCCGTTAGCCAGGCCTTCCATGCCGTCCCCAAGATCAGCCAACTGTTCGTCGTTGGGGTTAAGCATATTATTTGAATAAACAGTGCCCACCGGCTCTCCATTGTAGAAAGACTCCAGGTAGAGCACGTAGGGAGTATTTTCTTCGAACTCAAATTCGGCAAAGGTCTCATAGACAATCGCCGAAGTGTCGTTAGGGTCAGGAGAGGGGGTTTCTTGAATTAAGGGAGTCCGTTCGCCGGTCTCTAAATTTTCAACACCAAACGTAGAGAGATAGGCTCCATTAGAATCGACAAACAAAAACTCAACAATGGTGGGGACTTCAAACAAAATCCCTTCGTTACTGAATTGATCCTGGGCCTGGGCAGAGGGAGCTAACGCTGCTACAGACCCGGCAACTAATCCGGTGGTGGCCAACAATGCAACAGGCTTAAAAGTCATAGGTCAATTTGCATGAACGTTTAACGGCTATTTGGCTTAGAGGCTGCCAGCAAAATCATTATTCAGCAGCTTCAGGCGTTATTCAAAACGACCGGCCACTGCCAGGGGAACGCTAGTCATCTGTCAGAGTATGGGTGGAATGGATTCCCTTACCAAACCCGGTCAGTGTTGAACCGATCCCGATCGGCAGTGTCTGCTTCAACATCAGCCACAAAGGACTGAGTTTCTCGCAACAGCAATTCATAGGTTACACATTCAGAGGTCACACAAGCCTGGTCAGATGGCCCCCTGACGGAAAACCGCCGGGGCACTGCCGCCGCCGCCTCAATGGAATCCCGGCAGGCAAGATAGGCTTCGTTGAGGGCAGACGCCAGCCGCTGAGCTTCTGCCAGAATTTCTGGATCTAGGACTTCTCCCATGGACCCAACAAATCCTGGAGCGACGCTGTTGAAAATATTGGTTCCCGCGGTATCCGACTGATTAGGCGGATTTTGACTAAAGACAGGCCCAACAATTCCAAGGGTCAGGGCCGATGTCACACAGCCACTTATCCCCAGAAAACGAATTAACCACCGTTGCCTTGTTGTCATCACACTCTCCCCTGAGAACTGTTTTTTTAAAGTTTATATTTTTAAAGTTTATAGTTGAAAACTGGTGCCAAAGCCAAGTACAAAGCGGGTACCGTCTCCTGCCCCTGTAATGTCACGGAGAGCGGGAGTAATGACAAAATTAAAGTTGTTGAAAGGAGCTATCGATACCCCCAGGGCTAAGTCCTGGCCAGTCCATTCGGTGATCAGGCTAACGGGCTCTAAGATACGAACCGCCACACTGCCAAAGGGGTTGACCGTGGAGTTGTCGTTATCCACATCGTCTTCAAGGCGAAACTGGCCCGTCCCGGCTCCGGCGGTAACAGCGATACGACTGAAGGGTTGATTGACATTGTCACGGATGCTGAAAATCTTGGTGACCGACCCATAGACTGAATCTTCAAAATCGCTGGTGTCGTCTCCCAGGGTTAGAAAGCCGTTCCAACCGATGGCCGCCGAAAAGCTTTCAGAAAACCGTCGGTGCAGCTTCAAATTGAAGCCACCGGTACCAAAGGAACGATTACGCCCAAAACTGGCCAGGGTGTAAGAAATCTCAGCCCCGACATACCGACGGGAATCCAATAGACCGATCCCCAGAGCGATACCGCCATCCTCCGTATTGCTGTAGCGGGTTCTCTCTTGAAACGTACCGCTAATAAAGACCGTATTTCGGTCAACTCCGAAACCCGATGGATTGGCAATCGTCAGACCTGGGGAACTAAAGTCAGCGGGGTCTTCAATGGCTCCCAGTTCTTCAATCGCCTCTAAGTCGGTTTGCACCTCTTCTAGCTCTGCTGGGTCAGGCTCTTCAACGGGCGAGGTGTCTGATAGAGGCGCAGTCTGGCTGAGCAACTGCGGGGTAAAGCGCTGATCTGCCTCCAGGGGTTGGGCATCTACATCGACCACCTGGGAAAAACCTATGGAACGAAACCTTAAATCGCGCTCAAAGTTCAAGCCGGCATAGAGGGGTTTTGTCGCATCATTGGTCGGCGTTTTCTCCAAAATACTGGCGCTGATATTGACTGACGTCGCTCTGGCAGCATCCTCTGAAGTTTCCAGGCTTACTGCCCCTTCAGCTTGCAGGGGACGATCTGAAGGAGGGAGATTTTGCGCTCCTGCAACGGCGGGTTGATTATGGCTCAACCCCAGTTCCCAAAGGGGGTGAGGAGTAGGGTTCTTAGATGCTTTGCTCTGAAAGTCGCCTGCAGAACCACTGGCATGAGGAGGAGTGGCTGAACTGGCAAAGGCTGGCTGGCTAGAATTTTGAATTGCTAGAAAAGCCAAGAAGGAAAAGGCAAGAACTCTATTTCTCATCAGGTTAAGCCCAAAAAAGGAAGCGCATCTTAAAATCAGCACCAATATAGGAGCATATATGAATTCACTGCGAATAACGATATACCGACTCCTTTTTTTTTTCAAGACTTTCGATCAGAAAGCCTAGGATAAAAACTGTGGATTATAGCGGTAGAAACCCAGCCAACTATAAGCTCAGCATATCAATATGTAGTTTTCTAACGGGAAGCAACAAACCTACTCCAAGCACTCTGCTGCCTTTTTTAAACTTCAATGCCCGCATTGCAGGCGGATCTGCAGCGATTTATCTCCTTAGGAAGAGGACGAAGCGGGGCATGGCTTTTGTCTTTAAACTCAACCCAGTCCGGGTCCAGGAGTGAAGTTTTGCCCAGGGGAAAGCTACCGTTTTCGAGGTAGATCGGTATAGAGCTGATGGCTAGATATCATATAGAGCTGATGGCTGGATATCAGCCGTAACCAGGGTATGCCGTCGAAACCGTTGTCCGATGCCGGACTCACTTTACCGCCGCAACAGCTCATGGCTTGAATTGTCTTCAAGCTGCGGCATAATAATTTCCCTGGCCTACTCTGTCCTAAAGCCTGGGACGAGGACTGGAGTTTCCCTGGGGCAAATTCCACCTCTGGCGCTGGGCAAGATTCATACCCAGTCCAGCTCGAGAACTGGAGTTTTCTCTAAGGCAAAACTCCAGCTCTGGACTTGGACAAAGTTTAGAACTGGTAGCCCAAGCCATTAAAATTAGTGACTAAGGCAATATTTGTATGTTCCAAGCTTTCCACTAGCCAAATCACATCTTTACAAAAGCGATGCTCGTGCAGATTGAAAAGTACTGAGAAGCATCGTTCTAACCAGGGTTTAGCAGCGGTGCAAAATAAGACAATCCTGAGTAGCAAGCCGATGGTCAGAGAGTACCCCACATCATTGATTAAATGACGAAAATTTCGAAACACAGGTTTATGGGGGCTGTTGACCACTAAAAAGTTAAACAGACGACGGCAGGTTTCGACCAGAATGAAGCTGTTCAGCTGTTGAGAGTCGAACTCAGCCAGGGTTTCTCTCACGTAGCGCCGCAAACTACGGGTAAAGTGATTGTTTTTGTACCTGGGGTCTTCCCGCACGATGGGGTGAATCAAATAGTCGACAAAGTCATCTTTAAAGTCCCCAAAGGAGCGGGCCGTTTTGCTATAGGTCGAGAACCAGTGGGCCTGATCTTTATGACTGCGAAAGCCGTCAATTTTGCCGGTATAGTATTCGATGGCCAGGTTCAGGTCCTGCGGCTTTAGCAAAGTAGGGTTCTCTAGAATTGAGCTATCAAGGGCCTGCTTCTGGTAGGTTTGATAACGAGCCAGCTGAATGCCAAGCTTTCTTTCTGCCGTTTGCCGCAGGTCGTTAACGTTCTGCTTTTGTTCAGGGCCGCTATCTTTAGTCAGTAAACTGCTGTCATATAAAAAAGGATAGTGGCTAATGCGATGGATTAAGGGTTGCTCTTCTGACGCTCCCTCAATGGTCTGAGTTTTTCGCTCATTTTTAGCCTCAAAAATGCTGCTCAGCCGCTCCAGGGCCGCAAACTGCTCGGTCGTCAAAAACTTTTGTACCAGAACCTGCATACGACGGGTCTGGGAATCGGGAGCGGGCGCTGGCGAAAACCCTGCGAGCTGACGAACAAACTCTGGGATTGCCCAATGGTAACGGGGCTGCACGTACCAAAAGTTAATTAGGGTGTAGCAGCATCGGTTCAGGATGAACTTGAACTCTCGCTCTATGCCGGGCCGTTCAACCAGCTTAGACAGAGCATTAGCAATAGCGGGGTCGGGATATTTTCTGCCCCCCAGAAACAAATTGCAGAAGCGCTCGATTAACTGCCTTGGCGGCTCTTCCTGACGCCAATACTGTAGATGTTGATACAAAATATCTTCAAGGGTAACCGGTGGGCTACTGGTATAGCTTGACCAAGAGTCCAGAGAATCTGGAGAGTTCATGCTGATGACCTGATTGCTAACCGACAATATAACTCTGTTCTTCTAACTCCAGGTACCCCATAACTTAGGAAGAAGCACCGTTTAGGTTAATCCCTAAAATCAGGGTGTGATGATTATACGTAATCATACTTCCCTCGACATGCCTAAAATGACACTTTTAGAAGCGTCCATTGGGGCAACCCCAGTCTTCATCATTTCCTTAAAGAGATTGTGCGGTTCTAACCGCTATCGGTCTAAACGAGTACCAATCAGGCAGGCTCCGGTCAGGCTTACCCCTGCTAAGTAGGTGCCCTCCAGATCCGCACAGAGCAGGTTGGCACCGGTTAAGGCCACCCCGGCCAAATTGGCTCCCTGCAGGTCGGCCTCCTCGAGGTTAGCATTTTCTAGATTGCTTCCCTGGAGATTAGCTTGGGCCAGATCAGCACCTTTCAGGTTAGAGTTGCTCAGGTTTGCCCCGCGCAGATCTACACCGCGCAGGTCAATCCCCTGCAGATTCACTCCCATCAAATTGCAACCATTTAAAGACGCGCCACTCAACACACTGCCCGTAAGTTTTGCCCCCATCAGGTTGGCTCCCCGCAAATTCGCCCCCCGCAAATCGCTACCCGTGAGATCTGCTTGCATCAGGTTGGCTCCCCACAAGTTAGCCCTGAGGTCACATCCCATCAGACTGGCCCCCATCAGGTTGGCCCCCTCCAGGTGGGCTTTGACCAGGGAAGAATAACTGAAGTTCGCCCCCAATAAATGCGCTCCGGGCAGGTGTATTTCCGACAAATCCGCATGGGAGAGGTCTGCATCTTCCAGATCCACTCCTGCCAGGTGGCGGGTCTTTCCAGATCGAATAGCGTCAATATCCACAGGTTTCGCAGGTCCAGGGGCAACTAAAGGGGAAAAACAGTGTTTAAGATTACGGTGTAAGGAACCGATAAAGAGCCAAACCGCTATCCTGACCAGCTCGGTTGCGTTAAAGGATCCGCTACGTCAGGATCCAGCAGACCGGCTCCCAGGGTAATCCTGGCGGGTAAGGTGGGTAAACTTAACCCCTGCTGCAAGCCCTTGACCATCAGGCTGAGCATTTCAACCAGTTTAGGATCCCACCGATCTCCAGCCTGGTGCTGGCATCGGCCCAGGGCTAAATCCAGCAGCGGATCTTCTGGAGCATCAGCGTCCTTTTCGTAACGTAACTCGGCCAGGTACTGCTGAAAGGTAGCCACCAATCCCAGCATTCTCGATTCCAGGGGAATTGCATCTCCCGCTAAACCGGCCGGGCGTCCTTCACCATTCCAGAATTCCTCCCGGTGGGTAATGATAGTGGCCACCGCCCGCAATCTGGGCATTAGCCGCAGAGTCTGCACTTCAGGGACCAGCGGACAGCTGGGGGCAGCAGAGCTGGTTAGCTGCTCAGCCCGTTCTGCCGCCGGGGCAATTCGATACAGCATGCCCGCCAGCCGCAGCCGCTGTAAACGCCAGGCCGGCAAATCCAGCAGCTGCCCCATCATTTCCAGCAAAGCAACCACTTCGCGAGCCGCCAACGGATTCACCGGGTCGTTGAGATCAACCAACTGAGCCATGCGCAAAAAGGCCTGAAGCTCATTAGAAACCAGGTTTTGGCTCAGATCTTCATCTACAGAGTCTGACAACCGGGTTTGCAAATCACGCCGACTAGACTGTAAATAGCTCACCACCTGGGTCACGGCCTGGTTAAGGTGACCCCCTTCGCCATACTCCAGAACCGGATTTTGCTGCTGCAGGGCGGCCAGTTGATCCGAGAGCTGCTGCTGCAGGGTCGTATTGTATGTGCCAATGTGGGCAATCGTGATCTCTATGGTTTCGCGTACCAGGGTCGCTTCAAAGGTCCAGAATCCGTAAAATTTTCGCTCAAGATCGTTCTCTGGAGGCCCCTGAGGACCATAGTCAGCTTCAGACAACTCTTGACACAGCACCATGGCAGCGTAGTCAGCTGACAAAATCATCAAATGCCATTCCTGGGACACTGGATCATCGGTGGCAATGTCAACCAGGCTGACGTTGTCCAGCTGACTGGTGGGATGTTCATGAAACCCCGCTTCCGGGGCGGCCATAATGGCTATATGGTCTGCCTTTTGGGCAATTTCACGGTAGCGATCGGCTTCCTGCAAATACCACTTTCCCCGCTGAAAGGCCGTTATCACCAGGGGTGAGGTTCCCTGGGTGGTTAAAATGCAATCTTCCAGAGCATGGCACAGGGCCACCAGCGTATTTTTGTAGTACACCCCATAGTTAAGCGGGGTCGTGCCCCGTTTAGCCCGGTCGCATACCAGCTGACTAAGAATGGAACCTTCGAGCATAGTCGCCCAGACTTACAACACTTTTCGACGGTTTAGACCCTAATGTCTCAAGACTATTCATTTCAGGACTGTTAACGATGATAACGTAGCTCTTCTACGGGAGGAATATTTCGCCATCAGTTCAGTATCGATAGCCTCAATGAAGACTCAATGAAGAATTTATTCGAGAGTTTCTCCCTCCATGATATAAAGAAAATATTAAGGGTTGTGGCTTCAAATCCATGCGCTGGGGGAGGGGATCACGCTATCTGGTGCAGATCAGCAGGGGGATCGGTGGCAAACTTACTCTTGCGGCAGTGAAGAAAAATCTCTAAATGTGGCAAATCGTTGCGTAATGCTGAGGGTCTGTAGTCCCCTTTACAGTCTCTGGGATCACGCAATGTTAGTGTTTTGATAACCGTTGCAGTTTGCCGCGAACCATCAACCAAACAATGGCACAAATCCTTGACCCCATTCCTTCCGATAGCTCCCAGCCGATCCTGTGTTGCTACGTCAATGCCACCAGCAAAATTCAGGTCGCTCGCATTACCAACATTGAGGATTGGTACTTCGAACGCGTTGTTTTCCCCGGACAACGACTGATTTTTGAAGCTCCTCCCTGTGCTTTGCTAGAGATTCACACCGGCATGATGGCCAGCGCCATTTTGTCTGACTCTATTCCCTGCGATCGCCTCCAGATTGATCGGGATCAGCCTGACCCCTCGGCTGAGTCTAAGGCCTCACAGCCTTCCGACAGTAGTTCAGTGGCCCAGGCCGTAGATGGTGAGCCAGAGTCTATCGCCATCGTCCGCTAGGGTCTTGTAGAACTCGCGATTCAGGTGGTATAGCAAGGGTAGGCTGTTAACTCAGATTACCACTTTGAACTTACCCTCTTTTTTATGGCTCTGGCGCATCGCAGCCTGGTCTATGGGACTGGCCGTCACCGGCTATTTGTTGCTGGCTCTCTCTGGAGGAGGGCTGGCTTACTCTCGTTCTACTAAGCAGGTCCCCTCTGCCTGGCTGCGCCCCCTGCACATTGTTTTGGGAAGCATCCTGGTGCTCTTAGTGTTGATTTTGCTCAGCATCGGCATTGTAGGAACCCTGGGGGAATATGGCAGTTTGGGGCACTCTATACATTTACCGCTGGGCATATCGGTCGTTGTTCTGGTGCTTGTCTCTGCCTGGGCTGCCAGCCGCATTGCCGCAGAACGTCCCTGGGCCCGCAAGCTCCATGTTGCCATCAACGGAATTTTAGGCTTTGCCCTGATGGGGGTGGGGCTATCGGGTTGGCAGGTGGTACAGAAATATTTACCCTGAAGGGGGAATATCACTGGCACTGCTATGGCACCCCCTCAGCTCCCCTTCAAGCCGGAAACGGCCTGTGGTTCTTCTGACCGGTTTCCTGTTTCTCCTTTAATTCGTGTCACCCTGATGGCTCTGTATGGGGCACTCATGGCTCCGTTACCTGTTTTGGCTGCGGCCAGCCAGTCTGCGGTATCGCCAGTTTTGCTAACGGTGGGCATTGGTCTGGGTGCCCTCGGGTTGTATGGGGCGCTGGCCCAGATGGTAAAGACCGATGACCAGGGCATTGAGGTTACCTATCCCCGCTGGTTTCGGTGGCTCTATCGGGGCGGCTGGCAACTGCAGTGGGATGACATTGTGGCTTTAAAACCCCGCTCTACGGGGCAGGGGGGCATTGTGTACTACTTTGTCGGGAAAGACCAGCGGGCCTACCTGCTGCCCATGCGCATCGCCGGGTTCGCCCGCCTGGTGCGGCAGGTGCAAGCTAAAACCGAGATCGATACCCAGGATGTTAAACCCCTGGCTCAGCCCTGGATGTACGGTATTTTACTGGGGCTGACCCTGCTACTGGGTCTGGTGGATCTCTGGACCATCACCACCGCCATTCAGCTGAGGAGCCCGTTGGGATTCTAGTCCCCATCTGCGGTATCAACTTTAACTTTCGTTTCTTTAAGACCTCCTGACATTCGCTTCTGTCCTTCCGGGGAAGGAACCTAAACTTTTCTTCAACCTGCGCCTGTCGGGCGGTTTGCTCAAGTCTGTCACAAAGGTGCTGACCTGATCACAGTTAAACTGAACTATCTATACCAAGTCCAGCTCGAAAACTGGAGCTTTCCCTTGGGCAAAACTCCACTGCTGAACGTGGACAAGGTTGAGGTGGCCAGAGCCAGAAAACGTCAGCAACTTTCTGAATCCTGCTCGCATGCCCCAATACTCACCCAGCTGGTAGAGCCATCGCTCCAGTGCTCCTTCTTCCAGATGGGCGCATTGTGCTTCAGGGTATCAATGGCAAACTTGCAGGCCGCAAACGCCTCGGACCGATGGGGGCAACCCACCGCCACCAGCACGCTGATTTCGCCGACGGTGAGTTTGCCGGTGCGGTGATGAATCGCTACGCGGGTTACATCTGGCCAGGTCTGTCGAATCTGTGCGGCAATCTGCTTAAAGATTTCAATTGCCATGGGTTTGTAAGCCTGGTACTCCAGCGCCACAACGGGTTTACCGTCGGTGTTGTTTCGTACCATACCGCTCATTACCACGACTGCCCCATTCGCCGGGTTATCCGCCAGGGCATAAACCTCATCTAGCGATAGGGGGGCAAAGGTAACGCGAAAGCTATCGGGAGATATGGAGGTATGAGAACGGGAGGTCGCAGTGTGCATAGGGGTTCGGAAACTTACAGGTAGACAACAAACCTTGTCCAAGCCCAGAAGTGGAGTTTTACCTTAGAGAAAACTACAAATTTCGAGCTGGACTTGGTATATGCCGGTACATACCGTCTATTTAAGGTAAGGCTGTTGTCACGGGCCGACAAGTTTCATTGCCACAGGTTGACCTGTACCGACTCACCTCCCATCCTACGCTCTACTCCCCTGGGATGTCGTTCTGCCTTTGGCCCCTTCAGCCTTCACCGAGTTGCATATCCCGCCTGGTTCCCATCAAATACAGCAGAGCCATGCGCACGGCAACGCCGCTGGTAACCTGGTCAGCAATCAGACTGAGATCTGGATCATCCATCAGATCTGAGCTGATTTCAACGCCACGATTGACCGGGCCAGGGTGGAGGACCTTGACGGCAGGTTGACACTGGCGGATGCGATCGCGAGTTACCCCAAATTGCTGGTGATACTCCCGCAGACTGGGCAGCAAATGCTGGGTCATGCGCTCCCGCTGTAGCCGCAGGGTCATCACAAAGTCGGCCTTTTCCAGGGCTGGGGCCAGGGTGGTGTACTGCACAATAGCGCGAGGAATATCTAGCGGCGTCTGCTGAATAAAGGCCTCTGCAAAACCAGGGGGAAGCAAGGTGGGCGGTGCTGCCAGATGCACAGAAGCGCCACAGGCCGTTAACGTCCAAATATTGGATCGCGCCACCCGAGAATGGAGAATATCCCCCACGATGGCGATCTTTTTACCATTGAGTGACGAAATGCTGGGATTATCCGGATTCAGGGTCTGGCATAGTGTGAATAAATCTAGCAGTGCCTGGGAAGGATGAGCATGGAGCCCATCCCCGGCATTCAGCACGCCGACCCCGGTCTGCATACGGTCCATTTCGTCGGCGATGATCTGGGGCACCCCTGCATCTTGATGGCGAATGACCATCAGGTTGGTGCCCATAGCCAGGTAGGTCTTGGCGGTGTCTAGAATGGTCTCTCCTTTAGTCAGGGAGGAAGACCCCGGCGCAAAGTTGAGCACATCTGCCGATAGTCGCTTGGCCGCCAGTTCAAAACTGCTGCGGGTGCGGGTGGAAGGCTCAAAGAACATATTGGTCACTACGACCCCCTGTAGGGCTGGTACCTTACGGGTTTTTCTCGACAGCACCTCGCGAAAGCTCACCGCCGTTTGGATCACCGTTTCCAACTCATCCGCCGTAAAATCTGCCAGCGACAGCACATGTCGTCGATTCCAGGGAGCGTTTGCCATGACCCGTCGTCCTACCCAAAACCCAGTTCAATTCAGTCCCCACAATACCGGCAACGGGGACCTAGAAGTCATCTCCCCTGGATCTGATCGGCCAGTGGGGCTGCCAAAATTGCTGATGATAGCGGGAATTCTGGCTCTGGGACTTGCCAGCTGCTCAACCTCAAAGTCTGGCCCAGAAGCTGACTCGACCCGTCCTGCCCCGGCGGCCCACTCTGCTCCGGTGCTGGAGTTTTTAGCCAGCCCCAACCTGAGCGCCCCACTACAGGCTGCCCTGGGTCGTACCCAGAGCCAGGCCAAGCGGTTGGTAGTGCCTGAAGATGCGGTTGCTGTGGCTCTTTACATCCCCGACGATCAGTGCCAGAACTATCTTACAGAAGAAGTCCTGGTTCCCCGCCAGGATGACCTGACCGAAACGGTAAAACTGATTCTGGCTGAACCAGAAATTCCCTTCTTTGAACTCACGGGGTACCGGCTTAATCATGATCCCGAGACAAAAACAGCGACGATTGATTTACGAGTCTCGCGTACGTCTCCTAGATTGTTGCAGTCCCTGACTTTCTGTGAACAAATGCTGCTGCTGGGAAGTATCAAAGAAACGCTGCTAAATCATCCCGAGTGGGACATAGAACAGGTGGAGTTTACTAATCGTGGATATCGGTTGGTGCTGTAACGGTTATCCGGTAAAAATCTTGTATGGGCAATGCCCTCAAACCACAGGCCATGCGGCCTCCGATAGAGGGCTTTAGATAATTTGAGGCTAGTATTTCAGCTCATAAGTTGTGCAACCTGTATTGCCCCCCTGCTCCCCTGCCCCCCAGCCGGTGGATGTTGCAGAACTTATGGCGCTTTGTACTAGCCACCAATGCCCAACCGCCCGGCCAGGCTGGGAGTCAGGGGCAGTAGCACCGTCAGGGTCAAAAATAGAGCCAGCAGCCCCAGGGCGGCGCGGGCATCGTCAGGTTCGGTAATGTCTTCCAGGCAGGGGCGCTCAAGGGTGCGCTGCAAAATCAAAATCAACACGGCCCAGTAGAGTGCCAGAGGGTTTACCAGAGATACCAGGGCCAGCAAGATCAGGGTAAAAATCGTGGTGCGCCCGGCGGTTTTGCGGCCATAAATCGCCTGGACAATGCGGCCTCCATCGAGCTGCCCGGCAGGCATCAGGTTCAGGGCGGTAATTACCAACCCCAGCCAACCCATAATAGTCAGCGGATGAACATCTACCAGGGGTTGCTGCAGGGCTGAGCCCAGCACTGCTCTGGCTAAAAAGCCGACTAAAATCGAGCCCTTAAAAAATTCGGAGGGGACCTGAAACTCACTGCCGGGGTGGGAGAGTACTAACCCGGTCAGCAGCAGCCCCAGGGAGGTCAACCCCCCAGCGGCGGGGCCAGCAAAGGCAATATCAAACAGCACGCTGCGGTTGGGCAACAACGACTCAAACCGGGTCAAGCTACCGAAGGAACCAATTTGCCAGGTGGGAATTAAAAACGGAGGGCTGAGGCGCACCTGATGTTTGCGAGCCAGCACCCGGTGGCCAATTTCATGGCTGGCAAGAATCACCACCAGGGCAATTAAAAACGGTAGGGCTTTAGTCCAGTTGGAAACGTCCTGCACCAGATCAAACCCCAGTAAAGCGGCTCCGGCCTCCAGGCTGGTAAACACTGTAGCCAACCCCAACAGCACGGCTAAAGCCCACTGGGTTGGGGTGGTTTTGGGAGGGTCGGCAGAGTCTGGCAGCACCACAATGGTGGGCTTTTTATCCAGGTTTTCGACTAAGAACAGGCGATACTTGTCCCCCAGGCGTTCCTTGAGCAGTTGGGCCAGGTGATCGCGGGTTTCGGTCGGTTGCCCGCGCAGATTGCCCCGAAAAATAGCCCCCTGCTGGTAAGGAATAGTTTCGGTGCGAAAGTAGGTATCTACCCCAAAAATCCCCTCAATTTGGGCCAGTTCCTCGGCGGGAATGGCCATGGTCTCGCTAGTGGTATCAGGCTGCTCGGGTTTAGGGGCGGCAGTGACTTCGTCGGTGGAGTTGGCCTTCCCTTCGTCGGTGGCGGTGGCCCCTGCTGAAACCATAGCCGCGGTGCGTTTAGCCGCCAGGTCGTCTTCGCCTATCGTTCGCAACCGTCGCCCCAGATAAATATAGATGCCTGTAGAGGCAATCAGCAGCAGCAAGACTCCGGCCAGGTTAATGTAAATTCCCAGGGCAAACAAACCAAAAAACAGCAGCCAGGGTGCCATTAACGCTACTGACTGCAACCAGGCTAAAGTGCCCACATTGCCGTAGGGGCGAGCCCGCAGGTAGCCCCAAACTAGAATCGCGATCGCAACCAGCAGAACCAACCCAGTAATAACCATATGCCGCGAAGCGTCAGTATCCTTTGCAAAGTGTACAGCCCTCATTTCCGCCTAACTTATGGGCAGAGTAGGGGCTTAAAATTGTCCTCAGTCTACCGTTCAACGGAGAACCCTGACCAGCTATCCCCTGACTCCTTTCCCAGACCAGCTCTAAACCCGTAGGGTTCTGGCCTGAGACAAGGCTGATTTGATCCCAATTCGCCATTTATGCCGCTATGCCCCCTGTTCCTCCTGACCAACCGGCCTCTAATCTACCGAAAAGTTCCTCCCAACCCCATACCAGCAATGGAGCCCAGGCCAGTGGAAGCAGCCCAGACCCCCTGCTCCCCACCGGCAACGGTCTACCCAGGGCCCAGGCAAATCTCCAGTCTGGTAAACCCCCGGCAATAGCCCTGGGGGAAGATGAAGTAGCCGCTTCCGTGGGGCCAACCTTAATCGATGGTGCTACCGCTTCTGCCGGGGCAGTGATCCTGGTGGCGGTGGCAGTCATTATTATCGGTTTGGTGATCGACAGTGTCTGGCTCACTCTGGCCGGGTCTCTGGTGGCCACCATTGTCTCTCTGCGGCTGATGTGGCCATTTTTCCGACAAGTTCTTGAGGAACTCAACCCTCAGCAGCAGGCACTGATTATCGGCATTCCGGGCATTGTCATCGGCATTATCGGGCTGTTGCAAATTACCGGAATTAGCCGAGCCCTTTTGGCCTGGTTCCTAACCCTAAGGTGGGATATTTTGGGTCCCCTGGGGGATTTTCTGGGAGCGTTCGGGCAAATCTTTATTGCCTTTCTGGCCCTATTTGTGGCCTGGCGGCAATACATTATCTCTCGGGATCTCACCGTTCAGCAAAACCGCATCACCCAGCAGCAAACCATGGATGCCTTTTTCCAGGGCATTTCAGAGCTGGTGCTGGATGACGAAGGTCTGCTGGAAGACTGGCCCCAGGAGCGCATCATTGCTGAGGCCAGAACCGCCGCCATCCTCAGCAGCGTCAACGCCTCCGGCAAGGCGAAGGTGGTGCGGTTTTTGTCCCGCTCCAAGCTGCTTACCCCCCTGCGTCGAGACAATCGGCTGGGACGTCCCATTTTGGATGGTTTGGGGGGCTACGAAGAAGACCGGGCCAGCGGCACCCGCGTGATTGATTTAGGGGCCATGCTGGCCGTTGCCGACCTGTCAGAGGCAGACCTGCGGTGGACTGACCTCAGCGAAGCAAATCTGATTCGAGCCAACCTGTACCGAGCCGATCTGGTTAAAGCTAATCTATCCCGCACTATCCTGTATCAGGCAAACCTTTCAGACGCAGATCTGATGGGAGCGAGACTTTTTTATGGAAATGCCGCCACAGCTACTCCTCGCACCCGCACTGGCAAACCCGACTACACCACCGGCGAACAAACCGGCGCTGTGATTGAAGGAGTCAATTTGACCAGGGTTCAGCGTCTCTCAGAAGAGCAACGCTACTACTGCTGCGCCTGGGGAGGGTCTGCTACCCGGTCTACCATACCGGGGGGGTGCGGCGATATTCCAAATCTGCTGGGACGATAGTGACCTGATGCAACCATGCCCAAGCCCAGCAGTGGAGGTTTGCCTCAGAGAAAGCTACAGATTTTGAACTGGGCTTGGTATATCTAAACCAGGTAGGCCGAAAGCCGACCACCAGGTTTTGCCAGTGAGCACCGACATCCCCCATTCTCTGAATTGGGGTTAACGTCTTACCCCCCTTCCCCCTTGCTCCCCTGCTCCGATAAGTAGCTCTGACTACGAGAAACGGGATACGACGCCACCAGATGAGGATAATTAATGGATTTCATATACCAGAACACTATCGCCAAAGGCAGCACATAGCGGTCCCAAGGCCAGGCTTTTATCATGATTAAAGCGTTGAATAAAACCAGCCAGAAGAACAAATCAGGTTTTGAAAAACGTAAGCAAGCCAATAGAGCCAGGCTATAAAACATTAACCCATGAAGCCAGGGTATAGGGATTAGTTTACCCACCTTCATCAAGTTTCCATTGCCATAGTCAAGGGGTGGAAAAAGCAGGCAAAATATCAGCAGCCCCACGGCAATAGCAATGTACTTAGGCCAATTCGCTTTCAATATTCTCAGAGGATGGGCGGGTCTAAATAGAATAAATTCTGGAATCACTAGATACAAACCCACGAAGGCCAGAAAATTTACAATTCCCCCTGGAACGAGGGCAAACAAACTCCTTTGAACCTCTGGAGCTTTAATCTCAATGGCTGCTTGGGGGGCTAACCCACCAAATAGCAGAATCCAGAATCCTAGAGAAAAAATAGCAGCCACTGGCGCTAAAGAATGGGCGTATTTACCCCAATTCAGGCGCTGATCTAGACGGTAGTCTTGAATCAGGGAAAACATCTCATAGCTGGCCACCGCCAGGGGAAAAGCAATCATATACTGCCGCGAAGCAATCCCTAATATAAATGCAACAGTGCTGAGAATATGCCGGTTTCTGAAGTAGGCCATAAACCCAATGAGTACCCATATAGAGGCAAGCATCTCGGTGTATAACCGTCCACTCAGACCTAAAAAATAGGGGCAGAGGAAAAGACCAATCAAGCTCAGCAGTGCTCGCCCTCCTTTTGCTTGGCTGGGCCAACCAATAATCCCAATAATTACCAGAGATAAGATGAAATTAAGCACCCGTCCTGGAACAGCTTCTCCCCCAAACAGGTAATCCAATCCGCCAAAAATAATGAAAGGCAGAGGAGTATTCAGGCTACCGTAGGTAGTCAATTCTTCTACGGTAGGCCAAAGGTCATCACTAAAGGTTCTACTTGAGGGCCAGAATGATTTTTCATCAATCCAAAGAGGGCCATTTAAGAAGTCAAACCAGACTAAAAGTGCCAGGTAAATGACCGTAATTCCAAAGATAAACAGAAATTTTTGCTGACGATGGCTTAAAGCATTAATTCGGATCATATAAGTTTTCTTAATTCGGCAAGTATAGACTTAATCAGTCTATAGCGGTTCTTGGCTCAGGAAGGTACAAACTTGATTAGATCAGCCCCCCCTGTTCTCGCTGTTAAAGTTTCATCCTTTACCCTCTCTTTAAGGAAGGCGTGGGGAAATCTGGCGATGGGCCTGATTTGAGTGGAATCCGCTATAGCAATTCTAATCTTGAGAAGTTTCCCCCGGCTCCTGAGCTTGTCGAAGCATGAGTGGGCTTCGACAAGCTCAGCATGAGAACCTGCCCATGCTGAAGTCTCCAATACTCTATACTCAGAGTCGTGAACGACACAAAAGGTTTAAGCTGCGGCAATGAACAGTAACAACCCTGTAAAAAGCGGCGTTAACACGGTAATGGGGGTCAAAGAGCCAACCCTCGACACCACCGTTCGGACAGATTTAGACAATCCCCGGTGGGATAAAGCGGTCACCTTAAAATACCTCGGCGCTACCCTGGCCCAGATTGCAGCCATGACTGCCCTATTGTGGCTGATGGATATCGTTCTGGAAAGCCTCAATACCACCACGTTGCCCCAGGGCGCTTTAACCGCTTTTGTCTGTGCCTTTTTTGCTTTTGTGACCCTGAGATCGCGTCTGTTCTCCCTCCTCGACAATACCCGCAGTAATGGCCGTTATAACGCCATTCAGCGCCCCGGTTGGGCACCGCCGCCCCTGGCATTTCCCATCGTGTGGATGAGCATTGCTGTCTTGCGGGTGGTCTCTGCCTACCTGGTGTGGTCGGCTTCGGGGCAAACCTTTCTGAGCCTGCCGCTCATCCTGTTTGTCGTTCACCTCAGCCTGGGGGATACCTGGAACACTATTTTTACTGTAGAAGGTCGCCTGGGAGCAGCAGTGCCGATGGTCATTGTGGGGCCATGGCTATCGGTGGCAGCGGTCACTATTAGCTACTTCCAGACAGAACCCCTGGCAGGTTGGGTTATTTTGCCCTCCTGGATCTGGCTGACCGTAGCTACGGTACTGTGTATCAGCATCTGGCGACTGAATGGGCAGGAACCGCTCTATCCTTTGATGACTGAGGGATGAGTGGGTTTTGAGTTTTGGGTTTTGAGTTTTGAGTTTTGGGTTTTGAGTTTTGGGTTTTGGGTTTTGAGTTTTGGGTTTTGAGTTGGTTATTCACCTCAAACTTAAACGCAAAAGCGGCAAGTGGGGCAATTGACTAACTCTTGCGCTATGACGCGATTACCCCTGACTGAGCAGATTTTCCCTGGCGGATGGATCGCTCCAGCAAAAGGTTGAGCACTGTGCGTACGCCGATGATGGCGCTGAGGCGGGCAAAATCGTCCCACTGGCTTGACATCATGGTTTTAAGAATGCTGGCCCCGATCAGAAAGCTCAGCCCCAGGGAAAACGAGTAGCTCATGGCCAAACGGCTGCGCTGAAAGCCATCTCCCGATTCCCGCCGAAAAGCGACATCGCTCATGTAGATCCAGAGGGCACGCATCACCCCCAGCAAAATAATCAACAGCGCCAGAAACTGGCAGATACTAACCATCAAGCTATTTAAATTCAGTACAATCGCGGCGACATCCTGGCTGATCAGTTTAAGCGGCATAGGGATTTCTCGCGTTCTCTGTGCCGATTGTAAGCCGCCACCAGCACCCTGATGAACCTACCTCAACGATCACACAGCGTCTCTGGTCGCAGTCATTTAGCCACGCAAATTAGTATAAGAATGGCCCAGCAAAATCATCTGGACGAGAATCGCGGTGACTTCTCAGACGGCTGTTTAGTTATATAATGCTAAAAGAAGATATTGCCGAGTCTAGCGGCTAACACCATGGCTGAATCCTGCGCCAATGACCGTTACGTAAGTTTTAATGGCATTAACTGTGACGGTAACGCAATCCGCCTGTTAGAGATGATTCAACAGCATCTCAATGAGATGGAACCCGCTAACCCCTGGCTACAGTACTTTAGCATGAAGTTCGCCAATCGTAAGGCGCTGGGGCAGGACGAGCTATTTTTTGTAGGTAGCCAAATCAGCCAGATTCGCGAGTTTCTAGAGCAGGTGCACGACAGCGAAGCTCTGGACTTACTGGATCAGGTCGAAGAAGAGTGCTGCTAACACTCAATTACGTTGACCGCTAAGCCACCCCGCGAAGTTTCCTTGTACTTCTCGTGCATATCTCGCCCGGTGTCGCGCATGGTTTTGATCACCTTGTCAAGATGGACGCAGTGTTCGCCATTGCCCTTCAGGGCCATACGAGCCGCGTTGATGGCTTTGATGGACCCCATGGCGTTGCGTTCGATGCAGGGCACCTGCACTAATCCGCCTACCGGATCGCAGGTGAGGCCGAGGTTGTGTTCCATACCGATTTCGGCAGCGTTTTCCACCTGTTCCGGCGTGCCGCCCAGCACTTCCGCCAGTGCCCCCGCTGCCATGGAGCAGGCGACCCCCACTTCCCCCTGACAACCCACGTCAGCCCCCGAAATGGAGGCATTTTCTTTGTAGAGGATGGCGATCGCCCCCGCCACCAGCAGGAACCGCACGATTCCCTCATCACTGGCCCCGTGGCAAAAGCGGCTGTAATAGTGCAGCACCGCCGGGATAATCCCCGCCGCCCCGTTGGTTGGTGCGGTCACAATCCGTCCCCCGGCAGCATTTTCTTCATTCACCGCCATGGCGTAAACGTTGACCCAATCCATAATGCTGAGGGGGTCCGCCAGGGCAAATTCCGACCGCTGCTTCAGTTGGTGATACAGCGCTCCTTTGATCTGATCGCTGACCTCTGGGGTGTTGCTAAGAAGCGCAAATTCCGACCGCTGCTTCAGTTGGTGATACAGCCCCGCCGCCCGTCGCTTCACCTTGAGTCCGCCGGGAAGAATCCCCTCGGTATTACACCCCCGGCTGACGCAGTCCTGCATCACCTGCCAGATGCGCAGCAGCCCGTCGTAGATCTCGACTTCGGTGCGCCAGACCTTCTCGTTTTCCAGCATCAGCTGGCTAATGGAGATACCGTCCTTTTTGCAGTACTCCAGCAGCTCAAGGGCGGTTTTGAAGGGATAGGGCAGCGAGCTCCAGATGATCCTCCGCTGCGGCCTCCTCATCCACCACAAAGCCGCCGCCGATGGAATAGTAGAGGCGCGATCTCACCAACTTCCCCTCCCGATCAAACCCCTGAA
>Ga0208218_1000037_pt1 | contig 83185 bp, 62 predicted proteins | sample HotLakmasection3_FD_184726 | JGI IMG/M metagenome (GOLD analysis project Ga0208218, IMG submission 184726) | Hypersaline microbial mat communities from Hot Lake, Washington, USA - Section #3 (SPAdes) | ecosystem: Environmental > Aquatic > Non-marine Saline and Alkaline > Hypersaline > Microbial... | reverse complement strand
GGATGGTCTGGACTACAAAGCCAACGACCTCCAGGCATCAGGACGCTATTCAAAGGACTACAAAAGTTTGAGGGTATCTTTCAAGGCTGGGTTTTGGCTCATGGCTAAGATGTGTATACACGGTAGCTCAAAAATTGAGGATAGTCTTTTCTGGCAAGTCCCTAAGTCCTATTACGTTTGTTCAAAGGTAGATGTAGTGACAGACAACCTAATAGTAGGCTGAGCATGTTGGCATATTTCTGAAAATTCTTTGACCAATGGCATACTCCAATTCTGCTGCGGCAGTCGAATCTCTTGCTGCCGAAATTGGCGATAACGTTTATATCGACGTAGCCAAGTGGCACCTTTATTTGCGCGAAGCCCATCTCCACACTCTGCTGGCGGAGCAACTGTACCCGCTTCTGAGTGATGGTGTTCCCTCCAGGGAACGAGTTGACCAAATGTTGACCACGATGACGGTAAAGCTTGGGGGCGGCAAGCGCGAACTCCCCCTGATTGACCTGATCCCCAGTAGCGCTCAGCAGCAACTCATGCAAGTCCTGGAAGACTTTTACAAAGACATGTAGACAGGGCTTACACAATTGAGCGATTTGGGGACGCGCAACGCCCCCAAAAATCGCTCAATTGCGTGGATGTTCGCACAATCAGGCTTCGTCAGCGCAGTGGCAATCGTGAGCTTCGTTGGGGTCGTGGTGATGGTGCTCGGGATCTTCGAGGGGCAGCGACCCATCAAGATAGCCCTGAACGGCTTTATCTAAATTCGTTTCAGAGGTAGATACGCCTTCGATGCCCATGTTTTGGAGGCGGCGTGCTAAGCCTTTGCCAAAGCCACCCCCAATAAGCACCTGAATGTTATCGAGGGGATGAGGATTCTGGGGGGAACTTTCGTGAAAGCTCTGGGCTTTGGTCAGTTCCAATAAATCTTTTGAACGGACTTGTCCGGCTTCTACGTCATAGATCCAAAACCGCTGGCAGCGTCCGGTGTGCCCGGTAACCTCGGTTTTGGTCTGACTTGCGACGGCAATTTTCATTTGAACATCTCCAAATCGTGTTCTGTAGCGTGACGGCGATGGGAGCGGGATATGACCAGGAGAAGGAGACAGAGCCATCTTCCGTTGGCGAAGCGAATTGAAGATGGGCACAACTCAGAGAGTCACGATCTGGCGTGAGTCTTTTTGCTGGGTCAACCTTTTACTAGGTGAACCTTTTGCTGGGTCAACCTTTTACCGGGTCAACCTTTAGCCAGATCAACCTCTTGCCTGGTCAAAACAATGCAGTCTAGGTAAGAGTCGAAATAAGAACTGACACTAAGGTGGCATCCTTCTCGGGTGTCAAGACTGCGGATGTTCTCACTGTAGATCTGGAATTCCCGATCGCCAAACAAATATCATCAATCTCAATCATTTTGTGAGTCATCAATCCTTAGGGCGTGTCATCAATTAAATCTGAAAGGTCCAACCAGTGGGGCTTTTAGGGGCTATGACATCAAGAAATCTTGACGCCTAGAAAGCTTGACCTGTAAGGCTTGCAGCACCTAATTGATGACACGCCCTAGGGACTTGCAAGAAAATAAAATCCCAATTTTTCAGAGAGAAGGCTGGCTCTGCCAGCCTTCTCTCTCAAAAATTGGGATTTTATTAATCCGCAGATCCCTTAGCAGTGTTGAGAAAGATCGCTAGATATTGCTGGACACAGAGGGCGATCGCCGCAGCGCTGAGCGCCATTTTCCCTGACTCCAGGCAAGAATTATTCTCAATGGTCTGATTATATAGCTAGTTGGTAGGATCGTGAAGATTTACGACATTAGATTGCTAAAACGTATTTGATTCTTGGTTTGCAGGATTAAAGGAGTAGTTTTGCCATCTGGTATGAGGCGGGATTTGGGCGACAGGAAAGCGGTTGGGGGCGATCGCCCAGGGGTCAAAAGAGCGGGGTTGAGCAGCCAGAATCAGGCTTACGAAAGTTAACTTTATGCCGTGAAATTTCCGAGATTTTGCAAGTCGGAAGCGTAGACTCAGGATGGATAAATCAAGGAGTATGACCGTTTTATGATCAACATTCCTCCTACCCCTGCGATTCCTCAAACCACTGGGCGTTATCTGGTGGTCGTTGATGACGAAGATATTAGCGCTGGCGTCCAGGCGATTGGCAATGCAACTGGCGTCACAGAATTTGCCCATGCTGCGGATTTTGCCGACCGGGCGATCGCCCCTGAAGAACTTGCTTCTGACCAGTCGATCATGTTTGACGAGTTGGGAGTCATGGTGTTGTCGCTGGATAGTGACCAGGTGCGATCGCTCAGCATGGCTACGGTGAGCAACCACCTGCCCCTCAGTCTGGAGCCAGAGCGCATTGTCTATGCCCTGCCCGATGCAGACCCCTTCCGTCGCATGTTGCCCGCAGAGCCACCCGTCATCAGCACCCCGGCTGTCGGGAAAAGCGTCAATGTTTCGCTGGAATATCTCAAAGGTTATCGGGATGCGATCACGCAACTGATTGAGCACCTTACGTCAGAGTCTGGGCAGTTACGCCGGACGGATGGCGAAATCCCCGACATTGAATTTCCCCTTGAAGAAATGACCTGGGGCTTGCAACGTACCCGCGTGGGTGCTTCCTGCTATACCGGGGCAGGCATTCGGGTGGCGGTGCTGGATACGGGAATGGATCTGGAACATCCTGATTTCGCGAATCGTTGCGTTCAAAGCAAGTCGTTCATTGAAGGGGAAACGGCGCAGGATGGGAATGGGCATGGCACCCACTGCATTGGTACAGCTTGCGGTTCCCAGGGTCCGACATCACCGCGCTATGGCGTTGCGAAGGAATGCGAAATCTATGCCGGAAAGGTGCTGAGCGATGCAGGGTCGGGTTCTGATGGCGGCATTTTGGCAGGCATTAACTGGGCGATCGCCAGTGGATGTAGCATCATCTCCATGTCTCTGGGGGCGCGAGTGCAGGCAGGGCAAACCTTCTCGCGGGTGTATGAGCGCGTTGGCAAACGTAGCCTGCGTCGTGGCACGCTGATCATTGCGGCGGCAGGTAACGATAGTTGGCGCGACAACGGCATCATTCAGCCTGTGAGCCATCCGGCAAACTGTCCGTCGATTATGGCGATCGGCGCGCTCAATGAAAATCTACAAGTTGCCCAATTTTCAAACGGTGGGCTAAATCCCCGGGGCGGGCAGATTGATCTGGTTGCTCCAGGGGTTGAAGTGTTTTCTACCTGGCCCATGCCCGTGCGCTACTACACCATCAGTGGCACCAGCATGGCAACGCCCCATGTGTCGGGAATTGCCGCCCTCTATGCCCAGGCAACTGGGGCAAAGGGCAGTGAATTGTGGGCACAACTGGTGCAAAATGCCCAGCGGTTGCCCCTGGCATCCCGTGATGTGGGAAGTGGGCTGGTGCAGGCAATTTAATGCCCCTGAGCGTCATATCAAAAAGCCCAGAAAGAGATTTGTGCGCACCGCTCAGCGGTGCGCACAAACTCTTTCTGGACTTTTTAACCGAATTTGATGTGCCTAAATAGCCATTTTCATTGGGAAATCCAGCCCACAATGGGCATGGCTGGTTCCTGAACACCTCCCCATCCATAGATGGCTCCCCCCGTGCTACTGTGTTGGCGATGAGGAGGTGTTTGGCATGAAGCGGTTGATTTCAATTGGGGTCAGTTTAGCCATTTTGCTGCTGATCTACTGGCAAATTGATTTTGCCAAGTTGCTACAGGTTTTCCGGGAGTGCGATCGCTTCTGGCTCGTTGTTAGCCTGGGCATGGTCGTGCCCCTCACCGCATTTACATCATGGCGCTTGCAGCAGTTGATGCCTGCCTCTCCCGATGCCTCCCGCCAGTTGGATTTTGGCGAAGCCAATCGGCTGATCCTCGCTGCCAGTAGCCTCAATATGGTGTTGCCCTCAAAGATGGGCGACATTGCCAAAGCTTACTTTATGCGCGATCGCGGTCATCTCACTGGCTCTCTCGCCCTCTCCCTGGTGGTGTTTGAGAAAGCCTGCGATATGCTCTCGCTGCTGCTGTGGTGTGTGTTTGGCTTGCTGTTATTTGAAGACAAGGGCTTGCTGTTTTGGGGCATGACCGTGAGTGTTGCCACCGGGTTAATACTGGGGCTGCTGCTGTTGGGTTCACCAAGCTTTGCCCAGTTCTTCTTCAAGCGTGCCCATCAGGTCGCTCCCAAAAAGCTGAAGCTCAAAATCAACAAGCTCAGCTATTCCTGGAAGGAAATGCATGATTACTTCTGGGGCGATCGCCGTCGGCTCAGCTTGATTGCAGGGACTTCCATCTTCATCTGGTTTTTGCACCTGCTGCAAATCTGGATGTTTACCCTGGCGCTAAATGCTAGCGTTCCGTTCCTCGCCAATCTGGCTCTGGCTCCCCTCGCCATCCTCGCTGGATTGCTGCCGCTCACCTTTGCCGGAGTGGGGACGCGGGATGCCGCACTGATTGCGTTTTACCAACCCTACATGGCTCCGGCTGTGGGGGCAGCGCTTGGGGTTCTCTGCACCTCGCGTTATTTTTTACCTGCCATCGGAGGATTACCGTTTTTGGGACAATACCTCAAACTCGCTCAGGAAATTCGGATGACACCGCGATGAGGTTTAGGATTGGGCGATCGCTTACCCCGGCAACCTTTTACAGCTCCAGCGAGGGTTGAATCCGTGCGAAATCCCCGGTTTGTTTTGGAAAACAACTTGCTTTTGAGGGTTGACATCACAACCCTGTAGTCATTATGTAAATTGCAGTCCTCCGGAAGTGGAGTCATCCATCGATCGCCCTTTGAGAACCACCTCAGTTTGCTATCCCTGGACTTTTCGTGCCAATTCTGCTGACTTAATGTTCTTGTTTGAACCTACCTGCAACACCTGTGACTCTTCTCTCCCCTGATCGCTTAACCCCTTCCCCCCTGGCACGCTTCATGGACTTGTCCTATCTCCGCAAGTACCTCACCAGCGAAGTTTCAGTGCAGCAACGCTATCTCTGGCTGGGGCTGAGCTTGTTAGTATCGCTAAGTTACAGCATTCCCGTCCTGTTGCGGTCATTCAGCTACCCTTACCTGATGCAGGATGATGCCCGCCAGCATGTCTTTTGGATGCAGCGGTTTCTCGACCCAGAGCTGTTTCCCAATGACTTGATGGCAGACTATTTCCAGAGCGTTGCCCCCTGGGGTTACTCCACCCTTTACTGGCTTGCGACCCAGATTGGGTTTGACCCGGTGGTTTTCAACAAGCTGCTACCCTCTGTGCTGGTGTTGATTACCTCGGTCTACGTCTTTCTGGCGACGATGCAGTTTCTCCCGTCACCCGTTGCCGCTTTCCTCTCGACGGTCTTGCTCAACCAAAACCTGTGGCTGCGGGATGATGTGATTTCAGGTACTCCGGTAGCGTTTGTCTATCCGCTGTTTCCCGCATTTTTGTATTACATGATGCGGCGATCGCTCTTACCGTACTTGGGGGCGATCGTGCTCCTGGGCTTGTTCTACCCGCAAATGGTGCTGGTTGCCAGCGGCATCCTGTTCTTGCGGCTGTTTACCTTCAAAAACCGCCGATTGGGTCTGGCTCCCGCCTCTGAATTGCGCTTCTACCTGTTGGGCATTGCTGCGGCTTTCTTCGTCATGCTGCCCTATGCCCTGGAATCCTCTGCTTATGGTCCCGTCCTCACCCGAGCAGAAGGACAGAACATGGCAACTCTGGGCACTAATGGATGGTCGCGCTTCTTCCGCAACCATTTCACCAAATTCTGGATATGTGGCAAGCGCAGTGGTTTTTTGCCGCCCGAATGGTGCGCTATTTCTTTTGCGTTGCCTCAGATTGGGTTGGGCTTAGTGCTGCCACTTGTTATTTGGGGACGGAAGCGGTTTACTCTGGCGCAACAGGTTAGCCCCGAAGCGCTCGTGGTTCCCCAAACCTTGATTGTGTCGGTCGCCTGGTTCTCGATCGCGCATTGGTTGCTGTTCCGGTTGCACCTGCCAAACCGCTATGGTGAGCATAGCGTGCGGATTGTGATGGCGCTTTCGGCGGGGGTTGCCCTGGTGATTGTGGGCGATCGCGCTTTGCAATGGTTGGAGGAACGACAGTTCTTCTCAGGGGCTACCCGTGCTTTTGCGGGGCTGGCAGGCACCAGCCTGGTGCTGACGGTGCTGCTGGTCAACCCTTACCAACTGGAATTTGAGCGGGAAATGTTCCCCATTGATGGCTATGCCAAGGGCATTTATCCCCCGGTGTATGAATACCTCTCGGCACAGCCGAAAGATATTCTGGTCGCATCCATCAGCCCCGAAGTGAACAATCTCCCCAGTTTTACCAATCGTTCAATTTTTGTTGGGGGGGGCGGCTTTGTGCTGCCATACCATGTGGGCTATTTCCACGAAGTCGAGCAGCGTCTCATAGACAACATAGTCGCCCAGTATTCCCAAAATCTCGATGGTCTCAAGCAGTTCATTGAGAAGTATGGGATAGATTATTTGCTGACGGATCGCGATTTTGCGAATCCGGCTTATCTGCGTGGAGATGTGTTCTTCCAGTTCCCTATCTTGCGCGATCGCCTGGAGGAACAGCTTGCTCAGGGAAAACTTCCCGCGCTGGCAACCCTCGCGCCAACCTGCCTGGTGGTTGAAGTGGATAACGTAAAACCCGTGCAGCTCTTTGATGCGGCTTGCATTATGCAGCAGTAAGCGTTCTCGTTTCGTGAAAGCGGCGCAGTGCGACGCTTTCACGAAAATCATCTGTCTTGGTCTAACTTGCACAGCGGAATAAAACCAAAGTCGGTGCGGCTAAGCCGCACCGACTTTGGTTTTATTCCGCTGTGCTTAGGATTTGAGAGGGGGCGCGGGCTTAGCCCGCGCCCCCCTCTCTGGGATTTTTTTTTAGCGAGTCCCTTAACGGACAGGTTTGGGGCGGAAGTTGCGGAGGCGCAACGCATTCGTTACCACAGAGACGGAGCTGAATGCCATCGCTGCCCCGGCGATGATGGGGTTGAGCAGCCAGCCAAAGAAGGGATAGAGGATACCTGCGGCAATGGGGATGCTGGCGACGTTGTAGACGAAGGCGAAGAAGAGGTTTTGGCGGATGTTGCGGAGGGTGGCGCGACTGAGTTGGATGGCGGTGACGATGCCCTGGAGGTCGCCAGAAATTAGCGTGATGTCGCTGGCGGCGATCGCCACATCTGTCCCCGTGCCAATCGCAATGCCCACATCCGCCTGAGCCAGGGCAGGCGCATCGTTGATGCCGTCGCCCACCATCGCCACTTTCTTGCCTTCCATCTGCAAAGCTTTGATGGTGTCGGATTTTTGGTCGGGGCGTACTTCAGCAAAGATGCGGGAGATGCCGACTTCCTGGGCGATCGCCTCCGCCGTATGCCGATTATCCCCGGTCAGCATCACCACTTCCAGCCCCATCCGTCGCAGGCTCCGCACCACTTCTGCCGAGGAGGGTTTGAGGGCGTCGGCAATGCCCATCAGCCCTTCCACCTGTCCATCAATGGCAATCCAGGCGGTAGTTTTTGCCTGGGTTTCCCAGGTGGCTTGCTGGTCGCGCAGTTTGGCGGTGGCAATGCCGAGGGAGTCCATCCAGCGCTGGGTGCCAATCTGGATCAGGTGGTCGGAGACGACGCCCTGCACCCCCTGTCCGGCGATCGCCTCAAACTCATGCACGGTGGGCAGATCCCGCAGATCAACGCCCTGCCGTTCCGCATAGGTCACGACTGCCTCTGCCAGGGGATGTTCCGACTGCCGCTCCACCGCTGCCGCCATGCGCAATAGCTTGACCTCGTTACCGTTAGCCGTTCCCATGATGGTGGCGTAGTCGGTGACGGTGGGCTTGCCCTGGGTCAGGGTTCCGGTCTTGTCCAGCACAATGGACTGGAGATGGTGAGCGCGTTCCAGGCTTTCGGCATTGCGGATGAGGATGCCGTTTTCGGCTCCTTTGCCTGTGCCCACCATGATGGAGGTGGGGGTCGCCAGTCCGAGGGCGCAGGGGCAGGCGATGATCAAGATGCTGACGGTCGTGAGCAGTGCCAGGGTGAGGTTGCCCGTCAGCACCATCCAGAGGATGAAGGTGAGAACGGCGATCGCCATCACCGCCGGAACAAACCAGCCTGTTACCTCATCTGCCAAGCGCTGAATGGGAGCTTTTGAACCCTGGGCTTCCTGCACCAGCTTGACGATCTGCGCCAGCAGCGTGTCTTTGCCCACACGGGTTGCCCGAAAGCGGAAGCTGCCCGTTTTGTTGATCGTCGCACCAATCACTTCGTCGCCTTCCGTCTTCAGGACGGGCACGGATTCCCCCGTAACCATCGATTCATCAACGGGCGATCGCCCCTCCAGCACGACGCCATCCACGGGAATCTTTTCCCCCGGTCGCACGATGACAACATCGCCCACAACCACCTCTTGCAGGGGCACATCCATTTCCTGCCCTCCCCGCACGACGCGCGCGGTCTTCGCCTGCAAGCCCACCAGCTTACGGATGGCGGCGGAGGTCTGACGACGGGCACGGCTTTCGAGGTAGCGCCCCAGCAGGATCAGGGTAATGACCACCACCGCAGGCTCGTAGTAAATCACAGGTTCCAAGCCCTGCGCAATGAAGGCTTGTGGGAAAAAGGTCGCGACCAGGGAGTAGAGGTAGGCGGTTCCCGTTCCCAATGCCACCAGGGTATTCATATCAGCAGAACGGCGTCGCAGGGCTTTCCAGGCTCCCGTGAAAAAGCCCTGTCCACACCACACCATCACGGGAGTTGCCAGCACAAACTGGAAAAAAGCATTGTGCAGCCACATGGGGAAGCCGGGAATCATAATCCCCAGCATCATCGGCAATGAGCCAATCACCAGAATGGCACTGACGATGCCGCCAAATACCAGCTTGCGGAGCAGAACCCGTTGCTCTGCCCGGTGTTCCCGATCAACCGTATCCTCCGCTTCGGTGCTGCCAAACTCGACCGCTGGCGTCGCTCCATAGCCTGCATCGGCGATCGCCGCCTGAATCGCTTCCAGATCCGTCGCTCGCGCATCAAAGGTGACCGTCGCCTGCTCCGCGCCAAAGTTGACGCTGGCTTCCTGCACCCCCGGCACATTCTGCATGGCGGTTTCGATATTGCGGGCACAAGCCGCACAGCTCATGCCTTTCAGTTGCAGGCGATCGGTGATCAGAGTGCCGTTCGTGACCGTTGGCATAGTTACCTCCGGGGTAATGCAAGATAGAGAATTTGATAATTACGTAGGGGCGGGACATGTAGGGGCGGGTTTCGCCAAAAAATTGGCAAGAAACCATCAACCCACCGCCAAACCCGCCCCACCGGGGTGACGTTGATACGGGGACGTAGGGGCGGGTTTTGCAAAAAAAATTGGCACGAAACCATCAACCCACCGCCAAACCCGCCCCACCGGGGTGACGTTGATACGGGGACGTAGGGGCGGGTTTCGCCCAAAGTCAGGCACGAAACCATCAACCCACCGCCAAACCCGCCCCATCGGGGTAACGTTGACACGGGGACGTAGGGGCGGGTTTCGCCCAAAAAATGGCACCAAACCGTTAACCTACCTCCAAACCCGCCCCATCGGGGTAACGTTGAGGCAGGGCGGGTTTTGCCAGATAGTTGACATGAAGCCATAGCGAATTGCCAAACCCGCCCCTACAGGTTATGAATTTGGAGGTTCGACATTCGCAGAATCGGTTAGGCGATCGCATAACCTGCCGTTGCGATCGCCTCTTTGACCGACGCCTCGGGCGCAGTCGTTTCGACCTCCACATGCTTAGTCTTGGGGTCGGCGGAAACCTTGGCTGAAGGGTCGATCGCCATCACCGCCTGAGAAATCGTGTCGGCGCAGGCAGAGCACGCCATATTTGGAACGGTCATTTCATACTTCATCGGTTTTTCTCCGCAAAACTGGAATGAGGGGACAACATCAAGTGCCTTGAAGAATATTCGTTATAGTAAAGGTTCCAGTCAGCAGGAAGGTCAAGCCAGCAGTAGGGATCTGTATATCTTCCGTAATATTTCCAGGAGTACTCCAAGAAGCAGGACTTACGCAGTTGAGCGATTTTTTAGGCGCAGAGTGCCCAAAAAATCGCTTAACTGCCTGGGTTTTCGCACGAAGTGCATAAGTCCCCAAAATGGGCTTTTTATTTCTTGGTTCGCTCTAGATTGTCCTCAATTTGCTATTTTTTTAGGATTAACAGCGAACATCCAGGACAAGCATTCAGGTACGTTTTGGGGGAAATAAGGAGATGAAACTGAGTCAACAGGATGCAGATTTATTTTTTGAATTAATGTGGGCGTTGCAGTTTTTTGTGAAGCAGAAGAGGCAGATGCTTCCAGAGATAAAAACCCTGAAGCAATATGCCGAATTAAGCAATATTGAGAAGAAAAAACCTATACGGGATGCGCTATACGAGAATCCTGAACTGATTGATGAATTTTTGCGAGAAAATCCCCAGAAATTTTCGGCGGAGAAGCTAGAAATTATCGAGGGATGGAAGCACTTTGTTGCCGATACGTTTTGTGTTGAACGGATTTTGAAGCGGTATGCCGTGTTTATCGGCAGTGAAGATCGCGTGTTTGGGGTGCTTGGGCTGTACGACGAACTGGAAAACCTGATGCCCAAACATGTGCTTCCACTCATCGTAAAAGCCGTATTGCTTCCCTTCAAAGACAAAATTGTTTACGACGGATTGTTCGCAAGTTACAACGTGTGGATTGGTGGCAATATGTCGGCAAATTTTAAAGACACGTATATGTCGGCAAAACAAAATCAGGCAATCATTGAGTCACCCAGGGATTTGATACAACCTTCGACCCGAACACGCAAGGTTGTTTCCGCAAAAGATTGGTCAGAGGAATTGGAGCAGTTGGCAGAACTGGCAAAGTCTTTACGAGGGGGGCAAGGGCAACCGCCTATAAACAGTGCGGCGTTTAGCTTAATTCGTGCCAGCATCGAGTTTGCCCAGCTTGCCACGTCAGAGGATGCGACATGGCAACAACTCAATAAGTCCTGTGGCAAGGTTGACCGGGCGGTGGGGAAAATTTATTCAATTACAGAACGAATGTAATAATACCTTCGCCATTTTTCTAAAACCCTTGACTTTGCGTGCGCGGAGAGCACGCAAAGTCAAGGGTTTTAGAAAAATGGCGAGCATGTTGATGTAAGGAGTAGGGTTGGGAGGGCGATCGCCCCAACCCTACTCCGTCTCACTCGGAGCCACTTCACCTTCCGGTGTCTCAGTCGCCGCTTCTTCCTCTGGCAACCAGTCTTCTAACGGACGGTTGATTGCCGTCTCAAAATCAGCGGGAACGAGGAGCACATCGATCGCTTCGGTGTCTTCTGTCGCTTCTGCGGGATCGACCTGGGCGTAGAGACGGCTCTGGTCGAAGTTGAAGGTGCCGAGGACGAGCTGGTGGGTGCTGCCGTCTTCGAGGGTGATGTCGATGGTGGCGAAGGGGCGATCGAGTCCGTAGGGGGCGAGGTTGTCGGGGGCGGTGGGGAGGGTTTGAGTGCTTTCGCTGACCGCTAGCAGGTTGGCGAGGAAGGCGACGGTGGCTTCGTTGGCGATCGCCTCTTCCGGTTCCGTAATCCGCCAGATGCCGTTCTCATCTTTCTCGAAGGCGTAGTTGCGGGTGGGGGTGTCCAGATCCAACGCCTGGATGTCCCGTTCCTCGAAGGCGAACAGGTCGGTGGTTGCGGTGTTGCTGGTGTCGTCGTTGGGCGATCGCGTCAGGAGTACGGCTCCGCCCAGGATGAGCGCAGTCAGGATGAGGAGGATGTTTTGGCGTTTGAGTTGCATCGGTTGGTTTGAGGGAGTGGATTTAAGAGGGGGGTGGATGGGTGAGGGCTTTTGTAAAGCTCTCACCCATCCACCTAACTACCCCTAACGGCGTCGCCACCAGGTAGCGACGGCTAAGCCTATGCCGAGGGCGGGGAGGAGTGCCATGGCGGCGATCGCCAACCCGATTTGCTGGGCGGGGGAGAGGAGGATGCGGCGGTTGGTGGGTGCGGCGGCGCGGACGGCGAGATTGACGGATTCATCCTGGCTGAGCCAGTTGATGGTGTTGAGGAAGACATCGCGGTTGAGTTGTTGGTTGATGATGCCGTCGGTGATGAAGCTGGAGTTGCCAATGACGACCATCCGGGCTTCGGGGGGTGGGGCGTCGGCGTTTTCAGGGGTTTCCTCGGCTTCGACGGGGCGGCTGAGGGCAGCGCCCAGCACAAAGTTACCTGCGGGATCATCGTCGCCGGGAGGGAGGAGGGTGCCGTCGTCGCCGATTTCTCGCGCCTGGGTTTCGGCAGCGGTGATCAGCAGCGGCGTGGCTTCGACTTCAGGGACTTCGGTGAGCTGGATGGGACGTGCCAGGGGGTAGAAGGAGATGCCATTCTGCAATTCCTGGGTGATGGGGTGCTGCCCATATTGGGTGATGAAGGTGATGATGCCGTCGTTGCCAGCGGCGGGTTCAAAGAGGACGCGATCGCTCACTTCCACGCCCCAATTTCCGAGAAAATCGCCCAACTCTGGTTCATTCAACGGGTCGAGCAGCAGCAGTAAGCCGCTTTGCCCTTCCATGTAGCTTTCCAGAGCCGCTTCTTCCTCGTCGAGGAGCGATCGCTGCGGACCCGCCAGCACGACCACATCGGCATCTTCGGGAATTTCGGGGTTGTTTGCCAGGTTGAGGGGTTCGACGATCAGGCTCTCATCCTGGAGGTTTTGCAATGCCTGGGACAAGCCGCCCTGTCCCGCTTCCAGCAAGCGCTCTCCATGTCCCTGGACAAAGTAAACTTTGGTCTGGCGATCGCTCAACGTTTGCGCCAGCGCATTGGTCAGTTGGGGTTCCGTCAGCCGCGTTTCAGGCGACACGATTTGCACCAGTTGCCGCTGTTCGCCCCGTTCCACATACACCTCGCCAAATTGCCGCACCCCAAATTGTTGCGCCACCCCCGGTTCTGCCTGGGGATCCACATAGCGATAGGCGAAGTTGTCGGGATTTAGTTCTTCGTAGTTTTCGAGCAGTTCCCGGTCGAGGGGGTTGGGGAGAGGGTCGAACAGGTACACCTCCACGGGTTCCTGCAACCCTTCCACCACTTCTTCGGTTTGGGCAGAGAGGGTGAAGAGTTGGTTTTCGGTGAGGTCGAAGGTGGTGTTGTAGCGACTGGCGAGGAGATTGATCAGGATAACGATGATCAGCACGGCGAGGGTGGCGATCGCCGCGTTGGTGTTGTCCTGGGTGGAGCGATCGCTCCAGATATTGCGGATTTCGTTGCTCTGGATCGCCAGCCACGCCAGCACGATCACAATGCCCCCCAGCATCAGGGCGAAGGGCAAAATGCCCCAATTCCCCGAAACAGCGCCCGCCGTCAACCCTGCCACCAGCAGGAAGGGACCAAACCAGAACAGATAATTTGTATAGTTTTGCCAGGTCTTCATGGGTAGAACTTAGGGGCGAAAGGGCAGGCGGGGAGACGATTTTGGATTTTAGATTTTGGATTTTGGATTGTCGCCTTGCACTAAGAGCGCTGGTAGCGGAAGGCTTCGATGGACTGGGCGGTGAGGAAAATGCCGAGGAAGATGTAGCTGCAAAAGAGCACGATGCTGTTGGTGTTGAACTGTCCCTGGATCAGGTCGTTGTAGTGCTGGATCAGGGAGAAGTTGCCGAGGGTGTCGGCGATCGGCCCTGCGAGGCTGGTGGCGATCAGGTCGGTCACCCACAGGAGCAGCATCAGGGCGAAGGTAAGGACGGCGGCGAGGATGGTGCTGTCGGTGAGGGAGGAAATGAACATGCCGAGGGACAACACGCTAGCCGCCATCAGGATCAGCCCCAGATGCCCCAGCAGCAGCACTTGATAGGAGGCGGGCGGATTGGAGGCGCTGAAGGCAACGAGTTCAAACACCACCAGGGGCAGCGTAATCGTCAGAAAGAAGGTGACCACCCCCAGCAGCTTGCCCAGGGCAACGACCCAATTAGTAACGGGGGAAGTCGCCAGCAGTTCCAACGTGCCGCGTTTGCGTTCTTCGGTGTAAAGCCCCATCGACAGCATCGGCAGCAGAAAGAGGGACAGGGAGCCAATCAGGTTGAGGAAAATGCCCTGGAACTGGTAGGGCACATCGATTGGCGGCTCGGTGATGCCCGCCTGGTCGCGAAGCGCCACCTGGGCAATCACGCCTTCGGGACCGAGCAGAATCACCACGAAGAAGAAGCCACTGAGGAGCCAGAAGACAGCGGCGATCGCATAGAAAAAGGGCGACGCAAAATAGCTCTGCAACTCCCGCCGATAAATAGCAATCAAGTTACTCCAAAGAATCCGCATTAGATCGCCTCCTGATTGGATGAATCGGTTGTGGTATTGGTGGTGTCGGGATCGGTTGCTTCAGAATCGGTGGTGGCGATCGCCGCTTCGGGCAGGGTTCCGCCTTCGCCGTCTGCCGATTCCTGGGTCGTCAGCTCCAGGAACACCTCCTCCAGGCTGAGGCGAATTCGCCGCATCTCGTACAGCCCAACGCCAGAACCAACGATCGCCGCCGCAATCTGCTGCCCCGGATCACCCTCCCCCTGGGTCATCACCCGCACTAAGCTATGTCCACTCGGCAAATCTGAGCCACTGGCAGACAACGCCTCCACCGATCGCACCTCCGCCAACTGCTGCAACATCGGCTCCACGACCGCAACATCGCCGCCAATCTCCACCTCATAGCCCTGCCCGCCCCGCAGACTGGTCATCAACTGGTCGGGGGTATCCGTCGCCACGACGCGCCCCTTGTTGATGATGGCGACCCGGTTACAGGTCATACTCACTTCCGGCAGGATATGGGTGGAAAGAATGATCGTGTGATCGCCTGCCAGGCTCTTGATCAGGTTGCGCACATCAATAATTTGCCGGGGATCTAAGCCCACCGTCGGCTCATCCAGAATAATCACCGGGGGATCATGTACCAGCGCCTGGGCAATACCCACCCGTTGCCGAAACCCCTTCGATAGCTTGCGAATCAGCACATCCCGCTTTTCTTCCAGGTTGCAGCGCTTGATCGCCGCCGTCACGCGAGTGGCGCGATCGCCCGCCGCCACCCCCTTCAGCCGCGCCACAAACCAAAGAAACCCTGCCACCGTCATATCGGGATAAAGCGGCGGCGTTTCCGGCAAATAGCCAATGTTCTGGCGCACCGCCATCGAGTTCTCATGCACATCAAACCCCGCCACCCGCGCCGTTCCCCGGCTCGCAGGCAGGTATCCCGCTAAGATCCGCATGGTCGTCGTCTTCCCCGCCCCATTCGGACCCAGGAAGCCCAAAATCTCCCCGGCTTCCACCGAAAAGGTCACATCCTCAACCGCCAGGGTCGAGCCATAGGTTTTGCTGAGATGGTCGGCTTCAATCATAGGGGGAAAGGATAAAGGGCTAGATAGGGGTGAATGTAGCTTTTGGTGATAAGCGAGGGGTTTGCCCTCACCCTAAATCCCTCTCCCGTGGGGAGAGGGACTTTGAGTCCGGTTCTGGCTCCTCTTCTCCCCACGGGAGAGGGACTTTGAGTCCGGTTCCGGCTCCCCTTCTCCCCACGGGAGAGGGACTTTGAGTCCGGTTCTGGCTCCCCTTCTGGGGAGAGAGACTTTGAGTCCGGTTCCGGCTCCCCTTCTCCCTGGGGAGAAGGGGTTGGGGGATGAGGGCACCCCCTTCGCTGAATTCAGCCATCCAGATTTTTCATTAGGCATGGATCAGAAGATGCCAGCGAGTATTGTAGCCAAACAAACTACTTCTTGTGGCAGTGTTACAAATTAATCGCAAATTAATCGCAATAGATAACGCATTCAAAAGGGGAAGAGCCGTGACTCTTCCCCTTGCCATTCGTTGATGGGGCGATCGCATCAGGACAACTCTTGCCCCGCGATCGCACAGCAAACTCTAACCCCGCGTGCGGTTCACATGATCCATGATCTGCTGCTTCCGATCCGGAGAAGTCGTTTGGGGCGATCGCTTAATAAACTCTCCAGAACTACGAGCCAGATGCTCCATGATGCGTTTTTGGCGATCGGTCTTATCAGCCATTGGTTTTGACCCTCCACTGCGTCATAACAAACTGTTACATTTCAATCTTACGCCGGGCGATCGCTGACCCAAAGCGTTCCAGCACCCAGTCCAAACCATTCCTATCGCCCGCTCCATAAAGCTTTGAGGCATTCCCACCCTTGCCACTCGACCCCCTTTTAGCAATCAGATTTCCATCGTTAGGTGGACACCGCCCACACACCCAACAATCAGTTTTATTGCTATGACCACCCTCACCAAAAGACTGAAGAAATAATGCCATTTGGTTCTTTTTGTAGGATCTAGCGGTAAGATTCTGCCCAAGGGCACTCGGTAAAGAGGCAGTTAGGTCTTGGCGCAACGACGAACATCACAGACAAAAGCGAAAGGCAAAACAACGGGAGTCAAATCTCCCCGAGTGTTGGTCGTGCTCAACGGTAAAGGCGGCGTCGGCAAAACCACCACCGCCATCAACCTGGCAGCCGCCCTAGCGGGACATAACCAGGTGTTATTAGTCGATTCCGATCCGCAAAAGTCTGCAACCTGGTGGTTTGAGCGCAGTGGCGACAAATTGGGATTTGACCTGGCACAGGAAACCGACCCAACCTTACTCTCAGAATTACGGCAACTATCGGACTACTCGTTGGTCGTCGTAGACACCCCCCCGGCACTGGCATCCGACACCCTCAAAAGCGTCGTCCCCTCCGCCGATTATGTCATTCTGCCAACCCCCCCCGCCCCGATGGACTTGACCGCCTTAATTGAAACTGTGCGCGAAGCCGTCATGCCCGCCCAGGTAGACTACCGCGTTCTGCTCACACGGGTTGATCCGCGCAGCCTGGGAGAAGCCCTGGAAGCCCAAAAAACCTTGATGGAGTTGGGAATCCCAGCGTGCAATGCCTTCGTCCGTGCCTATAAAGCCCATGAACGGGCAGCACTGGATGGGGTGTCGGTGTTGCAGTGGCGGGGTCGAAATGCGCGAGAGGCGGAAGCCGACTATCGTCGGGTCGCCGAGGAAATTCAGCGAGATTGGAGGTAATCATGGCTACGCGAAAACGACTGTCGGACTTGTTGCGGGAAGAGGTGCAGCGTCCCGAAGAGGCTGCGGAGAAACCAGCAGCAGCGGAAGAAGGTGATTCCAAAGCAGCGAAGCCCGCTGCCGACGCAGCAGCAGCGGCGAAGGCGACGAATGGAAAGTCGTCTGGGAAATCGACAACGCAGCGATCGCCCGCCAAAGGCATCACCCCCAAATCCACCACCGCCAAGTCTTCCAGTAAGGCGTCTACAACCAAATCCTCCGCTAACGGGGCAACCCGTAGCGCATCAGCGAAAGGCGGAACGACCTCAAGAGCAAGCTCTACAAAGACAGCCAAAACAACAGCCAGCAAGAGTGCCAATACTCAGGCTGAATCTGCATCGAGCAGTACCGCTTCCAGCGCCAGTGCCTCCTCCAACGCCTCCCCGGAGGCTGACAAAGAAATTGCGACACTGAAACAGACGATCGCCGATCTGCAATCGACCCTCGAAGAATCCCAGTCTCAGGAGGGGATTTTGCTGCGGCAGGTTGCCGATCTGGAAGAGGCGATCGCCCAGCAAGACAAGCAAATCACCGACCTCAAAAGCGAACTGCGCGGCACCGCCACCCTCAAGCAAGAACTGGCAGATGCCAAGCACCTGCTTTTGCAAATGAGCCAGAAACAGCCCGAAGCGCCCAAAGCCGAAGCGCCTCTGGCACCTCCAGCAAAACCCGCACCGCCCGCCGCGCCACCTACCGCAAAGGCTTTGCCCAAGCCCTTATACAGCCCACCCGAAGCCGAACCTGAGTTTGCCGGACATTCCCCCATGCCCAGTGGTCGGATGGAACCCCGCAGAGTGTCAGATCTCGTCCCCGCTTCGCAGTCCAGTGGAGCCTTGCGGCGGCGGGTTTCGGTAGATGCGAATGCAGAACTGTGGCGGGTGCTGGAACATCCCGTGGCAGTGGAATTGCCTGCGACGCAATTTTCCGACGACGACATTGGTTGGGTTGACTAGAGGGTATGACATTTCAACCTCCTGGCTTCGAGCAGCGGGCGATCGCCACGCCCCTTGGTGTTATGGCTTACTACACCAACCTGGGAACCCTGCCAACCCCGGCATCTCCCATTCCCCTGATCTTCCTCCACAGCCTGGGAGGGGGTTCATCGGCTTATGAGTGGTCACGGTTCTATCCCGCCTTTGCCGCCGACCATCCCATCATTGCGCCCGACCTCGTCGGCTGGGGGCAATCTACCCATCCCCAGCGCAACTACACCCCAGAAGACTACTTCACCCAGTTCGCGGCACTGTTAGATGCGTTTCCCGAAACACCCCCGGTCGTCTTTGCCTCTTCTTTGACGGCTGGATTGCTGGTGCGGTTTGCGATTCAGCAGAGCGATCGCTTGCGCTTGCTCGTCCTGGTCTGTCCTTCTGGCTACAGCGACTTTGGCGAAAGCTACGCCCAGGGACTTTCCGCCCAACTGGTACGCATCCCCGGACTGGATCAAGGCATCTACAGCCTGGGTGCAGCCAACGCCAGCGCCATCCGCACCTTCATGGAGCGCTTCCTGTTCGCCCAACCCAACCGCATCACGGAGGAGATGGTCGCCGCCTACCTCGCCTCCGCCGAGCAGCCCAACGCCGCCTATAGCGCCCTCGCCTCCCTGCGGGGCGACCTCTGCTTCGACCTGACCCGCTACCTTCCCCAACTCACCGTCCCCACCGTCATGCTCTGGGGCGAAAAAGCCTGGTTCTCCACCCTCTCACGGGGCAAGCGACTGGCATCCCTAAACCCCAAAGCAATCCAGGGGTTTCATGAGATTCCCGATGCGGGTGTGCTGCCCCATCTGGAAGTACCCGCACGGGCGATCGCCCCTATCCAGCCTTATCTCAACCAAATCCGCGCCAAGGATTGAAAATAAAATAAAACCCGGCATTTTTGACGAGAAGCGCGGTATTGCCGCGCTTCTCGTCAAAAATGCCGGGTTTTATTTCGTACGTGATCCCAAGTGAGAAGAGAGGGGCAGGGGTTTAGGCGATCTCCGGGGCGGGAGGGGGCGATCGCCCATCCACTTGCAAAACTGACAGGATTAAACGGTCACCTTGCCGTCTCATCCTGCACAATGTTCATAATTGGCAATACTATCGAAGACATCAGGCTATCCTCATTGCTCTTGCCGTGAAGCAGGCGTTTATGTTGGAGGATTGCCCCTACCCTCAGATATTTTGTTCAACGCCTTATCCAACCTCACTCTCCCAAAAGCCCTATGAACGGTCCCATGCTTACCGGAAATGAACCGACTTCCGCGAAGAACCCCCTTAATCGCTTTGACCTGGGTTTAATCAAACGGTTTTCGGCGATCGCCCAGCCCTACTGGTATCCCATCAAACAAAATAGCGGCAAAATCTTTTTTGGGTTGGTTCTGCTTCTAATTCTCTTCCTGTTTGCATTGCTGACCCTCATCGTCGGGGCGGTTACCTTGTTGGTGCAGCAGTTTGCGCCAGAGTTTATGGCACAGACAGCGGGCGGGTTAGTCGCCATCAGCCAGGGCATGTTTAGCTTCCCAATAATTTTGCTGCCCATCGCAGGGTTAGTGATTCCAGCGATCGCCTTCTACGCTGTGCGCGGCAACGTCTTTCCCCGCTGGCAGCAATGGACATTTTTGGGAGGGCTGTTGTTGCTCTCGCTGTGTGTAAGCGGGATGAACGTCATCATCAGCTATGTCGGCAACTTCTTCATGACTGCGCTCTCCGAGCGAGATGCACCGACCTTCTGGCGATTCTTCATTGTGTATGCCGGGGTATTTGCGATCGCCACCCCCTTCGTTGTCTACTACCGCTATGTTCAAGACTTGTTGGGACTGCGCTGGCGCGACTGGATGACCGGAAAGTTTTTGGGACAGTACTTTGGCGATCGCGCCTACTACGATCTCAATGCCACCAGCAATATTGATAACCCCGACCAACGAATTTCTGAGGATATTCGCAACTTTACCGAGCAAAGTCTGACCTTTTTTCTGATTTTTCTGGGAGCCTTTATTGATGTGCTGGCTTTTACCGGAATCTTGCTTTCGAAGTCAGTATTCCTTGCCGTATTTTTAGTTGGCTATGCCATTGTTGGAACGGGCGTTGTCGCGATTCTAGGACGCCGCTTGATCGCTCTTAATTTCAAGCAACTCAAGCGGGAGGCAGACTTCCGTTATGGATTGGTTCATGTGCGCGACAATGCCGAGTCCATCGCCTTTTATCAGGGTGAGCAACAAGAAATGGGGCAACTTCGCCGTCGTTTTGTGGAGGTGTTGCGTAACTTTAATTTCCTCATTGGTTGGCAGCGAAATATTGGTTTTTTCCGCACCCCTTACCGCTACGCCACCTTCATTTTGCCCCAGGCGATCCTCGCGCCTATGTACTTTGCTGGAGACATTCAGTTCGGTGATATTAGCCAGGCAAACTTTGCCTTTGCCCAAATCTTTGATGCCTTTGCGCTCGTAGTTTTGCAAATTAACCAACTGAGTGAATTTGCGGCTGGGGTCAACCGTCTAGAAACCTTCACGGAGTTTCTGCACAAGGATGATGAACCTTCCATTCCGGCTGAGGGACATGAAGCGATTGAGACGGAAGAAGCCGATCGTATTGCCCTGGAGCATGTCACCCTTATGACGCCGCGCAATCCGCGAACATTGGTCGAAAATCTGAACCTGAGCCTGAATTCGGGGGAAGGTTTGGTGATTGTGGGCAACAGTGGAGCCGGGAAGAGTTCGCTGTTGCGGGCGATCGCCGGACTCTGGAACACAGGGGACGGCATGATTATGCGCCCGCCCCTCTCCGACATGATCTTCCTGCCCCAGCGCCCCTACATGGTGTTGGGAACCCTGCGCGACCAGTTGCTCTATCCCCGGCTCGATGTCAACATCAGCAACGACGAACTCTTTGAGGCGCTACAGCGCGTTAATCTCAAAGACCTGCCAGAGCGGGTCGGCGGCTTTGAAACAGAACTCGACTGGTCAACGGTGCTCTCGTTGGGTGAGCAGCAGCGCCTCGCCTTTGCCCGCCTGCTCTTGAGCAACGCCCGCTACGCTGTACTGGATGAAGCCACCAGCGCCCTCGACCTGGGCAATGAACAGCGCCTCTACGAACACCTGAAAACAACCGACACCACCTTCATCAGCGTGGGACATCGCCCCAGCCTCTTGCAATACCACGAGTATGTCCTGGAACTCAAAGGCGACACCAACTGGCGACTCGTCCCCGTTAAAGAGTACAAGCTGGATGTTAATGCCTTTAGTTAAGGCAAGCAGGGATGAAAAGCGATCGCCTTTTACCCGTTATGAGGGCGATCGCTCATTTCACTTTTTGTTGAAATAGCTAGAAAAGCTAGAAAAGCTAGAAACGATTTTTCTGACACGGCTATGGAAGTACTGGAGCACTCTGAAAATCGGTTAGTTATCCAAGATGGTTCTGTGAGCTATTCTCCGAGTGCCGTCTGGTTGACCAAAAGAATTAAGGAAAAGGGATATCGCCGGGCGATCGCCGAACAGCTTTTCACAGCTAGCCTAATGGGAGCGTTTGTTACACTTGTGCTCCTACTTTTTGGTGTAAGGTTTGCATCCTTAAAGGAAGCCCTGGTTAGTTTTCTACTCTGTTCTCTGTTCTTTGCGTTCATGTCCGTTGATTTTTATATATTTGACCCACGAAAGAAAGGGGCTCTTGTCATTTTTGATAAAAATCGAGGAAAGTTTATTGTTAACCATTCTATTGTTTGTGATTTAAAAGAAGTAGCCAGTATTCAGCTAAAAACCACAGAGGATCACTGGGTAGAAGCGCACTACTCGAAAAAAATTCACATTATTCTGCGATCGGGTAAAGTCATCAAGCTCTACTCCCTCTATGACGAGCCAGATAAACAATGGGAAATCATGAACTTAATTCGTGAATTTTTGGGTCTGTCCAGGTATCCAGAACATTGGAACACTAGAGCTGTTTAATTGTTGAGCGTGCTCCAAGAAATTAAAGCGTCCATTTTTGGGAAAGCAGATGCGGCTTAGCTGCATCTGCTTTCCCAAATCTGCTTTCCCAAATCTGCTTTCCCAAACATGAACGCTTGCTGAAACACCAAAAGGGATTGCTCTTTCGAGTGCTGTGTTAAAAAAAGCTATTCCAAGGCTTTTCGACCACCCCAGGCAAAGAGGGTGATACTCAAGCCATCAAAAAATAGCTCCAACCCAAAGAGCAAACCCAGAACGATGGCACTGGTGAGAGCACCCTGCGACCAGATGAAGATCCCAAGGATAATGCCAGCCAATCCACTGATCAGCATCCAAAACCAACCAGAGCGGGGGCGCACCTGAAGGGCGAGAATCACTTGCAGGCAGCCCTTGAGGGCGATCGCAATCCCTACCAGCAGCGCAATGATAAACGAGCCGTTGATGGGACGGAAAATTAACGAAATGCCAGCCACCAGGTAAAGCAGACTGGCTAATAGCTTGAAAACGAAGCGTCCTTCTTTGCTGGTCTGAATAGCATAGACCAGACGGAAAAAGCCGCTGAAGAAGAAGATCCAACCGACGAGGATAGCAGCAGCGATCGCCGCAAAATAAGGGCGAATAATTGCCAGCAGACCAGCCAGCATGATCAGGATGCCAAAGGCGATCGCCCATGCCAACGCCCCACGCAAGTCTTCCCGCAAACGACTATCAAAATCCATCCCTGTTTTCATAACATTGACTTCCCTAGAATAGATGCGACGAGAGAATAGTGCGACGAGATGCGATTCATCTTGCGAGTCACAGACTGAGTGACCCCAATGCGAGTGTATTGGCTTTTAATTCAAATTTCTACAGGAATGAATTAAAAAAGATTGCTGCCTGTATCAACAAAATCACCTGTAATGTTGCCAGGACTATTGAGAGGTGGTGAGTTGAAAATCGTATCTCCAACAGAAAGAGCCGTCCCACCTGCGGCACTGAAAATTGCCCCCCCACCCAAAATATCTCCTGCCTGGTTGCCCCGGAAGGTGGCAGTAGAAATCGCAACGCTTCCCCCGGCACTGTTATAAATACCGCCTCCTGCGCCACCTGTCAGGTTGCTAATAAAGGCAACGCGGATAGTGTCAGCAGGGGTACTGCCAGGGGTGCCAACTACAGTTACTTGTCCGGCACTATTGAAAATGCCACCTCCCGCGATCGTGCTGACGTTATCTTCAAATGTGGTGCTGCCGCGCACACTTACCGCTCCTGTCGCGATACCCAAACCGCCACCAGCCCCGCTAATCGGGTCATTGGGATTTGTGCCACCTGTCCCTTCTGCGCGGTTATTGGAAACGGTGGTGTTGCGGAGGGTCAGCGTTCCGCCTTCCTGGTAAATACCCCCACCAATCAGGGCAAGGTTTCCGTTGATTAAGCTATCCTCAACCGTCAGAATTCCCCCCTGGTTTGAGATGCCGCCGCCATTCCCATTGGCTGCATTGCCATTAGCAATTTCCAGGTCACGAATTGTAGTGGTCACGCCGGTGTTGATGCGAAAGATGCGGAAGGGGTTTTCACTGTCACGGCGCACCGTCAGGGTTGCCGCACCGGGACCATCGATGACCATGTCGCGGGCGATCGCTGGCAATGTTGATTCCAGCCCAATCACCCCTGCCACTTCTGGGAACGTGATGGTTGGGTTAGCGATGGATGCAGTATTGTTGGCAGCCAGAATTGCCTGACGCAGGGAACCCGGACCACTATCGCTGGTGTTGGTCACAATGCCATCATCATTCAAAATAGTGCCCGTTGCCGGGTCGGGGGTGTCGATGCCGTAGCCATCTCCTGCCGCCAGGGTCAAAACGACGGTTTCATCCAGCTCAATGTTGAGCAGGTCATTGGTGGGCTGGATGGTCAGGGTTGCGGTATCGGACCCCGCCTCGAAGGTGATACTGCCAGTGGTTTCTGCAAAGGTGAAAGGCGAATCGGAATTGGCAGCATAGTCGCTCATCTGCATAGCTGTGCCGCCAATGGTGAAGTTGACCGTCAGCGGATCGCCCGTGAAGCCTTGCCGGGTGAAGGTGTAGACAATACCATTGCCACTGTCTTCCGGCACTGCTTCGGGAGATACGCTCAGGCTGACACTGGCTTCGTCATCAACAATTGTGCCTGTGATGGGTTCGTCGGTGTCCAGCACATAGCCCGCTCCAGGTTGGAGGGTGAGGCTGACGGTGGTGTCGCTCTCCAATACTCCATCTTCAATGGGAATCAGGCTGATGGTTTTCTCCGTCTCGTTGGGGGCAAAGCTGATGGTGCCACTCGATGCCCCAAAGGTCAGATCGGAAGATGGCTGGACGGTGTAATCGCTACCCAAGACGGCAGAACCGCCCACAGTGAAATCTACAACGAGCGCCCGATCCAGAAAGCCCGAACGGGTGAAGGTATAGGTTAATGGTTCGCCATCATCCTCCAGCACGCTTTCGGGGCTGATGGCGAGTTGCAGGCTGCTTTCGTCATTTTCGATTATCCCTGTGGCGCGGGTGGATGTCCCCAATAGGTATTCGTCATCTTCTAACACCGTGAGCTGAACCGTTTCATCGGGTTCTAAGGTGCTGTCTGGATTGGCGGATACACGCACCGTCTGGGTGGTCGCGTCAGGACCAAAGGCGATCGTTCCCGTTGTGCCATCAAAGGTAAAGGTGGAGGCGTCGGATTCGGCAGTGTAGTCCGCTGTATCCCCAAATGTTGCGGTGCCAGCGATCGCAAACTGCACCAGGGTTACATCCTGCAAAAAGCCCGTGCGGGTGAAGGTAAACACCAGATCCGTCCCGCTGTCTTCCAGCACACTTTCGGGGGTAACGGCAACAGACACAGCCGTTTCATCATTAACAATGGTGCTGGTGACATTGGTGGTGGTTCCGGGGGTGTAGCCTGTGCCGTCTTCGAGACTGAGGGCGATCGTCTCATTCGGTTCCAACGTATTGTCGGCATTGGGAATCAGGCGCAACACCTTGATGTCTTCCCCTTCCCCAAACAAAATGGAACCCGTGGTGTTGGTAAAGTCGAAGGTTGTACCTGCTTCCGCACTGACCTGATAATCGTTGTTCGCGCCAAATGCCGCCGTTCCTCCCACCGCAAAGTTGACGGTAATGGCGCGCCCCAAAAAGCCGGTGCGGGTAAAGGTGTAGATGAGCGCGTTGCTGGAATCTTCCACCACGCTTTCGGGTGTAACCTCCAGGGTTACTACCGCTTCGTCATCAATAATGGTGCCGCTGGCACTGTCGCTCTCTGGCTGAAGGCTATAGCCCTGCCCACCCAGCAAAGAGAGGACAACGGTTTCGTTGGGTTCATCCAGGTTGTCTGCCAGGGGAGTGACGACAACAACCCCAGAGGCAATGCCCGCAGGCAGGGTAATGTTGCCCCGGTCATCGTTGATGATGCCGCCGACTGTTGTGTAGTCCACCCCCCGTGCAGCGGTTCCACCCAGACTGAAGTTAATGGTGAGGGGGTCGCGCAAAAATCCGGTGCGGCGAATCGTGAAGGTCAGCGATGAACCCGTGTCTTCCACCACACTGGTGGGTCGGACAGACACGGAAACTGGGACAATGGGCGGTGGCACATCGACCTGAAAGGTTCCCAGGTTGGCTCCGTTAAGGAAGTTGCCGCCCTCATCAAACACCTCGACACCCTGCAGAGCAACGGTGTAAGTGCCATCGTCGGTTGCATCCCAACTGCCACCAGGGGCAGTGATGCGATAGGTGGCGGTGGCAGCAGTGCGAGAGGCGCGATTGACATTTACCAACGTGGCAAACTGGGCAAAGCCATTGGGTCCAGTTACCCGGATGTCGCGGCTATTAAGGCTCCGAAAGTCGAGTCCCTGAGCATCCCCATACTGAATGGTGAAGGTTTTGGTAGTTCCCCCAGCGGTGGTCACATTGCCGCCCAGGTTAACGTTATCGAACGTAGGGGGAATGTTGTCGCGCACAGGGAGGGATGTGCGGCGGATGCGTTGCCGCGATACCCGGCTTTTGGAGGTGTTTGGCAGGAAGGCTAGGAACTCGCCCGTGCGTCGATCCTGAATCGAAACGCCATTCCCTTCATTACGAATGATCAGATTGCTAAACTTCAAGCCCCCTGCCAATTGAATGATGTCTACTTGCTGGAAATCTTGAATCTGGTCAGCCGTGGCAATGCTGTCGCCACCCCAGCCAGGAGCCAGCACAAAGAAGTCGCGCCTGCTGCCGCCAATCAGGGTGTCGGTGCCCTCACCGCCATAAAGCGTGTCAATTCCATCATTTCCAGTGAGGCGATCGTTGCCCGCACCTCCAAACAGCACGTCGACGGAGGCTCCCCCAACCAGGGTGTCGTTGCCGCTATCGCCATAGAGCGTGTCGTTGCCTACATCACCGCTGAGGAAATCGTTGCCTGTCGCAGCAATGATGAAATCCTGTTGCAACCCACCGAAGAGGCGATCGTTGCCGCCTTCCCCACGGATCAGGTCATCTCCGCTTTCTCCCAAAATGAAGTCGGCGTCGTTAGTGCCCACCAAAAAGTCGGTGTTAATGCTTCCGATAATGTCTGCCATTTGAACGGTTTACCTGCGGTAGTGCTGAACGTGTTGGGTTAGTAGATGGTGATGTTGGCGGCAAGGGGACAAGCTCTGCCCGGTTTGCAAGGGTTGGATGAACGGTGTTGGACAAGTTTGAGCGACTGTTTCCTACAAGCCGATTCCTCTCCTACAAGCTGTTTCCTACAGATGGACATCTAGATAGACATCTGGTGAATGGACATCAAGCAAATAGATATTAAGCCCCCCTTCAAACAAGTCAGGAGTGCCTGAAGGTTCCCCTGCAGTGAAACCAGCCTATTTTTGCCATTCAAAATACTTCAATTTCTGGAAAACGTAACGAGAAAATTTTCCGCCTTAACAAAAGTATGGTGATCTGCCCCCGAATCGATACAGAGTCCGGTGGGGGGTCTGGCGATCTTTAAACCTTTGATTATGGGAAAACGCTGTTCTGCCTAAGCTCAAACTAAGCTCAAATTTCCTACTTTTTTGCGCCTTCTTTTGGATTTTGCGCTAAGCTTATGTGGACTTTCTTTGCCCTCATAAATTCTGAAAACTACCTGGCAAACGAATTGTTCATGGTGATGGGAGCAGGCGATACCTGCTCTCATCACCGTGAGCAATTCCTCTAAAAACAACATGCTCGCCATTTTTCTAAAACCCTCGATTTTGCGTGCGCTCCGCGCACGCAAAATCAAGGGTGGTAGTGGTATGGAGGTAATGATTTTTGGGTGTGTGGGCAGCGCCCACACACCCAAAAATCATTACCCTTTGAGGACTACCTCAAGGGTTTTAGAAAAATGGCGAAGGTAGTGTAAAAATATACATGTTATTCGTTAGGGTGCCAGTGACAGCAAGCAACGCGTGCTGTCACTGGCATGAGCGATGGGTATTATTTGCCAATACAAAAACGGCTGAAGATGCTATCGAGCATGGATTCTGTGACTTCTTCTCCGGTCACTTCCCCCAGCGCTTGAATGGTTGTCCGCAGATCAATCGTCCAGAAGTCGAGGGGAAGTTGCTGCACCACGGTTTCTTGCACTTGCAGGAGTGCTGCCTGGGCACGGAGCAGGGCAGCGGACTGGCGCTGGTTAATAGCAAAGTCCAGGTTTGCCGCCTGCAGGTTCTTTCTCTGCACCGTTTGCAGAATGGCGGTTTCCAGTTCCTCAATTCCTTGCTTTTCTGCCGCCACCGTGTGAACGACTTCGGTGATGGTGGCAGGGATGGGAATCTGGCTGAGGGTTTCGGGCGCAGCCAGATCGATTTTGTTCAACACCAAAATTAAGGGGCGCATCGGTCGCTCGGATGCTTCTGATTGCAGGCACACCTGTTCGTAGATGGTCTGGTCGTCGGCAGTCCAGCCTGCCTGGGCGTCCAGGGTGAAGAGGATGAGGTCGGCAGACTGGGCTGCCTGGCGCGATCGCTCTACCCCAATTTGCTCCACCTGGTCTTCTGCTTCCCGAATGCCAGCGGTGTCGAGCACCTGCACCGGGATGCCCTGCACCACGAGCTGCGACTCCACCACATCCCGCGTTGTGCCGGGGAGGTCGGTGACGATGGCGCGATCGCTCTGGCTCCAGGCATTCAACAAGCTGGATTTGCCCACATTCGGACGCCCCACGATCGCCACCTTCAACCCGGTTCGCAGCAACTCTCCCCGATCCGCTGTCGCCAGAATCCGGTTCACCTCGGTTATCACCTGCTCCACCTGGGCTTTTACCCAGCTTTCGTCCAGGGGCGGCAGGTCTTCTTCAAAGTCGATGCGGGCTTCAATTTCTGCCAGCAGATCCAGACAGGTGGTGCGGAGTTGACGGATGGGGTGCGCCAGCTTGCCCTGCAACCCCGACAGAGCTGCCTGAGCCGCCTGGGGCGATCGCGCCCCCACCAGATCTGCCACACTTTCTGCCTGGGTCAGGTCAATGCGTCCGTTGAGAAATGCCCGCAGGGTAAACTCTCCTGGCTCCGCCAACCGCGCCCCAGCAGACAGGCAAGCATTCAACACCTGCTGCACCGCCATGATTCCCCCGTGGCAGTGAAACTCCGCCACATCCTCGCGGGTAAAGGAGCGGGGAGCCAGCATCAACAGCAACAATCCCTCATCAATGAACGTCTGGGTCTGGGGATGGCGGATCTGCCCGTAGAGGATGCGGTGGCTCTCCCAGGGCTGCTTGCCGGGCGCATGGAACAACTGACGGGCGATCGCCATTGCCTCGCCCCCAGACACACGCACAATGCCCACACTGCCCTGTTGCGGCACGATGGCAGTGGCGATCGCAGCGATGGTGTCCCCTTGTGGCATAGCCCCCTCTCCTGGTGATTGTAAATATTAGATGTCGGTTAGATGTCGGTTAGATGTCGGTTAGATGTCGGTTAGATATCGGAATCCTGTCTGGTTTGTCCAGCCTGTGATGATTGCGAGTGGGCGATTGGTAATGGGGCGATCGCCAGGAGAGAATGAAAATAGCTAGAATTCATACTTCTCAATCTTTCTTTAGAAATTGACGCAATTCCCCTGGAATTGTTAGCCTCAGCTTATCCAAGATCTTTATTTTCCATATATTTACGACAGCCTTTATGCCAGCTCGCTTCCCGATTCAAAAAATCTTGCTTGCCCTCCTCGTCATCGCCACAACCTATGTGGTGATGGCACTGATCTTGCGGGCGATCGGGCTGGAAAATGCCCACCGCTACATCGCCCAGGCGGGTCCACTGGCTCCCCTGATCTTTATTCCCATTTGTGCCGTCAGCCTCATTGTGGCTCCCCTCAGTGGCAGTTCCATCTACATTGTGGGTGGCGCACTCTTTGGCAAGGGTTACGCCTTCATTCTCAGCCTGGTTGCCACCCTAATCGGCTGCAATGTCAACTTCTGGATTTCCCGCAAGTTTGGGCGCAAAGTCGCCGCCCGCTTCATTGGGCACAGCAATATGGATGAGCTAGACAAAACTATTCAACGCATTAAAAGCCACCATAGCGTGTTCTACATGACGCTAATTATGCCCCTTTCCCAGGACATCGTGAGCTACGCCGCAGGCTTAACCAAACTCCGCTACCGCGACTTCCTCATCGCCCTCATCATCAGCGCTCCCATCATCGTCGGAGCCTATATCTTCCTCGGCACCAGCCTCCTCGAAGCTCTGGTTTGATAGCAAGTCCTCGAAAACCAAAACCAGATATTTTTGAAACACCCGCTGCACAGGCGTTTCAAAAATATCTGAAGTGGGCTTTCAGCGAATTGGTATAAGCTACTCATTCTGAACCCTCAAAATTACTTTTGAGAAGGTACGATCGCGCTACGATCCAGCTAAAAGGTTGCGAGAGTTTTGAGGGTAGGAGGAACGCTGGTGAAACTAGAACTTTCAAGCAAAATAAGCGATCGCATCCTGGCGACCCCAGCCCAGATTGCTGAGTTTTGCGATCGCTGGAACATCACCGAATTCGCCCTCTTCGGCTCCGTCCTCCGCGATGACTTCTGCCCTACTAGCGACATTGATGTATTAGTAACGTTTGCCCCCGAATCCCGATGGAGTCTTTTTGACTGGGTGGATATGAAAGACGAATTGAAAGCGCTATTGGGGCGAAATGTTGACCTTGCCGATAAAGAGGGTTTGCAAAACCCCTATCGACGCCAGGAAATTTTGAAAACCCATCAGGTGATTTATGCCCGCAACCGAGCGTGATATGAGTTCGCTTCCGGATATGTTGTGAGCGATTTATTAGGTTTAGAAAACTGCTATAGCCTTAAACCTAATGATGTCTTTAGCTAAGTCTTTTTACTGTGTTTAAGTTGTTGTCTTGCCCAAGATAATACTATTGGCGCAACTAACTGTAGCCTAAAGCCAGAAAATTCTTGAGGTTTGTTATCAGAGGAGTTTAGATATTTTCTTGTAGCCTCCGTCCTCTTGATGTGTTTGAAGCTGAACTGTAAGCCTAATACTTTGATACGAGTATAGTCCTCTTGACTGTCAATATAAATCTCAACACCTTGAACTGGATGTTGAATGAGTGAATCAATCGTCTGAGAAAAATCTTCTTTAAACTTGTAAACCTTATTATCAAGTCTCAGTGAGCCGATATAAGATTTTCTATTACGATTTAATGAAGCATTGAGTAAGTTCGCACAGGCGCACACATAGGCTACTTGCTCTGGTGTTTTAGGACTTGATATATCAATTCCACCCTTCGCTTCACGAACATGAGAGGTATGAATATCGTCACACAATTTACTATTTTCTCTTTGCTTTGCTTTTTGACGAATTGCTTCTAGACTTATCGGTTCAGAAGATTCACCTTCTAGGTTGAGATGGTTGATCAAAAATCTAACCTGATCTATGTATCGTTCAAGAACATCATCTGATTGTAGATCTAGGAAAGCAGATAAAGAAACTATCCGAACGTTATTCTGCTTACAACGTTGATGTTTAGATAGTGTTGGGTGACAATAAACAATAATATGTTGCTTTGCATTGTCAGCAATCCTGAGACCGAGTCTATGAGCCTTTTCCTCTGTAAATATACAATTTATCCATAGTTCTTTTCCTGTTGAAAGAAAGGGCTCATAGTCATCGAAACTCTTGTACCGCTCAATTCCGTCGGAAGAATCATAGGCGATGTAGCTAACCAAGGAGCGAAATAATAAGCTTGATAAAGATAGACTTCTTACGGATTCGACTTCACTGAACCTAGAATTGAAGAAGTGTTTGACTAAGGTTTCACTAGGATCAGTCCCTTTTGCATAAAGGGTTACAAATCTTCCATTCTTTTCAGTAATGAGCCAAAATACATGATCCCACTTGCGTTGTTGCCACTCTTCATTTTTACTTTTTGGATCACTAAGTAGATGTATTATATAAACAACCCTTTCCTTTGTGTTTCCAGGTTCCCTTCTCAAGACAGTAGCTGCATAAATGCCTTCAGAAGTCTTTATGCTTTGTGAAATTCCTATTTCTGATGTATTGTAGCTTAGCTTTTGGAAAACGCCCCAAGGATAAACCTCCCTAAACCACTTTACTTCGTCCTTTTTCTTATTATGATTTTGTAGCCAGGTCTCAAAGTTAATAGAAATGACTTGCATTTTTTAGCTCTACTCATAGACATGAGGTTTATAACGTTTCTCAAGCTAATGAAGGTGTGAAAAATCTGTATCTAAAGCGGCTTAGGTTCTTTGTAAAAACTCACTAGGCTGAGAAATGCTATGACAACCTTACACTTAGGATGCCCAATTGACTCTGTAAACTAACGACCTAAGGATTTAGAAGAATAATTTAGATTTTTTGGAGTTTTGACTTGATTTCACTTTATCCCCCAAAAATATCGAGTTGGCTGGCGGCGGAGTCTTTGACGCTGCCGTTGCGTTTGGGGCTGTCGGACTTGGAGCCGCCTTTGCGGAGACCGACGGCGATGCGGGAGTGTTTTTCGATTTGTGCCATCACATCTTTGGCGCGTTGGATGACGGTGGGGGGGAGTCCGGCGAGGCGGGCGGCTTCGATGCCGTAGGAGCGATCGGCTCCGCCGGGGCGCACCTGGTGCAGGAAGATGATCTGGTCGGGGAGTTCTTTGACCGTGACCTGGTAGTTGGCGATGTTGGGGAAGAGGGAGGCGAGTTCGTTGAGTTCGTGGTAATGGGTGGCGAAGATGGTGCGGGCGCGGAGTTCGCTGGCGAGGTATTCGGCGACGGACCAGGCGATGGAAAGTCCGTCGAAGGTGGCGGTGCCCCGTCCGATTTCGTCGAGCAACACGAGCGATCGCTCGGTCGCATGGTTCAAAATATTCGCCGTTTCGTTCATCTCCACCATAAACGTAGATTGCCCCGTCGCCAGGTCATCCACCGCCCCAACGCGGGTGAAGATGCGATCGCACACTCCCAGTTCTGCCTTTGCCGCCGGGACAAAGCTACCCACCTGTGCCATCAGTTGGATTAGCCCCACCTGCCGCAGATAGCAGCTTTTGCCGCTGGCGTTGGGTCCCGTGAGGATAATCAGATCGGGGGCATGGCGGGGGTCGGCATCCTGGGCAGGTTCGCCGAGGGTGGCGGAGTTGGGGACGAAGAAGCCAGCGGGGAGGGATTGCTCCACAACGGGGTGGCGACCATCGGTGATGGCGATCGCCCGTCCTTCCGTCATCGTGGGACAGGTGTAGTTCTGGTAGATGGCGACTTCAGCAAAGGAGCAGAGCACATCGACAGCGGCGATCGCCCCGGCTACTTTCCGAATCGGCTCGGCGTACTGGCTCACCTCTTCCCGCAGCGCCACAAAGATGTCGTATTCCAGCTTGTTGAGGGCTTCACGGGCGGTGAAGATGGCGTTTTCCCGCTCCTTCAGTTCTGGGGTGATGTAGCGCTCCTCGTTGGTGAGGGTTTGCTTGCGGGTGTAGCCCTCTGGCACCTGGTCGCCGGACTTGGCGCGGGAGATGCTGATGTAATAGCCAAAGGCTTTGTTGTAGCCCACCTTCAGGCTGGAAATACCCGTGCGCTGGCGTTCCTGGCTTTCGAGGTTGGCAATCCATTGCTGGTCGGCTTCTAGCTTTTGCCGCAACTCGTCCAGTTGGGGATTGATGCCAGAGCGGATCAGGTTGCCCTCGGTGAGGTAGAGGGGCGGATTCTCGACAATGTGGGCGCGGAGGCGATGCCCCAGGGCTTCCAGGTCGGGGGGCACGGTTTGCAGGGCGGTGAGATAGGGCGAGGTCGCCTCCGCCAGCGCTGCCGCCAGTTCTGGCAGCTTGATCAGGGAATCTCCCAACGCAGAAAGATCACGGGCATTGGCGGTGCCAGAACCCGCCCGTCCGGTGAGCCGCTCCAGGTCGTAGATTTGCTTCAGCAGTTGTTGCAGGTGTTGGCGCAGGATGCCGTTTTGGACAAGTTCCTGGACGGTGGACTGGCGATCGCCAATCTGCTCCCGATCCAACAATGGCTGCAACAACCAGCGCCGCAACCGCCGCCCGCCCATCGCTGTCACCGTGCGATCGAGCGCCCACAGCAGCGATCCATGAAAGGTGCCGTCCCGCTGGGTCTGGGTAATTTCCAGATTGCGGCGGGTCTGGTGATCCAGCACCAGAAATTCCGTCAGGGTGTAGGTGCAGAGCAGTTGCAGCGGGATGCGTGAAGGCGGTGTCGGCTGTCCCGGCGTGGTCACCTGCCGCTCCGAGGTTTCCTCCAAATACGCCAGCAGCCCGCCCGCCGCCCGCACCGCCAGGGGCAAATGCTCACAGCCCAAGCCTTCCAGGGACTTCAGCCGAAATCGCTCCAGCAACCGCTGGCGGGCTTCCGCGAGAACGAAGGGCGATTGCGATCGCAAGGTATAGCAAAAGCTGGGCGGCAAACACTCCGGCAAGTCCGACCCGCGCCCCCCTTCTCCCGGACGCAGCAACCGCCCCAGGTCGGGCGCATCGGTGGGCACCAGCACCTCCGAGGGTTGCAGCCGCATGAGTTCCTGGGTGAGCTGATCCAGGTCGCTGGATTGGGTGGTGAGGAATTCGCCTGTGGAGACATCGGCGATCGCCAACCCCCAATGCGCCCCCGCCATCACCACTGCCGCCAAATAGTTGTTGGTACGGGCATTCAGCATCCCCTCTTCCAGCACCGTCCCCGGCGTGATCACCCGTGTCACCGCCCGCTCCACCAGCCGCCCCTGCACATCCGAGGCATCCTCGGTCTGGTCGCAGATCGCCACCGCAAAGCCTCGCTCCACCAGTAGCGCACAGTAGCGATCGAGGGCATGGTGCGGAATCCCCGCCAACGGCACGCGCCCAATGCTTTTCCCCGCATCCTTGCTGGTCAGCACCAACTCCAGTTCCCGTGCCACGGTAATGGCATCTTGAAAGAAGGTCTCAAAGAAATCCCCCACCCGATACAGCAACAACGCATGGGGATACTCGTCCTTCAGGTCGGCATAGTGCCGCATCATCGGCGTCAACGCTTCCCGCTCCACCGCCCGATGGTCGGCATACTTCACCGTATGCTTGATCAACCGCTCCGGCAAATCCCCAATCGGGTTCTCCGGCTTTGCTTCAGAGGCTTGAGGCTGAGGGCTGGGCTTTTTTGGCATTGCACACAAAGAAAAATCACATCAAAGCCCCACCGTTCAAGGGGCTTTAGGGGGATCTTAAGACGAAATCTCACCTTTGCGGGGACTTAGAAGTTCGACTTTTTGAAAAAGTCGAACTTCTGGGGGGCTATCTGCGGGGGTTTAGAAGTTCGACTTCTTCAAGAAGTCGAACTTCTGGTTCTTGAAGAAGTCAAACTTTTGGGGCTACTCATCGAGTAGGAGGTGGTGGAGGGCGGGGGTGGTTAGGAGGTGATGATCGCAGAGGAAGTGTTGGTAGGGGCGATCGCCCCCCACCATTTCCTTAATTACCCCCATCTGCGGCAACGTCCCGCCCCGGATTCCGGCATAGTCTGGGTAGCTTGAAAACTCCCATTCTGCGGGAGTTTTCACCAGATTTGCTTTGACGGGGTTCAGGTGAATGTAACGGGTGAGGTGAACCAGATGCGCGGTTTCGGTGACGGCAATGCTCTGATAGCCTCCTTGAAACAACGATCCGACACGTCCATAGCGTTTGTTTATCGCTTTTGTGTAAGCCACAGAGAGGGCGTGCATGGGGGATTTGAGGGCGATCGCCTGCACATCCACCAGCAGATGATAATGATTGGGCATCAAGCAATACGCCAGAACATAGACATCATTGGCGATCAATTTCTGTCGCACCAGCCGTAAGAAATGGAGGTAGTTCTCCCGCTCAAAAAAGATGTTTTGGCGGTTGTTGCCCCGATTGTAGAGGTGGTAGAACCGCTCATGTTGTGGCGATCGGTTTGTCATGTTAGTAGCTCAGATGCATACCCTACACCCAGAGTGCCCATTCCGGGGCGTTAGATCTTCGACTTCTTAAAGAAGTCGAAGATCTGGGCTACCTGTAGGGCGTTAGAAGTTGGACTTCTTAAAGAAGTCCAACTTCTGGCTGCTTTGGGGCTGCTACTGCGGGGGTTTAGAAGTTCGACTTCTTAAAGAAGTCGAACTTCTGGGGGTTATCGGTGAGGGCTTAGAAGTTGGACTTCTTAAAGAAGTCCAACTTCTGGCTGCCTAGAGGTTGCTTGTAGGGACTTAGAAGTTCGACTTCTTAAAGAAGTCGAACTTCTGGGAGAGGTATCTGTGGGGGCTTAGAAGTTGGACTTCTTTAAGAAGTCCAACTTCTGGGGTTGCGGTAGCTCAACCTCCAACAATGCGTAAGGCTTGGAGGAAATCTTTGATGGCTTGGGGTTGGTCATAGGGGCGGACATAGTGCGCTAGCAGGGAAATGGCTAAGTCGGGAAAGAACTGGCTGTGTTCTAGCGTCTGCCGATCGCCTCCGCGCAAATCATAGAGGGTCAACTGCTGGTTTTCCCAAATCAACACCTCTGGGATGCCAAGACCTTTGTAGACCGCCAGCTTATCCACACCACCGCTGGAAAGGTTGACTTCAATGGCAATATCCGGCAGGTCTTTCAGGGTGCCAACGCAGTAGCACTCGTCTGGTTCTAGCCCCCGTGCTTTCGCTGCATGGCGAAAGGTCGTAGACCCATAGCCATGCAGGGAGATGTCCACTTCTTCTGCATACCGTTCCAACAGTCGCGCCAGCACTTTTTTGATCAGTTCATGTTCCGCAGAGGGCATGAAGATTTCCAGGGTTCCCTCCAGGTAGATGAGCCGCAAGCCAGGATAATCTCCCAACGTTGCTAGCAAGCCTTCGTACTGTTCCCATGTAATTCCTGGCAACACAACCCGTTGTTCTTCGGTTTCGGCATCCGGAAAGAGGAGGGTGGGCATGACGATTCAGCCAGATTGGAAGCGATTATTTGATTTCAGGATAGCGGAAAGGTTTGGCGGATCGGTATGAGGAATAGGCGATCGCCCTACAATAAAGCTACGCCCCACATAAGGGTTCACCACCATGACTACCCTCAGCCAAACGTTCAGCTTTGCCGACTACCTCGCCTATGACGATGGCACCGGGACGCGGTATGAATTAGTCGAAGGAGCGTTAGTTCCAGTGGCATTGGGAACGGGAAAGCATGGAGCTATTGCCGAATTCCTCAACGACGCTTTCAAAGCGGCGATTCGAGCGGCGGGGTTGCCTTGGACATCGAAGGATATGCGGATTGGGGTGCGTTCCCCCCGTGGAGGACGGTGGGATACTTGCCGAATTCCAGATGTGGTGGTGTTGCCGCTGGCGCAGTGGGAGGCGATGGGCGATCGCGAAGCCGTCATCGATTTGAGCGAACCGCCGCCCTTGCTGGTCGTAGAAGTGGTGAGTGAATCCACTCGCTCAGCCGATTATCGTGCCAAATACAGCGAATACAGCGTCCTAGAAATTCCTGAGTATTGGATTACTGATCCAATAGAGGAAATCATTACAGTCTGCCAGTTAGATGCGGGGCGATATGATGAAATGATTTTTCGGGGGGATGATCGGGTTCAATCGGCAACGTTTCCAGGATTGGTACTGACGGTTGCAGAGGTGTTTGGGCGCTAGAACGTCTCGCCCCTCCCTAACCGTCCCCGTAGCTCCCGCAGCATGGTGCTGGTTTCCTGCTGAAAAGCTTGCTGCACCCAGTGGGGGAAGGCGATCGCACTACATACGTATCTCAGGGGCTTAGAAGTTCGACTTTTTCAAAAAGTCGAACTTCTGGGCTGTCTGTGGGGCTTAGAAGTTGGACTTCTCAAAGAAGTCGAACTTCTGGAGGCACTCCGCCCCTGCTCCTCTAACTCCTGACACACGCTCCCATCTACGCAAAAAATCTCTTACACTGGAAGCAATTTTGACCTGTTCCATCGGTCGATGGACTGATTTCCATGACTGACTTCCAGTCTTCTGCTTCTGCTTCCGATACCACGATTTCCATCCTTACTTACGATGGGCGCGAGGTTTCGGAGGAAGACGGCAAAGGCGTTTTGCGCGACATCCTTACTGGAACGAATCAGGCTTCGGCAAAAGCGGTGCGCCACTTCGAGGTGCAAATGGATGTGCTGGAGGCACAGATGACGCGCTTGCTGAAGCAGGTAGGCACGGTGCTGGGCAACGCCAGCCAAAGTGCCGGGGAAATTGCCGGAATGGAGTTGGATGAGATTGAAATTTCTGTAGAAATCAACGGTCAGGGTGAAGTCAGCCTGATGGGCATCGGTGGACAGGCGGGAGCCACCGGAGCCATGACCCTCAAATTCAAACGCAAGACGACCGATTAACGCCCAAGGGGACGGGTTCCTCCAAGGAATCCGTCCCCTGTGCTCTACACCCCAGTCCCTTAAACCGCACAATTCACCACGCACAACGTCCTCATGCCTCGTAAATTGGCGATCACTATCGGCATCAATCACTATCGCTATCACCGTTATGGTTTGAGTGCGCTCAAGTGTGCAGAAAATGATGCAGTGGCGATGCAGGCATATCTTGAGAGCCTTGGGTTTAATGAGGTGTATCGCTACTCCGACAACTCGCCACCCCTGGGAGAAGACCCGACATTCCCAGAGCGTACCAACCTGCTGACCATTCTTGATAGCATCGAAAACCAGCATTCCCTCACGGCAGACGATTGCTTCTGGTTCTTTTTCAGTGGGCATGGTGCGTCGCAGCATACCAGCGACTACCTTATGCCCACAGACGGCAATCCTCGTTTACTCGAAGACACGGCTATTTCCACAAACCGCATTATTCGGGCGCTTAAGCGTAGTGGGGCGGGCAACATAGTGCTGATCTTGGACATGTGCCGCAATGAAATTCCTGGCAAAGCAATGGGCAATGAAACGGAGCGGATTGCCAAACGGGAAGGGATCATCACGCTGTTTTCCTGTTCGCCAGGGGAACTTTCTTACGAATTGCGAGATAAAAATCAGGGGGCATTTACCTGGGCATTGCTAGAAGCTTTGCGCGGTGAGTGTTGCCCAATGCAAAGTAATGCTAAAGAGCTGAGCCGTTTTTTGCAAAATCGAATGCCGCAACTGGTGCAGCAGTTTGGTCAACAGACGCCCTGGCTGATTGCTGAACCCTACGAAAAAGGCACACAAATCCTATTGCCCCCAGAAATAGCCCCTGCTTCCAGCCCCCCGCCAACGCCAAACCTGGACAAGCTAAAGGCGGAAGCACTGACTGCGACTTATATTAATAAAGATTTTGACCAAGCAGAGAAGCTATGGGAGCAAATCATTCTGCTGGCAACAAACCCGGAAGACCGCAAGCAAGCCCTCGACCAGATTCGGAAAATTGGCAAACTACGCGTTCAGCCACCAATGTCCGAACCACAAACCAGCATGACTCTACCAACGGCTAAGCATCCCGTTAAGCCTGAACCTCAGCCGCCTCAAACGATTTCTGTAAACCCTTCTATAGAGGAAGAAATTTTAAGGGTTGTTTATGAGCAGCTACCGGAAGAGGTATTGAGTATCAAAAATATTGCAGAACAACTCAAGCTGAATAAGCTTGATGTAAACCAGTGTTTTGCAGATTCTATTCGTCAAGGTTATTTTCAACCTCTCGGATCAACCCTTGATGGAGATACCTTTATTAAGGTACTTCCAAAAGGTCGGAAAATGTTGATTTCGCGTTTTGCACCAGTTTCACTGGAATCGCAGGACGATTTAGGTTCAGAAAAGGGTGTTGACTACACAAAGCTGCGGGACTTGTTGAAGGCAGGCAAGTGGAAGGAAGCCGACCAGGAAACGGCTGACCGGATGCTGGAAGCCATGGGAAAGGGCAGTTGGTGGGATGTTGAGGCAGAAGATCTGTTGAATTTTCCTTGTAAAGACTTGAAGACGCTGGATCAGCTTTGGGTGAAGTATAGCAACGGTAAGTGGGGCTTCAGCGTGCAGAAGCGGATCTATGTGGAATGTGGTGCAAAGCTGGATGGCAAATATCCAGGTGATAAGATTTGGAGAGATTTTGGCGATCGCGTCGGCTGGCGCAAGGACGGCTCCTGGCAGTATGACCAACTTACCTTCGACCTTTCTATTTCTCCTTTGGGAGAATTTCCGAGAAAGTTCGGAATTCTCCGGTATTTGTATCAGCTCAGAGTTCAAGTTCCTTCTCTCGCACAGAGACTTGTGAACTGTAGCACGAGCCAGTCCTAGCGGTTTTTTAAAGTTTGTAACGACGTTCCTACAGCACGATTTTTCGACCTTTCGGCGATCCGATACCTGGCACCGGGGCATCGGCTGGGCAGGGGGGCGGGGGCTTAGAAGGAGCTTAGAAGTTGAACTTCTTCAAGAAGTTCAACTTCTGGGGGTTGTCTGCGGGGTTGAGAAGTTCGACTTCTTTAAGAAGTCGAACTTCTGGGGTGCCGTCCCATTCGGCTTTAGGGCGGCTCAAACCGCAAGCTCACTACATCCGGGTCATAGCAATTCGCCAACACAAAGGTTTTTGCCACCCCCCGGATCTCCTCCGCTGGGGTTTCCCAGTTTTGCCACAACGATTTTTGTCCAGGGCTGGCGCGTTTCTTGACCTGGCTCCTGGCTTTGATTTGTGCCAACAGCTTGCTACCCCAGGAACTCCGGCGTTCTGGCTTGGGCTTGGGCTGATACTTCTGGCAAAACTTCTGATACGCTGCCGCACAAGCCTCCAGCGTCGCCGCCAAAGCCAGAAATGCCGGATGCCATTGCGTTAACCCATCATTCTTCAAGCGTTCATAGGAGCCATAGTTGCTGTAGTCATAGAACCACCCCTGCTGCATCCCCGCCGTTTTCGGGTTGGCATGGATATAGCGCAGCGTGTTCAAGGCTCGGCGTTTGTCGCTATTGGGAAAGCCCGTGCTGTGATACCGCTTCTCCCAAAAGTGCCCCGTACGGTTCAGCATCCTGTTGAAGCACATAGCACTATACCAATTCAGCCAGTGCATAATCTTGGGTAATTCTTCCGGTTCCTGTGGCTCCAGCAAATAATGCACATGGTTGCTCATGATGCACAGCGCATAGAGCTTGAAATGGTACTTTTCCTGGCATTCCCGAATCGCGTAGAGCAATACCTCCTTGCATTCCTCTCGCAACAGGCGAAACTCGCGATTGTTACAGCGAACGGTGATGTGGTAGCAGTAGTTGGGTTTGAGTTCACGCGGTTTTCGTGGCATCTGCGGGGTGTAGAAGTTGGACTTCTTTAAGAAGTCCAACTTCTAGCTGCTTTGGGGTTACCTGTGAGGTTTAGAAGTTCGACTTCTTGAAGAAGTCGAACTTCTGGGGCTGGGGCTGGGGCGATCGCCAACTCATCCTGATCCATCCTCGCCGTAAACGCCAAAATTTCCTGGGCAGCCTTCCAGATATCTCGAAGGTGAGAGGCACCATCGGGAAAACCGGGTTGCATTCTTTCTATTGTCCGTTGATTCTAATGTCCGTTGAGTCTAAACTCTCATGTTGTGTATACCCGAAGCGATTATGGCAAAAGGATTTGGTGCTCAACCTGAAAAACAGCTTGGATATGTTCTGATGCTGATGCCGCAAGCGGATGCCTATGCGGCAAAATTTTCCCTGGATTATCTAGGAGAAGGGGGAACATTCATTGGTATAACCAACCTGCTGGAAGATGCGCAGGTTTGGAAAAGCATCCCGCAGGCGAAAAAGGCGCTTGTGAAACACTACAGTGATTTTCTAATCGAACAGCAGCAAAGCGGCGAAGAACCCCGGGTTCATCTCAAACGGCTGAAGCGTTCAAAGTCTGGCAAACTCACAACAGAGTTGGTTGAAACTTTGGGTTTACTTCCTGAAGATGTTTAAACCTCTGTTGAGACAATACCTTTGCCATTTTTCTAAGAGTGCTTCAAGAAAACAAAAACCCAATTTTTGAGAGAGAAGGCTGGCAGAGCCAGCCTTCTCTCTCAAAAATTGGGTTTTTGTTTTCTTGCAAGTCCCTTAGCACGTCTCGCCCTTGCCTAACCGTTCCCGCAACGCCCGCAACATGGTGCTGGTGCCCTGCTGAAAGGCTTCCTGCACCAGTGGGGGAATGCGATCGCACACCTCCCAATCTGGAAAAACCAGGCTTTGGTTTGTTTCCTGATAGTCGCCAGCTTGCAGAAGATGAAGGGTGAGCCTGCCACTGTCGTACACCCAGACCTCGGGCACTCGTAAGGTGCGGTAGGCGTCGAAGGTGGTTTTGGACGTGACATCGGCTTCGATCGCCAGATCGGGTGGTGGGTCAACCTCCATGTTCATGCACATGCGGGAACGTACCTGCTCCGCATTTTGGATGTAGAAGCAGGTATCGGGTTCCAACCCCGCCCGTTTCAGTTTTTTGAACGTAGTGGAGCCAAAGTCTTCCCAGTCGCGATTTTGGGCATCCAAAATTGCCTTGACAATATCGGCAATGATGCGATGGGGGCGTTCGTGGGCGGGGAGGGGTGCGATCAGTTCTAGCGTGCCATCACAATAGTTGATGCGGGGGATGCGACGGTCTTCGCCCAGTTCCTCCAACAATGCTTCATATTGTTCCCAGGTCACATCCGCGAGGAGCAAGTGGCTCCCCGGCGATAGCTCAATGGTTTTCAGCGAAATTGCATCTACAGGAATAGCTGCCATCCTGGTCGTAACCTGCCCCAACATCTACTGAGGATTCTAGCTCAGGCGATCGCCCCAGCGGCTCCTTTCGAGCATCGCCCTATGAAAGCAATAAGGCACTTGCAAGAAAATATAGCGGTGCGCAAGTTGCTTCAGCACATGGGAGGGGCGGCGCGCCGCGCCGCCCCTCCCATGTGCTGTACTTAAAGCGCTTGCAAAACGCTATAAAATCCCAATTTTTGAGAGAGGGTAAATAGGGCGAATGATGTTGAAAAACAAAGAAGCTATGGGAGCAGATTCCCTTTCGCCGAACGATGACTTTGAGCCAGTCAGGGGATGTAATTTTAGTCACATTTAATATAAAGCCGCCCCCATACATCAAGGAAGCTTCACGAAAAGTTTGGCAAACCCTTAACGATTTCTTCCTAAAGCCGCAGTTTTTCATCTGGACAGAAATCAATATTTTTGGTTAAAATCACCATATTAAGACGGATTACGCAGCGATCGCTATCCATCGCTGTTCATTCCCGTCTTGTGTTGCATTCCATAGGGGTTTCCCATGAACGCTGCGCGTCTAGACTGCCTTTGCCCAGAAGAATATAGCCTGGTGACTGACCTCTATCAGCTCACCATGTCTGCATGCTACTTCGGAGAAGAAATCGCCGATAAGCCTGCTAGCTTCGAGCTGTTTACGCGCAAACTACCCGAGCACTTTGGCTATATCGTGGCGATGGGGTTGCCCCAGGCACTCGATTATTTGGAGCATCTGGCATTTAGCGATGAGCAGGTGCAGGCGTTACGGGATACAGGGCTTTTCGACCATGCGACGGATGCCTTTTGGGACGCGCTGGCAAATTGCCGATTTGAGGGAGATGTGTGGGCGTTGCCGGAAGGCACGGTAGTTTTTCCTAACGAGCCGTTGTTGCGGGTGGAAGCACCGCTGTGGCAGGCGCAGTTGGTCGAAACCTTTTTGCTAAACACCTTGAACTATCAAACTCTGATTGCTACACGCTCGGCACGGATGCGGGATGTGGTTGGCGAAGAGGCAACGTTGCTGGAGTTTGGGACGCGGCGGGCGTTCAGTCCCCAGGCGTCGGTGTGGGCGGCGCGGGCGGCGATCGCCGGAGGCATGGACTCCACCTCTAACGTGCTGGGCGCGTTGCAATGCGGCAAACAGCCCAGCGGCACCATGGCACACGCCCTGGTAATGGCGTTTGAAGCCGAGCGGGGCGGTGAGCAGGCGGCATTTACAGCCTTTCAGAAGTATTTTCCGAATGCCCCGCTGTTGATTGATACCTACGACACGGTGGCAGCGGCAAAAGTGCTGGCGGAGCGGATAACGTCAGAGGACTTCCCGGTGAAGGGGGTGCGGCTGGATTCGGGCGACCTGGTGGAGTTGTCGAAGAAGGTGCGATCGCTCCTCCCCGATGTCTCGATCTTTGGCAGCGGTGACCTGGATGAGTTTGAGCTGGTGCGGCTGAAGCGAGAGGGAGCCTGCATCGACGGCTTTGGCATTGGCACCAAACTGGTGACTGGTAAGCCCGTAAATGGGGTCTACAAAATTGTGGAAATGGATGGCGTTCCCACCATGAAGGTTTCCAGCAGCAAAGTCACCTATCCCGGTCGCAAGCAGATTTTCCGTACCTTTGACGCGGATGGCAAGTTTGTGGGCGATCGCCTCGCCCTGGTAGATGAAACTCCCAAAGCCTCCGAAACACCGATATTGCAACCGATGATGAAAGTGGGCAAACGCCTTGGGGCATCCGAGGAGTTGGATGCGATCGCCCAGCGCGTTCGCACGGCAGTCCAATCGCTTCCTGATGAATTGCGCCAGGTCGAAGACCCGGCAAATAACAACCTCAAAATTTCCGAAGCCCTGCAAACCCTCACTGAACAAACCCAAAAACGCGTCAGCACCGCTTAACACTCCAATCCCCGCCTCCCGTCCCCCCAGATCTTCGACTTCTTATTCGCTTTCCTCCAGTCCCTTTTACTCAGCACAGAAGAAGTCGAAGATCTAAGCGCCCTATCCCAGCCCCCAAATTTTTCTCACCGTACTACAGTAAACTCCAAGAACTTAATACCAGTCGCGATCGCGCGATCGCCCCCTCGAAACCAAAAGCCCGATTTTTCAGCGGTTTCAACTTCCGTACCCTTTATCTCCCATAACCCACTATGCAAATTGCCCTTTTCGGAACCAGTGCTGACCCACCAACTATGGCGCACCAGGAGATTCTGGTGTGGTTGTCGCACCACTTCGACAGCGTTGCCGTGTGGGCATCCGATAACCCCTTCAAATCCCATCAGACGCCGCTGGAACACCGAATGCGGATGCTCTGGTTGCTGATTGAGGCGATCGACCCGCCCCGCCAAAATATTCAGCTCCGCCCTGAGCTGACCCATCCCCGCGCCATCAAGACCGTAGCGTGTGCGCGTGAAGTTTGGCAGGATGCTGAGTTTTCCCTGGTGGTTGGGTCTGACCTGTTGCCCCAACTTCCCCGGTGGGAACGCGTGGAAGAATTGATGCGACAGGTTAAGCTACTGGTGATCCCCCGTCCAAATTACGACATTAAAGAAGAGGATCTGGCGAACCTGCGAGAACTGGGTGCTGAGTTGGCGATCGCCGACATTTCCGGGTTGCCCGTCTCCTCCACCGACTACCGAGAAAGCTGTGACTCCGACCTGTTGGCTCCCCCCATCGAGGAGTATGTTTACCGAGAGAAGCTATACGCATGTCAGAACGGCGCACCAAGAAAGCTAATGGTCAGCGGGCACTCGCCGACTTCAAAGTCGGAGTAGACAACGTGATCTTTTCCGTAGACACGGAGCAAAATCGTCTACTGGTGTTGCTGGTGTTGCGGGATAAAGAGCCGTTCCTCCACTACTGGTCGTTGCCGGGGACGCTGGTGCGGGAGGGCGAATCCCTGGAAAATGCGGCCTACCGAATGCTGGCAGAAAAGATTCGCGCCAAAAATCTGTACCTGGAGCAACTTTATACCTTTGGGGATCCCCGTCGCGATCCCCGTGAGTCGCCAGAGAGTTACGGCGATCGCTACCTTTCCGTCAGCTACTTTGCCCTGGTGCGGTTTGCCGAAGCAGAACTGGTGGCAGATGGGGTGAGCGGCATCGCCTGGTATCCCATGAGCCAGTTGCCCGACCTCGCCTTCGACCATGCCGAAATCTTGCAGTATGGCTATCGCCGCCTCCGCAACAAGCTGGAATACAGCCCCATCGCCTTTGATGTGTTGCCCGAACTGTTTACCCTGGGGGATTTGTATCAGCTTTACACCACCGTTTTGGGGGAAGGCTTTGCCGACTATTCCAACTTTCGTTCGCGCCTGTTGAAGCTTGGTTTTTTGAAAGATACCGGGGTCAAAGTCACCCGTGGAGCCGGACGCCCCGCCGCCCTCTATCGCTTTGATGCCGAAGCCTTTGCTCCATTAAAAGATAAGCCTCTCGTGTTTGTTTGATCCGGTTCTATCGCCCTCCATTCAAACGATTGAAACTCCTATGAAAATTGCGATCGCCCAACTCAATCCCACCATCGGAGACATCAGCGGCAACGCCCAGCGGATTCTGGACGCGGCACGGCAGGCAGCCGAACAGGGTGCGCAGTTGTTGCTGACCACGGAGTTGTCGCTCTGCGGCTACCCACCGAAGGATTTGCTGATGCAGCCCAGCTTTGTCGGGGCGATCGCCCAGGAACTCAAGTCTCTCGCCCAATCCCTCCCCCCCGACCTGGCGGTGTTAGTGGGCGCACCTGTGCTGAATGAGCGATCGCACCTCAACGGCGGCAAATCCCTTCACAATGCTGCTGTCCTGCTGCATCACGGCAAGATTCAGCAAACCTTTTTCAAGCGCCTGCTCCCCACCTACGACGTGTTTGACGAAGACCGCTACTTCGAGCCAGGAAAAGAGAGCGGTTGGTTCGAGCTGACTGGGGAATCCAACCTGAAAATTGGCGTCACCATCTGCGAAGACCTGTGGAACGATGAAGAATTTTGGGGCAAGCCCACCTATGGCGTGAAGCCCCTGGATGACCTGGCAGCCCAGGGGGTTGATCTGGTCGTGAACCTTTCCGCATCCCCCTTCTGTGTGGGCAAACAGCAGATGCGAGAAGCGATGTTGCGCCACGGAGCCAAGCGCTGCCAACTGCCGATCCTCTACGCCAACCAGGTCGGCGGCAACGATGACCTGCTGTTTGATGGCAACAGCTTTGCCCTTAACCAGGAGGGCAACCTTATGATGCGGGCCGCCTCCTTCCAGCCCGATCTGGTCTATGTCACCGTTGATGAGAGCAACGGCGATCTGGAGCCAGCCGAGATTGTGACCCTCCCCAACTGCCCCGAAGCCGAGATCTGGGGCGCTCTCGTCATGGGCGTGCAGGATTATGTGCGGAAATGCGGCTTTCGGCGGGTGGTGCTGGGGTTGAGTGGGGGCATTGACTCGGCACTTGTAGCGGCGATCGCCACCGCTGCCCTCGGTGCAGAAAACGTCCTCGCCATCCTCATGCCCTCCCCCTACAGCTCCGACCACTCCATCAGCGACGCCCTGCAACTCGCCGAAAACCTGGGCATCGCCACCCACGCCCTCCCCATCCAGCCCGCCATGCAGGGCTTCGACACCGTGCTGGAACCCCTCTTTGCTGACACCGAACCCGGCGTTGCCGAAGAAAACATCCAGTCCCGCATCCGGGGCACCCTACTGATGGCGATTTCCAATAAATTTGGACATCTGCTCATCTCCACAGGCAACAAATCCGAAATGGCAGTGGGCTACACCACCCTCTACGGCGACATGAACGGGGGCTTAGCCGTCATTGCCGATGTCCCCAAAACCTGGGTCTTTGCCGTTTGTCGCTGGCTCAACGAGCGGGGCTGGCAGGAATGGCACCACGACCTCGCCACTCCCCAGGAAGTGATTCCGCAAAACATTTTGGACAAACCGCCCAGCGCTGAACTGAAGCCCGGTCAGGTGGATCAGGATTCCCTGCCCCCCTACGATGAGCTGGATGACATTCTGGAGCGGTTCATCGAAAACCATGAATCCCCACGGGCGATCGTGGCGGCAGGGCATGATCCGGCGATCGTCGAGAAAGTCGTACGCCTCGTCACTAATGCCGAATTCAAGCGCAAACAAGCCCCTCCCGGACTCAAGATCACCGAACGCGCCTTCGGCACCGGCTGGCGCATGCCCATCGCCAATCGCTGGCGACCCTCCACCACCCATCCCACTGAAGACACCCCCGCGCCGCCGAGCAAGCCTGTCCCTACCTATGCTCCCCAATGAGATAAACCCCCCAGGATCGCATACGAAATAAAACCCGGAATTTTTGATGAGAAGCGCGGCATTGCCGCGCTTCTCATCAAAAATTCCGGGTTTTAGGGCACAAACTCCCCTTTGTCTCTTCGTGTTTTGGTGGTTCATTTCAAATCTCAACGAATCGTAACGCCTCCAAAAAACCAAATTGCTTCCAGATGTTTAGATGTGAAGCATGATTGGGGAGTATAGAAACAGCACAGGGACATTGTCACCGTTGATAGCACTGCATGGAATCTCAAACTGGAGTTCTGACCCGCTTCAAAGCCTCTTTTCGTCGCAATGCGTTGCACTGGCTCAACTTGCGCCACGAAGAGAGCGATCGCACCTTCTGGATGTTTTCCTTCTACACCGCCACATCCATAGGAATTTTGTGGCTGGAAGTAAGCATCGCTGCCAAATTTCTGGATGCCTACGGTGCTAATTCCCTGCCGTGGGTCTATTTGGTGAGTGCCGGAATCGGAACGCTCCTTGGTTTTTTCTACTCCTTCCTGCAAAAATTTATTTCCCTGCGTCGGGTCATTGTCGTCATCGCCGTGTTGATGGCGTTGCCCCTCTTCTTCTTCCGCGTTGGGTTGAGCATTCCCTGGATGGTGGGCTACACCGTCTTCCTCATGCGCCTGTGGATGGAAGCCATCTACGTCCTGAATGAACTCAACACCTCCATCACCGCCAACCAACTATTCAACATTCGCGAAATCAAACGCACCTATCCCCTGATCAGTAGCGGCGTGCTGGTAGCAGATGTGGTCAGCGGCTTATCCCTGCCAATTTTGCGAAAATTTATTGGGTTAGACAACGTCATTCTGGTTGCCTGCATCCTTTTGTTGATTGGGGCGGTCATCCTGTTCTACTTGAGTCAAACCTACCGTCAGTTCTTCCCCGACTCTTCCCGTCGCCGCCTCCAAGAGCGCCAACCCGACTACACCACCCGCCGTCTCCGGGGTCCCTTGCAGCGCTATGTGGTGCTGGTCGTGGCGTTCTTCGTCATGGCACAAGCCCTCTGGCTGCTGTTAGATTTCCAATATCTCGCCCAGATTGAGCAAACACTCGACCTGGAAACGATTGTGGACTTTTTGGCGATTTTTAGCGCCATCCTGGGGTTGTTTGAGCTGGTTTTGCAGTGGTTTGTCTCCAGCCGCATGATCGAACGGTTGGGCGTCTTCATCGTCACCATGGTTTCGCCAGCCCTCCTGTTTTTTATCAGTACCCTGGCACTGGGGCAGGTCGTGAATCTCTTCTGGGGCGTCGTGCTGCTGCGCTTCATGGATGAGTTGATGCGCTTCACGGTGCTGGCAACCACCGGACCTGTGCTGTTCCAACCCATTCCCGATGCCAACCGCAGTCGCATTCAGTCCTTTGTGCGAGGAATTGCCGAGCCGATCTCTTCGGGCTTGATGGGCTTGGCTATGCTGATCGTGCTGGCTATTTGCCAGCGGTTCTATGGAGCTTTAGGAGAAGAGGCATTTGATCGGGTCGTCAGTCTTGTTTTTGTTGCGTGGATTGCCCTGTTTAGCCTGATCTGGCTGTTTACGGTGTGGCGGTTGCGATCGCGCTATGTGGAACTCCTGGTCAAAAGCGTCAACCGGGGCGAGCTGAGCCTGTCGGAAGTGGATTTGCGCACCTTCAAGCGGGCGATCGTTGAGGCATTGGGGCGCGGAACCGATGCCGACAAAAAATCCTGCATCGAAATGCTGAACCATTTTGACCCCAAAAACGTTGGGGAAGTCCTGGCTCCGCTGTTGGCAGAGTTTTCGCCAGCCCTGCAACGGGAAAGCCTGGAAGCGATGACCGAGCATCCCAATCTGACCCATCTGGAAACCGTGCGATCGCTCATCCACGAACCCCTCTCCCCCGAAGTACTGGCACTGGCGCTGCGCTATGTCTGGCTTACCGACCCCGACCCTGATATTGCCAAACTGCGCGACTACCTCCATCCTGAAATCGACCCCGAAGTGCGGGGAACGGCTGCTTCGCTGATGCTACGTCGGGGCAATCCCCAGCAAAAAGCCGAAGCCACCGATACTCTCCGCCGTATGCTCACCCACAAGCGCGAGCGAGAACGGGTGATGGGCTGTCGGGCACTGGGCGAAGCAAAGTATATGCAGGCGTTGCGGCTCTACATTCGCCCGCTGTTGCAGGACGAGTCCCTGCGGGTGCGCTGTGCCTTGCTAGAGGCGATCGCCGCCACCCGCCTGGAGGAATACTACCCATCATTGCTCCGGGGTTTGTCCTACAAATCCACCCGCGAAGCGGCATCGCAGGCATTGGTGCGCCTGGGTGACGATGCCATTCCCATGCTGGTGCGTCTGGGCGAAGACATTTACAAACCTGAGGTCGTGAGAACGCAGGCATGGACAACCCTCGGCAAAATTGGTTCCCCTGGTGCGATCGATGCCCTGGTGGCTCACCTGATGACCGCCTGGGGCAGCACCCGCCGCACCGTCCTGCGAATTCTCCTGAAACTGCCCCAAGAGCGTGGCATCGAAGCCGTCGCCGATGGGCTGGGACGCAGCGGCATCGAGCGCCTGATCGACCAGGAACTCAAGCTCATTGGGCACACCTACGCCGGATTGCTAGACATTACCCCCGAAGCTGTGCCAGGGCGAGAGGGGGATTTATGGCGACGTGCCATGCGCGACTTGCAGGAAGACTGCTGCCAGCGCATCTTTTTGCTGATGCGCTTCCTCTATCCCTCCAACACCATTCAGGCTGCCGTCTTCAACCTGCAATCTAACTCCTGGGAAAGCGTGGCACGAGGATTAGAAATTCTCGATAATACCCTCGACATCGAAAGCAAAAGCGCCCTGCTCAACGTGCTCGATCAACGCTCAGACAAGGAAAAACTGGTGAGCCTGTCCGACTTTTTGGAATACCGCCCGTTGCCACCGAGCGATCGCCTGCGGCATCTCCTCGATTTGCGCCACTTCCTCTCCGAGTGGGCAATGGCGTGCTGCTTCCACATGGCACGAAAACAACGCTGGCGACTCACCGCCGAGCAAACCCTGGCAGGCTTGCGCCACCCCACCGGGTTTGTGCGCGAATCAGCACTTGCCTACCTCAGTCTGGCGTCTCCCCGCACCCTGCGCGAGTTTCTCCCCCAGTTGCAGCAAGATTCCAATCACCTGGTTCTGGATCAGGTGTATGCTTTGATGGCAAGATTAGGTATGGCTCCCACCCAAAATGGCAGGAATGGTTCGCAAAATGGGCATACTAAGCCCAAACCTTTGCCACCGCATCCACCCGATCTCCGTCCGATTTAGGATCAGGGAGCATACAATACATCTCTTATGTTACTGACCAGCGTTGATCGATTGCTATTTGTCAGGGGCGTTCCCATTTTCAAAGAACTGCGGGACGACTTTTTGGTACGCCTTGCCTCCATCATGGATGAGCTGGCGTTCCCCAACCAGCACACAATTTTCACCCAGGGACAGGAGGGGCGATCGCTCTACATCCTGGTGTCGGGTCAGGTGCGCGTGCATATCGGCGATCGCGAACTGGCAAAACTGGAAACAGGAGCCTGTTTCGGTGAGATGTCGGTCTTCGATGCCGAACCCCGCTCCGCCACCGTCACCACCCTCGCTCCCTGCGACTGCCTGGTGCTCACCCAGCAACAACTCTACGAGGCGATCGACGAAACCCCAGGTATTGCTGTTAACATCATTCGTTTGCTCTCTCGCCGCATCCGCGAACAAAATCAAAAAATCAATGTTCTACAAGAGAGCATTGGGCAGCGAGTGCCAATCGTTAGCACTCCGTCTTTTATCCCTGGCTCTGCATCTCCTGGCTCTGCATCCAATGGTGTGGTCAGAGGCAGGTAAACCCGCCCACAAACCGCCCATAAAATCGTCTTGAGCAAATGCAAAAAATTCTAAATTTGCCCGTGACATGGCTGCCATTTCCCGGTAAGTTACTCCTGGCAAGCCCTCATATTCCCCCGCGCAGGGGAAATTGGATAGGGATTGTTTAGGATCATGGACGAAATAAAACCCGGAATTGTTGATGAGAAGCGCGGCACTGCCGCGCTTCTCATCAACAATTCCGGGTTTTATTCTATTTTCAATCCTTAATGTTTTTTAACAGTGAAAAACTTGGAATTTCTGAGGCTTTCCATCGTCTATGATGCTCCTAGATGGAGATAATAGGAAATGGAAAAGGGCGAGGGAAACGGCAATTTAGATTTGCCAGCGATGGCGATCGCCCCTCCTCTATTGCATTGTTAAGGTGATGATGCCAAACAACTCGGTTTTTCCGTTTGGTTATCCCCTCATTTTTTCCAGTATGGGCTGTTGGCTTTGGAACACACTGGTTCATAGCGTAGTTTTTGGAGCAATCAAATGGGTTTTATCAATAAGTTATTGGGTGGACTGTTTGCCTTAATTGGCGGACTGCTTAGCACCGTTAGCAAACTTTTAGGATTGGGTAAAAAGTCTGAATACTTTCTAGAGGCAGATAGCCCCCAGGGCAGCCCTGCCGCTAGTCCTAAGCCACAACCACAGGCAACAAAGAAAGTAGAAGCGCCTGCCCCAACCAAAAAAACACAAGAACAAGCAACTATCGAAGTTCCCGCAACCAGCGCTTCACTGAATGGCAAGGTAAAAATTCCTCAAGAGTCCTATGACGCCGCTCCGAAAAATCCCGCCCCTGTGCCGGCAGCGCCAGAAGTTAAGACATTTGCGCCTAATTTTCTGGTTGGTGCCACTTCCAGCGGACGTCGTCGTCCCGGTCCCAGCTTGAATCCATTCCTGGACATGGCAAAAAATATGAAGCCCCAGGGTTAGGCAGGGTAGTTCGTCAGTGAGCCGTTAACACGCATCACAATGATTGAACTGGTTGCCTCGCTTCCAGATGGTGGGCAATCAAGGATGTGGCACAGACAGGGGCAGTCGTAGCACGCAAGATGCGGCATCCGAGAGAAACGGGGACGAAAGAATGGGCGATCGCCCACTCAATTTCCGCCGCCGTCCACCCGCCCTCTGGTCCTGTTGCCACCACCACTTGCGACGGTAACGTTAGCTGATTGAGCGTTGGCTGATTGAGAAATGAAGAGAGGGCATCTCTCAACAATAACCCCTGGCGGGCGGTGCAGATGAAGGCTGCGATCGCCCGCTTTTCGCTTTCTGCAACAGTGGAAGCGGACTGAACGGTTTCGAGAGCCGCTTTCCAGGGTTGTGGCGTGTGGATTTTGGGAATCAGTTGCCGTTCAGATTGCTCCGCTGCCTCGGTGGCAATGCGTCGCCAGCGCTCCAGCTTGTTGGGACTGGGCTGAAGCAGGGTGCGATCGCTCATCACCGGAATGATCTCCGCCACCCCAATCTCTGTGGTTTGCCGCACAATCTCATCCATCCCGTTCCCCTTTGGCATCGCCACCATCAGCACAAGGGGAATCGGCAGTTCCGTCGTCACCGGGATTTCCTGGACGACCTGGGCGATCGCCTCACCCCGCCAGATAGCCAGCCACCAGGTTCCCTGCCCATCCATTGCAATGAAGCGATCGCCTGCTTGCAACCGCAGCACCCGTCCCAGATAGTGGCTCTGGTCATCGCGCAGATGCAGTTGGTCGTCTTGTTTTTGGGCAGACGCGATCGCCACCCGCTGCAATCCACTGACATCAGGGGCGTGCATGAAGCTTCTCCCGCATCACCATCAACCGCTCAACAACGCTTCCACAAACTCGTAACTGGAGAAGGGGCGCAAATCCTCAATCCCTTCCCCTGCGCCGATGAAGCGAATGGGTAAGCCCAACTGCTGCACCACCGCCAGGGCAACTCCGCCCTTTGCCGTCCCATCCAGCTTCGTCAGGATGACACCGCTCAGGTTTACCGCTTCGGAAAACACCTCCGCCTGCCGCACCCCGTTCTGTCCCAGGGTTGCATCCAGCACCAGCAGCGCCTCTACCTTCGCACCGGGAGCCTTCTTGTCGATGATGCGCCGCACCTTCGTCAGCTCATCCATCAAATTCTTTTTGTTTTGCAACCGTCCCGCCGTGTCAATCAGCAGCAACTCCGTCCCCCGTGACTGCGCCGCCCCAATGGCATCAAACACCACCGCCGCCGGATCGGTGTTCTTACCTGGGTTGGCGATCACATCTACATCACTGCGGGAACCCCAGATCTTCACCTGCTCCACAGCCGCTGCCCGGAAGGTATCCGCCGCCCCAATCAGGCACTTGTAACCCGACTTCTTACCCAGATGGGCAATTTTGCCAATGGTTGTCGTTTTGCCTGCCCCATTCACCCCCGTCATCAACCAGATGTTGAGGGTATCTTTTTCGGGCGCAAAAGCGGGAGAAACAGGCTGACCACCAGGATTGTCCAGCATATTGCGCAGAATGGACTTGAGATAGGCGATCGCCTCCTCCGGTGGCAATGCTTCCTGGCGCAGCTTCGCCTGCAACGACTCAATGATGTAGTCCGTCGCCTCAACCCCCACATCCGCCTGCAGCAACAGCGCCTCAATCTCCATCACCGCATCGGCATTCAGCGGACCCTGACCCACGATCGCCCGCAGTTGGTTCACCAAACTCCGACGGGTTTTGTCGAGTCCCTGCCGCAGCCGCGCCAGCCAGTTGATCTCCTCCACATCCACCGTATCGGCACGGCGTCCCTGATCCGCCAGCACCCGCGCCGACCACAGGAAGTTCTCGTCCAGATCCTCTGCAACAGAAGCCTCGGGGGTTGCAGGGGCGGGCTGAGTTGCAGCAGGGGCAGCGGCTTCAGGTTCGGCGATCGCCTCTGCCTTCAGCCGCTCCAGCCGTTCCTGTCGCTCCGCATCTGCCCGTGCCCACAGCGGCAACGCCGGACTCGGTGCCTCAGCCGCCTCAGCTGCTGGTTCTTCCACCTCCATCGGGGTTTCTGTTTCAGCAACAGCAGGAGCTTCGGGTTCCACCGCCTCAACGGCTGGCTGTTCTGCCGCAACAGGCGCAGGCGCAGCTTCAGGCGCATCCGGTTCAGCCGCTTCGGGAGCCGCTGTTGTCGTATCCTCAGCCGATTCCGCCGCCGTCTCAGCAGCGCTCTCCTGCTTTCGCTTTTGGATATTCTGATAGGCTGCCTTTGCCCAGTTCAAATAGTCGTCTGTCGAAGCGGGCGTCTCGCCCGTCTGCGACTCTGGAGCCTCCTTCACCGATTCCTGCTCCGCCTCCTTCTCCGGCGACGGCTCCGAAACCTGTCGGTTAAACCAGTTGAACGACGACATAACATTACTCCGGCACAAACAAACACTTCTATTTTGCGGGTATATGGCTCAATTTTGCATGGAAGTGGTGTTTGTTGGGACTGCCAATCTGTGGAAACTCCCAAAAAACGATGGGACTGGCAAAAGCCAGTCCCAAAATAGTTTGATGTAGGAGGCTAAGCGGTTTAGAAGTGACCTGAAAATAATAAAAATTAAATCAGGAATGCTTAGCACTCGGAAGAAAGAAAACCAACAGAAATGAAGGTAACCAGTCTTACTAGGGGTTTACAAATAACACAACACTTGACACAAACCAATTACACCTAATCTCTTTTAGAGATATTGAGATTTGAGGTCTGCTCTCCGGATTAAAGCCACAAACTGACTGAAGTGGAATCATTTTGTGGAAATCGTTAAGCCAGAATTCCTCCATTCAGGATGCAAGGAAATGCTGTGCTGTGCTGAATTCTTGGCGGGAGGCACAAGCCAGAATTCGATTTGTTTTTAACCTTTTCTGTGCCTGTTGTTAACATATCACTCTTGCATTTTGTGCGAAAGACCAGTGATACGAAACTTCACGCTTGTTCCACCCCAGCAAGATGGTGAGCCAAAGCCCCGAAAGCGCGATAAAAAGAAGGGATTCCGCAAAAGAACGCAAACAAACAAGCTTTCGGTCAAATGACGACTAAATCTGCCAAAATTCTCAAAGCATTCGGCTAATACATTTGTGCCCTTTTGCCCTGCTCTTGCCAGAATAGTGACACCCAAAACAAACCCTTCATTTAGCCATCTCGGAGAAAAACAGCCCTCATGTTTGAACTGCTGACCCGCATTTTGCTCTGGCTGTTGGTTGGAACGATCATCTGGTATGTCTTTATCCGCTTTATTCCCCGCACCTACCTCACCTGGCTAGGGGGGCTAATCGTCTTTGCCTTCGTGATCCTGGCATTTTTTGATCCCGGCGGTGGTGTCGTGTCTTCTGTTTGGAGCATTCTGTCTTTTCCCCTTAAACCGCTGGGGTTGGCAATTTTCCTCCTGTTAACCTCTTTACGAGAAGGCACAAAGAAGGTCGCAGCCAATCAGGTGGTGGCAGCCCTAATCATTTTGTTCTTGTCAAGTATGCCAATTGTGGCGTTTTGGCTGGCGGGGCAAGCCGAAGGGGCAGTAGTCAATATTCGCGATAGTCGCGTCAATCCAACCGTCGTTCCTGCGGTGCCGGCGATCGTTGTGCTAGGAGAAGGAATCAGCCCTGCCGATCCGTCCTTTCGGAGCCGAGTGCAGGTCGGCAATACGGAAACAGGCTTCAACAATTCCATCGCATCGCGCATTCTTTACGCAGGGACGCTCTATCGAGAGCAGGTTGCTGCCGGAAACGATCCCCTGGTTATCATCAGTATTGGTCCTCAGTTAAATGCCCCGGGGGTGTTGAATGACCAGGCAGCCGCACAGGTGATCGGAGAAATTGCCGTCGCCGCAGGCATTCCTGTCGAAAGAATTTTGATCGAAACAGAGGGGACTGATCTTTACAGTACTGCCTTTGAAATTACCAGCGCCTTGAACAGTCGAGAGCTTGCAACGGGAACCAATGCAGATATTTTGCTGGTTGCCCCCGTGCTAAATACCAGTCGAGCGGTGTCTACCTTTGCTAGTTTGGGAGTTAGCGCAGTGACTCGTCCCACCGACCAATTTGCATTTCAACTAAATGGGGGACAATTAGTAGCAAACATTGCAGATTTGCTGCCCAGTGTCGATGCCCTCGCACTCACAACGCGGGTAGTGGAAGAGTATTTGACGGCGGTGTACTATTTCCTGCGGGGCTGGTTAGGCAATCCGCTAACCATTTAAGTCTTAGCATGGCTACTCGCTGGCACGGTTACCTGCTGGCACAATTCCCGCTAACCAGTTACCCGCTAACCAGTTACCCGCTAGTACAGTCGGGGCGAGCACTGCAAGATTTGAGAAACGCTGATCGGGGGACATAAAGGAAAGGTACATGGCAAGGTCAAAACTTCCAATTCTGGCGCAATATCTCCGTCCCCACTGGAAAGGAGCTGTTAGTGGCGTTGTTGCCCTGTTGCTGGTAAATTGCATGGGCATTTTGATCCCGCTCATCCTGCGAAATGGCGTGGATCAGTTACAGGAAACCTTCAGCTATTGCGAAGTCGTTCGCTATGCCCTGCTGATTGCTGCACTGGCGTCGGGGATGTGGGTCACGCGAATGCTGTCGCGGATCTGGTTGTTTGGGGTTGGGCGACAGGTGGAGTTTGACCTGAAACAGCGCATTTTCAGCCATCTGCTTGGCATGGAGCCTGCCTACTTTGTAGAGAACACGCCGGGAGACTTGATCAGCCGTGCCACCAGTGATGTGGATAACATTCGACGGTTGCTTGGATTTGCGGTGTTGAGTCTGGCGAATACCATTTTTGCCTATGTTCTGACGCTGCCTGTGATGTTGTCCATCAGCGTGCGACTCACGCTGGCATCGCTGGCGATTTATCCTGCCATGTTTTTCATGGTGCATTTATTTAGCGATCGCCTCCGCCAGCAACAGCTCGACGTCCAACAACGCACCTCTGACCTGAGCGATCTGATCCAGGAAGACATCAGCGGTATGTCGCTGATCAAGATCTATGCCCAGGAAGAAAACGAGCGGCAGGCGTTTGCCGATCGCAACCAACACCTGCTGGTCGCCAACCTCCGTCTTGCCCGCACCCGTACCACGCTTTTCCCCTTGCTGGGGGGGCTTGCCAGCATTAGCCTGCTAGTGCTGCTGTGGTTGGGAGCCGGGGCGATCGCCAGCGGCAACCTCAGCGTTGGAGACTTCATCGCCCTCCTGCTTTATGTAGAACGCCTCGTCTTCCCCACTGCCCTCCTCGGCTTCACTATCACCGCCTACCAGCGCGGCGAAGTCAGCATTGACCGGGTCGAGCATATTTTGCAAGAACGACCTCAGATCCACGATGCTCACCACGCCATACCTCTTCCCAAAGAGGAAGTACGCGGTTGGGTCAGTGCCCACCATCTCACCTTCACCTACCCCGGTTCTGACACTCCTGCGTTACACAACGTGGAGTTCACCATTAAGCCCGGCGAGACAGTTGCGCTGGTCGGTCCCATTGGTTCTGGTAAATCCACCCTGGCAAATGCCCTCCCGCGCCTGCTTGATGTTGCCCCAAACCAATTGTTTGTCGATGGCTACGACATCACCCAGATTCGGCTGCGAGATTTGCGGGCGGCGATCGCCTACGTGCCCCAGGAAAGCTACCTGTTCAGCACCACCATCAAAAATAATGTGCGCTACGGCAATCCTATCGCTGAGTTGGATGAGGTCGAACTCGCTGCCAAGCAAGCCCAAATTCACCCAGAGATCCTCAACTTCCCCCAACAGTACAAAACCATTGTTGGCGAGCGGGGCATTACCCTCTCTGGTGGACAGCGCCAGCGCACTGCCCTCTCCCGCGCCCTGCTCGTCGATGCCCCCATCCTGATCCTGGACGACGCTCTCTCCAGCGTAGATAACCAGACTGCCACCCAGATCTTGCAAAATTTGAAAACCGGAACCCAGCGCAAGACAGTTTTGTTCATTACCCACCAGATGAGTGCAGCGGCGATCGCCGATCGCATCCTCGTCATGGAACAGGGCACCATCGTGCAACAGGGAACCCATGACCAACTCCTTAGCCAGGGAGGACTCTACCAGGAACTTTGGGAGCAACATACCCTGGAAGAGGTCCTACAATAATGACGCAGCCAAGGAAATGACATAAGCGAAGGACATACGCGAAGAACATTAAGCCCAGGCAAAAAGAAACGAACGAAGATCAGGAAAGGTATGGCATGATTGAATGGTACAAAAGTATTATCATCTATTTTCAATTCTATGGTTCAATACACGCTGGTTCAAAGCCCCGAGGTGTTACTCACCGTCAAGGGGAAAGATTCTGCCAAAGCTCGTGAGAAGGCGATGGACCAACTCATTGAGCTAATGGAAGCAGGCAAACTGCCCACCGATTTATCCGAGGGGTTTAGCCCTCAGCAATTCATTGAAGTGAAGGAGACCGTCCTGTTGAACTCTGCTGCCGACGATTCCATTAACCAGGCTGTCCAAATTCTCAGCAACCTGGCAAGCCTCAAGCTCAAAGTGCAAGCCTCCCGTGAAGAAGCCCTTCGGGTGCGATCGCAAATTGACAAACTCTTCACCGACGAAGTGGTGAGCGAAGAAGAAATTAATGAACTGAAGGAAGGCTTTAAGGCTCTGAAGTCTTTTGCTCAGTCTAACCTGCGATACCGTGAAGCTCGTGCCCAGGCAGAAGAAGCCCGCACTGTGCTGGACCAAGCACTCCAATCGACGCCCGAAAAGTCTACAGCAGCAGCAAAACACTAAACCTGTCGCTGGTGGTATTGAGGTAAGAGATCTGCGGATTAATAAAACCCCGATTTTATTCTCTTGCAAGTCCCTAACGATTGATGTGGACGTTGCCCACACACCCATAATCATTACCCTTATGGGATTACCACCTTTTCTGCTGAGGCATTTTCTCAAGCGTAGAAGTACTGAAGTTTCTCCTCCTTTCACTACCCTGTTCTACTTCAGAGATAGCAGAAAAATGGATGAGTTTGGACTGGGTTTGGGCGATCGCCCCTCATTTTTTAGTATCTAATTCTTCCGGGAAATTGTATCTGAAATCCCTTCATTTCCTTATTCGTCGTGTTATGGGAAATCTGAGGATTATATCAAATCCCAATTTTTGAGAGAGAAGGCTGGCAGAGCTAGCCTTCTCTCTCAAAAATTGGGATTTGATTTTCTTGAAAGTCCCTAATGTCGTTGCTTTAGAAGATTACCCGTTGCTTTTACTGGATAATAAAGCCTTTGGTGCGAAAATATTTTGCAAACAATATTTTGCAACCGTATTTTAATAGGCAACCAATAAATAGAAGTCTATTTTGTTGCTGCTCTCTAAGTGAGTCTCATAGGAATAATACCTTTATACCCATCAAAATTATAGCTTTACATAAAGTAAAATGATGCGGTTATTACGGATACCTTACTACATAAATCTTCTTCAGCAGTTGAATAATCCGCAGAATCAACCTATTGAGTGTTTGCGTCTCCGGGCATAGTTAACATTGGGCTGGATAAATTTAAGTCCAATTGCTTTGGGCTTGGTGAACAGGTCAACCAATTGTTTTTATCCAATAACTGTATCTATCACTTTATTTTGGACAAAATCTCAGGGAACATTGTTGTAGAAACTGGCAAAATCACGAAAAATCAGAGGCGGATTTTGCCTAACCTCCCATAGAAACAAAATTTCTTTTTTTAGTTTCAAAATGTGGGTTCAAGCAATCAACTGAACGAATAAAACTGAATTTCAATTTGAATGATTAATTCAGTTTATCCAGCTTTATCTAGTAATAAGACTAGCCATAGAGAAGGAAGCTATAAAAAGTTTTGTCTTTGCTCCCTTTTTAAGGACTGGAAAAGGCAAAACCTGAGTCCAGTGACTTGAATCCAGTTAACAATACTGGCTAATTTTCTCTGATTTCATTTCCAGTGCGTGCAGGAGTGCAGAAGAAACACCCAAAGCCTCTAAATCCATACTTTGCAATCGCACATTTTTAAGTCTTCTGTTGCTTAAGATCAGTTCTTTTGGAGCTATTCACTGTGAAGCGCGTACTAATCATTGAAGATGATGTGATCATCCGTCAATCTATTCAGAAATTTTTAGAATCGGATGGCATAGAAACACAAAGTGCTGTGGATGGTGAAACGGGACTACAACTCCTGGAACACTATGCCCCCGACCTGATCATCTGTGATGTGATGATGCCAGGAATCAGTGGTTATGACGTACTCCAGGAGGTCCGCAAAAATCCCGGTACCGCCAGCATTCCCTTCATCTTTTTGACGGCTAAAGTGCAGCGAGCAGATTTGCGGCATGGCATGGAATTGGGTGCAGATGATTTTGTAACCAAGCCCTTTACTCGAAACGAGTTACTGGCAGCGGTGTCTGCTCGGTTTCGAAAGCAAGCCGTCGTCACCCAACCCTATGTCGATGCGATGCGACAGGCAGCCGAAAATCTTCAAAAGCTATCTTTCCAGGATGCTCTGACAGGATTACCGAATCGCATCCATTTCTACCATCGACTTCAGGAGGCAATGAATCACGCAAAGGCAAACGGCGAACTGGTTGGCGTTCTTTATCTCAATGTTTGTAATGTGTGTGAGATCGCTGATCAGTATGGTCAGGAAACGGCAGACGAATTGTTGCAGGCGATCGCCCAGTCTCTCCAAGCAAAACTCAGCGGCACCAACAACCTGGCAAGACTGGGTACCAATGACATCGGTATTATCTGTGAATCCTTCACCCGCCGCTATGCCGTAGCAAGTCTGGCACAACAACTGCTTAGCTTGCTGCTCAAAGGCTATTGGTTGCGCGGGCAGTGGATTAAAGCCCAGATTAGTTTAGGAATTGCCCTCTTCCCAGACAACGGCACCTATCCCAACGACCTGATCCACCACGCACGGCTAGCGATGCAGCAAATCTGTAAACAACGGGTCAGCCACTATCAGTTTTATAGCCTGGAAATTGACGTACAAGCTGCCCAACGCAGCTTGATGATTAACCACTTGCCCAAGTCTATTGAGAACGGAGAGCTAACCCTCCAGTTTCAGCCCCTCATCCATCTGATTACCGGACGCGTTTTGGGAGCAGAGGCATTGGTTCGCTGGCACCAGCCTGAACTGGGTATCATTTACCCGAGCACATTTTTGGCGATCGCCAAAGAAATTCGTTACCTGGAACTCATAGAAGAATGGGTACTGCGGGAAGCGTGTCAGGTCGCCCAAACCTGGCAACCCGTCAGCCATCTCCCCGTCAAAGTGCTGGTCAATCTTTCTAATGAGCAACTCATTGGCACAGACTTGACGAAAACCGTTGCACAGGTTCTAGCAGAAACGAACCTGAATCCCAATCTGCTGGTATTTGACCTGCAAGAACCCGACCTGATGGAAAATATGGACGCCAACCTGAAGCAACTTCAGAACCTTAAAAACATTGGCGTCAAAACCATCATTGATGACTTTGGGACTGGGCTAACCTCCCTTAGCTATCTCCAACGCCTACCGTTAGAAGGCATCAAAATTGATGCTTCCCTGGTGCGGGGCATCGAAGCCGATGAAGATGCCCTGGCAGTCGTCAAAGCCATTGTGGCGGTCGCTCAGAGCTTGCAACTGCGGACGATCGCTGAAGGGGTAGAAAAACCAGAGCAAGTCACAAAGCTCCGACAAGCGGGTTGCTATGCTGCCCAGGGCAACGCCCTCTGTGCTCCACTTTCGGCAAAGGATTTTGATATTTACCTGCACCAAAAACGACTGGAAATGGAAGAAGGCAGAAAATCCACACAGCTAAGTATTCAAGAGCCCAATCTACTTTTCTAGGTTCAAAAGCGGCTGAGAAGGTTAACGCGCCCTATCAGGGGCGCGTTAACCTTCCATTAATCGTTACCGCTATATTGTGAAAGTATTGCTACATAATGCTTTCACAATAGCAGCATCCTGTTTCTGGGCGCGTAGCGCTATAACTTTCCAGTCGTGTTGCAAGCCAAAAGCACTTGCCTTCTTGCAGAAGGCAAGTGCTTTTAGAGTGCTCCAAGTTCTTCTTCCAAGCCTCTTTTCCAAGTAAATCGTGCCCAACTATGGGCTGCTAAGGGACTTGCAAGAAAATAAAATCCCAAGTTTTGAGAGAGAAGGCTGGCAGAGCCAGCCTTCTCTCTCAAAACTTGGGATTTTATTAATCCGCACATCCCTAATACTACAACGAGGGTTCGACGAAGCTATGCGGCTTTCAGTGCAGCCTTTTGTAAATGCACGATCCTGAAACCCCTAGCAATCAAGGCTTGCTGATCAGCAAGATTTGGAAGTCTCGTTGCCGTACTAAGTACAGGGTCATAAATAAAGCCAGTGGGGTGCTCCCCCCGGCGGGGGGAGCACCCCACCATAGCTTCGTTTATTTATGGCTACCCACTTACATCAGCCGATGGGCTGCTTAGGAGATTCATTTACCTGTTCAGCTTGGGATAGGTCTGGCGTCGAAATTGAAGCAGGCTCAGATGGTTTGTGCTTGGGATGAAACCGGATACCCAACATCAAGTCATAAACAAATCCAAGGAAGTCCTTCCCTTGCAACAATCCTAGAGTCTGGTGACAGCCCTTTTCATCCAGCAAAGGACGGGTGGCTCGATAGGCAGACTGATATTTGTACCAGGGAATCGAGGGCCACAAGTGATGAATCAGGTGATAGTTCTGCCCCATAATCAGCAGGTTCAGGATGGGACTGGGATAAACCCGCGCATTCTTCCAGCGATCGCGCTCCTTAAATGGACGATGCGGCAGGTAATCGAAAAACAACCCTAATGCCAGACCGACAACTAACGCAGGAGAAAACCAGTAATTCAGGATGTAGCCCAAAAAACCGTAGTGGACAGACAAGAAGACAACAGTGGCGACGAACAAGCGGGATAAGAACCACTCTAGTAGTTCATATTTACGCCACAACCGCCGCTTGAAAAAGAAGATTTCGTGGTAAAAAAACCTAGCCGCGATGAGCCAGAGGGGTCCACCCGTAGAAACAAAATGATCCGGATCATTGTCTGGATCATTAACGTTGGCGTGGTGCTGCATGTGCACACGGGTAAAAACCGGAAATGCAAACCCTAGCATGAGCGCACTCCCATGTCCCAGGATCGCATTCATGGTGCGATCGCGGTGGGCAACGTTGTGCGAGGCATCGTGGATTACAGTACCCACGAGATGCAGCGCCACAACATTAATCAAAAAACAGCACCAGTGTGCCCACTGCCACTGCCAATAGCCAAAAACTGAGAGGATGACGAGCGCCACCGCACTCACAAACATGAGAAGCGTTGGATTGAAGTCTCCGGGTGGTCCTAGAAACTCCTTCGGCACTGTCAGGGGCTTGGTTGCCTCCGACATCTATTCAAACTCCTTTTTCTGTATCCTTGGGTAGTATAAAGTACCCAGGTTACGAAATGAAGTTTTGTGAAATTAACTCATCTGATTTTCTGAAACCCTGACCATTGCCCTTCTTAATCTAAGCGGCACAAAAGGGCATGATGTGCTGCTTTATAGTGAGTCCCATAAGCAGCAGGGGTAGCAAACAGCACGAAGGTTTTCTGAGAATCCGTGCTGGAAGAATACCCGAGCTAATGGTGCAACATGATCGCCATTTTTTTCAAATCTTTGATTTTGCGTGCGCGAAGCGCATGCAAAATCAAAGGTTTGAAAAAAATGTATTGGTGGTGTAGAAGGATAGTTGTCTAGGTGTTAATTCGTGGAAAAAGAAATCTGAAAGCCAGGAATGGCAAGACTATCAAGAAATAGCCGTTTTTCCTTTCCCGGTTTTTAATCCAGATTTACAGGAGAAATGGATTTTGCTTCTCGCAGAGGAATTCGCCGCTGAAGATTGCAATACATGCTGGAACGAGGTTCTGATATTTCTACAGCCGTAAAATAACACCTAGACAACTATCGTGGTGTAGAAGTAATGATTTTAGGTGGTGGGCGATGCCCATATACCCAAGGAGATTTCTGAGAAAGACAAAGAAAAACCCTCAGCCGCGAAACTGAGGGTTTTGAATCAGGGTGCATCTACCATTCCACTTTTCTTGGAAGGAGAGCCCCTATCAGGAAAAAAAGTTAGTTTTTTTCCTATGTTTGCCGCTTTTTTGGGGTTATTTGGAGAAAGGATGAGGGCGATCGCTCTCATCCCTCAAAAAAGAGCTACATTTTCCCACCCGAAGGTGCTGCAAATCCGGCATTTAGCCTGCACCCTGGTTAAACGGGGAGCAGAAGCGGACGAAAGCCATGCTTCAGCGACACGGTGCCGATCAAATCCATTTTCTCCAGAGTAATTTGGTTTCGTCCCCAAGAGAAATTGGTGTAGAGCTTCTCAAACTCCAACAGCATCGATTCTGCAAAACAGGCAAAAAGCTGGCGAGCTGGCACATCCATCTTCACAATGTCCATAATGCGCCAATCAATATCGAGGGAATGCTCTACGATACCGCCCTTGAGAACATTTACCCCAGGAGCTTGAACCTGAGTGTCCAAATTTTTAGGATAGCCCCCGTCAACCAGCAAACAGGGCTGCTTCAACGGAATGGCTCCAATATCGACACCCTTAGGCATACTGGCAACCCAAACGACAATATCTGCCATTGGTAGAGCTTCCTCCAGAGGCAAAATCTTGCCGCGCCCCAGTTCTTCCTGAAGATTTTGTAAGCGCTCCTGGTTACGAGCAATTAGCAAAAGCTCCTTAGCATCGGTTCGCTGATTCAACCACCGACAAACGGCACTACCAATATCTCCAGTTGCCCCACAAACGGCGATCGTCGCTTCCGACAAGTTAATCCCCAGTTGTGCCGAAGCCTGCTCAACCTGACGACAAATAATGTAAGCCGTGTGTGTGTTTCCCGTGGTAAAACGGTTGAAATCGAGGGTAATATTTCGTACCTGACGGATTTGAGACAGGTTAAAGTTCTCAAACACAATCGAGGAAAACCCTCCCAGGGCTGTAATATCAATGCCATTCTTCTGAGCATGGGCCATAGCATTGATGATCTTGCGGGTTGCAGCTTTGATACGACGGGACGCCAGCATTTCTGGTAAGAAGCAGGACTCCACATATTTGCCTTCGATTTCCTGCCCTGTGATGCTTTTGACACGGATGTGATCGACCGTCTGTGGGGGGGCGCTGCACCAAAAATCTAACCCCTGGTCAGCATATTCTGGATAACCCAATTGCTGTGCGACCGCTTTTGCATGTTCCAAACTTGTAAGATGACCAATTAGACCAAACATTTATGATTCCGATGTCCCGAGTTCCGGGGATACAAAATTGCAAGGAAAGGACTCTAAGCTAGCATGAGCAAGTGCCACAAGGAGGGGGCTTTGTGCCTCTTCATACGGCTACCTGATATAGATAGGGGGTAGATAGAGGGTATTTCCCATAACTTAGCTTCATATTGGGGAATTGGGCTGTGTAAGCCTCTAACGCGCAATATTTCGCCTATCAAGACGCGTTTTCCGAGATTTACACCAAAAATCACTGTCAAGAACGTCACCAAGAATACTACCAAAAGATGGATCTTCAGAAAGATTACCCCAGAAAATTTCAGCCATCTGGCTTGGAAAGAGCTTGGCTTATTCCCAAAGCCTACCCCTTTTTATCAATCCTCCTATTTTTAGACCAAACGTTCATGGTGGTAACAGCATAGGGATCTGCGGCTTAATAAAATCCCCATTTTTGATAGAGAAGGATGGCTTTGCCATCCTTCTCTATCAAAAATGGGGATTTTATTTTCTTGCAAGTCCCATACGTTGCCTGCTCTCACTACCACGCCAAAGAATAAAAATTGCATTTTTAGACCAATCGCCCATGCCAGCGACAGCATATGTTGCGTGCTCTCACTGATACTCCAGAGAATAAAACGTACATTTTTAGGGCAAGTCTTGTTCAATAGGGGTTTGAGTGGGAGTTGAGGGGAGAAGCCAGCACTGCCTCTGGATGGCTCAGTGGGGGAGGTATCTGAGTGACCAGAAACCGCAGGGACAAATGCCGCTGGAGTGCTGCTACCAGTTCCTCGCGGCGAAACGGCTTCACCACCAGGTCATTACATCCGGCGGCAAATATGGCGGCGCGTTGCTCCTCAAAGGCGCTGGCGGTGAGGGCAATAATGGGGAACGACTGCCCGGCAGAGTGCTCGCGAATCTGACGGGTCGCTTCATACCCATCCATAACGGGCATTTGCATGTCCATCCAGATCAGGTCGGGCTGCCAATGCTGCCACTGGTCTACGGCAAGCTGACCATTTTCCACGGCTAAAACTTCGCTGAAGCCGAGCGATCGCAGCAGTTTCAGCAGCAGCAAACGGTTGGGGGCACTATCTTCCACCACCATCAGGCGTGGGCGGGGTTGTTCGGGGGAAAGGATGATAGGCAGGTGAGCGGCGGTAAGACGAGTGCGATCGCCCACCTCTGCCACCCGTGCGGGAATGACGAAGCGGAAGCAACTTCCTACCCCAATATTGCTTGTCACCTGAATGCTTCCCCCCATCAGCCGCACAAACTGTTGGCTGATGGGTAATCCTAAACCTGCCCCCCCAGCCTGCCGTCCCATTTCCGTTTGCCCAAAGGGTTCAAAAATTTGCGCCAACTGCTCGGGTGGGATGCCAGCCCCCGTGTCGCGTACCGAAAACGCCAGGGGTCGCACAGCCATATTGGGGTTCAGGGTGCCATCCACTTCTGCCCGTAAGATAATGCGCCCTTTTTGGGTAAACTTCATCGCATTTCCCAGAAGGTTCACCAACACCTGCCGCAATTTCCCCGCATCTCCACAAACCACGGCGGGCAACTGTAAATCGCGTTCCAGAATGAACTGTATGCCCCGCGTTTCGATTTGCAACCGAAACAATTTTTCAATGTCATTCAGCAGCGACAAAAGGTTGAATGCCTTTTCCTCCAGGATCGTCACACCCGCCTCAATGCGCGACATTTCCAGCACACTGTTGATCAGTTCCAGCAAATGCTGACCGCTATCGTCGATGATCTGCAACAGTTCTCGCTGTTCGTTGAACAAATTGTCGTCTTGCATCAGCAAATCGGCAAAGCCCAGAATAGCATTGAGGGGCGTTCGCAATTCGTGGCTCATGCTGGCGAGGAACTTGCTTTTTGCTTGATTTGCGGCATCAGCTTCGACTTTTGCCGCCTCCAGTGCTTCCGCCTGTTTTTGGGTCTTTCTGAGCAGGTCTGCCTGCTGAATTGCAATGCCAAGCTGAGCCCCAATCTGCGTTGCCAGTTTAATTTCGTTTGCCTGCCACTGCCGGGGACTATCATTTTGATAGGACGCCATCAAGCCCCACAGCCGCTCTCCACTGAAGATGGGAACGGTGAGATAAGCCCGTGCCTGAAATTTTTCGAGTAACTCCAGATAGCAGGTTTCAAAACCGGGTAAGTAAATATCGTTGACCACAATGTAGCGCAACCCGTTGCTATAACCGCCACCCTTCGTTTCCTGGAGAAATGTGTCTTCAACGAGGCTCTTAGCATTTTCCAGAGATTGGACGACACAGCGATCGCTCCCCAAGGTTTCATTGGCTTCCTGGGGCTCGGCGGAAAACTGATCGATGAGGGAATGCCAGCCCTTGCCTACCGATTCGGCAACAAAAACGCCACTCCAATCAGGATGGAAGTGGTAAATGGCGACGCGATCGCACCCCAATGCCAGCCGCAATTCCGAGGTGGTCGCCCGAAAGATTTCATCCAGATTCAGGGTTTGCCGCATTTGCTGCATGATGCGGATAAGTGACTGTTCCCGCTGGGCTATTTGGAAAAGGGAGGCTTCATCCTCTCGCCAATCGGTGATGTCTTCGGCAATCCCCATCAATCGTTCGATGGAACCATCGGCGGCATAGATGGGGAAACCGCGATCGCGAATCCAGCGCACCTCCCCACTGGGGCGCAGAATGCGATATTCCGTCACACCCATGCCGACCAGTTTGCCTGCGATCATCGTCTGGATGCGATCGCGATCCAGCGGATGCACCGTTTCCAGAAAGACATCCTCAGAGGACTGGCAAATTTCGGCAATAGAACGTTGCCAGATGGTTTCAAAGGCTGGGGAAAGGTACTCCATTTTAGATGGTTCGACCTGCCGCACCCAGCACGCCAGATTTTGGCTCTGAGTCAACTGCTGGAAGCCTTTTGCCTGCATCCGCCAGGTCACCTCGGTGGCATGGCGATCGCTCCAGTCGCGTACTGCCACCCTCCAGCCCTGCACCTCACCCTGGCGGTTGCGCTCTGGCAGCAGATCCAGCGATCGCCACCCATAGCCCCCTGACTGAGGAATGCCGATGATCTGGTTCTGCTGCGCCTGGTTCTGGGCGATCGCCCGCCGTACTGGATTTGTTTCAGGGGCAAGGGGCTGTTCCCATTCGTTCACCCATCCCTTGCCATTGCCAGACTGCATCAGTTCTGCCAAATTTTGTTGGCACAGCGCTTCCTCTGACTGCCCCAAAAGGATTGTTGCTGTCTCGTTGCATGCCAACACCTTGCCTTTGGGAGACAACCACAGCCCTCCCAAGCCCATGCGCTCCAGATTTCGTAGATGATGTCGTGCCCGGTGGAGGGGCGATCGCCCCAGTGCAAGACTCGCTATTCCCAGGAGTAGACCCAATCCCAGCCCCATCCCTCCAGCCCAATGCAACAGCAAATTTGTATCAAATCTTGACAGGACAGTAATCACAGCGCAACAAAGGGAAAACACAGGAGATATCAACATTTTCTAAAATTTTGTCTCCAAGAAACGTTTGCAGGGGTACAGGAGATGAGCACCCCAACGACATATCGCATGACCTGAAAACTAAGTTGCGATGCTGACCAGAGTCGCTCACTAATAGGCTGGATGAAATGACCTATTTTCGAGGAGAGAGAGGAGTTCGAGGAGAGGGAGGAGAGAGCGATCGCTCAACAGGTTTTAAAGCCAGATCTAAAATAGTTTTATAGCCTTACCCAGTAACAGGGGCGGGCTACTACAACATCAGACAACACAAGATTGACTTTGTTTGAAAATACCTGGTGCAGATTCGCATTAACTCATAAAAAGAGCTTTCCCAAGCCCCAGTCAATCCTGAACAGAATTTGTATAAATTTTGTCAAATCCTGTAAATATCCGCTTTACAGTTCTTCGTCATTCAAGGAGATTTTTGAGAAAGAATATCCCCATTTTTTGGGAGAGGGCGCGGCTTAGCCGCGCCCTCTCCCAAAAAATGGGGATATTTTTTTCTGGAGATCGCCCAAGTCCTTGAAACTTAAGCATTCAGCACGAGTCAAGCACAAGCTTGAAAACCCAGTTTTGAGGAAGCAGGTACGGTTAAGCCGCACCCGCTTCCTCAAAGTGGATTTCTAATTTCTTGGAGCGCTCCCACGGCAACACCAGCAGGGGCAGATGCCAATCCGAGATGACACCTACTAACACCATGCTCGCCATTTTTCTAATGATTTTGCCTGCGCTTTGCGCACGCAAAATCAAGGGTTTTAGAAAAATGGGGAAGGTATTGATTAAAAAAGGTGCTGTGCACCAAAGAACACAACACCTCCACACAGAACTTAATTTAAGTGAAGAGCCTTTTGAGCCATTTACTCAAATTTTTAATGGGCAGGGCGAGACTCGAACTCGCATGACCGAAGCCGCCACATTTTGAGTGTGGTGCGTCTACCAATTTCGCCACCCGCCCTCGGACTTAGCTTCCCTATTATAGAGGATCGGACGCTTTTGCAACAGGTTTTGATAATCCTGGCTGGCTGCCCATCGATCAATTTCCTTCGCCCGCAATACGGGGACGGGGTGGGAAAGTTGCGCAGTTTGCGCCTGACGAAGCAAACGCCCCATCTCAGAGGTGCTCAAATCTTCGTAGGTGCGGGCTTGTTCGAGAAACGCATCGAGGTTGAGTTGGGGCGCGAGGATGGGAGAACCACCGGAGAGCTTCATCAACACCGAGGCGACGGTGCGGGCATTTTGGGACACCAGGAGGGCAGCGCGATCGCAAGTAAACTCCGCGCAACGCACCCATTCCATCAACCGTTCCTGCAAGGCTTGAGCGGCGATCGTTCCCAGCACTGTGGTACTAGCTGCCAAAATCAACAGATTTGCCAGGGTGAGATAGACGCTGTGCTCACACTTGAGATGCCCCAGTTCATGGGCAATCACTGCCTGAATCTCCTCTGGGGTGAGCAGATCGATTAAAGAGGTGTGCAGCACCACAAAAGGTTTTTGCCCCCGCATGGCAAAGGTGTAGGCATTGGGTGTAGGGTTTTGCCGAACATAGAGTTGCGGTGGTTCCAGATCCAAAATCTTGCAGGCATCGAGCAGCAAGGTGTGGAGATGGGGCAACTGTTTCTCGCTAACCAGAACCCCTGAAGCCAGGTTTTCTAATTGAAAGAACTGTTCTCCAACGCCCCCCAACAGACTACGAACCATAATGTCGAGTCCGGGAATGCTCTGAAGTGCCTGGGTCGCCTGCAGGTCAAGGGGGTGGCGGAAGTGATGGGCTTTGAGTCCGGTGAGTTGGATTTTGGCAGAGTCCATGAGTGGCGTGGGTTTAAGGTTCAGGTTGGCGGTTGAGGGCTGACCAGGTTTTAGCCAGCTTTTCTAACTTTTTTTAACTTCTTTTAAGTAATTTTTTTAACTTAATTTTTCAACTAAAGAGAGAAACGATGGGTGCCTTTTGAGGGAATTCATCGCTCTTTAGTTATTGTAGCGAGAAGCGATCGCCAGGGGGATCAGGAACCCGGTTCTTACGGGACGGGCAGCAACGATTGGGGAAGAGGTACAGGAACCGGGTTCCTTAAGCCCGACGATCGCCGCCCTTTTCATTGTTTGGAGGGGCGCTTCAGCGGCAGAGGATTTTGGCAAAGTCTATAAAATAAGGCGATCGCCATCTATGCATTTTGATTCCAATCTAATAAGATTAGTTTACCTTCAAAAACAAGCTAAATGAGCATTGATACCTTGGATCATAAAATCATGATGCAGCTCATGGAGAATGGGCGCAGCACCTGGTCAGAACTGGCAACGCTGTTGCAACTCTCTGCCCCAGCCGTAGCAGATCGGGTGCGGCGGCTGCAAGAACGGGGTGTCATTCAGGGCTACGCGGCGCAGATAGAACCCAGAGCCGTTGGGCTGACGTTGCTGGCATATGTGGCAGTTACTCTGGAGCGCCCACACCACCGTGCCGGGTTTCTGGCATGGGTGCAACAAGCCAATGCCGTGCAGGAATGCCACCACATCGCCGGGGGTGAGGGGGACTATCTGCTGAAGGTACGCTGTCGCGATACTGCCGACCTGGAGGATCTGGTGAGTAACCAAATTAAAGGACTGGAAGGGATTGTGCGATCGCGCACCACTATCGTCCTATCCACGGTCAAAGAAACATCTCGCCTGCCCCTGCCAGATTTCTCCTTAGAACAATCGGACTCGAGTTAGGAGCATGTACGAAATAGAACCGGAAATTTTTGATGCTCAGCGCGGCATTGCCGCGCTGAGCATCAAAAATTTCCGGTTCTATTTTATTTTCGATCCTTAGGGGAATGGGCTACTTTCCCGACTTTAAGCCACATCATTGATTTTTTTGACAACATGGTTGCCATTTTTCTAAAACCCTTGCTCTTGCGTGCGCTCGGCGCACGCAAGAGCAAGGGTTTTAGAAAAATGGCGAAGGCATTGGTTTGACAGTTTTTTTGACAGCTTATAAACCGCTGAAACGATAGCGGACTCAAAAATTTGGGCACTCTATCAGGAGGAACAACGATGGATTTGGGTGTGTTTGGGCGGGGTCTAGCGGTAGGGTTTGCGATCGCAGCTCCCGTAGGTCCCATTGGTGTACTGTGTATTCGTCGAACCCTGACCTATGGACGATTGGCAGGCTTGTTTTCCGGCTTAGGAGCGGCAACGGCTGACGCTATATACGGTGTAGTAGCGGGGTTTGGATTAACCCTTATTTCTGCTATCTTAGTTGAGCAGATTTTTTGGTTTCGGTTAATTGGCGGAATCTTCCTGATCTATCTAGGGATCCGTACGTTTATATCAAAGCCTGCCGAAACCACTGTCACAATCCAGCCCCAGGGGTTATTCAAGGTTTACGCCTCCACGGTGTTCCTCACCCTGACGAATCCTGCCACAATTTTGGCGTTTGGCTTCATCTTTGCTGGGTTAGGATTAGCGGCAGCACAGGGCGATCGCGCCACCGCCATCCGGTTGATTCTCGGTATTTTTCTGGGATCGGCTGCCTGGTGGCTACTGCTCAGTACAGGGGTCAGTCTACTGCAAACCCGACTTACCACGCGACACTTGCGATGGCTCAATCGAGGCTCCGGCATCATACTTACCGCTTTTGGCATCGTTGCCTTATTACCCTCTGCGCAGGGTTAATTCTGATGCTCGGAATCGGGCAGATGGCAGCAGGTCAAACCGCCCCTCAGACCAGCGACGCTTCCTCTACCGTCCAGGTTCCAGCCCCAACCCTGCTGGTTGCCCAGGCAAATCAGTCTGTAGAACAGCTACGGCAACAACGAGAGCGCATCGAGCAAGAGCGCCAACAGGTCGAGCAGGAACGAGAGCGCATTGAGGCGATTCAGGAAAGCACCGAAGAGCAGTTGGAGGGGCTGGAGGATCAGATCTCTGCCACTTCCCAGGAAATTCAGCGCAACGAAAATGCGCTCAAAACTGCAGAACAGCGCTTGCAGACCTTGCAGGGCGAACTGGCAAAGGCAGAAGGCAACTTTCAGAATCAGCAACGGGCAACTATTGCACGGTTGCAGTTTTTGCAGCGGCAGCAGGGGAGCCAGGGCTGGGCAGTGTTGCTGCAAAGCGAAAACATTAATGAGTTTTTGGAACGGCGATCGCAGCTACGTCGGGTATATACCTCCGATCGCCAATTTCTCGACCACCTCAAAGCCATTACCCAGGACATTGAACAACGCCGCAGCGAAGTAGAGCGTCAGAAGAACGAAATTGCTCTAATCACCCAACAACTCCAGGTCCAAAAGGCGGAATTTGAAGCCCAGGCAGACTCGCAGAAAGAACTGGTGGCACGGCTAAATAGCGATCGCCAGGCACTCGAAGCGGCAGAAGATCGGCTTCAGCGCGACTCAGACAACATTGCCGCCCTCATTCGAGAACGCATCAATACCTCAAGAGGCATTATTATTCAGGGAACGGGTATCTTCAGTATGCCCTCTGGCGGACGGCTCACCAGCAGCTTTGGTTACCGCGTCCATCCCATCCTGGGTTATCGTCGCTTCCATGCTGGTATTGACTTTGGCGCACCCCACGGCAGTGCCATTCGTGCTGCCGACAGCGGCACGGTCATTTTTGCTGGGTGGTATGGAGGCTACGGGCGATCGGTCATTATCGATCATGGCAATGGGCTGACCACGTTATATGCCCACGCCAGCCAGGTCTATGTCTCTGAAGGGCAAAGTGTTGAGCGGGGACAGGCGATCGCCGCCATTGGTTCAACCGGGCTTTCGACCGGCCCACATCTCCATTTTGAAGTTCGTCGTAACGGAACTCCCGTAAATCCCTTAGAGTATCTCTAATTGCTTGCAGACTCTAATTGCTCTCTTTGTAAACCCTGGAAATAGACTCTGGAAAAGTAGTAGCCCCTGGAAAAGTAACGTCAAATTCGATAAAACCTGTAAAATCGCCCCTACCTATCCTTTATCCGCCCTTCAGGCTGAGACACAACCATAATGTCTCCCATCATCACCATCCACTCTTCCCATCGCAATATTGGCAAATCCTTTCTTACTGCCAATCTGGCTGTTTTATTAGCAGAACAGGGCTACCGTATTGGGATTATTGAACTGGATAGAGTCTCTGACTTGCCCATGCTATTTGGGCTGGACCCGATTGAGCTGGCACAACGATGGACAAGCTTGCAGCAGCAACCCCATGAGGGTTCTGTGGCGGATCTATGGCTGCCTGTGGGCAAGGGCGCGATCGCCCTTCTTTCCACAGCGGATGACGCGACTAATCCGGTTTCGGGCTTCCGCCTGGTCAAAAAGCTACAAGACCAACCCCACACCAATCGGCTCAATCAGGAAATTACCCACCTCATCCCCCGCCTCGACGCCGACTATATTCTGCTCGAAACCTTTCCCGGCTTCAATGAAGATGCTTTCCTTGCCTTCGCCCTGGCAGATGTGTTGTTGTTAGTGCTCAATCCCAATGCTCAGGATTATCAGGACACAGCCGTTTTTGCTGACCTGGCACAACGGCTCCAGGTTCCCGAAATTGCTCTCGTTGCCAATCAGGTTGCGCCCGACGTGAGCCCGGAGCAGCTAATTGCCTCCCTCTTCGACACCTACCAAAAACCTGTCCTGGGAACCTTAGACCCTATTAAACCCCAGGATTATTCCCCTTACCCCCATTTGTTTTGCCAGGTGCAACCGGATCATCTTTACACTCTAGAGCTACAGGCGATCGCCTTCCAACTGGTGAAGCTGAGCCAGCGGGCGATCGCTTCCTCTGCCTAAGAGCTAAGGTGATTTCTGCAAAATAAAATCCTGCCAACAGGAGCGCTCCGTCATGCCCATGAAAATGGGCATCCATTACAAGCTTATCGGTTATAAGCATTCAGCCTTTCTGGATTCCCGCATGCGCGGGAATGACGGGGTATGTTCTTTCCCAAAATGGGTTCTTCATTGTCTTGGAGCACTCTGAAGGTTTAAGGCGACCGCCAAAAAAATCGGGATATTTTCTCTGAAGATCGTAAATTTTTCTAAAGTTCTTGATTTTAAGTGTACTGAACGCACGCAAAATCAAGGGCTTTAGAAAAATTGGCGAAGGTATTGGCTTCCTCAGAAATTTCCTGAGCAAAATATGTCGGAGCAATGGCGATCGCCCTGAAGAATAGACTAGCTCCACCAAGGCAGCCTTGAAAAGTACGCATGAAACAATCTTGTTCCAGCAAGCTGTTGATAGGTTTCTGGAACAAACTTCAGCCAATTCTACTGAAGCTTGGCATCAAGAGTAAAACTACGAAAAAATGAATTTCTTCGACTCAGGAAATTGCCAGAAAATACGTAAATCGAAATAAATTCTATACAGAGCATTTTAAGTAATTTGGATTTATTGATGTGAGATTGCGCAAATTCAGACAATTTTGGGAATACTAATATTAGTTATTTATTCTCAGAATCTCCGAGCTTATTGTGGCGCTTATTGTGGCTTTGTTACACCGCTCTCCCCCTTATACCTGGCGGGTCGTTGCCCCGGCCTTACTCACTTAAAAGGGCATATCAATATAGTTTCAACATCGTTTCAATATAGTTTCAACACAGTTTCAACATCGTTTCAATATCATTTCAATCGTTTCATCTACTCCTCTCATCAAGGGGTTCAGCCTATCCTGTAGTCTAACTGTCCCCCCATTCTGAAAACTTGCACCCTTCATTGCAGCGTTTCCATTCATGCCCTCACCGCTTCAACAATTTTTCAAAGTACGTGCAGGGGAAACTCACCTCGTCCTGGTAATGGGGGCGATTATTCTCAGCAATGCCCTCGCTCAAAAAATTTCAGAAATTGTCTCCGTTAGCCACTTTGTTACAGATGTGGGAACAGTGCAGTTTCTTGGGGTGCTCATCATTACCAGTAGCATCAGCCTGTTCATGACTGGCTTGCAATCTCTTCTTGTCGATCGCTTTAATCGCATTCAACTGCTGCGTATCATTGGCTTTGGGTTAGGTCTGGCTTTTGTCGTTCTCCGCCTGCTCTTTCTCTTCAACGCCCCATCCTGGCTTACCTATGGCTTGTTTTATCTGCTTTCCGACCAGCAGTTAGTCTTTTTTCCGATGGCGTTTTGGGTACTGGCGAACGATGTATTTGACGTTTCACAAAGCCAGCGGTTGTTTCCGCTGCTTGCCAGTATGGGATTTGTTGGCAGCTTGGTCGGGATTGGAATTTCGGCAATTTCTCCAGCGCTCTTTCAGCAGGCTAACATCAAGCCCGAAGAAATTTTGATGGTCAATATTTTGATCTACCTGCTGCTACATGTCCTCATAGAAAATGGCATGAAAGACGTGAAGCTGCGTCAGGTTCGCCACAAGGTTGAGCCGATGCGAGAAACCCTGGCAGAAGGTTGGAAGTTTGTGCAAGACGTTCCAGTTTTTCGCTATTTAACTATTGCGATTCTGGGGACAATAATTTGTGAAACGGCGCTCGAATATCACTTTTTGGTCTTATCAGAATCCACGTTTGCTGAGACGAGTCGCTTTCAAATTTTCTTCAGTCTGTTTACGCTCATTCGGGTTGTCATTTATATGCTGATACAAGCCCTGGTCACGCGGCGTGTGATTCAGGGCATAAGCTTAAAGAATACATTTTTGATTCAGCCCATCAGTAGCTTGTTGGGTAGCCTCAGTATGGTTATATTTACAGGTTTAGGAGGAGGTGTTACCGGAATTTTATTCCAGAAAATACCACAATATACGATTGATGAAACGGCACGAAAAGCGCTACAAGGATTAGTGCCAGAAGAAAGGAGAGGGCGTGTCAGTTTGTTTATGGATAGTTATTTAGCAGCCACGGGAATTATTGTAGGAGCTGCACTGACGGGGATCATTGTCTTAGTAGGGCGAAGTATTGGTTATTCTTCTTACTTTTATGCCTATCTTGCGGTTGGTGCGATCGCCGCCAGTGTTTCTATCTGGTCAATTTTGAAGATGCGCTCTGTCTATGACAGTAGCTTATTTAATTGGCGATTAAAGCGACGTCAACGAGGAAAAAGTGTTTTGGACAAGATCGACTTTTAATCATTACTAGGTATACGGATATAAGTAAAGCCAGTGGGGTGCGCCCCCGGCGGACCTACCCCACCCTAGCTTCGTTTATTTATGGCTACCCACTTACTTTTTGCCTATTGAATTTTCAGCATCGAATTTTTGAGGATGAAAATTCACACAAAAATTTTAGACAAATACCAAAACTCAAGTATTGCTTAGAGAAAAGCTCATGAATTACCTACCAGAGAAGAATCAGTTGCTATCAACCCAACGTTTTTTAAGTCTGCGCTGGCGACTTTTGGCAGGCTTTACTCTGGTTTTCAGTGCTGTCTTTGCTGGAGCCTACTACTGGTTTTATGCCTTCTCCACAGAGAAGGCTATGACCCGTTTAATTCAAGATTTAGAAAATACCGCCGAAGGAACAGCGGAAGGGTTAGATGTAGCAGAATTGCTGGAGCTTTATGAAGAGGGCGATCGCAACACCGAAGGCTACTCTGACGACCCACGGTACCAAAATCAGATGGATTGGTTTGAAACTGTCCACCATATTGAACCCCGTGTTTATCCCTACACTTTCCTCATCAGCGAACAGGAAGACAATCGCCGCATTGGTGAAGCTGCCGTCGAGGAGGGAGAACTGGAAGTCATCTATCTGGTTGATTCCCTATGGCTTTATAACCAGGACAAAGCACTGTTTTTCCTGGAATCAGATAATCCCAGTTCTTACTCTCTGGCTGCTTTTGAGGAGGGTGTAGGACAGTTTCGTGACCTTTACACCGACCCGTGGGGGAGCTGGATTTCTTACTACCTGCCGCTCAAAGATGCGACAGGGGATATTGTGGCAGTGTTAGGAGCAGACATTGAAGCAGACCATGTGTTGGAGGTGCAAAAGGCGATTCGCGATCGCATCTGGGTCGCCTTTGGGGTGACCTATGGCACGCTGCTATTGCTGGTGTATTTGCTCTCGGATGTATTGACGCGACGGCTCAATCACCTGACGGCTATCGCCGAAAAGATTGGGGAAGGTGACTATGATCAAAACCTGACGGCATTTAGCGAAGCAACCTGGCAAGACGAAATTTCAAAGCTCTCCAGGGTGTTCGAACTCATGGTATCGAAGGTACGGAAACGGGAAGAAACCCTGAAACAGCAGGTCGCCGAACTGAAAATTGAGATTGACCAGGTCAAGCGGCATAAGCAGGTCAAAGAGATCGTTGAGACGGACTTCTTTCAGGATTTGATGGGCAAAGCACGCAGTATGCGCGGTCGCATCTCCAGTCGCGAAGAAGCGATACAAGACCCTCCACATGCCTGACTGGATTGAAAATGAAATAAAACCCGGAATGTTTGATGAGAAGCGCAGCAATGCCGCGCTTCTCATCAAACATTCCGGGTTTTATTTTGTACGTGATCCTAATTGACCTGTCCGTAAGCTACGCTTTCCTTTCGATTACCAGGGTTAAATGGCTCCATGCGCCCTGAGCGTCGTAGTGGCGGATTAGTCGTTGGCGCTCGGTCGGCGAAACGAGCCAGCCCACTTCCAGGAAGAAGGGATGCCCTTTGGGCAATACCTGGGGAGCGGTGATTGATGCGCCATTGGGAAGCAGTAAAACCTGAATGGGTGGCTGGTTCGTTGCCGCTGGGCTGGGGAAAATGAGGCACTGATTCTCGATGGCAGCGGTGGATTGATGCTCGAAGCCGGGAAACATGAGGGTTTGATGCAGGCGATCGCCCATGACCTCAACCGCTAGCCGCGTTTCCATTGCCGCAGGCTCATACCAGTCGGGGTAGATGGAGGTTGACCTGCCGTGCCAGGTGCCCGCTAGCTGCTCAACCGTTAGTGGTGGATGCGCGTCGGGGGCGGGGCTATCTCGATGTTCTCGGATCAGGGTGAGTTGGGTGAGGGCGTTCTGGTTTTCTGAAGGGGCATATTGCACCACCGCACGGAGGCGGCGATCGCCCATTACAAAGCCGAACTCTGCCCCAAATTCAGCGATTGGGCTGGATTGCAGCGATCCCTGGGAGTAGGCTCCATTTGCCAAAAACAGGATGCCGCGACTGAGGCTGCGGTAGGTCATGGCGTTGGCTGGTTGCCAGTTGCCCTCCCCCTCCCCAAAGGCAACCGTTTGCCGCATGGGCGGAACGGGGGCGGAAGGGGTGGATGGGTCTGCCTCCTCTGCCATCAGGGTCACCAGGGAGGGCGTTTCTTTAATGACCTTGCCTGTAGCATCCAGCCGCGCAAAGGAACCATACCAGTGTCCGCCGTGCAGGCGGAGACGATCCCATTGAGTTGTAACGCTATATGAACTCATAGCAATAAATCATAACAACCTGTAATTTTTATTAGGGAAAAAGTTGAGTTGCAATTTTTCCTTGCACAGGCTCTTTTCCTGAAGGCTAAACGCTATGGATAGCAAGGGTTTTAAGGAATGGGCGATCGCTCTATTGGTACGCCCTCCTACTTCTCTCCACAAAATGATTAAAAATTTGGATAGATGCGGGGTGAAACCCCTTGCCAGAACTATCCAAATCTTTTTCAGGTAAGGGTTTGACCGCTCTGTCTTCACTAAAAATTTATCGGATACTCACCAAAAGTTATTGATTCTCTGACAGGAATATATGTCCGCGTACTGATCCCATCTCTCACTTCTGTCGCTATTGTTACTTTTGGCCGTGATCCCGTGGGTTTGATGAGCATTTCTACTTAAGTCCTTCTTGGGTCTTGTTCGCTCATTGCCCAATCCGACGCTATCGGAATCAGGAGCGCCGATCTGCTGTCTCGCAGAAAGGTAGGCGATCGCACCAGACTCTGCCCCCCTTGGGTCGGGTGCATCTGACCTTGTGAATGGTTGTTCTATGAACCTGTTTGGTTGTCTTTGGCTAATTTACCTGGCATCCGGTGGATGGTTGGGTGACCTCCTATCCCCTGCTGGAAACCTGGTTACAAAAATTGGATGGCAAAGTGCTACGTTGTTTCAACCCTCTGCCCCTGTCCTTTCGCTGGTTGATAGCGACTGCATTTGGCTACGCCGAGCGGGCTGTACGGTTTGGAATCCTGCGCAAGCCGTAGCCGCTTCTAAAGCATTTGAAACGTTGCCCTCTCAGATGAAACCTGTCGCGTCTTCCTATTCGGATGCCGCATCTGCAGAGGTGGTTGTGAATCCCCTGGGCAAGCTCTACAGTCGGCTGGCTCCCTGGTTGCGTAGCGATCGCTCTGCTAATGTGGCGAACCCGGTGACGCTGATCCACGCCGACTCTGTGCCCACTTCGGTGATGGAAGGAACCCAACTATTTGACCTGTGCGATATTCATGATGGCAACGATCGAGCGATCGCCTATCAGTCGCAAGCCCCCTACCAGGTGTGGGTTCACGGACAGCAAGTGATGGCGTTGCCTTCCCAGTCTCAGGCGCAGGAGATGGTGCGATCGCTGCGGCTTTTGCTGCAACGGGAAGACTTTGACCCCAACCGTCTGCATCCGCAAATGGTGAACGGTGTGCCGGGGTTGGTGGCAGGGAATACGGTATTGCTGTTGGTGAATGAGAACCTGGTGCAAGCCTTTCAGCGCAATGCCGATTTGCTGGCGATGGAGTGGATAAACAATCTGCGGGAGGCAATGGGTGCGCCCCAGTTATCCCTCGCCGATGCACAGGCACATTTATATAGTCTGGGGCAGTCGGAGGAAACCCTGGGTGGCATTGCATCCTGGTATGGTCCCTATTTCCACAAACGGCTTACGGCTAATGGCGAGCGGTTTAACCAATACGAATTTACGGCGGCTCATAAAACCCTGGAATTTGGCACGGTGCTACGGGTTACGAACCTGGCAAATGGGCGATCGGTGATTGTCCGAATCAACGATCGCGGACCCTACATTGGCGAACGGTCGCTGGACTTGTCTTATCAGGCTGCCCTTTGCCTGGATGGGGATGAAGCAGGATTGATGGATTATGAAGCCGTGATTTTGCAGCCGGATGAACGCCCTGCCACCATTGACCTGCCCATTGAGGAGGTAAAGACTGAGCCGGAGATCGCGGGTGAAACCATTCGCCCCCTGGCAAGCCGTACCTTGGATGAGGCGCGTCAACAAGTGGATTGAGCGGCGGACAAAGCGGCTGGAAACAGCAGTCAAACCATGCGGAATCGGGTGCGATCGCCAAAAGTAGGATTGATCCGCCCGTTTCGCTAAGAATTTAGCAATCCTCTCAGGTAGAGTGCTAAATTCTGTAAGGAGAACTCAAACAGAATTGGGAATGGCTAAGATTGTAGTTTTTGATGATGCGTCCCGTCAGGCGTTGGAACGGGGGGTTAATGCGATCGCTAATGCGGTGCGGATTACCCTCGGTCCCCGTGGACGCAATGTGGTTTTGGAAAAGAAATTTGGTACGCCCGAAATTGTGAATGACGGGATCACCATTGCCAAGGAAATTGAGCTGGAGGATCCCCTGGAAAATGCCGGGGCACAGCTGATCAAGGAAGTGGCATCGAAGACGAAGGATCTGGCGGGCGACGGCACCACCACTGCAACGGTGCTGGCACAAGCCATCATTCGGGAAGGGCTGCAAAACGTGACCGCTGGAACAAATCCGGTGAGCCTGCGGCGTGGTATCGAGAAAAGTGTGGCGTTCCTGGTGAAGGAAATTGAGGCGATCGCCAAGCCCGTTGAGGGAGATGCGATCGGCAATGTCGCCACCGTTTCTGCGGGTAGCGACCCCGACATCGGCAACATGATCGTCGAAGCGATCGGTAAGGTCGGGCAAGATGGCGTCATCACCGTCGAAGAATCCAAGTCCCTCGCGACGGATCTGGATGTGGTGGAAGGGATGAGCTTCGACCGGGGCTACATCTCCCCCTACTTTGTGACCGATCCAGAGCGGATGATCTGCGAGATGGAGAACGTTGCCATCCTGATCACCGACAAGAAAATCGGCTCCATCAACGACATCGTTGGTGTGCTGGAGCAAATGGCACGGGGTGGTCAGCCGTTGCTGATCATTTCGGAAAACGTTGAAGGCGAAGCCCTGGCAGCCCTGGTCGTCAACCGTCTGCGGGGTGTGCTGAATGTGGCAGCGGTCAAAGCGCCCAGCTTTGCCCAGCGGCGCAAGGAGATCCTGCAAGACATCGCCATCGTCACGGGTGGACAGGTGATCTCGGAGGATGTAGGGCTGAGCCTTGAAGCCCTTACCCCCGATGACCTGGGCACCGCCCGCAAAGTCACGATCACCAAAGACACCACCATCATTGTGGGGGATGCCCCCGACAAGCAAGCGCTGGAAGCCCGCATCGCCCAACTGCGAAGTGCCCTGGCAACCACAGATTCCGATTACGACTCTGAGAAGCTTCAGGAGCGCATTGCGAAACTGACGGGCGGCGTTGCTGTCATCAAGGTCGGCGCAGCTACCGAAACGGAACTGAAGGATCGCAAGCTCCGCATCGAAGATGCGCTGAATGCTACCCGTGCGGCGATCGAAGAAGGCATCGTTCCCGGCGGCGGTTCCACTCTGCTTCACCTGTCGAAAAAGCTGGAAGGCTTCAAAGCTGGACTGAAGGGAGAAGAGCAAATTGGTGCCAACATCCTCATGCGGGCACTGGAAGCACCTATGCGCCAGATTGCTGACAATGCCGGGCTGAATGGCTCGGTTGTCATCGAAAAGGTGCGCGAACTCGACCTGCCGATGGGCTTCAATGCACTGAACGGTGAGTATGAAGACCTGATTGTGGCTGGCATCATTGACCCGGCGAAGGTGGTGCGCTCTGCACTCCAGGATGCGGCTTCCGTTGCTGCAATGGTGCTAACGACTGAAGTACTGGTCGTCGAGAAGCCCGAACCCAAGCCTGCGCCCGGTGAAGGCGACATGGGCGGCATGGGCGGTATGGGCATGGGCGGCATGGGCGGCATGGGTATGGGTGGCATGGGTATGGGTGGTATGGGCATGATGTAGTCCCAGCCAACCGCTTGCTACCGACTTGCCTGTTAGCTTACACGTAGTCCAACAGCACGCTTTTGGGGATACCGAAAATCGGTATCCCCAAATTTTTGAGTTTTGGTTCGGTCTGTCCATACATAGCGCTACGCGCTCAGGCGATTTTCAGAAAAGAATATCCCCCTTTTTTGAGGGAGGGCGCGGCTTAGCTGCTCCCTCTCTCTAAAAATCTATCCATTACGCAAAAGTACATAGAAGTGTTGCGAGGTATGGATTTGCGATTTCAATTGCGAGAGGATAAAAATTAAGGATACTGATTCCACTCAAGAGGTCAATGAGATGAGAGATTGGGCTAGC